>OCVV011354051.1_pt1 | contig 66296 bp, 55 predicted proteins | sample 1539721 | NCBI WGS metagenome assembly OCVV01 (sample SAMN02144230, study PRJEB22623) | gut metagenome | biome: sheep rumen | host: Ovis aries | place: New Zealand
TCTGAGCCAGTGCGCTGGAATGATTGGATGCGTCAGTCTGAGCCAGCGCGCTGGAATGATCGGATGCGTCAGTCTGAGCCAGTGCGCTGGTATGATCGGCTACATCAGTCTGCACTGGTGTTATGTTGCGCGAGACATTGGTCTGTCTGGATGCATTATGATATGAGGCAGAGTATCTCAGGATGCCTGACGTGACCGTGTTCAGGTGATCAGCTCTGGTTGCTGCAGCCGGCGTCTGCGCGGCTGCAAGTGCCAGCAGCAGGCTGAGGCTTATGTACGACTTCCGTTTCATTCAAGACCCCTCTTTGTGGCGAAAAAATATCTGCATCATCATAGCACGGGAGAAAACCGGATGCAATTCAGCGCATACTCAGTCATGCAGCGGAGGGGCTTCATAGGATATAGATTCATACGGTATAATGAAGGCAGGAAGAAGGCATGACAGACAGGAGGCGGGGAAATGAAAGAAGAGAGGTTTGGTGCGGTTCACATTTACTGTGGGGATGGAAAGGGAAAGACAACCTGCGGGATGGGGTTGTGCCTGCGGGCAGCAGGAGCCGGGCGGCGCGTGCTCATCTACCAGTTTATGAAGGATAACACCTCTGGTGAGCGGCAGATTCTGAAGAAAATTCCGGGCATTACGCTTCTTGATGGCTTTCCGGAGGAAAAATTCAGCTTCCAGATGACGGAAGAGGAGAAGGCGCAGAGAAGAGTTTACTACGGGGAAAAGCTTCAGGAAGTGTTCACGATGGCGGGGGATTCCTATGATCTTCTGTTTCTGGACGAGGTGATTTATACCGTCCGGGAAGGGCTTCTGCCGGAGAAGTTGCTTCTGGACTGTCTGGACAAGAGGCCGGAAGGACTGGAGGTTGTGATGACAGGACAGGATCCGGATGAGAAATTGCTGAGGCGGGCGGATTATATCACAAAGATGCAGAAGATCCGTCATCCATACGACCGGGGACTTTGCGCGCGGAAGGGAATCGAGTATTAAGCAAGGGATGGACAGAGTCGAAAAGAACGGAAGAGAACAGATGAGAAGAAAAAAGAACCAGCTTACGCCGGTTTTTGAAGAGGAGTGCCCCGGAGGAATTTCAGCCTTTCGGCTTTCCATCCCTCCGGAGCTATTATGAAAAAATATCATTCGCTTGGAATGTGTATTTAGGGTCGAACTGAAAGCTTTTCACCTCAATTACTTGTATAAATAAGTTACCATATATATATTACAATATTGTTTCAAATATATTATATTTATGTTAAATCAAATGGATTTTCAGGCAATCTGGGCACAGAAACCCCAGAAAAGTCTGGTTTTGGTGTAGAGTAGGGAAGGAAACAGTGAATCGCAGAGCCGATCGGGCAGGGGGATGACGCAATGCCGCAGGAGTCAGGGGATATCAGAGAAGAGCTGGAGCAGATTACGAGAGCGCCTCAGAAGCAAAAAAAACGGACCGTGTGTGTCATCGGGCACAAGAATCCGGATACAGATTCAATCTGTGCGGCGATTTCCTATACATATCTGAAGAAACAGCTTGAAAAGCCGGATGGGGGATACCAGTATGTGGCATGCAGGGCGGGTTCCGTGTCGGCTGAGACACAGTTCGTGCTGGACTATTTTCATGTCCCACAGCCGCTGTTCATCGAGAACATCGGGACGCGGGTGAAGGATCTGGAGATCCGCCGGACACCGGGGGTCGATGCGAAGATTTCTGTCAAGGATGCATGGAACCTGATGAACACGCAGAACGTCTTCACCCTGCCGATTACGGATGCGGAGAGTCATTTGCAGGGACTCATCACGATCAACGATATCGCGAAATCTTACATGGACGAAAATGATTCTGCGATTGTCTCTGTCGCACGGACACCGTACCGAAACATCATGGAGACGCTGGACGCGGAGATGGTGGTCGGAGATCCGGAGGCCAGCTTCACGGAGGGGAAGGTTGTCATTGCTGCCGCGAATCCGGATGTCATGGAGAACTACATCAACCCGCATGACATGGTTATCCTGGGAAACCGGTATGAGTCACAGCTGATGTCGATTCTGGCGGGAGCAGGCTGCATTGTTGTCTGCCTTGGCGCACCGGTCTCAAAGACCATCCAGCACATGGCGAAGGAGAAGGGAACGACGATCCTGGTCACTCCGCTTGACACGTATACGGTTGCCAGACTGATTAACCAATCGATGCCAATCGATTTCTTTATGAAGTCGGACAATCTGATTACATTTCATCTGGGCGATTTTACCGACCAGATCAAGGAGATTATGTCGAAGAAGCGGTACCGCGATTTCCCGGTTCTTGACAAAAGAGGAGCGTACATCGGCACCATTTCCAGACGGAACCTGCTGAATGCGAGAAAGAGGGCGTTGATTCTGGTTGATCACAATGAGGTTTCTCAGGCGGTTGACAATGTGGAGAACGCTGAGATATTAGAGATTCTCGACCATCACAAGATCGGGACACTCCAGACCATCAACCCGGTATTCTTCCGGAATCAGCCGGTGGGTTCTACATCGACGATTGTCTATGAGATGTACCGTGAGAATAATGTGGAGATCCCGAAAACGATCGCAGGACTTCTTGCTTCCGCGATTCTGTCTGATACGCTGATCTTCCGGTCGCCGACCTGCACGATGATGGACAAGGTGGCGGCGGAGCATCTGGCGAAGATTGCCGGGATTGAGCCGGAGGAATACGCGAGGAAGATGTTCAGAGCGGGCTCTGACCTGAAGAACCGCACGCCGGAGGAGATTTTCTACACGGACTTCAAGACATTTGAGGTCAATGAGGAGACAATCGGGATCGGTCAGATCACCTCGATGGATGAGGAGGAGCTGTCTGACATCCGGGATCGGATCAAGCCGTTCATCGAGAAGGCTTATGAGCAGCACGGGCTGTCGCTGGCGTTCTTTATGCTGACGAATATCATTGATGAATCGACGACGATGATCTGCTACGGGAAGCACGCTCAGGAGCTTTTGGAATCAGCCTTCGGGGTGGCGGTTGAGGATCATATTGCGAAGATGCCTGGGATTGTGTCCCGCAAGAAGCAGGTTGTTCCGGTGATCATGGCGGAGCTGAACAAAGACAACGACGTATGAGAAACCTTCGGGGAGAGGGTTTATGAAGCAGAAAAAGGATAACAGAGCTGAGTATTCGGGAAGGCAGGGAGTGAAGAGGCTGCCTGGCAGGGAACGACGCCGGGAGCCCGGACAGACTTCGGCAAGGTCGGGAGAAAAGCCTGTCAAAAAGCCGGGGCAGCCGGGCAGGCATGTATCCGGGAAAAGGCCGGAGCAGCCGGGCAAGCGTGCAATCGGTAAGAAGCAGGTCTGGAGGGGTGGCAATATGCTGTATCCCGTTCCTGCGGTGATGGTGAGCTGTGCCCGGAAAGGGGAGCGACCAGACATTATTACGGTTGCATGGGCCGGTACGGTCTGCTCGAATCCACCGATGGTCTCGATCTCCATTCGGCCGCAGCGATATTCGCATGATATCATCGAGGAAACCGGTGAGTTTGTGATCAATCTGGTGACGGAGAAGCTTGCAAGAGCCTGCGACTGGTGCGGCGTGAAGTCCGGGCGGGATACAGCGAAGTTTGCGGCAGAAGCGAAGGCACAGCGCGATGAAGCAGCCGGCATGAAGAAAGCGCCTGATGGGACATCTGAGATGGCGGCTCCGGAAAAGCTGACCGCCGGGAAGGCCAGCTGTCTGGAGGCTGCGCCGATCATTCTGGAGAGTCCGGTCAGCCTGGAGTGCAGGGTAAAACAGAAAATAGCGCTCGGGTCTCATGATATGTACCTGGCGGAGGTGGTCTGTGTGGACGTAGACGAAGCGTTCATCGACTCAAAGGGGAGACTTGACCTCGACAGTGCGGGGCTGATTGCCTACTCGCATGGGACATACTACGGCCTTGGAAAAAAGCTGGGCACCTTCGGGTACAGTGTGAGACGCCGGGAGGGTTGATGCCATGCACGGCGCAGGGGACTGGCGGGCTGATGCATGCAGGGCACAGGAAACGGGCGCACCGAATGCCATGCAAGCGCAGAAAACAGATCGGGTGTTATTGATGCGGGGGTAAAGCGCAGCCGATCTGTCAGCCGCGGAGTCTGCTGCCGCGATTCATCTGAACACCATACTTCTCGCGGAAGGCATCGATCGTCTCAAGGCCTGCGATGGAGACAGGGCGGATCCATTTGCGGGAATACATGTGTAGCTGCATGATGATGTAGCGGATGGGTTCATCGCAGTAGCACAGGGCGAAGACGATGAGGAATGGCGCGTGAACCAGACTGTTGGCGATGTGGATGGCGGGCTGAACCATCGCGAACATAAAGATGATTTCCAGCATCGAGCCGAAGCTGGGATCACCGGCTGCGCGGTAGGTGTCGTTCATTGACCAGTTTCCCATGCGGATGACAGCTGCAATACTGTAAATATAAAGCATGACTGTACAGGTACGGTAGGAGTCTCCGCTCAGCCCCATCGCGTGCAGCAGTGGATTGTGAATCATAATCAGGAGAAGCGCCGCGATGCCGGTGAGACCCTGGCAGAGGTAAATGAGCCGGTATGCTCTCGAGAAGGCTTCCTCATGGCGACCGGCGCCGATCTCTGTGCCGACCAGAACGGTTGCGGCGCTCGAGAAGCCGCTGAAGAAGGCGATGATGATGCCTTCCAGCGTCCGGAAGACGGCAGTTGCGGCGATGGCGGACTCGATCTGGTGGCCAAGCACGATGTTGATGAGCATGTTGCCGATCCCGATCATCACTTCGTTGGCGATAATCGGAGCAGACTTGCGCAGATATGCGGATAGCAGCTTCCGGTTCCAGCGGAAGTGGTGGGTGACATCCATCAGGTACGGAAGATGCATGATGCGGGCAGCCACCACGATGACCAGAATGTTGACGGCTGCCGCTGCCACGGTCCCGACCGCGGCGCCACGGATCCCCATCTTCGGGAAGCCGAATTTCCCGAAGATCAGGATGAAGTTGATCACAAAGTTGGTGATGACGGAGGCGATGGCACCGAACAGGGGGATCTTTACCTGACCGATTGAGCGCAGAAGGGCGCTCTGAGCCATGGCGAGAACCTGCAGCGGGTATGCAAAGCCGACAATCTGAAGGTATCGGACTCCGATTTTCTGGATGGCCTCACTCCCTGTATACAGCCGCATGACAGACATCGGCGCAAAGACAGCGAGGGCACCAAAGGTGACCCCGGAGATCATCATGAAAACGATGGTCATCCCGTAGGATTTCCGGATGTTTTCATGCTCACCGGAGCCGTAGAACTGGGAGAAGAACAGCATGCCGCCGCCCACGAAGCCCCAGTAGCCCGAGAACATCAGACTGGAATACTGGGCGCAGAGGCCGGCTGCGCCGACGGTGCGCTCCCCGAGCGAGGCGAGCATGATTGTATCGACCATGGAGCCAGTCGTGGTCAGCAGATTCTGAAGGGCGACAGGGATTGCGATGACGGAGATCATCTGAATCAGTCTTAGAAGCGGAAGCTGCTGGTAGTCTGACTGAGGTCTGATGTTGTTTTTTCTGGATTTCATATTGCTGTTCATGAAGATCTCCTGAGATTCTGATGATACAGATTTTGTAGGGCGGGCACATTCAGTAGAGTTTTGTGATTTGACCCGCCTCCAGGTCATTCGGCTGCCGCCCGACAGGCGCGTACAGTAGAGTATACAGGAAATTGAGGCTGTTTACACAAATATTCCGTCTCCGTTTTGTACAGAAAAATTTGCGGAAACTGGTGATATTCACGAACGATTCGGGAAACAGACATGTGCGGATGCACAGGAGAGGTTTGTAGTCATCAGACATGTCATCAACTGTTTCAATTTTGGGCGAATGGGCGAAAAGCGCTCCTCATTCGCGAAAAGCTTTTTTGCGTTCTGTGGGACAGATTGGGAAGATAGGTTTCATCCTGTTAAATAAGCCTTAACAGATTGACTAAAAAGAAATCATTCAAGATGGAAGAAACAAGATAAATTTCATCGAACGTATGGTCGAAGATTGCGGAATTATTAATTTTAGTTTACATACATGAAAATTCTATGTATAATCGAGCCAAAGTGCCAGGTTTCAAGGGGCACAAAATCGGTGGGATGATGACGCCGCGGACGTTCATTTCCGGAATTAAGGGGCCGGAGGAACGGCTGATGCAATGGGAGTAGGTAATTAATAATCAGCTGAGGTGCGTATATGGAACAGTATATCATCAAGGGCGGTACGCCTCTGAAAGGTGAGGTGGAGATCGGCGGGGCCAAGAATGCGGCTCTCGGAATTCTCGCTGCCGCAATTATGACAGACGATACTGTAATTATAGAGAATCTTCCAGATGTTGCAGATGTGAATATCATGATCGAGGCGATGAGTCAGATCGGCGTCCACATCGAGAAAATAGACAGGCATACCATTAAAATCTGTGGTGCGGACATCGGCGATGTCAACATCGAATACGAGTATATTAAGAGAATCCGGGCGAGTTACTATTTTCTGGGAGCACTGCTCGGAAAGTACAAGAAGGCTGAGGTACCGCTTCCGGGCGGCTGCAACATTGGTTCAAGACCGATCGACCTGCATCTGAAAGGATTTAAGTCCCTCGGGGCGAAGGTTGTCATAAAGAGCGGGGTTGTCTGTGCGTCGGCATCTAGTCTGGTCGGACAGCACATCTTCCTGGATACGGTTTCCGTCGGTGCGACGATCAATATCATGATGGCGGCGTCGATGGCGGAAGGCCGCACGGTGATTGAGAACTGCGCGAAGGAGCCGCATGTTGTCGATGTGGCAAATTTCCTGAACAGCATGGGTGCGAATATCAAAGGCGCCGGGACGGATGTCATCCGTATTATCGGGGTGCCGAAGCTTCACGGAACCGAGTATTCCATCATTCCGGATCAGATCGAGGCGGGCACCTACATGTTTGCGGCAGCCTGTACGCACGGGGATGTGACGGTCCGGAATGTCATTCCGAAGCATCTTGAGGCGACGGTTTCAAAGCTCCTTGAGATTGGCTGCCGGGTCGAGCAGTTTGACACGGCGGTCCGCGTGATCGGGCCGGAGGGAAGTCTCTGTGCGGCAAACGTCAAGACGCTTCCATATCCGGGATATCCGACCGATATGCAGCCGCAGATTGGCGTGGCGCTTTCCATGGCGGAGGGCACCAGCATCGTCACGGAGAGCATCTTTGAGAACCGATTCAAGTATTTGGATGAGCTGGCCCGCATGGGCGGCAGTGCAAAAGTCGAGGGGAATGCGGCAATCATCACAGGTGTGAAGCACCTGACAGGTGCGCGAATGAGTGCACCGGATCTGCGGGCAGGAGCGGCACTTGTGATCGCCGGTCTTGCAGCGGACGGGATCACGATCATTGATGATATTGTCTATATCAAGCGCGGATATGAGGACTTTGATGGAAAGCTTCGGAGTCTCGGAGCAAAGATTGAGTGCGTTTGTACGGAGAGAGAAGCGAGAAAATTTATGCTCAAGGTTGGATGAGCCGGAGAGGGATCAGCCAGTCTGAAGAGAAAGAACTGTCGGGAGCGCCTGCAGGCCGGATGGCTGCGGGCGCTCATATATTTTAATATGGATGCTTTTGCCGCGCTGAGGAGTGGAAAGTTGCAGTTTTATCTGATATGATGTATGTACTTGTGAGCAGAGCCAGGATGCGGATGCCTGAGGAATTGGTCAGAGAACCGGGTCTCAGGCTCCTGGTCTGCCATGAATCATGATTCTACGAAAGAAAAGGCCGGAGGGGCCGGGCACTGAAAACGGCAGGTGATCGGATGAGTAAGGTTGCGATTCTGACAGACAGCAACAGCGGTATCTCACAGGAACAGGCAAAGGCGTATGGCGTCTATGTTCTGCCGATGCCGTTCTATATCAATGACAACCTCTATTATGAGGGAATTACACTGACGCAGGAACAGTTCTACGCACATCTGGAGGGAGATTCGGACATCCATACGTCCATGCCGGTCGTCGGGGATGTCCTTGACAGATGGGACAGCCTTTTGAAGGAGTATGACGAGGTTGTCTATATTCCGATGTCAAGCGGGCTGTCTTCCAGCTGTGAGACTGCAAAGACGCTCGCGGAGGACTACCATGGCAGAGTTGAGGTGGTCGATAACCATCGGATCTCCGTCACAATGATGCGTTCGGTCCTGAATGCAAAGGGGCTGGCGGATCTGGGATGGAGTGCGAAGGCGATCCGGGAGTATCTGGAGAAGACAGCTGCGGATTCCAGCATATATATCCTTGTACCGACACTGAAATATCTCAGAAAGGGCGGAAGGGTGACGCCGGCAGCGGCAGCGCTTGGCTCTCTGCTGAAGATCAAGCCGGTGCTGCAGATTCAGGGTGAGAAACTGGACTCCTACGCGAAGTGTCGGACGCTGAAAGGCGCGAAGACCGCGATGCTCGGGGCGATCGAGAACGATATTGAGAACCGCTTCAAGCCGGAACATGGCCTGAGTGATCTCTGGATCGATGCCGCCTATTCCGGGCTGATGCGCGATGAGGTGACAGAGTGGGTGAAGGATATCCACGCGCAGTACCCGGTCGGCGTCTGTCTGCAGCAACTGTCCCTCTCGATCAGCTGTCACGTCGGGCCGGGCTGCCTGGCCGTGACCTGTGAGAAAAAGCTGCCGGAGGTACCGGAGCATCCGGTAAAGATGGTCTGAGCCCGAGTAACAGATGTAAATGGTTTGAGCCGAAGGCGAATGGTGCATCCGGCGGAGAGGATCATTTACGGATCAAAAAGGGGAAGTGATAGAGATGAAAAAACTGGAGAATGGCCTTTCGGTTGGTTCAATCATTATGGCTGTACTGGGATTGATCCTTCTGATTTTTCCTTCCATCACCAACAAGGTGATTGTGTTTGTGATCGGGATTGCGCTGATCATCTACGGCGCGTACCGTGTGATCCGATATCTGAGAAGGGAGATCACGGTGGCAGTGACGGAGCATGACGTTTCCGTCGGACTGATCTGTATTGTGACAGGTCTTTTCATGCTGGCTTATTCCAGGGTCGTGATCGGCATCCTGCCGTTTCTGTTCGGCCTGTCGTTGATCTTCGGCGGCGCGATATCGATCCAGTCTTCATTTGATATGAAACGGTTCGGCAGCATGAGGTGGATGTACAATCTGCTGACCGGCATCGCATTCGCTGTTGTCGGAGTCGTTGCGCTGAAGAATCCATTTGCGTCAGCGGCAGTTCTGACACGGTTTGTTGGAGCGATGATGCTTGTGGAAGGCATCTATATGTGCGCGGCGGGCATGACAATTGAGAGGCTGCGCAAGGCATTTCGCGGAGACGACATTGTGGATGAGCAGTAAAGGCGGTTTGACAGGCGCCGGAGTGCCGAATCGGATGAAGGCGCGGCTGCTTAGACTGAAGGATACGAGGAGACAGAAGATGGCAGAGAAGAAACCGTACTATATCACAACAGCAATCGCGTATGCGTCCGGAAAGCCGCATATCGGCAACACGTATGAGGCGGTGCTGGCGGATTCGATCGCGAGAAGAAAGCGACAGGAGGGCTACGACGTCGTGTTCCAGACCGGAACCGATGAGCATGGTCAGAAGAATGAGAACAAGGCGAAGGAGGAGGGTATCACCCCGCAGGAACTGGTGGACCGCAACTCCGCCGAGATCAAGAGAATCTGGGACCTGATGAATACCAGCTACGACCGCTTTATCCGCACAACGGACCCGGTTCATGAGAAGAAGGTTCAGAAGATCTTCCGGAAGCTGTATGACCAGGGCGATATCTACAAGGGCTTCTATGAGGGCTGGTACTGCGAGCCGGATGAATCCTTCTTCACGGAATCGCAAGTCAAGGATGGAAAGTGTCCGGACTGCGGACGGCCGCTGACCCGCGCGAAGGAGGAGGCATACTTCTTCCGGATGAGCAAGTACGCGCAGCGCCTGATTGACTACATCAACACACACCCGGATTTCATTCAGCCGGTCTCGCGCAAGAACGAGATGATGAACAATTTCCTGCTGCCGGGACTCCAGGACCTGTGTGTGTCCAGAACCTCATTTTCGTGGGGGATACCGGTCGATTTTGATCCGAAGCATGTCGTCTATGTCTGGCTTGACGCACTGACGAACTACATCACCTTCGCTGGCTACGACGTGGACGGTTCGACGAAGGAATACAAACGGTTCTGGCCGGCTGACCTGCACCTGATCGGAAAGGACATCATTCGTTTCCATACGATTTACTGGCCGATCTTTCTGATGGCGCTCGGTGAGCCGCTCCCGAAGCAGGTCTTCGGACATCCGTGGCTTCTGATGGGCGACGGAAAGATGAGCAAGTCGAAGGGCAATGTCTTGTATGCCGATGAGCTGGTAGAGTTCTTCGGGGTGGATGCGGTGCGCTATTTTGTGCTGCATGAGATGCCGTTCGAGAATGATGGTGTCATCACCTGGGAGCTGATGGTGGAGCGCCTCAACTCAGACCTTGCGAATACCCTCGGGAATCTGGTCAAGCGGACGATCTCGATGACGAACAAGTATTTCGGCGGCGTGGTGACGCATACCGGTGTGACGACGGGCGGAGATGGCGCGGGCGTCACGAGGGAGGGCGTGTCCATGGACGGCGCGTCGATCGACGCGGATCTGAAGAAGACGGTCCTTCACACGGCGGAGATTGTCCAGACGAAGATGGACGGACTGCGCGTCGCGGACTCCATCACGGAGATTTTCAATCTGTTCAAGAGATGCAACAAATACATCGATGAGACGGCGCCGTGGGTGCTTGCAAAGTCGGAGGATACAAAGCCGAGACTGGCAGAAGTGCTCTATAACCTGACGGAGTCCATCGCGATCGGTGCGGAGCTGCTTGAACCGTTCATGCCGGATACCAGCAGGAAGATCCTCGGTCAGCTGCATGCAGACAAGCGCGGACTTGAGAAGATGGACACGTTCGGACTCTACCCGTCCGGCAGCAAGGTGACGGAGGATCCGGAGACGCTGTTTATGAGAAGAGATCTGAAGGAAGTCATGGCTGAGGTGGAGAAGCGGCACCCGGGAATGGCGGAAGCAGAGGAGAAGGCGGAGAAAGCAGCTGGAAAACAGAAGGCTGAGGCGGCCGGGAAGGCGGAGACGAACGCCGCCGGGGCGCAGCAGAGTTCCAAAGGATTCAGGACTGCAGATGTTGCAGCAGAAACCGGGGCAGCCTCAGACGGGATGGATGTCGAGCCGAAGGCAGAGATTTCGATCGAGGAGTTCGACAAGCTTCAGATCCAGGTGGGCGAGATTGTCGCCTGCGAGGAAGTGAAGAAGAGTCGCAAGCTCCTCTGTTCACAGGTGAAGATCGGGACGAAGACACGCCAGATCCTGTCCGGCATCAAGCAGTGGTACAAGCCGGAGGAGATGGTCGGAAAGAAGGTTCTGGTCATCACAAACCTGAAGCCGGCAAAGCTGGCAGGCATGGTTTCTGAGGGCATGATCCTCTGCGCGGAGGACGATGCAGGAAACCTGTCCCTGGTGAACCCGGAGAAGACCGTGAAGGTCGGAGCGGAGATCCGCTGACGGCTTCCATTTCTGTCCGATCAGTACGGACAAAATTGGACAGAACAGGCTAGATCAGACAGATCGATACGTATTATTGAGCAGGGCAGCTTCAATCTGCCCTGCTCGATTCGATGACTTTACCGTCATCTCGTGCTCCGCACTCGATGATGAGCGGCCAGTTTCACAAAAAAAGCGGGAGATATCTGCTCACAGCAGATATCTCCCGCTTATGACGTTCGCCTTGCATGCGCTCATCTTCGCCCAGGAGCAGGATCCGCAGATCTCGTCCATCTTCTCAGGTGTCATGGAGCGGTCGATTCGGTGAATCAGATCCTGGTACCGATATACGCCCTCATGGATGCCGGCATATGCCGTTGTCCTTTCATCAAATGCTCTTACTTTTGCCTCCGTATCGCACCGGAACGTTCCGGCTGCAGCCTCTGAAGCATGCGGACAGACACTGCAGAGGGTATCGTTGCCGAAGACGATCCGAACCAGAACGTCTGGGTCGGACCGGAGTCGTCTGGTTACTTCATTCATGTGTGCCACATAAGCTTTGCTGTAGCCATGTCCGCTGTAGCCCTGCGTACAGAGCAGGTGGTGCGGACGGAGTGGAATTGGCGCGATCACAGCAGATGCGCTTTCGTCAGGGTCTTCTTCAGCAGAATCCCAAGGTATGCCGCCAGAATAACCTTGATGATCGCCGTCGGAATGAAGGGGATGACGCAGGCTGCCAGTGTTGCCTTCAGATTCATTCCGGTCAGCGCCATGAACATGATGGAACCAACGACGTAGTTCAGTGCAGAGCCAATCGCAATGCCGAGGACGGTTTTCAGATACTTATTGTTTTTGCTGAACATGCCGCCAAACCAGGCGATCAGCGGGAAGGAAATGAGAAATCCGCCGGTCATGCCGACCAGCTTGTCGAGGCCGCCTGAAAAGCCTGCGAATACCGGAAGACCGACTGCACCGAGGAGCAGGTACACGATGGTTGCGATGGTGCCGCCCCTGGCACCGAGGACAATACCGGCAATCGGGATGATGAGCGTCTGGAGCGTCATCGGGACGCCGCCCGGAAGCGGGATCGAGAACTGTGAACAGACGGCGATCAGGGCTGTGAAAAGGGCAATTCTGCAGAGCTCCTGAACGCCTGTGCGGCGCGCGGATTTCGAGCTGCCTTCCAAGTGAAAGATGCGCGTTGAAGTTGTGTTTTCCATAGAAAATTCCCTCATCTGAATTCGATCATCGGCAGCAGGACCCTGTTGACATATCAGACCTGCCGCCGCCGAGTTATACAGCACAGTGTGTATTGTAAGATGAGAGATTCACAATGTCAACCTATAATAGGGAAAAGGTTAACAATGCGATGACCATTAAAATTCTTCAGATTCCTCAGTCTGCCGGTTATTTCAGCAGTCTGTGCTCCATCTCGTACCAGGTCACACCGCCCAGCGTGGACTTTGAGATGCCGCACAGCTGAAAGCCGAATTTTTCATACATCGCAATCTTATCATCGCGGCAGGTCAGGACCAGCTTCCGGCGCCCTTCCTTCTCTGCCTGACGGATGGTACGGTTCAGAAGCTCGGCAGCAAGCCCCTGATGGCGGAAGGACGGGAGCACCTCGAGGCCAAGCAGCATGACGTTGGCGCCATTCGGCTGGTGAAGAGAAGGATCCTCAAAGAAAGCATCCCGGAAATGCTCTTCATCTGTCATCAGCATGGTGATGTAGCCTGCGATCTGGTCATGCGAGTCATCCGGAGAGACAGCTTTCACGCCTGAGACGGACGCGGGCTTGATGTTCGTGCATGCATCCTGGCGGCCATCCGGCTGCTGCATAGGACAGCTGTCCCGGCTTGCCGCCTTCTGACTGCCCAGACCGGCTGGTATGCCGGCGGGCACGTCAGGATGTGCGATTGCCGCAAGAAACATATCCGGTAATTCCGCCGCCCTTGCTTTCATGGTTTCGGGGCTGAGCGCTGTCGCGGGACTGAAGCAGATCTGCTCGATGAAAGCGATCTGGTCTCCCTCCTCCGGTCGGACAGGGCGGAACGAATATGTGTAAGTCAATTGATACACCTCCCTTATTGAGTTTCTGTTTGTTGTTTCAGTTGAATGTTTCAGTCAGTTCAGTCGGCTGCTTATGCCTTCAGCATGGTGTAGCCGAATCCGTTGCAGATCGCATCGACAGGTTTCCTCGATTCACAGAGGCCACATCTGTCTGCGCTGAAAGCCTTGTAGTCCGGAAGATCCTGCTGACTGAAGATCGAATAGATGGTCATCCCCGCGATGCTTGTCGCGAGGGAGAAGAGCGCCGATATTCCGGTGATCGATGCACCGTAGTAGCGCAGGGACTCAATGGCCTGGGCAGCGTTGGAACCGGTGGTGATGGCGGAGAACAGGAGCAGGACATTCTTCTCCTTGATCCAGGGCAGCAGGCTGTCCCGAAAGATCAGCTGTCCCTCGGAGGAATATTCCGGCGGGATGACGTAGATGGACTTGTGCGCATTCTTGCACAAGACGCCTGCCTGCGTCAGTTCGTCCGCCAGGTAGCCAGCGATGATCTCCGTGCCCTCCAGCGCGATGATTGTGTCGACGGGCGTTGAGAAATAATGGACGCTGCTGAGCGCCTTCGCTGCTGCGTGCGCTTCGCTGGAGCGGAATTTCAGCGGTGTGAAGTCAAGGTAGTAATTCACGTGTGCGTGTGGCGTGATGAAGTGTCCCGGCACCGCTCTGAGAATGACATCCGGATATCTGGCTGACTGGATCTTGACGTAGTTTTTCATGTGCACACCTCCCTCTTTTTGTTCTGCGTGTAATCTGCCCATCGGCAGCCACAGGAGCATCCTTGTCTCGTGGCATGCTGAAGCGCAAATGATTGAACAAGAACAGTATAACACATCTAAACAAGGAAAGGACCTGGATCTGGTGCGGCGATCAGGATACGGTGATGCTCCATTCGGTGTTCCATCTGCCACCGTTCTCAAGTCGGATCAGATCCGGCTTGAAGCGAAGATCTTCTACAACGTCTTGTCTGGATGGGAGGCTGCCCCATGGTTCGATGGCCACATACGGCGCATCGGTCTTTGGCATGTGCCAAATTCCAAGATAGGGAAGTCCCGGATACCTCACGGTCACGCTTCTTTGGCCCTTGTCGGAGCGGATCGATACGGAATCTGCCATATTCTGGAGGACAATTGCATCCTCGTCAAACAGGCTGTGCCGGAGCCGCAGGATCCGTCCATCCTCCAGCACGAAGGGATCCTGTCTGCCTGCGAGAAAACAGGCCGGTGTAAACTGAATCCGCTCTGAATCGCAGCGGTCACCGAACTCCAGGTAATAATCGTCGAACGAAAGACCATCCTCAAGCGGCACATTCAGGCCCGGGTGTCCGCCGATTCCGAAATATAGCATACCCTCCGATGTGCCGGAAGACTGAGGGATGGACGATCCGCCTGATATGTCTTCTGCAGAAGCCTGTCCCGGGTTCTCGACTTCATACCGGATCTTCAGGCTATGGCCCTCGACCGTATAGATCACCCTGAACAGGAACCGGAACGGATACATCATCATCGTCTCCGGGCTGTCTTTCAGCGTGAAGGCGATGCAGCTTCCAGACCGCTTCTCCGCTTCAAATGTTGAGAGGGAGGCGAATCCGTGTATCTTCATCTGATATTCACGGTTTCCAATTCTGTACTTTCCGTCTGTCAGTCTTCCTACATAAGGAAACAGAACCGGTGCGTGTTCATTCCAGTATGCGGGATTTGCCTGCCAGAGATATTCGGTTTCCTCAAGACGAATTCCGATCATCTCGGCTCCGAGATCAGACACTGTTACCTTCAACCCTTCCCTGCTTTCAATCGTGTAGTCCATGTTTTCCTCCTGATTTGTTTTTTGTTTCCCTGAAATCTGTAATTCATGATAATATTGATAACCGTTCCAAAAACCAACGACCACTTGCGCATCACTGCTATACTGTCGATTATAAATCAGGAACAGGGAGTCAAGGGATCAATATGCAAAAACTGCTGAATAAAATCATAGAAGTCTGTACAACGGCAGGGATCAAAATCCTCCTCGCAATCGTTGTCTGGGTTGCAGGACGGTTTCTGATCCGGAAACTTGTTGCATTTCTGCAGAAAAGGGATCTCCTCCGGAAAATGGAACCGACCGTCGCTTCATTTGTCGGGAATTTTATCAACGTCCTGCTGAACATTCTTCTGATTCTGACGGTCATCAACATCCTTGGTATTCCGATGGCGTCGGTTGTCACGGTTCTTGCGACCGCCGGCGTCGCAGTCGGCATGTCGCTTCAGGGGGCGCTGAGCAATCTGGCCGGCGGGATCATGCTGTTGTTTTTCCGACCGTTCAGTGTCGGCGATTATGTTTCAGCCGGCGGTGAGGAAGGAACCGTGAAGGAAATCGCGCTTTTCTATACAACACTGCTCACCAGCGATAACAAGCGTGTGATGATCCCGAACGGTACGCTGATGAATGCGAATATCACCAATTACTCCAGTGAGGGAGTGCGCCGTGTTGACCTGGCGTTCTCCTGCGGGAAGGGCGAGTCTGTTCAGAAGGTCGAGACGCTGATGATCAACTGTCTTTCCGAACATAAAAAGGTGCTGAAGGATCCGGCCCCGTTCGCAAGACTCACCGGAGGAACCGATCAGGCACTGCAGTTTTCGGTGCGTGTCTGGTGCAGAACGGCCGATTACTGGGATGTGTATTATGATCTGCTGGAGCGGGTCGTCACCGCAATGAACGAAGCGGGCATCAGCGCGCCGGCGATCCGGGTCACGCAGGCATGAGTGCGTCAGATTTGGAAAGATGAGGAACAGAAGATGGAATTTGAACGGTTTTTTCCCTTCTGGGGACAACTGACAGCTGTCCAGCAGGAACGATTCCGGCAGTCGATGACAAAAAGGACAGTGAAAAAAGGGACCATCGTCTCTCATGGAAGCAGAGACTGCACGGGACTGATCCTTGTGGATGAGGGAAGACTTCGCGCGTACATCTCTTCGGATGAAGGGAAGGAAATCACGGTTTTCCGTCTGCTGGATATGGACATCTGTCTTTTCTCAGCGTCCTGCATCATTCGGTCCCTTCAGTTCGACATCATCATTGAGGCGGAGACCGATACAAGCCTCTGGGTCATACCGCCGATGACCTACAAAAGCCTGATGGAGGAGTCTGCTCCGGTCGCAAACTTTACGAATGAACTGATGGCAAGCCGTCTGTCCGATGTCATGTGGCTTGTCGAGCAGATCATGTGGAAGAGTCTGGATAAGCGGGTTGCAGCTTTTCTTCTGGAAGAATCCGCGCTCGAGGGCTCCGACACGATTCAGATGACTCACGAAATGATCGCCAATCACCTTGGCACGCATCGGGAGGTCATTACGCGGATGCTGCGCTACTTCCAAAGTGAGGAGATTGTGCGGCTGTCGCGTGGAGCAGTCAGGCTGCTGGATCGGCAGCGCCTGGAGAAAATCGCCGGGTAAAACACGGTTTCCTGCCGGCCGGACCTCTTTGACAATTGGCTGGCGGACTGCTATAGAGATTGTTTTATTTCCCGGTGCCGGGATTGTCCGCACCGGGCTTTTTTTCGTCCTTCGGGAGTGGTGTATATCCGAGCGCAGAGACGTCCGCTTCCTCATCCACGGTGAACTGGTTGTCGGCGGCTGGCTTGTCATCCTCATCATTCGGCATAAGTTCCCTGATGACGGGATACTGGAGCTGGGTGTTGATCAGCACCTGGACAGAGAAGCCGAACATCAGCAGATACAGGATTGCGTATGACTGTACCAGCCCGGAGGAGCGCGCGACAAAAATCAGCTCCAGAGCGAGGATCCCGAGCATGCCGATGGATCTGGGAGCCTTTGCAAATGTAAGGAGCACGGCGTTTTTAATGGTCTGGCCGACTTTGTTGACAAACCTGGACTGCAGGGCGAACATCCAGCAGAGCGCCATGTACCAGAGGGATGCGGCAACGTAGATCATGATCCGGATCGGCCTTACGGAAGCGTCCGTGATCTGGGCCGCCATGCGGTTTTCCATGAAGAGAAGAAGGCCGAGCGCCAGCATGATCAGCCACATACCGGTGCCCTGCTTGAAGTTCATCTTGAAGGAACGGAAGAAGTTGCGGAATACGTAGCCCTCGTTCTCGTCTTTCATCTTCAGGCAGGAGTAGTGAAGCGCCGACAGGGAAGCCCCGATCGTGAAGATCGGCAGGCTGCAGACAATGAACAGAATGTTCAGCATCATCATGTCAAATGCTCTTCCGAGGAAGCGCATCACCGGGTTGTCCAGGTTAAAAATCCGATCCATCATGAGTTCAGTTTCTCCTTTGTTCTGAATAATTCACGTGATATGACGATGGTTGTCAGATGCTGCAGGTCAGCAGGGAAAGGTGCGGCTTGCAGCCGGGACGCCTCACGCCTCAGACTGTACAGCTGGTGCACCGCACATCAGACAGAAACCAGTTCTGCATGGCTATGCACGGATGAGATCTGCAAGAGCATCTGTTAGCTGTGCAAACTGCTGAAGCGACAGAGTTTCTCCACGCGCAGAGGCGGGAAGGCCAAGCGCGGTCAGCGTTTTGGCGGTCTGATCCCGTGTGACAGGAATCTGAGGTGCGTTGCCAAGTGCATTGGACAGGGTTTTGCGCCGCTGGCCGAAGGCTGCCCGGATGATTGCCTTCAGGAGCTGCTCATCCTTTGCCTGAACCGGCTTGTCCTTGTAAAGCTGCATCGTCACGACGGCGCTGTCCACCTTCGGACTTGGCATGAAGCTCGATGCCGGCACGAGTGTCACGATCTCCGGACGTGCATAATACTGCACGGCCAGGGACAGAGAGCCGTAATCCCGGCTTCCGCACCGGGCGGTCATCCGGTCCGCGACTTCCTTCTGTACCATGACGGTGACCCGTTCTGCCGGGACATGCTGTTCAAAGAGTCCCATCAGAATCGGCGTTGTTATGTAATAAGGAAGGTTCGCGACGACTTTCAGGTGCCTGCAGCGGAAAGCCTGCCCGGATTCCGGGGAGACTGCCGCAGCTTCAGTAGAGAGACCGCCAGATGAAGCCGTGGATCCGGACGTATCGCTCACTCCGTATTCAGCTGCGAGCCCGCAGAGGTTGACCTTGAGCACATCGCCCTCGACAATCCGGAGATTTTTGCAGTCGGAAAGGGTCTCATGCAGGATCTTTACCAGATCGCGGTCGATTTCAATCGCGGCGACCTGACAAGCGGCTTCGCAGAGATACCGGGTCAGCGTTCCGATGCCGGGGCCGATCTCGATCACCAGGTCGTTCTCTGTGATGTGAGAGGAGGAGACGATCTGCTGAAGCACACCCTCGTCGGTCAGAAAGTTCTGCCCGAAGCGTTTTCTGAAATTAAAATCGTACCTGCGCACGATTTCTGAAGTTTTTCTGTAAGCTGATTGTTTTTCCATGCTGTCATGATACCACAGGAAGGCCCTTATTTGACAGTGTTTTCACAGTATGTATATAATCACTCTGTATGTCCGCAGCGCAGTGGATGTGCACGATGCCGGAGCCGGATCCGCCGGGTTTATTCAGGCATACAGGGGAATCTGCGCACAGAGGGGCTGCCGACGAGAAAGGCGCTCCGGGAGGAAAAATTCTATGCGATATGACAAGGTAAACACAGACCTGAACTTTGTGGACCGCGAACATGAGGTGAACGAGTTCTGGAAGAAGAATGACATCTTCGGAAAGAGCCTGAAGACCCGCGAGGGCGCGCCATACTACACATTTTATGACGGACCGCCGACGGCGAACGGAAAGCCGCACATCGGTCATGTCCTGACGCGCGTCATCAAGGATATGATTCCGCGCTATCACGTGATGAAGGGCGAATATGTGCCGAGAAAGGCTGGCTGGGACACCCACGGCCTTCCGGTCGAGCTGGGCGTCGAGAAGGAGCTTGGTCTCAATGGCAAGGAGCAGATCGAGCAGTACGGCATGGAGCCGTTCATCAAAAAGTGCAAGGAAAGTGTCTGGAAATATAAGGGAATGTGGGAGGATTTCTCCGATACCGTCGGGTTCTGGGCGGATATGAAGAATCCGTACGTCACCTACTATGACGACTACATCGAGTCCGAGTGGTGGGCGCTGAAGGAGATCTCGAAGAAGGGGCTTCTGTACAAGGGCTTCAAGGTTGTCCCGTACTGTCCGAGGTGCGGCACCCCGCTGTCTGCGCAGGAAGTGGCCCAGGGCTACAAGCTTGTCAAGGAGCGCTCTGCTATCGTCCGTTTCAAGGCAAAGGACGAGGATGACCTCTACTATCTCGCATGGACAACCACCCCGTGGACACTTCCGTCCAATGTGGCACTTTGCGTAAACCCGGACGAGACCTATGTCAAGGTCAAGGCTGCGGATGGCTACAACTATATCATCGCCCAGGCACTGGCCGACAAGGTGCTCGGCAAGCTGGCTGACCAGGCGACCGCCGCCCAGGTCTCCCGCGCGTACCATGAGGCGAGAGCGCTCGCGGAGGCAAAGAAGGAGGAGCTCAGAAAGGCCGGTGCGTCCGATGAAGAGATCGCAGCGGTGACGGTCGATTTCGATGAGTCCGCCTATGACAGAAATGGGGTCCCGGAGGGCACTGCCTACGAGGTTCTGGAAACCTACAGGGGAACCGACCTGGAGCGCCGCGAGTATGAGCCGCTCTACGCCTGCGCAGGTGAGACGGCGGCAAAGCAGTTCAAGAAGGGGTTCTATGTCACCTGCGACAATTATGTCACGATGACAGATGGTACCGGTATCGTTCATATTGCACCGGCATTTGGTGAGGACGACGGCAGAATCGGGAAGACCTATGATCTTCCGTTCGTGCAGTTTGTCGACGGAAAGGGTGAGCTGACGGAGGAGACGCCGTATGCAGGCATCTTCGTCAAGAAGGCGGATCCGCTGGTTCTGCGCGACCTCGACAAGGAGGGAAAGCTGTACGATGCGCCGAAGTTCGAGCACCAGTATCCGCACTGCTGGAGATGCGATACGCCGCTGATCTACTATGCGCGCCAGTCCTGGTTCATCCGGATGACGGCGGTCAAGCAGCAGCTGATCGACAACAACAACACCGTCAACTGGATCCCGCCGACAATCGGAAAGGGCCGTTTTGGTGACTGGCTGGAGAATGTCCAGGACTGGGGCATCTCCAGAAACCGCTACTGGGGGACACCGCTTCCGGTCTGGGAGTGCCCGGACTGCGGCGAGAAGGTTACAATCGGCTCCAGAGAGGAACTCAGAGAGCTGTCCGGCCGCGAGGATGCGCTGACGGTGGAGCTTCACAGACCGTATATCGACGATTTCGTCTGTACCTGCCCGAAGTGCGGCAAAAAACACATGAAACGGGTACCGGAGGTCATCGACTGCTGGTTTGACTCCGGCGCGATGCCATTTGCGCAGCATCACTATCCGTTTGAGAATCAGGATACCTTCCATAAGCAGTTCCCGGCAGCGTTCATATCCGAGGCAGTTGACCAGACAAGAGGCTGGTTCTATTCCCTGATGGCGGAGTCTACGATCCTGTTCGGACAGTCGCCGTACCGGAACGTCATCGTCCTCGGCCTGGTTCTGGACAAGGACGGCCAGAAGATGTCCAAATCCAAGGGCAATGCCGTGGATCCGTTTGAGGCGCTGAAAAAGCACGGCGCCGACGCCATCCGCTGGTATTTCTACAGCAACTCTGCGCCGTGGCTGCCGAACCGCTTCCACGACAAGGCTGTCCAGGAGGGACAGCGGAAGTTCCTCGGGACGCTGTGGAATACCTATGCGTTCTACGTGCTGTATGCGAATATCGATGACTTCAACCCGTCGGACTATACGGAAGCGTATGCGAAGATGGAGAAGGAAGGCCTGCCGGTCATGGACCGCTGGCTCATATCCCGGATGAACACGATGATCCGCGACGTGGACACGGATCTTGGCAGCTACAAGATTCCGGAAGCCGCACGGGCGCTGGAGGGCTTTGTGGATGACATGTCCAACTGGTATGTCCGCCGCTGCAGAGACCGCTTCTGGGCGCACGGCATGGAGCCGGACAAGATCGCGGCCTACATGACGCTGTACAATGCGCTGAAGAACCTCTGCCTGTGCGCAGCGCCGATGATCCCGTTCATGACGGAGGAGATTTACCAGAACATCGTGCGCCGTGTGGAGAAGGATGCACCGGAGTCGATCCATCTGTGCTATTTCCCGAAGGCGGACGAGAGCCGGATCGACGAGGACCTTGAGACGAAGATGGGCGAGGCGCTGAACATTGTTGTGATGGGCCGTGCAGCCAGAAATGACGCGAACATCAAGAACCGCCAGCCTCTGGCGCGGATGTTTGTCCGCGCACCGCAGGCGCTTCCGAAGTACTATGCGGACATCATCACAGACGAGCTGAATGTGAAGGAAATCACATTCACGGAGGATGTGAGAGCCTTCACGAGCTACAGCTTCAAGCCGCAGCTACGCACGGTCGGGCCGAAGTACGGAAAGCTTCTGGGCGGTATCCGGAAGTATCTCTCCGAGGTGGACGGCAGCGCCGCGATGGACGAGCTGAAGAAGAACGGCTCCCTCAGCTTCGAGGTGAATGGAAGCCCGGTCTCCCTTGCGGAGGAGGATCTGCTGATCGAGACCGCTCAGGTCGAGGGCTATGTCAGCCAGCAGCAGGGAGATCTGACCGTCGTGCTGGACACCAATCTTACACCGGAGCTGGTGGAGGAGGGCTTTGTCCGCGAGCTGGTCTCCAAGATCCAGACCATGAGAAAGGAAGCCGGCTTCGAGGTTCAGGATCATATCGATGTCTTTGAGGCAGGCAATGAAAAGCTGGAGGGCATCATGAGGAAGTATGAGTCCGGCCTGAAGAGAGAGGTGCTCGCGGAGAGCATCACCTACGGAAGTCTGGACGGATACACAAAGGAGTGGAGCGTCAACGGAGAAGCGGTAACACTGGGGGTCAGGAAAGTCTGAGGGAGGCAGCATGGATAAACATTTTGATAAAGAACGGTTCAAGGAAACGGTCAGGGACAATGTCCGGAACCTGTTCCGCAAAACTCTGAAGGAAGCGACGCAGCAGCAGCTTTTCCAGGCGGTGGCCTACGCGGTCAAGGATGTCATCATAGACAACTGGATGGCGACGCAGCAGGTCATGGACGAGGAGGATCCGAAGATTCTCTACTACATGTCGATGGAATTCCTGATGGGCAGAGCGCTCGGCAACAACCTGATCAACCTCACCGCCTACAAGGAGGTGAAGGAGGCGCTCTCGGAGATGGGCTTCGATCTGAACGTGATCGAGGACCAGGAACCGGACGCGGCCCTCGGCAACGGCGGCCTCGGCCGTCTCGCCGCCTGCTTCCTTGATTCGCTCGCGACGCTCGGTTATCCGGCGTACGGCTGCGGCATCCGTTACCGCTATGGCATGTTCCGTCAGAAGATCGAGAACGGCTACCAGGTCGAGGTCCCGGATGACTGGCTGAGAAATGGAAATCCATTCGAGCTCAAGCGTCCGGAGTACGCGAAGATCGTGCGATTCGGCGGCTATGTCCGGGTCGAGTACGACGAGCAGACCCACAGCAACCGGTTTATCCAGGAAAATTATCAGTCTGTCCGGGCAGTCCCTTACGACATCCCGGTCGTCGGCTACAATAACAATATGGTCAACACGCTCCGTGTCTGGGACGCAGAGGCCATCAATGATTTCCAGCTGGATTCATTTGACAAGGGCGACTACCAGAAGGCGGTCGAGCAGGAGAACCTGGCGCGCAACATCGTCGAGGTTCTTTACCCGAACGACAACCACTATGCCGGCAAGGAGCTGCGGCTCAAGCAGCAGTACTTTTTCATCTCCGCGTCTGTTCAGGAGGCGGTTGCAAAGTACAAGAGAAAGCACAGCAATATCCACAAGTTCTATGAGAAGGCAACCTTCCAGATGAACGATACGCATCCGACGGTCGCTGTCGCCGAGCTGATGCGCATTCTGCTTGACGAGGAAGGCCTGGGCTGGGATGAGGCGTGGGAGATCACCACGAAGACAGTCGCCTACACAAACCACACCATCATGGCAGAGGCGCTTGAGAAGTGGCCGATCGAGCTGTTCTCGAGACTTCTTCCGCGTATCTATCAGATTGTCGAGGAGATCAACCGCCGCTTCATCGCGCAGGTGCAGCAGCGGTACCCGGGCAACCAGGACAAGATCGCAAAGATGGCTGTCATCTATGACGGACAGGTGAGGATGGCGAACCTGGCAATTGTCGCGGGCTACTCTGTCAACGGCGTTGCTAAGCTGCACACGGAGATCCTGAAGAAGCAGACGCTGAAGGACTTCTACGAAATGATGCCGGAGAAGTTCAACAACAAGACGAACGGTATCACGCAGCGCCGGTTCCTTCTGCACGGCAACCAGCTTCTCGCGGACTGGGTGACAGACCATATCGGGGACGAGTGGATCACGGATCTTCCGCAGATCGCGAAGATGAAGCTCTACGCTGACGACCAGAAGGCACGGCAGGAGTTCATGAACATCAAGTATCAGAACAAGGTTCGTCTGGCGAAGTACATCAAGGAGCACAACGGCATTGATGTCGATCCGAGATCTGTTTTCGATGTGCAGGTCAAGCGGCTCCATGAGTACAAGAGACAGCTGATGAATATCCTGGATGTCATGTACCTGTACCGTGAGCTGAAGGAGCATCCGGAGAGACCGTTCTATCCGGTCACCTTCATTTTCGGGGCGAAGGCGGCTGCCGGCTACAGGCGGGCGAAGCTGACGATCAAGCTGATCAATTCCGTCGCGGATGTGATCAACAATGATCAGTCGATCAACGGCAAGATCAAGGTGGTCTTCATCGAGGACTACCGTGTCTCAAACGCGGAGCTGATCTTCGCGGCAGCGGATATCTCCGAGCAGATTTCGACTGCTTCCAAGGAAGCGTCCGGAACCTCGAACATGAAGCTGATGCTGAACGGCGCGCTGACACTCGGCACGATGGACGGCGCGAACGTTGAGATTGTGCAGGAGGTCGGAGAGGAGAATGCATTCATTTTTGGACTGTCATCCCAGGAGGTCATTGATCATGAGAACAACCATGACTATGATCCGACCTACTACTTCAACAACGATCCGGATATCCGCACGACGCTCATGGAGTTGATCAACGGCAAGTATTCGGGCGGGGATATGGAGCTCTTCCGCGAGCTGTACGACTCTCTTCTGACCACAAAGGAGGGGCCGGCGGATCAGTACTTCATCCTGGCAGACTTCAAGTCCTACGATGCGGCGAGGAAGAAGGCCATCGAGTATTATCAGAGCCAGAGAGACTGGGCAAAGAGTGCGATCCTGAATATGGCGTCGAGCGGAAAGTTCTCCTCAGACAGAACCATCCAGGAGTATGTCAGGGACATCTGGAAGCTGGAACCAATCAAGATCACAGTCGATCCGGAATCGTTTGAGTAAGAGCTGTAAGAGACGGGAAAGGCCAGACTCCGGTGTGAAGGAGCCTGGTCTTTCTTTGGTTTGTGCGCTATGTTGATTGATATATACGTGGTGTGAGAGGTCGGCGGTCACCTGACCGCCTCCTACTCGATTGAAGGGGAAACTGGCGCGATTCCGAGGAGGGATGGCATGAGGCAGCCACTCAGAGGGGCGAGACGTGAATGCACAAAAAAGGGAAGTGCTGGCAGCTGTCAGCACTTCCCTTTATGCCCGATGTTATGCTGTAAGAATACTGCCGATCATGGAGCGGTCGGAGCACCAACCGGACAAACCTCTGCGCAGGTTCCACACTCAACACATGCGTCTGCATCGATTACATACTTGCCATCCCCCTCGGAGATTGCGTTGACCGGGCACTCCGGTGCACAGGTTCCGCAGGATACGCAATCATCGCTGATTGTATAAGCCATCGTGACACCTCCTTATTTACTTAGTCATGACTCATTACCTGAGTCTTTTCTGTATTCTAATACCATGCAAAAGGTTTAGACAAGCATAACTTCGGGTAGGCAGACGAACAAGCAGAAGCGGCGGGAGGGACACGGAAAGGATCTGTCATGGAACGGATATGAAGGATGGCGAGGCGGGAACGGCTGGAGAATGACAGGAGAATGACAGAATAACGGTTATCATATGTAATTAGATTGTGCAAAATATATCTTGTGTATTTGCAGTCCGCATACTATAATCGTGGATACGGGATTCAGATTTAGTTCGCTGAAAGAACGGATGTGTTACGATCCGTGTATACAAAAAAGGAGGTCACAACATGGCTGAGGAAGTGAAGAATACAGCAGCAGAGAATACAGCAGAGGCTGCGGCTGAGAAGAAGGCAGTACGCAAGGTTTCCAAGGATATGACCATCGGCGAGATCATCAATGTCGATGTCAATCTGGCAGGCGTTCTGATGGGGGGCGGCATGTATTGTATCGGCTGTCCGGCATCCATGGGCGAGTCTCTGGAAGAGGCGGCGATGGTACATGGGATTGATCCGGATCTTCTGCTTGAGCGCCTGAATGCATATCTCGAGGCGCAGGCACAGTAACAGCTGCAGGAGACCGGATGACAGCAGAGGGGAATGAACTGAGGGGAATTGAATGAAGATAGAGAAGATCAATGACAATCAGATACGCTGTACGCTGACACCCGAGGATCTGAAGGCAAGGGATATCCGGATCTCCGAGCTGACTTACGGAAGCGGAAAGGCACGCACCCTGTTCCGCGATATGATGAAGGAAGCCCTGAATCGCTGCGGCTTCCGCCTGGACAACGCTCCGCTGATGATTGAGGCGACACCGGACTCCGGCGGAAACCTCACCCTGATTATTACGAAGGTCAAAAACCCGGAGGAGATAGACTCCCGGTTCGCTCATTTTACAGGGGATCCGTCCGGGGACGATTACTCCTTCAGCAGCCTGGCGAAGGACATGCCGGCAGCGGATGATATTCTGAAGCGTCTGAAAGAGCTGTTCGATGGGGATGAGACGCTGGATGAGGAGAAAGACGGGAAGCAGTCTGCCCAGCCGGTGATCGGCGGGACTGCGATTGTCCGCAGAAAGGATGCGCCTGCTGTCCCGGTATCGGGCGACGGAAAGAGCGCTGGCGGCAAGGAACAGGGCGGCCCGAATGGGACGATGACTGAGGAAGAGCTGTACGGGTTCACGCGCTTCTATATGTTCCATTCACTTGAAAACATCATTCGCGCAGCAAAGAATATCGGACCGGACTACAAGGGGCGCAACACCCTCTACCGCAATCCGGATGACGGTGAGTATTATCTGCTGATCCGCAAGGAGGATACGCAGCCGGAACGCTTCAACCAGATCTGCAATGTCCTGTCGGAATATGGTCTTCCGATGGATTTTACGAACGGAACGGATGAATTTTTCCGTGAACACATGAAAACCATTGTGAACAGGCAGGCTGTACAGCAGCTTCGGACCATCTGAGAAGCCGGCGGGGCGAGGATTTGCGGGTGCGGATGAATTGAAATTTGAATACGCACACCTGCACCATGTAACATGAAGTAACAGAAATTATGTAACATCTTTTTTTCTATGTGATTTTGATGAAATAAGGGAATGCTGCTTTTCAGCATTCCCTTATTTTTTAAGAGAAATGGAGGCAAGAGCCCTCCTACAGGCATTGAAAAAATGAACGACACTGCCAACTTCTCAATGTTACATCAATATGATTGCATAGCATAAGGTACCGTTGTATCATGAGAACGTGCTAAAGGATGTGGCTTATGTCAAGGAGCTCCGCACCACCATTCGGGCAGCCATCCGGCAGTCCAACCGTCTTATCTGACACAGATCTGTTATATCTCACGTCCCCCGCGCATAACTGGAAGATCAGCCGTTGCCCTGCAGGATAGAAAACAATTTTCAGCATGCAACAGGCTGCAAGTGCCGGCAGAAGCGGAATGATACATCACACTTATTTTCATTATCTGCACCTCCGTCGGCAGGGAGGAAGAGTGTATGAAAGTACAGCAACAGAAAACCAGAAGCAGGCAGAATCAGCAGGATGACGTATTGGGCAGCATGCTCCGTGACTACTATCTGGAAGGCTGCAGAATCAGCCTCGAGGGAAAGAGCATGGAGCCATGGGAAGCTGCTTCCTGCTGCCTGAGGGAAAGAGTCAGCTACATGATGGATTTTATCCCCGATCCGGCAGGACACCGGATCAGCCGCATTGATCTCAACCGCGTCGGAGCGGACAGATACCGCTGCAGGAGTAGAAACTATGCGGGCTGGTGCAGATAACAGGGGACTGCACCGGATACAGAAAAGACGAGGAGACAGAGGAACAAAGGCAGCTATATGACTGATCGGCAGAAATATGGCAGGAAACCGGAGGCAGACGCAGGCCAGGACACCTTGAAAGGATTCGGAAGAAGATAACTCCGGATTCAGGAATTTATGCCTGGTCCGGGGGAGTATTCTGATAGGAAACGGAAACAGGAGAACGGCTATTTCCCCGCTGTGTGGCAGAGTCTGCCGGGGATCTTAAGAATGTTTGATGTCGACTCATATCTGAAAGGTTGCTATACTTACGGTTGAATCCACAAGCCTGAACATTTCATCTGTATGTACAGATCACGGAAATCCCTTCGCTGTATCAGGAACGGAAGCGACGCAGAACTGTCAGCTGCAGCGACAAAAAGAGAACGGAAGGGTGAAGTTAAACCAGCAGGTGCAGGAATATCAGCCGTAAGGATAACAGCCATGAAGAATCCAGAATTGATTGATGAGAGTCCGGGTAAGGGAAGCCCGGATCAGACAGGAATCACAGATGACCGCAGTGCGGACAGCCTGAAGTCGAATAAAGCAGATACAGTGTCCAGCCACAGGCCGGATGGCTTGCGGTCGGACAAAGCAGGAACTGTGAGATCAAAAGGCGCGGGGAGCAGCCAGGCGTCTTCAGCAGGCAGCGGCAGCACGGCCTTGCGAAGAAAGGGCGGCAGGGGAAGCCGGAAGGTACTGGCTGCACTTTTCCTTGCTCTGCTGCTGTTCGGGGCGGGGGTTCTGATCATCCGGAATACACCAACCAACAGGCGGATGTCCGATGAAACCTACTTCGGTCAGATGCAGCAGGATGAGGCGGCTGTTATTCTGGGCGACCAGCTGGTCAATGAGCGCGCGATTGTGAAGGATGGAGCACTCTATCTGCCCTATAATATTGTGCGCGATACACTGAACGGACGGTTTTACTGGGATGAAGGAACAACCAGGATGCTGTTTACAACGGCGACTCAGGAGTTTGAGATCCCGGTGAACGCCTCGTCCTACAGTGTCATTGACGGCGTTCGGACGACGGACCCTGTCAGTGAGGGAACCTATGACCGGGAGATTATTCTGCGCCCGGATGACAACCGGATTACCGGGAGCGAGCGCGTCACACAGGACGCGCAGGAGAGCAGCGGTGGAAACACTACAGGCCTCTATGTAAGTGCTGATTTCCTCCAGAAGTATACGCAGGTGGAGTACACATGGAAGAAAGGAAACAAGGATGGCGGTCATGTCCTGATCCGGTACAAATGGGGAGAACAGTTGATGACGAAGTCGGTCAAGGAAGCGGCTGTCCGCTACAGGGGCGGTATCAAAAGTCCGATCCTGACGACGCTTGCCAAGGGCGACAGGGTATTTGTTCTGGATCAGCTTTCCCACTGGATGAAGGTATTGACGAAGGACGGCTACATCGGCTATGTGAAGTCCGGGAGAATGGCTGAACCGGCGACGGAGAATGTCACGACAGACATTCCGGCACAGGAGTATCCGTCCATTGCTATGGATGGGAAGGTAACGCTGGTCTGGCACCAGATCTCCTCCAAGGATGGCAACGATACGCTGTCAGATATGACGGCGAAGATGACAGGTGTGAATGTCATATCACCAACCTGGTTCTCCCTTACTGACAATGAGGGAAACATCACCTCGATCGGGACGAAAAAGTATGTCAAGAGTGCCCACAGCATGGGACTTCAGGTCTGGGGGCTTGTGTCTGATTTTTCGAGTGAGATGGATACCTCCGCGGTGCTGGCGTCGACAGCTGCCAGGAGAAATGCGATCGACGCGCTTGTCGATGACGCCCTGAAGCTCGGCCTTGACGGCATCAATCTCGACTTTGAGTACATGGATGCGGCGGATGCGCTCGCCTACGTGCAGTTTGTCCGGGAGCTCTCCATTGAATGCCGGCTGAACAAGCTGGTGCTGTCGGTTGATATCAAGCCGCCCTACGACTTCAACTACTGGATGAACAGGAAAGAGCTCGCGACGGTGGCGGATTACCTGATCAATATGGGCTATGATGAGCACTACGCTGGATCGGATGCCGGATCAGTCGCCTCTCTTTCATATGAACAGCGTGCCATTGAAGAGAGCCTGAACCAAGGTGTTCCGGCACACAAGCTGATCTCCGCAATTCCATTCTACACCAGAATCTGGTACACCTCAGGCGGAGAGGATGGATCGCAGACGACCACAAGCGAGGTATTGTCCATGGCCGGCGTCCAGAAAACACTAGAGAGCTGGAGCGTTACGCCATCGTTTGACGATGCGACCTTCCAACACTATGCGGACTGGACGACAACGGATGGTGTCCGCTGCCAGATCTGGATCGAGGACGCTGATTCGATTGCGGCGAAGGTACGGTTGGTCCCGCAGTATGACCTTGCAGGAACCGCGGCGTGGGTGCTCGGCTTTGAGAGTTCCGATATCTGGAATGTTATCACGGAGAATGTCAGCATGAGCAAGGAAGACGCAGCGGAGGCACAGCAGCAGGCCGGGCGCAGTCTTTCGGCGGGGAACCAGACCGAAGATGTAACAGAAGCGGATTGAATCAGTTGAACCAGATGGAAACAGATTGAGCCGGCTTGGCAGCAGATGCCATCGGCAGATCACATTCAGGAAAGGGTGTTCCCTATTCGGAATCCTTAAGGATTTCGGAAGGGAACACCCTTTTTTCTATGAGAAAGAACAAATCACTATTGAAAAGGGCAGAATGGATCTGAATGGTGTATTCTGAAAATGATAATAATAATAAATCCTAATGTATACATTTTCAAATGCTGCCCATGCACTGCTGAACAGTGCTTATGTGTAATATTGATGGAAGAACAATAATAAAATCAGTAAAAATTGGCAGGATCACTCATTTCTTTTCAGGCGGTTAAGCGTTATGATACATAGCAACAAATAGGGTCACCAGGGAATCAGAAACACAGACCAGGGGATGTTGAGGGATATTCATGAATAAAGTCACAAAAGTCAGGAAGTTCATCGCGCTGATCTGCGCACTTTGTCTCACTGCAGGGACGATCACCCCGCAGCTTGTCTATGCGGAGGGTTTGGCTCAGACGGAGGGAGAGGTGCCGTCCATCCAGACAGAAGAGGCTGTTCAGACAGAGACAGCAGCACAACAGATGAAGGCTTCCTCTTCAGCGGATATTGCAAGGCAGGAAGAGGACAGCGGTACGACAGAAGCGCAGGTGAATAGAGCGGAGACGTCCGGCAGGGCGGGCTCCTCAGCGCAGAAGGAGACACAGCAGCAGACAGCTTCTTCTCAGGGCACAACTGATGCAGCAGCTGCCTCAACGGATGACGTGGAGTCTGTGGTGATTTCATCGGGCGGGGAGAATGGATCAGGCACCGCTCCGGAGGATGGCATCGATGCCATCGGGACTTCGAACGAAGAGCAGGAGTTGACAGCAGAGCTGGATGAGGCGACTCTTGCGGCTGCTGATGATAACACAGATGCAGTGGATGCCGGGGGCATCAATCTGGCAAGCGGAATCCATCTGGCTGATGGGACCTATCAGCCCTACCTGACCGGGTACCGGCTCTCCTATCTGGACGGGAATGACTATAAGACCATTACGTCCGATACGGTCGTGCCTGTCTACACAACCCTGAAGATGACAGTGAACTTCGGCGGGATCAGCGCGCAGGGACTTCTTGACACGGGCGGAAAGCTGTATATCGAAATTCCGTCGGTTCTCTCCAATCCGACTGTTTCCAGCGGCATCATTAAGGATGATTCCGGAAAACAGATTGCCACACTGAGAGCGGAAGGGCAGAAGCTGGTTCTTCAGATGGATCAGGAGATTCTTCGGAATACAATCCAACAGGAGGGGAAAGATTATACCTACGACAATGGCGAAATTTCCTTCACTGTGACGCCAGATCCGGCGCAGATCCGGACGAATACAACCCAGACGCTGAAGCTTGGCAATCTGGATATCACAATCCGGTTTGACCCGGACTTCGATGCGAAGGCCGGATCCCTGACACTCGAGAAGTCCAGCCCTGTCTACTCACATAACGATGCGGATGGACATTCCTACCTGTCCTATACGCTGACGGTCAGCGCGGGGGACGTTCGGATGCCAGAGGTCACGGTTACGGACCATTTTACAAAGGGTGCGGCGGCCGTTGATTCCTATGTCGGGATCACAGAGAAGGGTGCAACACTGACTTCAGACAGCACGCAGACGATGTATGAAGAGATTACGCCTGCGGTGACAGACATGCCTGCGAAGACGAACGGTTCCGTGAAACGATCTACAGCCAGGACAGATACCGATCCGGGGACGATGGTCTGGATGATCGGCGATATGGCGGCGGGCGAAACCAGGACGCTCCACTATCAGGTGATGCTGAAGGACGATTACGTGGGAGCAGGCGGCTCGAACGATACGATCACCAATACAGCCACGCCAAAGTCCAAAACCTATGAGCATAATACAGCGACTTCAACCTTCACGCCGCAGACAAAGGCAAGTGTCACAAAAAAGGCAGGGGATGTCCAGTATAACAGCGACAATACCATCACGATTCCGTATACGTTCACGGTGACGGCGGATGCGAAAAACACCTGGCCCGTGAAACATCTGAAGATCTCAGATGACTTCGGGCTTTCCGGGACGGGCATCACGACCGCAATGGTCTGGGATGCCATCACGGCGACAGATGCTTTTCCATCTCTTGGGTTCCGGAATTTCCAGATCCGGAATGAGAACCAGACATGGTCAGATGTGTCAGCCGGAGCGAAAGATTCTCCGGATCCGTACTATGCGATCAAGCAGAATGACGGAAGGGAGAACCCTGGCTTCAATTTCTACTTTGGAGAGATCAAGCCGGGCCAGACAGTACAGATGAAGTGTAAGCTGACGATGAAGCCGGTCTTCTCCTCCTCGGCAGTCACGGTCAATAATCGCGGAACCGCCTACTCAAGTGATCGGTCCTCATTTGGCAATAAGTCGCTTGGCACCAGTGCAGTCAGCACGCAGCTGGAGAAGTATACCTGGGACAGAAAGGTCCAGGGCGCTGCGATTGACAGTGCGATTCAACAGAGCGGGCTGACTTCTGTTTATACATACAGCAACAGCGCATGGAGGCTCGCCTCATCTGCGGCGGACACGGAAGTTCCGGCAGGCAGCATTCAGTACCGCGTCGTTGTCAATGAAAAGGGAAGCTGGGATGTATCCTCCGCGGCATTCAGCGACGTGCTTGGGCAGTATCTGCAGTATGCAGGCTATCTGAGGCTGGATTACTATCAAAGCGGGATCAGCTCCGATGTTTCAGGCAAAACAGATGCGGAGGTTGCGGATACATTGTCCGGCCGGACACCGGACAGGACGGTCTGGCTGGACATCAACGGGATGACAAGCTTTAACTTTTCCCCTAGGAGTCTGAGCAGTGATCTGGGGCAGGGGGCGTATCTGCTCACCTACTATGCAGCGCCGGTCGCTGGGAATTTCAGCCGGGTAACATCAGGGAACAGTTTCACGCTGAGCGGAAGCATCGTAGGAACCGGGGGAGGAACCTATACCCTTCCTTCCATGAGTGTGAGAACCAGCACGACGGTCTCCGGCTCGCTAGATTACTCTGTGAAGAAGGAAGGCTGGTATTACGATTCCAAGGATACGTCCAGCCTTTATCAGCACGGAAAACTGTACTGGGTCGTCACTGTCAGTGGATCGAAGATTCCGGCAGGTGTCCAGCTTCGGGATAAGCCGTTGGAACAGCCGCATCATACAACCACTGACTCCATCGCAGGAATCTACCTAGGGGCGGCTGCCGGAAACGGGACATCCTTCACAGAACAGTATGCTTACTTTTCACAGATTGAAGGGAATAAAGACTTCTCAAAGCTGGGATCGGGAGCCTATCGCTGGTCATCGGATTCTAAAAGCGGAGAGGGTGTCCTGACCTTCCAGACAGATGTAGAGATACCGGAGGGCAAGCAGCTGTACATCATCCTGACAACTGCGCCGAATGCATCATGGGGTGCCCGGGATATTAAGAGTTTTCAAAATCAACTGTCAGAGAGGAGCAGCTCCTCTCAGGGATGGATGCCTGCCAATACCGACACACTGTCCGTGCTGGGAGAGGGGACGAACTTCAAGGAACTAGGATCATACGGAGCATATGACAGCACCACAAAAACGTGGTCTTATGTTCCGCAGACCATGATAACCAACAATAACCCGAAGGTTAAAATACTGACAAGCTATCAGTCCGGAGGAAGCACCGTGTCACTGCCGTCGGGCACCTACGCGGAATATCGCCTCGTTGTGAATTACGGCGGGGATGAGCAGGGGTCCTTCCGGGTGGAGGATATCGTTCCGAACGGGATGGAGCCGGTCTACATCCGCTGTTTCTGGATTCCGGACAACACGATGAGAACAGATCCGGCACAAACGCCGACAATGCCGGAAATCACGGATCTTGGAGGGGACTGGACAGACATCGGGCAGAAGAACACAAAGATTGACAGAAATGACAACTACAAATTTGATGCTTATGCCTACTACAGCGCGGAAAACCATAAGATCTTGTTTGACGTAGGAAATCTGCATAAAGGAGAAAAGGATCAGGCGGATATCCAGGTTCAGGTCGTGATGAGAGTCACAGACCCTGAAGCCCTGATGGGGAAGAATGAGACATTCGTGAATACGATGAATGTCTACCGGCCGGATGGAAGCCTGGTTTCCACAAGCAGCGTGAGCACAGCGATACAGATCCCTTCTATTGAGAAAAGTGCTGCCGCTGTATCGGAAGGTACGGTACCCTTCACCATCACAGTGAATCCGAGGGGAGAGGATCTGCTGCCGGGGTCCGATACGCTGACGCTTGTCGATGAGATGGCCGGGAACTTTACCATCGATCCGGGGAGTGTCACCGTCAGGAATTCGGGTGGCACGGCGCTTGACAACAGCCAGTGGAACATCAGCCTTCAGAAAGGAAAAAACAGCAGCAATCAGCCCGTCACGACGATGACGCTGGCTCTACCGGACAGTCAGAAACTGACGGTGACGTACAGAGCGGAGATTGATGCCGCGCCTGATACGGACGTGACGTATTCGAACAAGGCTTACTGGCAGGGATATCAGGAACAATCCGCTACAATCATTACGGGCACTGTCAAATACAGCATTGATGGCTCGATCAGCATGAGCAATTATCCGGAGATCAGGCTGGTCAAGGTCGATCAGAGTAATGCGTCGAAGGAGCTTTCAGGCGCAAAGTTCTCACTCTATCTGGCTGCGTATGATCAGAATACAGGCAAGTGGTGCAATACAAGAAAGCTGGTCGACACCCAGACGACAGCTTCAAGCGGGACGCACAACGGTATTCTGACGTTCGGCGGAAGCAAAAATCTTCTTTACAATACCGTCTACTGTATTGTGGAAGACAGGGCGCCAGATGGATATGTGAAGTCGACTGATCCGGTTTTTATTGCGATGGCCCGGAAAGACAGCAGCGGAGGATATTCGGACAAGTTGACAGCGGGGGGCAGTACAGACACGAGCAGCGCGACCGTACATACCGCTGACGAGCTGAAAACATGGGCGTCCCAGGGTGTGATTGTCAACTACCGCGGGAGCGTCTATACCTACACGGCGGTAAATCAGAAGGCGTCTCTGAAGATCGACAAGACTTTTCTGAATCGTGATGGATCAAAAGTTGCAGCGCCATCGGACGGAACCTTCTCCTTTGGCCTGTATAACAGTCGGGACAGCAAGGTTGGAACACTTACGATTAGGTATCAGGATGGGACACCGGCCTATACGCTGACGCAGAATGGCATCAGCCAGAACGTGACCGAGCCGGTTTTCCAGTCTCTGAATGTTGGTGACTCGTATAAGGTTTATGAGCTGGATGGAGATGGAGATCCGATCACGGATGTACGACTCCTTTACAACAAAGAAGGGGATGGCTACATCGTCCGCTATCAGGGTGTCTCCGGGAACAGCGACAGTGGTACGGCTGCCGGCACCGGTGGGGATGCCAACACGGTGACAGCGCCGGATTCCGCTGAGCCTGCAGTGTTCGGTGTTACGAATCAGAAATTCGAGATTCCTGATACCGGTGTGGAGACAGAATCAACAAGACCTTATGAAGTCGTTATATGGCTCCTTGCCTTTGCGGCAGCGACATTTGTAATCCTTTCATGGCGCAGACGCGCGCGGAGGAAGTGGTAATGCACAGGCGCGGAAGGACAGCAGAGACGGTGGATGCAAAGGATCAGGCGAATCACAACAAACCGCATCCGGAGCCTCAGCCGCTCTGGAAAGGATACATGAGCCTGGCTGTCAGGACAGCTGTCTTTGTGATCATTCTGATTCTCATTTTCACGAAGGTGCTGTTCCTGAAGCGGGTCAGCGGATCGGACATGTTCCCGTCCCTGAAGGACGGCGACCTGACGCTGGAATACCGGCTGCAGACACAGTACCGGTCAGGTGATGTTGTCCTGTACCGGGCAGACGGGAAACTGCATTTTGGCCGGATCCTCACAATGGGCGGGAACACCGTCAATATCAGCGGAGATGGGGCTGTCGAGGTGAATGGCGCCACGGAGAGCGGTGAGATCCTCTTCCCGACAGACGATCCCGGGAATCTGACATATCCCTATGAGGTACCGGACGGCAGTGTCTTCATTCTGGGAGATTACCGCACCAATGCGAAGGACAGCCGGCGCTACGGCGCCATTCCGCTGAAGGAAATAGAAGGAAAAGTACTCACAATTTTGAGAAGAAGAGGACTGTGACACCTTTTCTTTGCAGACATAACAGCAGCAACCATGAATCCCTTGAGACAGAAAGGAAAAGACCCCATGAAAAACAGCAAGAGAAAAGGATTCGGCATCAACTTGATTGCAGGCGCACTTACGCTGGCAGCAGTCACCATCGGGAACGCAGCAGGAGCGATGGCGGCGGAGGATACAACTACAACTCAGCTGTCATTTGATAAGGTATTTGAGGCGCAGATTCCAGCTGGAGCGGAAGTTAATGACTATCCAAGCCCGGCTGAAGAGTTTGGATTTCACAGTGGAGAAGCGACTGGGAGCACCAGTGAAACAGCGGATAACCTCGCATCCCTGGCAGCAATCAAGGGAACACAGTGGAATGACAGCAACCAGATCGATCAGGTCAAGGAATTAAATGACACCACAAAAGCGACAGTCGGAGCAAAAGTTCCGGAAACGATTACACTTGCCAGTGCATCGTATAGCGCTGGTGAAGCCGGGTCGACAACAAAAACAAAGGCGGTGAATGTAACCCTGACGCCAAGTAAGTTTACAAGCCCCGGCATTTATTATTATGACTTTCACGAGGTGGTGGGAAAGACTGCCGGTGTTGTTTACGATAGTCAGACATACAGAATTGCAGTAACCGTCAAGAATGATGCTACCACGAATACGCCGGGTGTAAAAGGTATCACCCTTGTCAATAAAAAATCGAAGGACAAGAACAGCGAGATTGAGAATCAATATAATGCAGGCAAGCTTACATTTACAAAGAAGGTTGCCGGAAGCCTTGGAGCGAAGGATAAAGAGTTCAAGGTGAATGTGATGCTCTGGACACCGCAGAGTCCGGAAAAGACGGTAAGTTCAGTCATTACGGTCGCGGGAGCATCCAGTGAGAACGAGAATAAAAGTATTCAGCCTGGTGACTGGGCGAAACAAACCAATACAGTGGAACCAAACGTTACAAGAACCTTCACGGTAACAGATGGAACATCAATCACTCTCACGAATATCCCCGCCGGTGTAAAGTGGCTGGTGAAGGAGGATAACTACAGCGCAGATGGCTATACCACAACCTATACGCTGGACGAAAAAGAATATTCGGCGGATACTGCAACGCCGAATGCCGCAAGCACGATGATGGCTCAGGCATATAAGGTTGTCATCACAAACACCAACGATACGACGATCGACACCGGTGTCTTCACCACCAACATGCCGTATATCCTCATCCTGCTTGCAGCGGTTGGCGGAGCGGTGGCCTTTATCGTCATCGCCAGAAAGCGCCGTGCATGATGAAAGCGCCGGATGGACATCGCCGCGGCAGAGGACTTCTGAGGGTTTTGAACCGGATCCTGGACGTTGCCGTGATCCTGACAATTCTGCTGGCGATGGCATACAGCATTTATTCGATCTGGGACAATAACAGCATCTACCAGGCGGCGATGGACTTGTCGACGCGGATCCGCAAGGAGAAGCCGGAGGGCAATAAGCCCTCCTTTGAGGACCTTCAGAAGATCAACAAGGATGTCTGCGCCTGGATTACACTGGAGGGAACGCAGATCGACAACCCGATTGTGCAGGGACACAGCAACGAAGAGTACCTGAACAAGGATGTCTATGGAGACTACTCCCTGGCAGGAACGCTGTTTCTGGACACCAGGTGCAATCGGGACTTTACGGACTTCAACGAGCTGGTTTACGGGCACCACATGGACCGGCACCAGATGTTCGGCGATCTTGACCTGTACCTGGAGAAGGACTTTTTCGACAAGCACACGGACGGTATGCTTCTGATCCCAGGTCAGAAGATACCGGTCACGGTTTTCTCTGTGATGGTGGTCTCTTCCAGAGATCAATGGATTTTCGATCCGGTTGCGGCTGATGAGGAGCCTGCCGCTTACCTGGACTATGTGAGCTCTGAGAGCAAGTATGTCCGGACAGATCTGCTTGACAAGATCAAAGTGGAGCCGGAGCGCTATCATGTGCTGACATTATCCACCTGCTCGACCTATCTGGATGAGAACCGGACCATCGTGCTGGCGGTTTATGAGCTTACGGACAAATCTTGAATGGGTAGATCAGAAGCCCCAGATCCGGCAGCAGGACATTTCTCTGAAAACGGCGGCGCAGACAGGGGTTTATACGTGGAAATATGTGCAAATATGTGCAAATATGGAGGGATTATGAGAACGGGAAGAGCACGAATCATACAATACGGGATCGGAATCCTGCTGACAGTCATATTCTTCCTGTCTAGTTTAACACGTGGATTTGCGGAAGAGACTTCCCTCCAGATCAATGTTCCGGTCTATGTGGAGTTCAGCAGGCAGGGACTCAGCCCGGAGAAAACATACCATCTGACGCTGACGCCGGAGGATACAGACGCGCCGATGCCGGAAGGCGCTGCGAATGGCACATATTCTCTTCGGATTTCACAGGCGGATGGAACGGACTACACCATCGTCATCCAATACCCGAAGGTCGGCGAGTACTGGTATGAAGTCAAGATTGCAGACAGCTCGGATAAGGCGCTTGGAACCTGGGAGCTTCATGTAATGTCGATTGTTGACGAGAATGGCAAGCGCCAGGTAACGACCACTCTCCGCAACGGTGATAAGACTGGGGAGAAGACAGACAGCATCCGGGTGAGCGATCCGGATCAGCCTGAAACAGTACCGCAGACCCCTGAGACAAAGCCGCAGGAGAATCCGCCGCAGCCGCCGGAGACATCCGGGATTCCTGAGGTATCGGATGGAAAAGTCAAAGGAACGTCGCAGGATACCGACCAGGGCAGCGAGGTTGTCAGCGGGACCGGAGGCGGTTCTCAGGCAGGGACTACAGGACAGAGCAATGTTCTGACCGGAGATGCCACCAGAACCGAATTCTGGCTGATCATGTTGAGCGCATCCGGTGTGACCCTGGTGCTTGTCGCAGTCCTGCTTCTCAAAAAACGTCGGAAGCGGAGCCAGGGCAAATGACAACAGATTCGCATTCCGGCGCCGCCGCAAGGTGCGGGGGTGGGTACAGGCAGAGAGGACAGCCTTCGGCCAATCAGGCCTTGGGCGGTCCTTTTCTGTACAGGGAGGGTGACTGACCGTACTTCTTCTTGAAGCTGTTGCTGAAGTAATACTGGTTGCTGTACCCGCAGCGGATACTGATATCTTTCAGCGGGAGCGTGGACTGCTGAAGCAGCTGGCACGCTTTCTCAAGCCTCAGGCTCGTAATGGTGTCAAAGATGTTCTTTCCGTACACCTTTTTATACAGCGCGCTGAGATAGGCACTGCTGATGCCGACGTGCCGGGCGATATCAGAGAGCGAGAGGGTGTTGTCACTGTAGTTTTCGCTGATAAACTGCGATGCCTGTGAACAGATGTGCTCGTGGTAGGACTCTGTCGAGGTATCGAGGCAGCGTCCTATCTTCAGGCAGAAACCGCACATCCACTCAAATATTTCGTTATAGTCGTGGATCCGGTCAAAGCGGCGATACAGATTTGTTATGTCCTCCTCCATATCGGAAATATCAATGTTGACCTCATAGCAGAAGTGGATGATGTCGCCGATCAGGATGTGAATGCGCGAGAACAGGATGTTCTTGACTGTACACTCTTTCGCCAGCGCATCGAAGTAATCACGCAGCCAGATACGGATCTGAGCGGCATTTCTGGACGCGATCAGCTGGAACAGCTCCGAGGTATCGCGTCCATTTTCAGGGAAGAAGGAGAAAGAATGCTTCTCCGTGTCATATGCATCATAGATTGTGTCATGCGGAAAGCAAAAGCGGTACTTCAGGGCGCCTTCCGCATTCTCAGCTGATTCATGGAGCATGGAGATGCGGGGAACGATGGTTCCGATTCCGATATTCAACTCCGCAGTTGCGTCTGAATCCGTGATGATGATGTCAGCAAATTTGTGAATGACAGCCAGAAAGTGTTCGGTGCTGTTTGTATTCTGGCCGATGATGCAGTACACCGCGTCATACGTGTGGTAGCAGTAGAACCAGTCAAAAACAGAGCCGGATTTGCGGGCAGATTCCTCGATGGAAAAGACGTCCATCTGATACCGTTGCACGCCGAAGTCCTTCTCGATGGAATCGGCATTCTCTATCCGTATTTTGAGAACATCTGTGCTGGTGCGCAGGATATTGTGGATGGACGGAAATCCAGATAGGAATCCTGATTATGGGAAGGAGCCCAACAGGCTGCATAGTTGGTGCAGTCTGTTGGGCTTTTATTGCAATCCTCTTAATTGGCAGAATGGATAATAAATAAGACAAAATTTTGTTCAGCTTTTCGAGAGCATCGTATATTTACAGATGTTAGAATGTAAGAAAAGGTTTCCTCCAAGGGATTATCACAGCCGGGAGGAAGCCCGGAAAGGCGACCATTACAGAGAGCGCAGGAAAAAGATTCAAAAAACCAGTATATGAAATAGAACGGAGGTGTGCTTATGCAGCTGCTGATGATTCTCGTCCTGTTTGCATCGGTTCTGGCATTGTGTTTTGCGGCGTTCAATTTTTTCGGGGTGAAGAAGCTGCCGGAGGGAGACGGGCAGATGCGGGAGATTGCGTCTGCCATCCGGACGGGAGCAGCTGCGTTCATATCTTATGAGTACAAGGTTCTGTTTTACGTGATTGTCATCGTGGCAGCCGTGATCGGGATCGTCACGATGTGGCAGGCTGGCGCAGCCCTTGCGATTGGGGCAGCGATGTCCAGTCTGGCTGGTTTTATCGGCATGAAGATCGCGACCTATGCCAATGTCCGCGTGTCGGAGCGTGCCAGATCGTCAAAGGACATTGGCGCGACCGTGAAGGTTGCATTTCGCGGCGGCTCCGTCATGGGACTCTGTGTCGGCGGATTCGCCCTTCTTGGATTGTTTTTCGTCTATCTTATCTTTGGCCTCGGTATGGGCCAGCTTCATGTCACAGAAGCTTCTTATGTCAATTTTCTGGGACTGCGGTTTATTCCATTTACCATGACGTTGTCCGGCTACGCGCTGGGCTGCTCAATCGTTGCGATGTTCAACCGTGTCGGCGGCGGGATCTACACCAAGGCGGCAGACATGGGTGCTGATCTTGTCGGGAAAACGGAGGCGCATATTGCGGAGGATGATCCGCGCAATCCGGCGACGATCGCGGACAACGTGGGCGATAATGTCGGGGATGTCGCAGGACTTGGCTCCGATCTGCTTGAGAGCTATGTCGGGGCGATCTGCTCAGGCATCATTCTGGCCTACCATATGTTCCTGCAGTCTGAGGCACTGGGCACCGGCATGACCAGGCAGCAGCTGGACAAGTGTATCCTGTTTCCACTGATCTTCGTGTCTGTGGGACTCATTTCCTGCTGCATCGGGATCGCAAGCCTTCTATTCAAGAAGAAGATGTCCGCTGATCCGCACCGGGATCTGAATGGGGCGACTTATGTGGCGGCAGGCGCGACCATCGTGTTCGGGCTTCTGGTCTCTTTTTTCCTTTTCCGGAATGAGGATATGATGGTTCTTGAAGCGGCGCTGGGATTCTCTGCCGGTGCGCTGTCGCCGTGGGTCGCTTCGGCAGCCGGAATTGCGGCGGGCGTTGTGATCGGGATGATGGCGGAATATTATACTTCTGCCGCATACAAGCCGACGCAGAAGCTTGCAAATGCCTCGAAGGAAGGACCGGCGCTGACCATCACATCCGGGATGGCGCTCGGGATGCGCTCCTGCATGGCACCCTGCATCGTCCTCGCGGCGGCGATTGTGATCAGCTACGCGGTCTGCGGGATGTACGGCATCGCCATGTCGGCGATGGGGATGCTGTCATTTGTCACCGCGACCGTTTCGGTCGATACGTACGGGCCGATCTCCGACAATGCAGGCGGCATCGCGGAAATGAGCGGCCTGGATCCGGATGTCCGCCGGATTACGGACACGCTGGACGCTGTTGGCAACACGACGGCTGCGATCGGGAAAGGGTTCGCGATCGGGTCCGGTGCGCTGGCAGCCATGGCGCTGATGATTTCCTATCTGTACTCGTTCAACGACGCCGGGACAGACCTGGTGCTCAATATGATGCAGCCGATGGTGCTGGCCGGTGCGGTCGTGGGCGCCGCACTGCCGTACCTGTTCTCAGGCATGCTGATCGATGCGGTCGCGAAGGCGGCAGGAAAGATGGTCGATGAAGTCCGCCGTCAGTTCCGGCAGCATCCCGGAATTCTGAATGGAACCGAGAAGCCGGACTACCGGACCTGTATCAGCATCTCCTCCAAAGGGGCGATCGGGGAAATGAAGCTGCCTTCATTTCTCGCGATTCTCGTGCCGGTTGCCTGCGGTTTCCTGTTTGGGCCGCAGTTTGTCGGCGGTCTGATCATTGGCGCGACGCTGAGCGCCATCATGATTGCCATCTACTGCGGGAATGCGGGCGGTGCCTGGGACAACGGCAAGAAGTACATAGAAACCGGCGGCGTCAAGGGTGCGGCAAAGAATACGCCTGCACATGATGCGGCAGTTGTCGGGGATACAGTCGGGGATCCGCTGAAGGATACGGTGGGCCCCTGTCTGGATATCTTTATCAAGATCATATCGACTGTGTCACTTGTAATCGTGCCGGTCTTTGCGCAGTATAACCTTCTGGGACAGATGATCAAATAGAGATTCTAAAAATAGGTATTGACAAACGCCCTGGAGAAGGCTATATTTACCTCAGTAATGATAATGATTCCTGATTAAAAGAATCGATCGTTACAAAGGAAAGGATGTGACATATGGCAGGGCTGAAGCATAGTCGTCAGAGAGACGCAATCGCCGAGAATCTTCGGCACCGGAAAGATCACCCGACAGCGGACATGATCTACAAGGATATCCGGAATGTTTATCCAAATATCAGCCTCGGGACAGTCTATCGGAACCTGTCGCTGCTGGTTGAGCTTGGGGAAGCCAGGAAGATTACAACAGGAACAGGGGCGGAACACTACGACGGTGACACGAGTCCGCACAATCACTTTATCTGCAGGTGCTGCGGGAATGTACTCGATATGAATGATTTTATCGACTGCAGCAAGATCAGGCTGCTGGCAGCAGACCAGTTTGACGGGCGGGTTGAGGATTGCAGTATCCTGTTTTACGGGGTCTGCGGCGAGTGCCTGAAGAAAGAAGAGCAAGAAGAATTCAGCTCACCCGGGGCATCTGGCAGAAAGACAGCAATTCAGGAAACAGAGGTTGAATTCCCGGCTTGAACCGGGGGAAACAGTGGATGATAAGGAGGATTATCAATTATGGCAAAGTGGGTATGCAATGTATGCGGTTATGTTTATGAGGGTGAGGCTGCACCGGAGAAGTGCCCGGTCTGCGGCGCTCCGGCTTCCAAGTTCAGAAAACAGGAAGAGGAGATGACATGGGCAGCGGAGCATGTTGTCGGTGTTGCGTCCGATGTACCGGATGACATCAAGGAAGATCTTCGTGCAAACTTCAATGGCGAGTGCTCTGAGGTTGGCATGTATCTGGCAATGAGCCGTGTCGCGATGCGCGAAGGCTATCCGGAGATCGGTATGTACTATCGTCAGGCAGCTTTCGAGGAAGCTGACCATGCATCCAGATTCGCTGAACTGCTCGGTGAGGTGGTAACAGACTCCACCAAGAAGAATCTCCAGCTGAGGGTGGATGCTGAGAATGGCGCTACCGCAGGCAAGACGGATCTGGCGAAGAGAGCGAAAGCACTGAACCTTGACGCAATCCATGACACTGTCCATGAGATGGCTCGCGATGAGGCAAGACATGGCCGTGCATTCGCCGGACTGCTGAAGAGGTATTTTGGCTGAGACGCTCAGAGTTATCGGCTGAACAGAACAGGATCAAACGGGAAGGAGTGGCTTTTTTGCCACTCCTTTTTTAGTGAAGGCATTGTTTCAGAAATTCTACATTCTCATCGCTGTGCTCGACTTCTCTGGAGTAGAGGTGGGCGAGATCGATCATGTCCTGGATTCTAAAGCGTTTTTCGTTTTTGAGGTATCTGGAGATGCACATCAGATACAGAAAGCAGACAGATTTTGCGCAAAAATGGATGGCGGATGCTGCCTTTTCAGTATCTGTATGCGGAACCGGCTGGAAGAAAGAGTCGGTGATGTAGCGGAAGCAGAAGTAGCAGCCGAGTTTTTCAAACCAGACCGCCAGTTTTCCGTGAGTGCTTTGCGACAGCTCTTCCCACAGGAGAGGCTGCCCGATGAATTCCGGGATCGTGACATCTGGAAGCGAACCGCCCGGAAGCCCAGAGAACTGCCGGTTCATCTCTGCGAGCAAATTGGTCCACCGGTCGTCCAGAACCTCCAGCCGGGACATCTGCTCTGGCAGTGCCGGGAGACGAGTCAGCTGGGAACCGTCTGTCTGGTCTCCGGCGCAGTCTGTATGCTTCGGGCTCTTCTGCGTGCCCAGACTTTTATTATGACTGTATCCCGGCCCATACAGATGCAGGACTTCAAGAAAACGATCGGCCAGTGTACGGTTTCTGTCTTCCAGAATGGCGATGCAGTCGTCCCGGATGTCGAGAACATGTGCCAGGCGGCCATCCGGTGCCGTATCCGGTATGGGATCTGCGTCTGCATCCGCGTCGGGCATTTCCTCACGGATGTATTCGATGGGATCGGGGTCTTCAAAGAAGATCCTTCCCAGTTCCATGCAGGACAGGGACAGGTCGATCTGCTCAAAATCGCCCTCCTCGAGAAAATATCTCGGATATTCCATGCAGACCTGCGCCAGGCTTTCCTCTCCAAGCTGCGTGATGATGTCGCAGAGGTTCTCCCGGTTCAGAAATGGACATCGGCCGTCTTCGCACAGGGGGAAATACCGGTCGGCTCCGTCCTCTTTGATGTGGGCGCGAAGTCTGTCTCCGAAAGGTCCTTTCAGAGACTTGTAGTAGTCACAGGTCTCCTCATCAATGTCTACTTCCCAGCCGATGCAGCAGCTGTCAGGGCAGCTTCCGCCGATGCAGTGAAACTGGCTGTAGTATGAAGGGTAGTCGTAGGTCATGGTGTTGTCTCCTCAGTCGTATGATTTGCTATTATCATATTCTCACGGGCAGGGATTTCAACCGTTTCCGGTACACGGATTTCAGATCATGGAACTCAAGGTCCAGCTGATGATTCCGGGACAAGAATGGAAAACTGTTGTATAATTGACCAATCTGAAAGTTGACAGGAAAAGTTTCTTGTATATTTTGCTTGAGGAGTGTTTTGACATCATGGAGAATCAAAGAGAACATCTTGGAAGCCGGCTGGGCTTTATCCTGCTGTCGGCGGGCTGCGCCATCGGGATCGGGAATGTTTGGAAGTTCCCGTGGCTGGTCGGACAGTACGGCGGAGGCGCATTTGTCCTGATTTATCTGGTATTCCTGCTTCTGATGGGTGTGCCGGTGATGACGATGGAATTTGCGATGGGACGGGCGGCGCAGAAGAGTCCGGTGAAGATGTACAGGGTTCTGGAGCCGAAGGGCAGCAAGTGGCATATCCACGGATATGCTGCATTTGCAGGCAATTATATTCTGATGATGTTCTATACGGTCGTCTGCGGATGGATGCTGCAGTACTTCTTCGCAACGGCAGCGGGGACGTTCGAGGGACTCGATACTGAAGGCGTGTCGGAACAATTTGACCAGATGATGGCAAGCCCGCTGAGACAGTGGGGCTTTATGGCGGTCTCGGTCATCATCGGATTTTTCATCCTGAGCCTTGGGCTTCAGAAGGGAGTGGAGAAGATTACGAAGGGGATGATGATTGCGCTATTGCTGATCATGGTCGTGCTGGCGGTTCACTCCATTTTTATGCGGGGAGGGCGAGAAGGCCTGCTGTTTTATCTGACGCCAAATATGGTGGAAATCCGCCGTGCCGGCATCTGGAATGTGATCCAGAATGCGATGAACCAGGCGTTCTTCACCCTGTCGATCGGTATGGGTGGAATGGCGATCTTCGGGAGCTATATCGGAAAGGATCATGCACTTCTGGGAGAGTCTGTCAACGTCGCAGCGCTGGACACATTTGTGGCATTTACCTCCGGTCTGATCATCTTTCCGGCCTGCTTTGCATACGGTGTACGTCCGGATTCAGGACCGGCGCTGATCTTCAAGACGCTGCCGAATATTTTCAACCATATGGCGATGGGACGCCTCTGGGGAGCACTGTTCTTTGTATTCATGACATTTGCGGCGTTCTCGACCGTGATCGGGGTATTTGAGAACATCATTGCGATGTTCATGGATTTAACGGGCTTCAGCAGGAAGAAGGCCTGCCTTCTGAACGGGGTCCTGATGCTTCTGCTGGCGACGCCCTGTGCCTTCGGGCCGAATCTGCTCTCGGGCATCCATCCGATGGGCGGAACATCCTCCTTCATGGATCTGGAGGATTTCATTGTCTCGAACCTGGTGCTGCCGCTTGGCTCGCTGACGTTCTGCATCTTCTGCACAAGGAAGGCAGGCTGGGGCTGGGCGAGCTTCACGAAGGAGGCGAATACCGGGAAGGGACTGAAGGTCAGGGGCTGGATGCGCTTCTACCTGACCTGGATTCTGCCGGTGCTGTTCGGAATCGTATTTGTGATGGGACTGGTGTGAACGGAGGATGGTCATGGACGAAAAAGAATTCTACATTGACAAGGATGGGTTTCGGATCCACGCGAAGCTGGCGATTCCAGGTGGTCGGACGGTCGAAAAGATGATGCAGCCAGGAGCTGTGCGGCTTCCGCTGGTGATTGTCGTTCATGGTCTGACGGGACACATGGAGGAGCGCCACATCGTGGCGGTGACGCAGGCTGCTCTGCGTGCAGGTGCCGCAGCGCTCCGTGTGGAGCTGTACGGTCATGGGAAAACGGATGGAGATTTTTTGAATCACAACCTGCTGGAGTGGGTTGGAGAGCTTTTGTACATCATCGATTATGCCCGAAGCCTTCCGTTTGCCGGCAGTCTGTATTTGACTGGCCATTCACAGGGCGGGCTTGCGGTGATGCTTGCCGCAGCGCTCAAGGAGGACCAGCTTAGAGCCATTATTCCACTTTCTCCTGCGATTATGATCCGGGATGCCTGCCGGAAGGGCGAGGTCTTTGCGGAGAAGTTCGACCCGGCGTTCATTCCGGATCGTGTGAAGATCACAGAGGGAAAGTATGTGACAGGTAATTATGTCCGAACCGGAAGAGTCCTTCCGATCGAGCAGGCAATCGATGGGTTTCGGAAACCAGTTCTGATCATCCACGGGACGGAGGACGAGACGGTTCCATATGGGTATGCTGAGGATGCGGTCAGGCGTTACTGCAATGCCAGACTGGTTCCGGTACCGGGCGATGACCACTGCTATGATCGTCACCTGGAGGTTGTAACAGACGCTGTGACGGCATTCCTTCGGGAGATGGAGGCGGGTGCACAGCCATCCCGGGAATGTGCAGTCGGGCGGGATGACCGATCGATGTCATGCAGGGCTTGACGGCCAGCGGGCTGCGTGGCAGGATTTGAGTTGTTCAAAAAAAGCGTCCGCATAATAGCCGAAGCTTGAGGTAAAATGATAAGAGGCAGGAAGGCGTGGGACGAAGATGGAAGGAAACGAGTGGGTGATGAAACAGAAAGGAATATCCGGAGGCAGGCTTCTTAAGCTCCGTCCGGTTCTGTGTGCCGCGGTGCTGATGGCTGTCTGCCTTCTCTTTCCGGGGATTGCAGAGGCAAATTACAAGGATCCGGCTTACAGAAGGCCGTCGGTTGACAGAAAACGGAGTGATATTATCCTGTATGTCGGAGATTCCAGGACATGGTTTTACGATCTCCACCATATAAAGGACAAGCGGGATGGACTGATCTACCGTGACGGAGCATCAATCGGCGAACTTCGATATAACAAAAATTACAGCCGTTGCGGACAACTTGGAAAGTACCTTCGCGACGCGCTGAAAACCTATCCGAATGCAAAGATCGTCCTGAACTTTGGCTGCAATGGCTGCTCCCGGGTTTCCAGAAATGCGAAGAGGGTCGTGAACGAGTATCAGAAATGGATGCGCGCCTACCCGGACCGAAAGTTCTATGTGGCAAGCATATTCCCGGCTGCCGGACAGAAACCCTATTCAAGAGCAAATATGCATTATATGAACCGCGCGCTGAAGAAAAACTTTCCGGACATATACATTGACGCGGGAGAGTATCTGGAGAGAAGAGGCCTCGACCAGCCGCGCAAGGATGGAAGAGGGTTTCAAAAAAGACGGGGCGGCTATGATCTCAAGCATTACAGCCGGTATGCATCGAAGGCGGTAAAGAAGTATATCCGCAGCGTGGTGATGGCGGCAGGCTGACAGAAAATCGTTCTGGTGCGGAACAACGTAAAAAAGTGAAGAAGAGATCGCTGTAGCGCAGAGGGGTACTAAGCGTGGAACCGGAGCTACTCTAATGCGGAGCAGCGGCAGAAGGTGCTATACTGAAGATGAAATCTTCATCTGGCAAAGACGTCGGAAGCTGATCCGACAGATGAAGGAAGAGGCGGACTGGCCGGGTGAGGGGAGAAACTGCCACGAGGAAGAACCATATGCAAGGATCCAGTCTGCTGACGGAGATCAGCCTTTCTTACAACCAGTACACGAAGACGGAGCGAAAGATTGCCGACTACATCCTGAAAAAGCCGGGTGGCGTTCTGTTCATGTCGATCACAGAGCTCGCGGAGGAATGTGGTGTCGCGGAGGCGAGCATCCACAGGTTCTGCCGGAAGGTCGGAGCGAAGGGATATCAGGAATTCAAGATGAAGCTTTCTCTGAGCACGACGCCGGAGGAGCCGGAGTCTGATGAGGGGTCTGCAGACGGGAACGGCAAGGTTGCGACAGGACAGATGTTCGCGGATATCCTGCAGACTCATATCAATGCCATCCGGGAGACGAATGCGCTGCTGCGCCCGGAGACAGTCAATGCGGCAGTGGATCTGATGATCCGGTCCCGCAGTGTCCAGTTTTTCGGGATCGGTGACAGCCTGCTTGCGGCGGAGGAAGCGCGCAACAAGTTCCTCCGGATCACACCGAAGGTGCGCACCATCACGGATCCGCACATGCAGGCCATGGCGGCATCCATGGCAGACGCAGAAGACCTGCTGTTTTTCATCTCCTACTCGGGAGCGACGAAGGACAATGTCTATGTGGCGAAGATCGCGAAGGAGGCCGGGGCGAGAATCATTGTGATCACCCGTTTCCTGAAATCTCCGCTCACAGAGTACGCGGATGTCGTGCTGATCTGCGGGTCCAATGAAGGACCGCTGGAGGGCGGTTCCATGGGAGCGAAGATGAGCCAGCTCCACATCATCGATATTCTGTTTCAGGCCTATTACCAGAAGACGCGAAGGGAATCCGCCGAAAACAACCGCAGAACATCAAAGGCGGTTGTCGAAAAACTGTTCTGAAGTTCAGACTGCCGAGGATCCGGCTGACGGATCCCCGGCAGTCTTTTTTTGAAGGCGATCGGCCTTTTTGCAGGCCTGTCGTCCGGCCCCGGAGCCGGGAACAGGGGTGAAGCAGTTCTCGTCAAACAGATTGCACAAACGGAGAGAGGCAGAATTGTCAGAAATGGAGAATATAATTTTCATAATAGAAAATATGTTGAAAATTATTTTATATATGCTATAGTGCAGTCAAGGAGGGAAAGCGAATGAATGCGAAGGTTGAGGCACTGAAGGGAAGGCTGATTGTTTCCTGCCAGGCGCTTCCGAACGAACCACTTCATTCATCGTTTATCATGGGTCGGATGGCGCTGGCGGCAAAGATGGCCGGGGCGCGCGGGATCCGGGCAAACACAAAGGAAGATATTGCTGAAATTCAGAGAATTGTCGATCTTCCGATTATCGGAATCGTCAAGAGGGATTACGAGGACAGCGGTATCTACATCACGCCGACCATGAGAGAGATTGATGAGCTGATGGAGGTGAAGCCGGAGATTATCGCGCTGGATGCGACAGACCGGCTCCGTCCGGGCGGAAAGACGCTGGATGAGTTTTATGCAGAGATCCGGGAGACACACCCGGGACTGCTGCTGATGGCGGACTGTTCCACGGTGGCAGAAGCCATTCACGCCGATGAGCTCGGGTTTGACTTTGTCGGCTGTACGATGGTCGGATATACACCGGAGAGCGCAGGCGACAAGATCGCCGCAGATGATTTCAAGATACTCAGAGACATCATTGCGGGTGTCCGGCATGCCAGAGTGATTGCCGAGGGCAACATCAACACGCCGGAGAAGGCGAGGCGGGTGATTGAGCTTGGCGCGTTTACGGTGGTCGTCGGTTCCATCATTACCAGGCCTCAGCTGATTGCGAAGCCCTTCGCGGAGGCGCTCGAGACACTGGCGAGAGAACAGCAGGAATAACCATATTAAGGAATCAATGAAAGGCGCAAAAGCGCAGCATTTCAAGGAGGATAGCATCTATGAAAAGAAGAGCAGCGGCACTTGCGGTGGCGGCGGTCATGGCGATGAGCATGGGAATGACGGCATTCGCAGGAGAGACAGAAGGAGCGGCGTCGGCAGATCTTGCGGCGGATATCACACTCTGGACCTATCCGGTCGGCGGATATGGCAACAGCGAGAACGTGGATGGCCTGATCAAGGCTTTCAACGAGAAGTATCCGAACGTCAACGTCACAGTTGAGTACCTGGACTACACGAACGGCGATGACCAGGTCAACACCGCGATCGAAGGCGGACAGGCACCGGATCTGGTGCTGGAGGGGCCTGAGAGACTGGTCGCAAACTGGGGCGCAAGAGGGCTGATGGTGGATCTCTCAGATCTGTTCGCAGACGATGCTTCCTCGGATCTGTACGAGAATGTTTCGGCAGCCTGCAAGAGCAGCGACGGCAAGTATTACGAGTATCCGCTCTGCATGGTCGCGCACTGCATGGCGGTCAATGAGACCATTTTCAAGAATGCGGATGCCCTTCAGTATCTTGATCTCGACAACCACACCTGGTCGACGGAAAACTTCTTCAAGGCTGTCCAGGCAGTCTATGACAGTGGCCAGGAGAATGTAGCGGCTGTCTACTGCGCAGGGCAGGGCGGCGATCAGGGAACAAGAGCACTGGTGAACAATCTGTACGGCGGAACATTCACGAATGCAGAGCACACCGAGTACACCGTCGACAGTCCGGAGAATGCCAAGGCTCTCCAGGCCCTGGTTGATCAGAAGGGCATCAACTTCGATGCGTCTCTGGTCGGCGGCGATGAGATCCAGCTCTTCAGAAACGGAACACTTGCGGTTTCCTTCTGCTGGAATGCAGCGCAGCAGAACAATACCGACAACGGCGAGGCAGGAAAGACCAACAACGGCGACAACATCATCCCGATGCAGTTCCCGACCGAGGACGGCTCCGCGGCAAAGCTCTGCGGCGGTATCTGGGGCTTCGGTATCTTTGACAACGGCGATGCGGACAAGATCGCGGCTTCCAAGGAATTCATCCGTTTCATCTGCAACGATCCGGATCAGGCAAAGGAGAGTGTCAAGGTTTCTTCCTTCTTCCCGGTACACACGAAGATGACCGGTGTCTATGACGGAACCGATATCGCGGATACCATGACCATGTTCACCGAGAAGTTCATGCCGGCGATGGGAGACTATTATCAGGTCGTCCCGGGCTGGACAGAGGCTCGTACCGCATGGTGGAATATGCTTCAGAACATCGGGAACGGCGCAGACATCCAGAGTGAGCTGACCGCGTTCCAGAAGACCGCCAACGAGGCCGCAAAGGCATAAGGCGGAAGGGCAGGCGAATCTGCCGGTCAATTTGTCAGTATCTTTGGCGCCCGCTTCCTTCGGAAGGTGGGCGCTTCCAATGAGAAAGAGAGGAATTCGCTGTGGCTGGTACAACCAAGGCTCAGTCAAGAAGCAAGGTACTGGCAAGGAGAGAGACAAGGGTGGCATATACATTTCTGGCCCCCAGTCTTGTCTTCTTCGTCGGTTTTGTCATCCTCCCGATGGTGCTCTGCGTCTACACAAGCTTCTTCGACTCGACGATGGGCAAGGATGTGAAGGATGTCTTTATCGGATTCGGAAACTATGTGGAGCTCTGGAAGGATCCTGTGTTCCTGAAGGCGCTGGTCAACACACTGATCATCGTCGTCGTCTCGGTTCCGATTGTGTGTGTGTTTTCGCTGTGGATCGCCTCGGTGATCTACCAGATGAAGGGGTGGGCGCTCTCGGCCTTCCGCTGTATCTTCTATCTTCCGGTTGTCACCGGCTCCGTCGCTGTCACCGTTGTCTGGAAATGGATTTTCAACAACTACTACGGCGTTCTGAATTATGTCGGGACGAAGACAGGGATCCTTTCAAAGAACATCAACTGGCTGGGGGATTCGAAGTACGCGCTTGGCTGTATCATCCTGATTCTACTGACGACATCCGTCGGACAGCCGATCGTCCTGTATGTCTCCGCGCTTGGCAATGTTGACCAGTCTCTGATTGAGGCGGCAGAGGTGGATGGCGCAACGAATCATCAGGTATTCTGGAAGATCAAGTGGCCGCAGATCAGGCCGACCACCCTCTATGTTCTGGTTATCACGACCATCAACAGCTTCCAGTGCTTTGCGCTGATCCAGCTGCTGACATCCGGCGGGCCGAACCACTCCACCGATACGATCATGTACTACATTTACTACATGTGCTTCAAGCGCTACCGCTACGGATATGCGAACGCGATGGGTGTCGTGCTGGCAATCTTCATCGCGGTGCTGTCAGCGCTGCAGTTCCGGTTTGCGAGAGAAAAGTGAGGGGTGACGATGGAAAATTCCGGTATTAAAAAAATAACGCCATACAAGGTCATCTCGCTGATCATCCTGATCGTGCTGGCAATCTTCTTTATCTTTCCACTGTACTGGATTGTGACGGGCGCTTTCAAAACGAATGCGTCCATCAACGCAACGACGCCGGACTGGTTTCCAAAGCAGTGGGTCCTGACGAATTTTCAGAAGCTTTTCGCAAAGAGAAGTGTTGACCATCTGTTCGGTTTCTTCGGGCCGAAGGCGCCGGCAGCGTTCCGGTGGCTGTTCAACACGGTCTTCATCGCCGTCATGGCGATGATTCTGACCTGCATCACCGCGACAATGGCAGGATATGCACTTGCAAAGAAACGCTTCACAGGAAAGAAATTATTGTTTACACTGATCGTGTGCGCGATGGCGCTGCCCAAGCAGGTTATTCTGATTCCGCTGATCCGTGAGATGTCGGCGCTTCATCTGTATGATAACATCTGGGCGATCATCATCCCCACCGTCGGCTGGCCGTTCGGGGTCTTCCTCATGAAGCAGTTTTCAGAGGGTGTCCCCGGGGAGATGCTCGAGGCCGCGCGCGTGGACGGAGCAAGCGAGGCAAGGACATTCACCCAGATTGTAACGCCGATGGTAAAGCCGGGGATCGGGGCGCTTGCGATTTTTACTTTCATCAACACATGGAATGACTATTTCATGCAGTTGATCATGGTGAACAGCAATCAGAATCTCACCATTTCGCTTGGTATTGCGAAGATCCAGGCGGAGAACGCGACGGACTTCGGCCTGATCATGGCCGGTGCGACACTTGCGGCGGCGCCGATTCTGACAGTCTTCATCATATTCCAGAAATACTTCACGCAGGGCATCGCGCTTGGCGCGGTGAAGGGCTGAAGAACAGAGGAGCAGAACGTGCCGGGAGGTCTTTCCGGTACGTTTGTGCTGCGTTTGGGAACGGATAAAAAAGTATACGGAGGAGCTTAAAACATGAGAAATCTTGACAAGTATAAGGGTGTGATCCCTGCATTTTACGCATGCTATGACAAGGAGGGCAATGTCAGTCCGGAGGCTGTCAGAAGGCTGACGCAGTACCACATTGACAAGGGTGTGAAGGGCGTCTATGTCAATGGCTCTTCGGGAGAGTGCATCTACCTGAGTGTCCGGGATCGTAAGACGATTCTTGAGAACGTGATGAGCGTTGCGAAGGGAAAACTGACCGTGATCTGCCACGTAGCCTGCAACAATACAAAGGACAGTCAGGAGCTGGCGGCGCACGCGGAGAGCCTGGGAGTCGATGCCATCGCGGCCATTCCGCCGATCTATTTTCATCTGCCGGAATATTCAATTGCTCAGTACTGGAATGACATCAGCGCGGCGGCGCCGAACACCGATTTTGTGATCTACAACATCCCGCAGCTGGCGGGCGTGGCTCTGACACCGTCTTTGTTTGCGGAAATGAGAAAGAATCCGCGTGTCATCGGAGTGAAGAATTCTTCCATGCCGGTGCAGGATATCCAGATGTTCAGGCAGCAGGCGGGGGATGACTATATCATATTCAACGGTCCGGACGAGCAGTTTATCAGCGGCCGCGTGATCGGTGCGGAAGGCGCCATCGGAGGTACATATGGCGTCATGCCGGAGCTTTTCCTGAAGATGGACGCACTGCTGAAGGAGGGGAAGATTGCGGAGGCAAGAGCCATCCAGTACGCTGTCGATGCCGTGATTTACAAGATGTGCTCAGCGCATGGCAATATGTATGCTGTGATCAAGGAGATTCTGCGCCGCAATGAGAAACTGGACATCGGCGATGTCAGGCGTCCGCTTTCCTCTCTTGCTCCGGAGGATGAACAGACTGTTGAGGAGGCGGCCGGGATGATCCGGGACGCAAGGGCGAAGTACCTGTAAGCGGCAGCAGCGCGCAGTGTGAGGATGACTATGGACAGATTCATTACCATCGATATTGGAGGGACGGACATCAAGTACGGCCTGATGGAAGGAAAGACCGCTCGCTTTCTGGAGAAAGGAAAGCGGCCGACTGAAGCCTGGCTTGGCGGAACGGGGATCGTGGAAAAGGTCCTGGAGATTATCTCATCCTTCACATCGGGCGGAGAAAAGGCAGACGGGGTCTGCATTTCCTCCGCAGGGATGGTGGACACCGGGAGGGGGCGGATTTTCTACTCTGGCCCCAACATTCCGGACTATGCCGGAACGGAGTTCAAGACCATCATTGAGGAGAAGACAGGCCTGCCCTGTGAGATCGAGAATGATGTCAACTGTGCCGGTCTGTCGGAGGCTGTCCTTGGGGCCGCGAGGGGCAGAGACAGCGTGCTCTGTCTGACAGTCGGAACCGGAATCGGAGGCTGCTTTGTATGGAAGGGCGATGTTTACCATGGACATTCCGGCAGCGGCTGTGAGATCGGCTACATGAATCTGGAAGGCGGACAGTTTGAGCGCCTCGGTGCCATGAGCGTTCTTTTGAGACGGATTGCGGAGCAGAAGCTTCAGGAGAAAACGGACAGGGATACAGCTAATGAGGATACAGCCGGTGGGGATAAAGCCGACGGGCATGCAGCAGGTGGGGATACAACCGCGCTGGATGATGTGAGCAGGATCTGGACAGGGCAGCATATTTTCGAGGCGGCCAGGGAAGGAGATCCGATTTGTGTCAGCGAGATTGACCGCATGTGTGATATCCTTGGAAAAGGCATCGCGAATATATGCTATGTTCTCAACCCGGAGGTTGTCGTGCTTGGAGGGGGCGTGATGGCGCAGAAGGAATATCTGTACCCGAGGATCCGGAGCGCACTGGACAGGTATCTGATCCCTTCCATTGCACAGGAAACAGAGCTGACGATGGCGCGGCAGGGCAATGATGCAGGCATGATCGGGGCGTATCTGCATTTTCAGAAGATGCAGAGAAAACGGCAGGGACGCTGAGCGGCGGAGGACCGTACGCCGGAAGCCTGCGCAGAGAAGATCCGGGTACTGAGAAGGACGCAGACACAGATGCGCCGGATGACACCAGTGTCAGAAGACGGCAAGGAGACAGGAGAGAAGATATGAGAATCATTCGTGCAAAAGACTATTGTGAAATGAGCCGCCGGGCGGCTGAGATTATCGCTTCGGAGGTGATTCTGAAGCCGGACTGTGTCCTCGGCCTGGCAACGGGTTCGAGTCCGGTCGGTACCTATGACGAGCTGGTGAAGATGTATAAGGACGGAGCGCTGGATTTCTCCGGGGTCCGGACGGTCAACCTGGATGAGTATTGCGGACTGGACATCACGAGCGATCAGAGCTACGTATGGTTCATGCACCATCACCTGTTTGACCGGGTTAACATCAGGCCGGAGAATACACATTTCCCGGATGGAAAGCAGGCGGATGCGCAGAAGGCCTGCGCGGAATACGACGCAGTGATGGAAAAGACCGGGCGGACGGATCTGCAGCTGCTCGGGCTGGGACCGGACGGACATATCGGGTTCAACGAGCCGGAGGACTTCTTTCCGGCCGGCACACACAAGGTTGCGCTGACCGACTCCACCATCCAGGCCAACAAGCGGTTCTTCTCCTCGGAGGAGGAAGTGCCGCGCTTTGCATACACCATGGGCGTTGCGGGCATCATGAAGGCGCGCCGCGTGCTGATGGTTGTCAGCGGAAAGAGCAAGGCAGGCATCCTGAAGGAAGCCCTCTGCGGACCGGTTGTACCGCAGGTTCCGGCGTCGGTGCTGCAGCTCCATCCTGATTTTGTCCTGGTGGCGGATGAGGAGGCGCTTTCGGAAATGGAGGGCGCGCAATGAAATTATACAGTGATCATATCCTGATCGGGTCGGCGTTCCAGAGTGGGACGCTGGAGTTTGATGAGCGGTTCAGCATCTTCACCCCGGGGATGAAGCCGTCATCCATGCAGAATACGGGCTCCGGCTGCACGGAGGAGAACGGACGGCCCGGAGCGCGGGGCAAGGGGGCAGAGGATGTTCTGGACTACAGCGGTTTTTATATCATCCCCGGACTGGTGGACATCCACACCCACGCGGCGATGGGGGCGGACGCCAGTGACGGAGACGACGCGGAAATGCAGACAATGAGCCGCTTCTACGCGCAGAATGGCGTGACGAGCTGGTGCCCGACAACGATGACGCTCAAGGAACCGGAGCTGAAAGAGGCGTGCCGGACGATCAGTCATTTCAGAAGACCGGAGGATGGCGCGCGCTCCGTCGGCGTTCATCTGGAGGGACCGTTTGTCTGCATGGAGAAGCGCGGCGCGCAGAATCCGGAGAACATCCATGTTCCGGATGTGGAGATGCTCAAACGGCTCAACGAGGCAGCGGGCGGGACAGTTCGCCTGGTAACCATGGCGCCGGAGACCGAGGGCGGAATTGCATTTGTGCGGGAAGCGTCGAGGCTCTGCGCGGTCTCGCTTGGACATACAATGGCCGATTACGATACAGCGATGCGGGCCTTTTTTGCCGGAGCCAGCCATGTCACGCACCTGTTCAATGCGATGCAGCCGATCCACCACAGAAAGCCGGGGCTGATTGCGGCAGCGTACGATGCCGGGGCGACGGCAGAGCTGATCTGTGACGGCATGCATGTAGAGCCCTCTGTCATGAGAATGGCCGAGAAGCTGTTCGGAAGAAATCTGGTTCTGGTGTCCGATTCGCTCCGGTGCACCGGAATGCCGGAGGGAGATTATCCGTTCGGTGGCCAGATGATCACGCTTCGGAACGGAAGAGCAACGCTGAAGGGGACGGACACCATCGCCGGGTCTGTTATATCCCTGATGGAAGGTGTCCGCCGTGTCGTGGACTTTGGCATGCCGCTGGCGGATGCGGTCCTTGCAGCCAGCAGTACGCCGGCACGGGCGATCCGGATGGATCACGAGATTGGCTCAATCCGGGCAGGAAAGCGTGCAGATATGGTAGTACTTGACAAATCTCTGAAGGTGCGGAAGGTCTGGATCGACGGCAGGGAAGCGGTTTCGTCAGAAAGCTGAGAACCGGCGATCTGATGGTTGAAAAGTCTGCCGGGATGAAGGCTGAAAAAACTGATGGTTGACCGCAGTCTGAATTCGAGTTAGCTTACTGGTGGAAGACCAGAAACATGCCGGGGGTGCCCGGAGCGAATGACGCAGCAGGGACAGGCGGTGTACAGCGATGACAATCAGAGAGCTGGCGGGGGAGATCGGGGTCTCCCCCGCCACTATATCAATGGTTCTGAATGGCAAGGGAGATATCAGTGAGCAGACCAGAGTGAAGGTGCTGGAGGCGGTTGAGAAGTACGGGTATTCGCCGAAACGCAGAAAAGCCGTTCTGCGGAACAGGATTCTGCTCATCCAGTATCGGGGCAGCGGCTATCTGGTTGAGGAGAACCAGGGATTTATATCGGCAATTATCGATGCCATTGAGAAAAATCTGAAGAATGAGGGCTATGGCTTATCCATTGTCAATATATCAGGCAGTCTGCGGGAAGAGCTGGAGGCGATGAACTATGAAGGCTACTCCGGGGCGATTCTGATTGCCTCGGAGATCCCGCAGTCGATGTACGGGGATATCGCTTCGATCCGGATTCCATTTATCGTGATTGACAATCCGGTTCCGAATTACAACTACCCCTGCCTCTGTATGAACAATGAGGAGAATGTATGGATTGCGCTGAACTTTCTGAAACAGCGGGGGTTTTATAAGATCGGCCTGCTGACAAGCAGCATTCCCTTTGAGAATTTTGAGATCCGGAACAGGGGTTTTTTCAGGAGCCTGGAATCGCTTGGCTTTTCATTCTGGGGGCCGGAGCATCGGCTGCGCCCGGATATGAAGGGGGCGCGGGCAGATATGCTGCGGGATCTGGACGCCTGTGGTACAAAAGAGCTTCCGGAGTGTTTCTTCGCGGTGAATGACATCATTGCGCTCGGCGCCATAACAGCGCTACGGGAGAGGGGTGTCCGCGTGCCGGAGGAGGTATCGGTCATTGGCTTTGATGATATCCCGTATGCGGCGGTGAGTTCTCCGACGCTCACGACAATCCATGTCCAGCGTCGTTTTATCGGATATGAGGCGGTCAGAGGGATTCTGAACCGGATTGAGAACCCGCAGCTCGATCCGGTGAAAACCCTGGTGACCGGAAAGCTGGTCGAGCGCAGAAGCGTGCGAAACTGAAAATGAATTATGTTTAGTAAACAAAACCGGAACGCTGTTCCGGTTTTTTTATGCTCAGAATGGGTGACTCCTTCAATGTGTTCGAAACATGGCCGTTATATTCACGAAATATCAAAAAGATAGCTGACCATATTAAACAAAATTAAACAATAAATTTCATGTCTGAACATATTGACAATCTATTTGAGTGGATGTATTGTATGAACAACAAGCGAAACGTCGAGAACGTTTACTAAACAAACAAAAGGAGGATTCGGATATGAAGTTCAATAAGGTCGTCAGTGTTCTGGCATCTGCTGTCATGGCCGCATCGCTGTTCGCGGCGCCGGCATTCGCGGGAGAGACGGAAGCTTCCACAGAGGCCGGAACAGAGGCTGAGGGTGATCTGATCGGAGCGAAGGGGACACAGTACAAGATCGCGGTTGTCCCGAAGATGACCAACATCGCATGGTTCCAGAGAATGCAGGATGGCGTTGACGAATACAACAAGGAAACCGGAAGCAATGTTGTCTACGGTGGTTCTGCAGAGGGCGCAGATCAGGCTTCCTATGTTGAGGGACTTCTCGCAGAGGACTGGGACGCAATCTGTGTTGTTCCGTTTGATTCAGAGGCACTGGCTCCTGTTCTTCAGAAGGCAAGGGATCAGGGCATCAAGGTCATCACACATGAGGCAGCTTCCATGGACGCAAGCGTCCGGGATATCGATGTCGAGGCTTTCCAGAATGCAGCCTATGGCGAAAACTTCATGAAGGAACTCGGAGAACTGACGGGCGGCAAGGGAAAGTACATTCAGTTTGTCGGTGCACTCACCTCTGTTTCACACAACGAGTGGTGCGACGCAGCGAAGGCCCTTCAGGAGAAGGAATATCCGGATATGGAGTGTGTCGGCCGCTATGAGACTGGCGATGACACCACGTCTTCCTACAACCAGACGAAGGAGCTTCTGACCGCGAATCCGGATATCACCGCGATCGAGGGCTCCGCTTCCACCGATGTGGTCGGTGCAGCACAGGCAGTTGAGGAACTTGGACTTGCAGGAAAGGTTGCGATTGTCGGAACATCCATGACATCCATTGCTCAGCAGTACGTAGAGGATGGAACAATCGCTTCCTTCTCCGTATGGGATCCGGCAGAGGCCGGCAAGGCAATGATCTGCATGGCCATTGCAGAGCTTGATGGAACGGTTGACGAAAGCACGATGCATCTTGCAGCGAAGGGTTATGAGACCGTTGAGAACGTCAACAAGGACGGCGTCTATTACGGAAGCGCTCGTGTCGATGTCACGAAAGACAACATGAACGACTATAACTTCTGATCAGCCGGAGGCGGTTTCAGGAGTCACGCATGCATGAATGAGTCTGAAACCCCATACGGTTCAGAAACCGTATGGGGTTTCTTCAGTAAATAAGGAAAGACCTGGTCAGAATATGGGAAATGAAGAGAACAAGGTATTTCTGAAACTTAAGGGGATCAAGAAGTCTTTCGGCGGTGTCCACGCGCTCAGAGGCGTTGACCTGGAGATCCGGGAAGGCGAAATCCACTGCCTGGCCGGCGAGAATGGCTGCGGAAAGTCCACGCTGATCAAGGCGATCTCCGGGGTCCATGAGCCGGACGAGGGTGAAATTTGGATCAACGGCGAGAAGGTGGAGCACATGAAGCCCATCGACGCCATCAACCGCGGCATCCAGGTCATCTACCAGGATTTTGCGGTATTCCCGAATCTGACAGTCGCGGAGAACATCGCGCTGAACGGGGAGGTCAAGGGCCGGAAGAAATTTGTGAACTGGAAGGAGATCCACCAGATCGCAGAGCGGGGCATGGCGCAGGTTGGCGCGGAGTTGGATCCGGACATGCCGCTGGAGCAGCTGCCGGTTGCCGGCAAGCAGATGGTTGCCATCTGCAGGGCAATCGTCAATGACGCGAAGCTGCTGATCCTGGATGAGCCGACGACAGCTCTGACCGAGAAGGAGGTCGGAAAACTCTGGGAAGTCCTCAGAGGGCTGAAGAAGAAGGGCATCGCAATCATGATCGTCAACCATAAGCTGGACGAGATCTACCAGATTGCGGACAGCCTTACGATTCTGAGAAACGGAAAGTACATATCAAGCGGAAAAATATCCGAATATAACGACGCCCGTTTCATGAAGGATATGACAGGCAGGGATCTGGTCGAGACCAAGTACGATCCGGAGCCATCCGACGAGGAGGTTTTTCGTGTCGACCATCTGACGTTGAAGGGACGTTTTGAGGACGTCAGCTTCAGCATGAACAAGGGCGATATTCTGGGACTGACCGGTCTGCTTGGCTCAGGACGAGGCGAGATCGGAGAAGCTCTGTTCGGCATCACGCCGCCGGAATCGGGCAATATCTACCTGAACGGAAAGAAGATTGAGATCCACTCTGTAGCGGATGCGATCAAGAACAAGATCGGATATGTCCCGGAAGACAGATTGACGCAGGGGCTCTTCATGGAGCGTTCGATCGAGGACAATACGATCGCCAGCTCCATCCGCGATTATTTCCACGGCATGAGTCTGAATGAGAAGGAGATGCGGGAAGCCTCAGAGAGATGGCTGAAGGATCTCTCCATCGCGGCGCCTTCGATCGATCCGCCGGTTCGGACGCTTTCTGGTGGAAATGCGCAGAAGGTCGTCATCGCCAAGTGGCTGAATACACATCCGAAACTGTTCATCCTCAACGGGCCGACCGTCGGTGTCGATGTCGGCGCGAAGGCAGAGATTCACGAGATTCTGAGAGGGCTTGCGAAGCAGGGGATCGGGATCATCATCATATCGGATGATCTTCCGGAGCTTCTTCAGAACTGCAACAAGATCGTGATCATGAACAAGGGAAAGGTACGGCTTGTCACTGACAATAAGATTGACAAGCTCAGCCTGTAAAGTGCCGGTCAGGAGGAGATTATGAACAGTAAAAAGAAACAAGCTTGGCTGACCAGCAACCAGATGATCCTGGTTTATATCATTGCCGTGTTCAGCCTGATCGTCGGGATCCGCCAGCCTGCATTCTGGGACTTTGCAACGGTTCTCAATACGATGAGGGCGGCCATCTTCACGATGTGCTTCGCACTCTGCGAAATGATTGTCATTATATCGGGAGGAATCGATGTTTCGTTTCCGGCAATCGGATGTGTCGCGATGTACGTCCCGATGTATATCATCAACCGGGTGGCGCCGATTGACAACGCGTGGTTTGCGTTTGGCCTGGCAATCCTGATTGGCCTGGCGTTCGGTCTTCTGAACGGTTTTCTGGTCGCGATCCTGAACCTGCCTCCGCTGATTGCGACGCTGGCGACCAGCTCCATCGCATCGGGCGGTGTTGTCACGATTCTCGGAACCCGCGAGTTCACGGTGCTTCCGTCCAGCCTCCAGGCGATCTACAACACGAATCTGATCACCTACACCTCGCCGAAGACAGGATTCCAGTATGTGCTGAATGTCCTGGTCCTGGTGCCGATCATCGTTTGCCTTCTGATCGCGTGGATGTTGAAGTATACGATGCTTGGGAGAGGACTCTATGTCATCGGTGGAAACAAGACAGCAGCCCGCATCGCTGGGTTTAATGTGAAGAAGCTTCAGTTCGCAGCCTATGTCTGGTCGGGCGTGTTCGTCGGGGTAGCAGCGATGATCTATAACATCCTGATGCATTCGGCGACAACTTCCGCGCTGATGGGCGACGAGATGATCACGATCGCGGCCTGCGTCATCGGCGGTGTCCGTATCACGGGCGGCCATGGCGGAGTCGGTGGGGTTGTTCTGAGCGTGATTCTGATCACGCTGGTCCAGAACAATCTGAATATGCTGGGCATCCCGACCAGCTGGCAGCGGTTCGTGGTTGGCATCGTGCTGCTTCTTGGCACGATCATCACTTCATGGCAGACAAAGCGCTCCATGAAAATGAGTCAGGCGTGAGGAGGGTCTGGAGATGAAGAAGAAAACAGCATCAAAAAAGCTGAATGACCATATCAAAGTCCTCATGCTGATGATGGTATTTGTGCTGATTCTGATGGCGGTCCTGAAAGGACCGGTGTACTATTCCGTCAACAATTTCCGGTCAATGATCTTCCAGTTCCCGGAATACGGCGTGTTGTCCTTCGGCATGATGGTCTGCATGATCGCCGGCGGGATCGATCTGTCGCTGGTCGGGATCATGAACCTCGGAGGCGTGGTCTGTGCACTGCTGATCAAGAGTGCGGGTGTTCCGATTCCGCTGGCCTGCCTGGCTTCGATAGCCGTCGGTGCAGGCTGCGGCGCGCTGAATGGGCTGATCATCGGATCGCTCGATATTCCAGCCATGCTTGTGACGCTGTGCGGCCTTGAGGTGTACTCCGGCCTGGCACTCGCCATCACCGGAGGACCGGCCATCAACGGCATGTCTGACAGCTTCAAGAACATTGCGAACGGTTCCATCGGGTCAATCCCCTACGTTCTGTTCATTTTCATCAGTGTGCTGATTGTGGTCGCGTTCATCATGAAGCACACGGTCTTCGGGCATGAGGTTTATTTCCTCGGGTCGAACAAGCAGGCAGCCCGGTATTCCGGCATCAATACGCTTCGGACGACGATCCTGGCGCACACGATGTCCGGCATTCTCGGCGGAATATCCGGCATCATCATCACGTCGCATCTGAACTCTGCGAAGTCGTCGAACGGCTCAACCTACACGCTTCTGAGTCTTCTGATCGTTGTGCTGGGCGGGATCAATCCGGATGGCGGCGGCGGGACGGTCGCGGGCGTGACCTTCTCCATCGTGCTGCTGCAGCTGATCGCGAATGCATTTACGATCATGCATGCACCGGATACGCTGAAGACGCTGGTAAACGGATGCCTGCTGGTGGCGGCTCTGATTCTGGACAAGGTCATGCAGAAGAGAGAAATGCAGAAGAGTAGTTAAGTCTCCGGCTCTGACCGGAAGGTGGGAAAACAGGAAAGACGGCAAGACGGGCTTTGAAAGCGGCCTGGAAGGAGAATGACATGAAAAAGATTATCAACAAACCGGAAAACTATACAGACGATATGCTGCATGGCATCTATCAGGCACATCCTGACATGGTCAAATACGTGGAGAATGACCTTCGCTGCTACTGCACCGCGAAGAAAAAGGAGGGCAAGGTTGCCATCATCACCGGCGGCGGTACGGGGCACCTTCCGCTGTTCCTTGGCTATGTCGGCGAGAACATGCTGGATGGATGCGGCGTCGGATCTGTCTTCCAGTCTCCGTCAGCAGAACAGATCTACAACATATCGAAGGAAGTCGAATCAGGAGCAGGCATCCTGTTTCTGTACGGCAACTATACCGGGGATATCATGAACTTCGATATGGCTTCCGAGATGCTGGAAATGGATGATATCCAGACCCGCAGCATCGTCGGGGCGGACGATGTGCTGTCCAACAAGAACCCGGATGCGCGTCGTGGTGTCGCGGGTATCTTCTTCATGTACAAGTGTGCAGGTGCGAAGGCAGCCCAGATGGGTACGCTCGACGAGGTGCTGGCTGCAGCGCAGAAGGCCAAGGATAACACCCGCACAGTCGGCTTTGCCCTGACGCCCTGCATTATCCCGGAGCTTGGCCACAGCAACTTCACCCTCGGCGACAATGAGATGGCATTCGGCATGGGCATCCATGGCGAGCCAGGCGTCTGGAACGGACCGGTCAAGACCTCCAGGGAGCTTGCGGAAGAATCCATGAAGGAAATCCTTGGCGATATGCCGGTTGCATCCGGTGAGGAGGTCTGTGTCCTGATCAACGGGCTCGGGGCAACCTCCCAGGAAGAGCTCTATATCCTGACAGGTGATGTGGAGGATATTCTGAAGGAGAAAGGAATCAAGGTTTACCGCACATTTGTCGGAGAGTACGCGACCTCCATGGAGATGGCAGGCGCTTCGATTTCGATCTGCAAGGTTGCGGACGAGGAAATGAAGCAGTGGATTGACATGCCGGTTCATACGCCGTTCTATACGCAGGTATAACGACTGGATTCGGCGCAGGCAGACCGGCAATGCCGGGCGGAGGATAAAAGGAGCTTGGAAATATGGACACAGTACGCGTGAGCGATCTCCCGACACTTTTTCAGGGAGTAGCGGACATTTTTGAGGAACAGAAGGATCATCTCTGTGAGATGGATGCAGCGATGGGCGACGGGGATCTCGGTCTGACCATGAGCAAGGGTTATGGCGCTCTTCCTGGCCTGATCAAGGATCAGATGCAGGAGACCAGCGTCGCGAAGACACTGATGAAGGCGGCCATGAAGATGCAGGGGCTTGTACCGTCGACGATGGGAACCCTGATGAGCACCGGCGTTATGTACGGCGGGAAAGCGGTCGGGGATAAGCCGGAGATGGACGCAAAGGATCTGGCTGCATTTCTGGAAGGCTTTGCGGCAGGGATCCAGAAAAGAGGAAAGTGCCAGCCTGGCGATCGGACAATCTATGATTCTGTCTTGAAGGCAGCTGAGGCAGGCAAAAAGGCGCTGGAGGAGGGCGGCGGCATGAAAGCTGTCATGGATGCTGCAGTCGAGGGCGCCAAAGAGGGCGTGGAGGCGACCAAGGAGATGACGCCGAAGTATGGCAAGGCAGCCGTTTTCGCAGCCCGCGCAAAAGGTGTGGAAGACCAGGGGGCCGTTGCCGGCATGTACCTGATGGAAGGACTTGCAAGATATTTCAGCTGACAGGCACACCTGTTTCTTCAATTTTCATTTCCCAGAGAAAGCCCCTGCAGCAGCACGCTGCAGGGGCCTTCTGTCATTCGCGCTTTGCGCGCTGCTGACGCATCGCCCGCGCTCATGGCTTTTGCAGCAGCAAATGAATAAGTCCCACGCGTCACTCCGCTGCT
>OCVV011354686.1_pt1 | contig 66253 bp, 59 predicted proteins | sample 1539721 | NCBI WGS metagenome assembly OCVV01 (sample SAMN02144230, study PRJEB22623) | gut metagenome | biome: sheep rumen | host: Ovis aries | place: New Zealand
GGAACTTCACTTGGCGGCGCTCGGCCTAAGGCCAATGTGGTTGATACTGACGGAAAACTGTACGTGGCAAAGTTCCCATCAAAAAAGGATCTGGAGAATACTGAGCTTATTGAGCACTTCTCGCATCAACTTGCGGCCAAGGCAGGTATCAACGTGGCAAAGACGCGCACCATCAAGATTTCAAAAGACCATGATCTGCTTCTTTCTGAACGCTTCGATAGAACAGCAGAGGGTCGTCGCATTCATTTTGCTTCCGCCATGTCGTTGCTTGGTCTTGATGATGGTGCTGGCAGCAGCACAGGTAACGGCTATCTCGACATCGTTGATTTCATCCTTCGTGGGTGTACTGATGTACGGCAAAATCTCCGTGAACTCTATCGCAGAGTGGCATTTAACATCTTGTTTGGCAACACAGATGACCACTTCCGTAATCATGGTTTCCTGCTTACCCAGAAAGGCTGGAAACTATCGCCTGCATACGACATCAATCCAGGAGCTAAGTCACATCAATGCTTGCTTATAGACTCATACACAGAAGAGTCGGACATCAACGCCTTACTCTCTGCAAGTGAGAACTACATGCTTGATCACCATGAAGCATCAGAGATTATTGAGGAGGTTCGTGTTGCTATCAAAGATTGGCGCAAAACCGCTACAGAACTGCAAATTCCCCAAAAACTGCTTGAATCTTACTCAATGCGATGGGATGAACTATAAATATGGATCACAAACTGCACTTTTTTCGTAAAAAAGTATAACTTTGCCGCACATTTGAAACAAATGTAGCGCATAAAGAAAAACGGGGTGACATCCTTAGGGATAATACAATCACACGAGCCTGCTCTTATGATGGCGGTTAAATGTAGTTGCACATACGAAGCTCCGCCCTGTATGACGCTTGCCTGGCTGAAAACTTTAATATCCGCATTTTTATCCAGGAATAAGCAGAATAGAAATAAGATAACTGCAAGTTTGCAAGATGATAAAGAATGTTTTCAATAAGATTAAAACGTGGCTTCAGTCACTATCATTTCGTACTGGTGTGATAGTCTTGCTTAGCTGCATCCCCTTCTATATACTATCTTTTGCCCAAATGCTGCTTCCTATAAGTGCTGCGGCAATGGGCGTGTTATGGACTATACTTTTCGGATTGGCCAAGACTTGTCAGTATAGTGGCCTGACTATTCTTGGAGTTGAAGGCTACAATCGATTGAAGAATTGGATTAAACGAAGAAACAACGAACCCAATAAGCTCCTTAACCTATGATTTCACTTTCATGGAAGTGGAAGAAGTCTTTGGATATTAAATGCAAGCGCCACAAAACGATATTGTTTTTCGCCTAACCATGGTCGAGCGCCATTCTTATAATTTCTACTTCGATATTTGAAATCTTTAATCTTTACGAATGGAATCTAATTAAAATAGTTGAAATGAAACAAATTCTATCTTCAATGTTGCTCATGGCAACTTTGTTAACGGCATGCAACCCTTTGACACCAACTAAAAAAGAAGAAAATATGAACACAACGTTGCAATTGACTCAAGATTGGGACAAGACATTCCCCAAGAGTGACATGGTAGACCACAAGAAGGTCACATTCCACAACCGCTATGGCATCGAACTCGCTGCCGATATGTACATTCCGAAGGAAAAGGGAAAAATGAAGAATGAACTTTTCCCTGCCATTGCTGTCAGTGGTCCTTTCGGTGCCGTTAAAGAACAATCAAGCGGTCTCTATGCTCAGCACATGGCCGAGCGCGGCTTCCTAACCATTGCCTTCGATCCCTCGTTCACAGGTGAAAGTGGAGGTGAACCTCGTCGCATGGCTTCGCCCGACATCAACACCGAGGATTTCTTGGCTGCCATAGATTTCCTGTCCACACAGGAAAACGTCGATCCCGACCGCATTGGCATCATAGGCATCTGCGGATTTGGAGGAATGGCTGTCAATGCGGCTGCTATCGACCCTCGCATCAAGGCGACCGTAGCCTCAACGATGTACGACATGACGAAAGTGAACCGCGAAGGCTACTTCATGAGCAGCGACTCACAGGAACAACGCATGGAGGCACGCAAGGCTATGGCTGCTCAACGCACCGCCGATTACAAAGCCGGCACCTACAAACGTGCTGGAGGTGTTATCGATCCATTACCCGAGGATGCGCCCTGGTTCGTCAAAGACTACCATGCGTATTACAAGACAAAGCGTGGCTATCACGAGCGTAGTGGCAACTCCACCGACGGATGGAATGTCATTGGTTGCCAATCATTCCTCAACCAGCCCATCCTCGATTATGCCAATGAGATAGAAACCCCAGTACTACTCATCCACGGCGAAAAGGCACATTCACGCTATTTCTCTGAATATGCCTTCGAGAAGATGACCGGCAAGAAGCCATTCGCCTCTTCTGTTGCAGAATGTGCCAATGCCAATGAAATTCCGACGGGGAAATATGCAGGCGATTATAAGGAAGGGAACAAGGAACTTCTTATCATCTCAGGCGCTTCACACGTTGACCTCTACGATGATGTTGCCGGAGTGATTCCCTTTGACAAGATGGAACAATTCTTCAACGAAAATCTCAAGTAGCTGAATTTATATTTATATCGGCAAGAAGATAAGAAGATAACTTTGTAGATTATGAGTTATCTTCTTATCTTCTTTTTTTTACCTTATTTATAATGCTTCATATCTTGTGCTTCTTGTCTACTTTTGACTGTAAATCGCCAATATAATAGACAAACAAGCAAAGATAATAATGCAAGCCTACTAAACGACACAGAAAACGAGAGGCCGGACGCAAAGCCCGGCCTCTCGCTATATATAATAAGGTATCGCTATTACTTGCTCCAGTCTTCATTCCAAACGTTGTAGTCGGAACGGGAGGAGGCGTCGTTACTCTTGACCCATCCTCCATCGCCACCAGATACGGTCTTGTCGCCATCAATGCCGAGTGACTCTGCCAATAATGTCGTGCCGTTGACAGCCGTGAGCTCTATCTCAGGAATAATATATGTCTTTTTCATAACTTAGATATTCAAATCTTTTTATCATTACTTGTCATTGTTATCTCTTCATACCCCCTCTCTGATATCAGGAGGGGTTGTGAGGCCTTTTACTTCACAAGCATTTTCTTGCCGTTGACGATATAGAGGCCATGCTTAGGCTGAGTGACGCGACGACCGCTGAGGTCATAAATATCATAGCTCTCAGTGTTCTCAAAGAGGTTATGGATTGCGTCGGCATAATCAAAGTCGATGGCGAAGCCTTTGATGGAACTCTCCATCTTTGATCCTTCCATATAAGCGCGATTAGCCTTCAGTGTCGAGCCGTCCCAATGATAGAAGCCCACTGCATTATCAGCCTTGCCGAGGAAGTAGTCTGTAGCACCATTAACAGTCAGATCGGTGTAGGTACCTGTGAGTGCCGTCGTGGTGAGCGGAGCGCCATAGGCGGCATCTGCAGCGATGTTTGCTGTTGCCGAAGCACTCGTTCCTTTCAAGAATACAGGAGTTCCGGCCGGAACTTCAGTCATGGGCTCGGACAGCGTCAGACCTGTCTTGGCACTATTCAGCGTCAGCGTGTAAGCATTGCAGCCGTCGAGTGTGACTGTGAATGGCAGGCAAAGGGTAGCGTAGTAGTTGCCGTCGCCACCATTGTTGAGGGAGAGGGAGAGGGAGGTGACTTCTGTGAGATACCAGTTACGATATCTTGCATCGCCACCCAGGCTGCTACCGCGGTCAGCATTCGTACCGCCATCGTAGAAGAACGCATTGGATGACTTGAAGGAATATCCGCCGTTAGAACCGCCGTCGGCAAATACCACAGTTGATGCTGCATCGACTGTTACCCAGTTCCATGAGCTAGTACTCATGCCATTGGCCATGCCAGAACTGAAGTTGACAAGCTTCGTGCCATCATAGTAGAAGATGGTAGTGGCATCTGTGGCACTGCTCATGGCATACTTGTTGTTAGCCATGCCAGAAGCAAGGTAGTTGCCAGAGGTCTTGCCCTGAATGCGGTAGAAGCCAGTCAACGGAAGATTCAGCTCCAAACTACTTACTGCGCTTTCTAGGTTGCTCACGGCTGCCTGGAGTTCAGCTTTAGTGGAGCTTTCATTATTATAAGTAGTATTAGCAGCATTAAGAGCAGAAGTATAAGTGCTATTAGAAGCATACTGGTTCAACCCCGTTCCGAGGGGTATCTCATCACAAGCATCAATGGCATTCTTCAGCGCCGTGAAGTAAGGTGTCAAATCCTCGACTTTCGCAGTCATGGTAGCTGTAATGTCAGGATCGACAGCTACAGAGCTTTCGGTAAACAGCATCGGCACACCACCGTCACCATTGCCATCATACGTGATGACAGGACCGGTGTAAGTAGTGCTGACGGACATCGTGTAGCTGTTGCCGGTAGTAGCAATAGTCGCACGAACACGTACTTTAGGAGCTGCAATCTCATCGGCAATACCATCGTCAAGAGTGATGTAGGCTGGTGTGTCAGAGAAAATCCATGTTGCACCGTATGATCCTTTACCCACGGAGGCAAACTGCTGCTTTCCTACATTATACATATAATAGTGGCCGTCCTGCTCTATGAATCCCCAGAGGTTGTTTACATTGGTGGCGTCCGGTGTCGTGCTGCCATACCAAACATATTCGGCATTGTCGTTGGTGGCATCAACGCTGCTGCTGTGTGAAGCGTCATAGACCATAGACCCACGGGCATTCACGATGGTGTAATAAACATCTGTGCGGGGTGTATAGTTGATATTCTCTGTGGCAGTTGCCGTTGCTATGGCTGCTATCAGTGTGTTATAAGCGCTGAGATAGTCGCCTGCGGCATCATCATGGACACCCTGGGCGGTCGTGATTGCGGCGCTAAGTGTAGCTGCTGCCGTGCTGTTGATATAACCCGGGTTGCCAGCTCCGTCAACCAATGCCTGGGCAGAAGCGATGGCGCTGTTGAGCAGGGCTTTATCGCTAACGGTTGCTTCTTCTACAACCCATTTGCCACCGGCATCTGCACGTCCATTGGTTGAATCCCAATATCCGAGATTGCCGCCATTGCCTGCATCATTGATATAGCGATTTGTGCCGGTGAGGCTGCGCAGGTTGAAGCCGTTGCTGTTGGTGATGGCTTCCCAAAGTGTGGCCGTCGTCGCTGAAGGCGTATTGGTCTCCACGAAATTCGGGACAGATCCAGCGTTAAGGTATTTGCCATTGCCCTGGCCTTTGTTGGCAATATAGAGCGCATAGGGGTTGCCGAAGAATGCCCACTTATAGACATCAGTGCGTTCGTTGGACGAGTTTGTGGAGTATCGTCCATTGCCGTCCTTTGCACTGTCGTCAGCGCGCAGGTATTTGGAGCCGCGGATGGTGGCATAGTACCAAGTGGCATCAGCAAAGCTCGTTGAGACGGTGAAGGGGGGAGCGAACGTGCAGGTCACGTTGATTGTGTTGTCACCGTTAGCCATGGTTTCATTGATGTCACTATATGTGCAATACGAACGTTGGAGCGAGCTTGGCAGAGCGGTGATGGTCTCGCCTGGGGTTGTAGCAAACGGGGCTGACGTATAAATCACGCCACTGGCATCAGAGATGACGTATGTGACTGTGCATGGATCTTTTTCAAGGAAGATCTTGAAGGAGGAGATGGCAATACCATTGTTAGGTGTACTTTGCGTAAAGGTAGTGCTTTGTGCAGAGAGACCTGTCACGGATAAGGTGTATTCCTGATCCGTTCCAAAGCTGACGGCTGAACCGCCTGCGGCAGGAGTCAAGGTCTGAGCTGCAGTCTGTGCCCTACCCTTGATTTCGTAGCCTGTAATTACGTAACCGCTTTGGGCGGCAAGGGTGTAGGTGGCGGTTGAACTGCCAGAATAGATATAGCCGTTGGAAACTTGGATATTGTTAGCGCCTACCGACAAGGTTACTTGTGGGTCAGTTGCGGTAGATTCCCATCGGCTGGCCCAAGTTCCACCAGCATTTGTTGCTGTATAGGAGCCTGTACTCGTGCCGTACGTAACGACATAATGCTCAACCTTCACTGTCAAAGCAAGGCTCTCAAAGTGAGCGTCGCTAGAGCTGGCAAGCGCAAAGGTTGTTGTCTGTGCATTGACGTCAACAGACAGCGGTGTGTCAAGGCTTGAACCACTGGCAACAGTCGTGCCAGAGCCGCCGGCAGGAGTGATGGTGATATCCGCCCCTGTTGCTGTACCATTGAAAGTGTAGCCTACGATGACATAACCCGAGGGGGCTGTCAACGTGTAGGTCTGATTGGAATAGATATTGCCATTAGCTGTGTTCATTCCAGTTTGGCCCTCGAAAGTAAGCAAGGGAGTGGACAAGTCAGAAGCTGTGGCTGTTGATTTCCAAGTGGGAGCCCAAGGATCGCTGGACGCCGCGCCGTTCTTCCAATAAACACCATTGGCGGGTAGAACTGTCACGTCCGCTGCCCACGCTCCGCTGCCGCCCAACGTCAGCAGAGCAAACAAAACAAGTAAAAGTTTTCTCATTTTAGTTAGTTTTGAGTAGTAAAAGTTAATTTCTGATTTCCGGGCCAAATTTAGGTAAAAAGTTTGAGATACAAGCAAGAAAATCGGAAAAAAATGATGATGGGACTCATTTGAGTGCTGATATAGGCTCGATGACATTAACACAGGCTTTATGAAAATGTAATAGAAGCTCGTTAGAGTCCAACACCTGCTGGGGAGTGGCACTGGATGTTTAGCCGTCCGTTGTCACTCGTTCTTATGACATATGTCACCCCCATTGGCCATCACACAAGACTGCAAAGACGTGAGCCAATGGAAGTGGACACGTTACAGTTTAGGGACGGTGCCATGAACACTTAGGCGTGATGGCACGAACACTTAGGTGTGATGCCATGAACACTTAGGCGTGATGGCACGAACACTTAGGCGTGATGCCATGAACACTTAGGCGTGATGGCACGAACACTTAGGAGCGGTGCCTTAATGCGTCACATCAAAAGGGCTTGTGGATAATTATGCAGCAGCTGCTATGCGGGTTTAGCAAAAAAAACAGGGAAGCGGTATGAGCAGGAAACGTTTGATTAAAGTTTTGCCCGTGCTACATGAATTCATCATTGTATTTGATCATACCACTCATCAGGAACAGGCTCCAACCATTCGTTGCTTGCCCCTTCTTGCACATCCTTATGGTAAGTCAAATGTTGGAACCATGAATCTCGTGCTGCGCCGTGCCAGTGCTTCTCTTCTGCAGGAATAGCGATGATGGTTCCCGGAGTCATAGGTACTGCAGGCTTACCCCACTCCTGATACCAACCTCTACCAGCTACGCATATCAGCACTTGAACTTGCTTGTGATGGATATGCCAGTTGTTGCGGCAACGTGGTTCGAAAGTGACATTGGCCATGCCGCCTTCCATTTGTGCCAGGTAGCTATTGCCTGTGAAGTACTGGGCATAGGCACTATTGGGTGCGCCCTGAGGCCAAACAGAGAAATCTACGGTCTCCACTGGATTATATGTTCCACCTAAGACAGCTGTCAATGCGCCACGAAGTCGCTCTGCCTCTGCCCCACCAACTTTAGCTTCCAACAGAGCAGGCATTTCCTTCAGGGCTTCGTCGCTTACCCCCATGTTCCTGGCTCCTGATACATGAGCTTTCAACTGCGGTTCGCAACCAGGTAATGCGGAAATAGCCGATACCGTCACCACCTCGCGATCGGCGAAGGTAAGGTTGTTGCGGGCAAAGATATCTCCGAAGAGGTGAGCCTTCAAATAATAATCGGTTTGAGGAGCAAAGGTATAGTTAAAGGGCTGCCCGCCACAGAGCTTTGTCTGAACTGCTGTACCTTGTTTTAGTGCATCGTAGTTCTTAGGCAGTGTGTCCGCCTCAAGCCCTTCGTCCAATCGAAGTCCAGCCTCGGTGCGCTCTTTAATGACTTGCTGCAATGCCCCCAGAGCATTCAGTGAACGAGGGAATCCTGTGTAAGCATAAAGTTGTGAGAGAGCTTCTTTGGCCTCGTTCACGGTCAATCCTTGTGTAAATCCTTCATTCAAGGCTTCCTTAAGTCCGTCGAGATTTCCTTTTGCCTCGTTGGCTGCAATAACCACAAGAGCCTGTTGTTTTGTTGTAAGTGCCATGTCCTGTCCGTTTATTGGCAACGGCATCATGAAGAATGCCGTCAGCATAGTTGTTATTATTATTAAATCCTTCTGGCTTTTCCCTAAAACAGGAAAAACAAAATTACAAAAGTTCATTAGCATAAAACTTATATAACTAACAAGTTACCCATATATAATTAAACATCTAATGAAAAGCATAAATTATTGTCGCCACAGCTCATTTTCATAAAAAAAAACATACTACTCCAGGCTATGTTAAATCTGGCGCTACGATGAGCCGTAAGCAAGAAGGAATCACAAAATCACCTTCTTGCCGTTGGCGATGAAAGCACCATTTGCGGAGCGACCAATGCGGCGACCGTCAAGGCTGTAAAAGGTATTTTTGCTTGTTTGTGCGGGCGCATCGTGGATAGCTGTTATTTCCTCCGTGAACGACAGCGTAACAGCGATATTACTCTGCCCAGCTTTCAGAAACGAACGAAGCTCAGCCTCCGTGAGCCCTTCTATCCGTCCCAGGTGTGTGTAGCTCCAGGAATTCTGGCCATACATTATACAGATGTTGTTGCCATTATAGAGGATGACATCGCCTGCCACTGCATTAATCTGCCGGTTGTCAGTAGGCAACGAGAAGCCTAATGCGCCCCATATTTCGAAGTCACCGTTGGAACTAAGAGTAACGGTGACGGGGCCCTCTTGCAGCCGTTCAACCAAGGCTTTAGTTGCTTCGTTGTTGGTTAGTGCCACACGCTGCGCCTGTCCGTCGATAGTAATAAACATATTCTTAATTTCTGCTGAGGTTTGAAAATCTTGTTTAGCAAGCCACTCGTCCACAAGAGATGGCATGCGGCTACGGTTGCCATCATTGATCCACAGGGCATCACCCATCCAAGTAGCATCAGGCACCAGTCGCCGGCAATCTGCCACCACCTGACCAATACTACTGCTGGAACTCGAAACAACAAGACCGATATGCTTTCCTGCCATCTGAGGACCATAGCTGAAAAGATAAGCCTGCATGATGGCTGCCATCTGGCTCCACCAAAGAGGGGTCACAATGATAATATTGTCGTAGCCCTGCAACGATACCGACACAGGATCGATGGCCGGATAGCTTGCTTCATCGTCGGGGGCTGCTTTGATAGCATTGAGCAGCTGTTTACCTAAGGCATAGCCGTTAGCCTCATAGCGTAGCCCTTTTTCGGCGGGCTTTATCTCTATGACGTCAGCCGTAATCTTACTGGTTAATGCGTCGACAATGTCGCGACAGTTGCCTGTATAGCTGTAGTATGCTACCAGCGTCTTGCCCATGTAGGTCGAAGGTTGTGCGTTTACTTCTGAAGTCTCACTGACACAGGACGCAATCGTCATCATCAGCATCACAGACAGCAATCTGTTTAAGAAAGTTTTCATTGACTTTATCATTTCGTTTATTTGTTATTCCACATCGTTTCAGCCTCTTTGGTAAGGCCTATTGGATTTTTGACGCTGCAAAGTAAAATCTTTTTTTCCATATATTATTTATATGTATTTCGGATTATCTTACCATTTTCACTGATTCGTGCCATTTTCATGATCCGGAAGCTTATATTTACGGCTTTCTGCCTTTATAAATTCATGGTTCACCACATCTCATTCCTCGCACAAGGTTCCTGCCCCTGACCATGTGGCAACCAGAATGAAGGTACAACATTATTGCCTTTTTCTTTTGGCCAATAAAAATAAATGTCTACTTTTGCAACGAATTAAACCACAACAAGCTATGAATATCAAATCTATTCCCTATCTCCTCATCCTTGCAGCATTCCTCGCTGCCTGTAGTAATGTAGATGACTTCAGCGAGATAACTGCTGACGCGACGTCCACCAACCAGCCCCGGCAGCCATTGCCCCAGGACGACCTATTCGCCAGGCGCAATGGCGAGAAAAATCTTACCGGAGCCTGCACGAACCCCGACGACTACAACCGCTACTTCAACGACCCCGTAGTAGCCGAGCACGTCAACAAGCTCATGTGTGAGGCCGACACCAATATGGCCGCCAGCCTCAACGGCGTAGAGATAACCGACGAACATCTGGCAGAACTGAAGGAATATGTCGAGAACACAATACTCTCCACAGAGACAAAGCAGTACGCCAAGATGATGACCATACTCAAATGGATCCGTGCCAACATCAAATACGACTACAACGATCAGGACGCCTACAGCGTATTCATTAATCGTGTAGCTGTATGCCAAGGCTACTCAAACCTTATGGTGGCAATGCTCCACACACAAGGCATCAAAGCTACTGTAGCCACCGGTTTCCTCGCACAGTATGGTGGCCACGCATGGGTCTATGCCCTTGCCGACGGAACATGGTACGTAGCAGACCCTACAAATCGCAATACCGTCTACCGTATGAAGGCCGACATCAATCAGTATAAGTCCACCCTACAGCCTTGGAATATCGATATGCCCCTGGCCCGCGACGACAAATTCGTCTACGACTTCCGCGACAAACACTTTAACATACGCCAAGTGCTCACCTCCGACGAACAGGTCAGCGTGCCCTATGGGGCTCTTGGATATCGCATCACCGCATTCGACCCTATCGACGGCATCAACGAGAACGTGCGTGAGCTTTACCTCAGCCTAAACATTGCCTCCATAGGCCAGTATGCCCTCGGGCTGAAGAACCACGGCCAAAACCTCACCGACATTTATGTTCTCAACGCCGAGAACCACGTCATCAACGAGTTCGACGGATGCGTCTATAGCATAAAATACACCGCTTCTACGAAGAAGACAACCTACCTGAAGCTCCTCTACGTTCCCGGTGCTCGGCGCGAGATCAAATATCCTCCTGTGGCCGAGATTACCAGCAAACTCATCGAAGGCCTCCCAAACGTAGAAGTCATACGCTTCGACGAGAGTACCCTCCACTTCCAGGACTACGCCGTAACTGGCTGTCCCAACCTCAAGGAAATATATATCAACCAGAACGCCACCCTTAGCGGCAAAGCGTTCGACGATCTCCCTGTTGGCTGCACCATAGTCCGCTACGACCCGCTCCAGACTGGCATTCGGCCCATATACATGTAATGCAAACGTTAATGCATGATAATTCCATGAAACAGCAAGCAATGCAAGAACAAGAACGACTGAATATTGTCAATGAATATTTTTTGAGTTTGAAATAGCTATGATCTTCTATTTTTCTGCTACAGGAAACAGCAAACATGTTGCTGAACGATTGGCCTCCGCTCTTCATGAGACGTGATGTCGATTGAGTCTGCCTGAACGGATATCGTGCTCAAGGAGGGAGAGCATCTGGGACTGGTAACTCCGACCCACTGGAATGAACTGCCGATACTGGTTCGAGAGTTCATCCGCAAGGTTAACGTCCACACCACTCAGAAGAACTACGTTTTCACCGTAGCCACCTATGGCATGTTGCAGGGCTTTGTATGTGAAGATGCACGCCGGGAATTCGAGCAACGAGGCATTCGTATGACTGCCGGCTATAGTGTTAAGATGCCGGACACATGGACACCAATCTTCGACTTGAGCAATCCACAAAAGGTACAGAAACAGGTAGATGATGCCGAACCGCAAATCGACCGTATTATTGAGATGATAAAAGGAGGTGTGGAAGGTAACCGCAGCCATCACAGGATGCCTTATTGCCTACATGTAGTTACGGATCGGATGCTCCATTACGAAAGGCAAACTAAGTTTTTCGGTGTGGATGAGAAACGCTGCATAGGCTGCGGGATGTGTGCAAAGAAATGTCCCGTTCAGGCTATTGAAATGCATGATATAGCCCCCAAGAATGAGGTTAACATGACTGGCAAACTACCTGTGTGGACGGCAGAACGCTGTGCAATATGCTTGGGGTGCTTACACCGATGCCCAAAGTTTGCAATCAACTACAACAACAAGACTCAGAAGCACGGGCAGTATCTCCATAGTAAATATGCCAGATGAATAAGGCGAGAAGGGCCTCTGGAAACGGCACAAGAAATTTAACTCTTTCTATATGATGATTATGCCTCAAAAGTTCAATCGACCACTTCGATATAGAAGCTTACAGGGCGAAAACCATCATTGCAGCTGATCATGGCACTCATGGGATTCTGCATCCAACCTTCATAAAAGTTGCCTTCACCTCGTGCTAGTGCTTCCACAAACTCGTGCATAGACGACCAAGCAGAAGGACACATCCCTTCGGGACATTTTGCATCAACGGAAAGCCACGTCTGCCCTACCCTGACATCACAGGGATGCTCGATAGGGTTTTCGTATTTCGCCATCAAATCAGTGTATTCCGTTTGGCGGACAACTGTAATTCGCACTTTATTCATCGTCAACGAACAATGGCTGTGCTTCGCATGTCATGTCAAGACGACGAAAGCACAGGAGTATCAATGAAAAGGCTATATTTATTAAAGAGGCTGTATACAGACAATTAATACTTGTAGAAATTATACTTCTGACGAAGCTCTTCCTGTTTTTCTGCGGGAAGTGACTTAAAATAGCCACGCCAACTAGGACAGAAATTAATCTGCCACCGCCAGAAGCGTCCTATGAGCGACTTAGGATTCTTTTCGTACTGAGCACGTAGCTTGCAGTTTTCACAAGGATATTTCATATTGAAAAGTTTGGTAATAAAAACGGAATATGAACATAGAAATATGACAGACTGTTCACAGCCATCAAACAGCCTCAGGAATCCAGCAATTAAAGAAGCGAAGCACGCGATCGTGGCTGTAGCCTTGTCCTTCTTCAAGGAAACTCGAATCCTGGATATGTATGACCTCTCCCTTTTCATTAAGAATCACGAAAACAGGAAAGCCAAAACGAGCCGGATTGTTTAGCCGTTTCATCAACATCGAGGCCTCAGTTGAATTATCCACTTTACGAGGGTCGTAGTTGACATGAATATATACATAATGCTGAGCTATGACATTGGCTATAGCCGTGTCTTTTTCTATAAAATCGGCAAAACGCAAGCACCAAGGACACCAATTACCGCCCACCTGACATACCACATGCTTTTTCTCTGCTTGTGCTTTCGTTATCGCCTTGTCAATCTGCTCAAGAGGGTTGACGTTTTCGTCATAGACCTTTTTCAAGGCTGTCTGAGCATTCACACTGATGAACAATGTCATCATCAAGAATATTGATAACACCTTGCGCATAATAGATAATAGATGGGTAATATTTGATTATTGGGTTCGTTAAAAGCTGCTACGACATCGAAATTTTATGGCCACAAAAATAAATAAAAAGAATGAATGATGAGCAAATTAAGATGATTCTATTGCTTTTGATCAAACTTTTTATGATTTTTTGAGATGTTGAATGACAGTAGCATCATGCTAAACGAAAAAGAAGTCGTGTATGTTCTACTTGCCGGCTACTATCTTTTGCAATTCATCGAGCATTGTAGCAGGAAGCGCAAAACGCTTGTCGGGTGAATCCACGTGTAGAGCAGCAAGAAAATGAGGAAGCTCTTTCTTATAGACTTCCTTCATGTGGAGGTTCGCTTCATTGGCATCATGATGAAATGAGTAGGTGATGTTGGCCATACGATCAGCTAATTTTATAAAAGGTGCGTATGGCACCTCACGTATACCTTGATAGTAGTGTTCGCCGGCTCTCTCTGCACGGGTTCGTCCTTTGTCGTTTGTTAACGCATAGACGATCTCAGTTGACATAAATGCTTGTTCCTTACTCATCAACTCACGAGCAACAGCCATAACATCATTATACGTGAGGCGGGCATCTTCTATACTATCATGATAATAAGCACCAAAGAAGATAGGCAACACATCATCTTCAGATGCACACACCTCATGGCCATAACGACGGACAAAGGAGACGACCATGTCGAGGTGATAGCCGTAAGGATGAATTTTATCATAGGTCTGATTAACATTTTCATGAACAGCATGGGCAGAGTGCTTTATCTGCTCAATCTTATTGGAGTATTTACTGATGCTATTCAAAAAGAGTTGTGCAGTCATAGGCTAATTGAATAAAGAGATTCCAAAAACAAAGTTGAAAAGGTGATAAAAATGTAAGGCTCAAAAACACTGGATGAGTCATAACAGCAACGCTTCAAGCCTGTCAACAGCCGAAGCGAGGTCGTCGTTAAAATGCAGATGATCGAGAAGAAAATCAGGACGTCCACAAGAGATAATGGATAACAGTATTGGATTCATGCTCTCGACATACGATGCAACAGCCCACTCTATGTCGTCGCGTTGCCATTGTAGAGACGAATGGATATACACATTCCGCTTCTGATGAAAGAAACTGTAAGCTGTTTCTATACTGTCCTTCAGCTCTGGAAGCACGACATTTTTCTGAAACTGGTCCAGATTGTTATCCATTATCATTGGTCAAATCCTATTGGTCTGAACTGCTTTTGCGCTTCACAATAGACGTAACCATTGTCAGCCAGATAAGATTTCATCTCATCAACATTACGATCGAACGCATAACAGAGAGATTCGATAGAATCGTACTCTTCATCGCGGAGAAACATGTTTACGGTAGACACCAACATTGCGGCATCATGGGGCAAATAATCCATTTTTGAAAAGGTTTTAATCAATTATGAGTTTTTAACAGTTCTATTACTTCTGTAATGAGTTTATGTCAATATATTTGCAGCAAGATAAGTAACAAAAATTATGTACGCATGAAAAAATTATTATTAAGTTTCATGATATATATTGCGTTATTCCCAGCAGTAGTAACTGCGCAGACGATTCGCAATAGCAGCAATGCATCCATAGCCAGGATTGAAAGTGACGGAACCGTTCGAAACAGCAGCAACTCCGTAGTGGCTCGCATTAGCAGCAGCGGCGACATTCGCGATAGCAGCAACAGGTACTTAGGCAAGGTTGAGAGCGACGGCACCATACGCAACAGCGGCAATTCATACGTCGGAAAAGTGGAACAGGATGGCACCGTCCGCAACAGCAACAACGCCTGTATTGGTAAGGTGAGCCCAGACGGTACAGTTCGCGATAGCAGCAATCGTACTATAGGCTATGCCAAAGGGGTTCCTACACGCTATGCAGCCTTGTACTTCTTCTTTTCGCAGCTGTGATAGCAGATTGCCTTTCATCTCTTTGCGGGCTCTACTGCCGCAAGACCAAGAATGCCTGATGGATATATCATGCCGATGCATCACCAACCTTTATATGCTTGATAACTCGGCACGGATTACCTACAGCGATACTATTGGAAGGCACATCACGGGTAACCACAGAACCAGCACCGATGGTGACGTTGTCACCGATGGTAACTCCAGGTAATATAGTAACACTGCCGCCTATCCATACATTATCACCAATGTTAACTGGATTAGCCCATTCTTGACGGGTATTGCGTTCCACTGGGTCTGTACTGTGGCATGCTGTATATATACTCACGTTTGGGCCTATGAAACAATCGTCGCCTATGGTCACGTATGCCTCATCCAAAACGGTAAAATGGAAATTAGCAAAAAATCGCCGGCCCACTCTTATATGCTTGCCATAGTCGCAGTAAAAGGGCTGGTTTATAAACACTTTGTCATCCGCTACAGATCCTAAGATTTCCTTGAGCATAGCAGTGCGCGAGGCACGGTCCGTTGGACGAATAGCATTGTATTTTTGCAAAAGATCCTTCACTTCATTGAGCTCGCGAATAAGTTCCTCGTCAATGGCGGAATAAACTTGCCCCGCTAACATTTTTTCTTTTTCCGTCATGCAGCCAACACTTTTCCTTATTATTTAATAAAATTAGTACGCACGGGAGGCTCCAGATCGGGATGACCGTCAACGGCAACATTCAAACGCTTGATCATCCAGGCCATATTACGTCCAAGTGTGCGCATCGTCTGCATACCCTCCTCATCTTGAGCCACCTGACCCGGAGTCTGACCATAAGCCATGTTCCAATATTGAGAACTTACTACTGGCATGTTGAGAATGGTAAAATACTTGTTCAATCGGTCAAAGGCAGCTGATGCACCGCCACGACGACAAACCACCACACTGGCCGCCGGCTTAAAACGGAGGTCTGCACCCAAAGAATAGAAGACACGATCAAGCAACGAACATAACGAGCCATTGGGGCCGCCATAATAAACTGGAGAACCTACGATAAGCCCGTCTATGCCATCCTTAACTGCACGGAAAACACTGAAATACAAATCATCACGAAAAGTGCACCGACCAGTGCGTCCACACATTCCACAAGCAATACACCCCTGTACAGCGCGCTTGCCAATGCTAATAATTTCAGTTGATATGCCTTCAGTCTCCAATGTGATTGCCACCTCGCTGAGTGCCCTGAAAGTATTGCCTTTCTCATTGGGACTGCCATTAATTAATAAAACCTTCATGCCTAAATACTAAAATGTTTTTGTTGAATACGAGTACAAAGATAGAGAAGTTACCATTATTAATCAAACAATAGAAGCAAATTCATACAAATTAAAAAATAAAATAGCCAAAACGCTTGGCCAAACAAGAGAATAATATTACCTTTGCAGCCGATTTAGGACTGACGGGGCTTAGTAAAGAGGTACCACGAAGGTTGCCCGCCTCCCAGTGAAATCCGTTAAATACATAATAATCAAAGATGTACGCAATCGTAGAGATTAACGGTCAGCAGTTTAAAGCTGAAGCAGGCAAGAAGCTGTTTGTGTATCACATTCAGGGTGCCGAAGCACAGCAGACTGTTGAATTTGAGAGAGTGTTGTTGGTAGACAACGAAGGCGCTATCACCGTAGGTGCTCCTGTGGTAGAGGGCGCAAAAGTTGTTTGCGGAGTCGTTTCACCATTGGTTAAAGGCGATAAAGTACTCGTCTTCCACAAGAAACGCCGCAAAGGCTATCGTAAGCTCAATGGCCATCGCCAACAGTTTACAGAGTTAACTATCAAGGAAGTTATTGCTTAACCACTAAAACAACTAAGAAACATGGCACATAAAAAAGGTGTAGGTAGTTCAAAGAACGGCCGCGAGTCTGCAGCACAAAGACTCGGTGTTAAGATTTTTGGTGGTCAGCAGTGCGTGGCTGGCAACATTATTGTTCGCCAACGTGGCACACAACACTATCCCGGCAAGAACGTCGGTATGGGCAGCGACCACACTCTGTATGCCCTTGTTGACGGGGTTGTTACCTTCAAGAAAGGACGACTTGACCGCTCAACTGTTTCCGTAGAACCCGTAGGCGAAGCATAATGGTCTGATGAAACAGGCCATGGTGTTTGCCGCCGGTCTCGGCACACGGCTTAAACCGCTTACCGACACGATGCCTAAAGCACTCGTGAAGGTAGGCGGTTTTGCGTTATTACAGCATAATATCTCGAAGCTCAAAGCGAATGGATATGAACATATCGTTGTCAATATCCATCATTTGGGGCAGCAAATTATCGATTTCATCGCAAAGAACGACAACTTCGGCATTGACATTCAGATAAGCGATGAGAGATCTCAACTTTTAGATACAGGTGGGGGACTAAAAAAAGCGAGAATGTTATTTAATACTGACAGCCCTATATTGATTCATAATGTAGACATTCTCTCAGACCTCGACTTACAGGCTCTGACTGCCCAAGCTGCAGAAAAGGCCGCATCAGTATTGGCCATCTCAGAAAGAGAAAGTGCAAGCGGCAGATATCTTTTATTTGACAAAGAGCTACGACTCATCGGATGGACAAACACTCATACCAGAGAAATCCGTTCACCTTTCAAAGATGCAACTGAACGGACTGCCATAAAAGCACCTTTCGCTGGTATACACGTGTTCCAACCAAGCATGTTTGAACTCATGAACGATTGGCCTGACAAATTTAGCATCATGGACTTTTACCTAAAGGTCTGCAAAGAGAGACCCATCTATGGTGTGTATTCAAGGGCACATATTTTAGATGTTGGCAAGGCAGACAGTTTGACTGAAGCTGAACAATTCCTCAAAATGTATCATGCCACCAACGTAATAAAGGATTAACACGATAACCCACTCAAGCCTATGCAAAAGATTATCATTTTAGATTTCGGTTCGCAGACGACTCAATTAATTGGCCGTCGAGTTCGCGAGTTAGACACTTTTTGTGAAATATTGCCTTACAACAAATTTCCTAAGAACGACCCAGACGTCATCGGAGTAATACTCAGCGGGTCCCCCTTTAGTGTCTACGATCCAGAAGCTTTCAGCATAGACCTGTCAGAGATTAGAGGACGCTACCCTATTTTAGGAATATGCTATGGCGCACAATTCATGAGTCACACCTTAGGTGGACGAGTTGAACCGGCACCGTCACGAGAATATGGACGTCAGCATTTAACAGCCATCGACCTTGAGAACCCACTATTCCGTGATTTCGTCAAAGGATCACAAGTGTGGATGAGCCATGGTGATACAATCACTGCTTTACCTCAAGGCTTTAAGCCAATAGCCTCGACAGAAACTGTTCAATTCGCGGCATACCAATCAGAGGGAGAAAAGCTATGGGGTGTACAATTTCATCCCGAAGTCTTCCATTCCATTCAAGGTTCTGTTCTTCTACGAAACTTTGTCGTAGATATATGCGGGAGCCATCAAGACTGGAGTGCTGCATCTTTTGTTGAGGCTACCGTGGCTGAATTGAAAGACCAGTTAGGAAATGACCGTGTCATTTTAGGACTGTCTGGCGGCGTTGATAGTTCTGTTGCCGCCGTACTCATCAGCAGGGCTATAGGCGACAGACTCACGTGCATCTTCGTTGACCATGGCATGCTACGCAAGAATGAGTTTCAACAAGTTATGGAAGACTACAAGGTGTTAGGTCTGAACGTCATTGGCGTCGATGCTTCTGAAAAGTTCTTCAGCGACCTTGCCGGAGTCACTGACCCAGAACAAAAACGTAAGATTATCGGCCGCGATTTCGTCGAGATTTTCAATGCAGAAGCCAAGAAAATAAAAGATGCCAAGTGGCTCGCCCAGGGTACCATTTATCCAGACCGTATAGAGTCGCTCAACATCACAGGTAAGGTCATCAAGAGCCACCATAACGTCGGTGGACTGCCTAAAGAAATGAACCTACAGCTCTGCGAACCCTTGAAGTGGCTCTTCAAGGATGAGGTGCGACGTGTGGGACGCCAGATGGGCATGCCCGAGCATCTCATCACGCGCCATCCATTCCCAGGTCCCGGCTTAGCAGTACGTATCTTGGGCGACATCACACCCGAGAAGGTGCGTATTCTTCAAGATGCTGATGATATCTTTATACGCGGCTTGCGCGACTATAAAATCAAGCTCTCTGGTGAGGAAGCTCGTAAAGTGTTGGCTGCCGGAGTACCTGTCGCGATGCAAGATGGCGAGATTGAAGTCTCTCTCTACGACCAAATATGGCAAGCTGGTGCTATTCTGCTCTCAACAGTTCGCTCTGTAGGTGTCATGGGCGATGAGCGTACCTACGAACATCCTGTTGCTCTACGCGCCGTAACCTCCACAGATGCCATGACTGCCGACTGGGCCCATCTACCATATGACTTCATGGCCAATATCAGCAACGAAATCATCAACAAAGTACGTGGCGTCAACCGAGTCTGCTACGATATCTCTTCTAAACCACCAGCCACAATCGAGTGGGAGTAATACCATGTGAAGAGGATACTAAAGAGAATCACATATTATGTTATTGAATATTTTAAGCGCAAGTCGATCGACTTGCGCTTAAATTTTGTCCAAGGAATTATTTTCACTTAGCATAAAGCCTGTAAGAATTACGCAAGGTAACAAGCGGCTTCATTTCACCTCTTCTGATATTGAAATTCCGGAAAAACAAAGTCTACTGAACACACTATAAAAATGAACCTATGTTTGTGAGCCGATTCACATAGATTCTCGGAGCGATGAACATAGGTTAATCGGCTCGCGAACATAGGTTCGTAAAAAAACAGTTTTGATGTTAAGTAAGAATCATTGTCAGCGATTGCCGTGATCTATACCATAACCAAACAAAGCAAAATCACCTCGCAGAGGATCGTCTGGAAATATCAGAGAAAGTTTCTCTGTTAAGCGTTTACAGGTATTCATCGATGCTGTAGAACAATTGAGAAGTCCTATACGACGTGCTTCCTGCAAGACATGTGTGTCAAGAGGAATCAGCAATGAGCGACGATCTATGAAGCTCCAAATACCTAAATCCACGGGAGAATCAGGTCGCACCATCCATCGCAAGAACATACACAAACGTTTGCATGCGGATGTCGTATTTTTAGGAATTACGCCACCAGAGCCATGTTCGCGAAAATATTCGCAGATAGCGACTATGGCCGAATATCCATCGTTAGCACGAATTCTAACATAATCACCCAAAGAGCCGTATTCCTTCAAAAGTAAAGAATAAGTGTTCAGGAAGACATAAAAAGAAGAATAGGTGAACAGACGATAGAAACAACGCGTGTCATTAGCATTGAAGAAATGTGCAAAAGAACCTGAACGTATCCATTCATCCATTTCTCCACTAGAACTTTCTAAAATACGTGCAATCTTCGGAAGAAATTGGCCACGATTCCCGTAACTTAAAGAAGAAGCTACAAAAGCCATCGCTTCTTGATTGCGCAAGCCCTTGACTTGATGCATGAACCAAGAAGGATCACCAACTATAAAGTCTGAAGACTCATAGTAATTTGCATATCCCATCAATAACTGACTCACGCTCATCTAAGAAAAGGTCGTATTTGTGTAACAAAAAAAGTGAGATCAATTAAACTTGACCTCACTTTTAATCTTTGAATGCTGGAAACAGCATCGTGAAGAGGAGGAGACTCGAACTCCCACGTCACAATTGACACTACCCCCTCAAAGTAGCGCGTCTACCAATTCCGCCACCTCTCCGTTGAGTACACTTTCATAAATACAGTGCCCAGAACAGGACTCGAACCTGCACGTCTCTCAACACTCGCACCTGAAACGAGCGCGTCTACCATTCCGCCACCTGGGCAGGCTCTGCATGTCTTACGAAAGTATTGTATATTCTATAAAACATGAGCGGCAAACGAGACTCGAACTCGCGACCCCGACCTTGGCAAGGTCGTGCTCTACCAACTGAGCTATTGCCGCAACAATTTTTAAGAATATATGCTGTACTCCAGCTTTTCAAAGAACTCTTTATTTCTCTTTTGCGGATGCAAAGGTAATGCATTTTCTTTTATTGGCCAAGCTTTTCAGCTTTTTTTTAAAAAAAAAATCATTTCTCCCCCAAATATCAGACTAATCCATACGCAAAAGGTAATCTTCGAAGGTAAATTCACGCAACAAACGAACTTTGCCATCACTATAGCGCATAACGATGGAGGGGTGATGAACGCCATTAAACATTGTTGTTTTAACGGTTGTGTAGTGAATCATATCATCGAAAACAAGAATATCTCCAATCTTTAACTCGCGAGGGAAATACCAGACGCCCATAAAATCGCCCGACAGACAGGAATTACCACCTAATCTGTACGCGATTCCAGATGCATCATCTTTTATAGGACTTGGTTCTGAAGATACTTCACTCACCAATAAAGGATCTTGACCATGCTCCACCGAAACAAGATTACCATTCTCCGACAACATCACAGAGGGGAAATATGGCATCTCCAGACAATCTGGCATGTGACAAGTGAAACTGACATCAAGGATAGCCGTTCGGATGCCATGGTTTTCAACAATGTCGACCACGGATGATACGAGAGTTCCAGTTTGCCATGCAAAGGCAGAACCAGGTTCAAGTATTATACGAAGATGCGGCCATCGCGAATGGAAGCTTTGAAGCGTCGACACTAACAAGTCTATGTCATATCCTTTTCTTGTCATGAGGTGTCCACCGCCAAAATTAATCCATTTCAACTGAGAAAACCAAGGAGAAAACTTGTCTATTATATGAGAAAGCGTCCGAGCAAAAGCATCGGCAGAGCTTTCACAATGGCAATGAATATGGAAACCTTCAATATCTTGAGGCAATGTAGTAGGCAGATCTTCTGCAAGAACACCGAAACGAGAACCGGGAGCACATGGGTTATAAAGTGCAGTCTCAATCTCTGAGTATTCAGGATTCACACGAAGACCCAAGGACGGATGATAGGGACTCTCCGCCACAACAGGAGCAAAACGACGATATTGAGATAGAGAATTAAATGTGATGTGGGAAGAACAACGGAGAATAGCAGGGAAGTCTTCATTGGTATAGGCGGGAGAGTATGTGTGAGCCAAAGAGCCGAAATACTCTGCAGCCAATTTCGCTTCATTGACTGAAGATGCCGTCGTATGCTGAATATATTCCTTTAAAATAGGGAATGTCTTCCACAGAGCGAAAGCCTTGAAGGCTAAAATTATTTCTGCGCCAGAACGATAGGCCACATCTCTAATTAGAGTCAAATTGCGCCGCAACTTATCTTCCTCTATTTCATAATAAGGTGTTTGCATCTCACTTATAAATAAGCCAAAGTAAATAAACTATTGTCAGTAAATCAACTTGACATTATCAATCCAGAATGATGTGCCTACAGCTCCAATATATGCTCCGCCATGACTGCTGGCAAACTGAAGGCAAAGGTGTGTAGGAGTATCACTTGCGCTCCCCCACTCTACTTCGCGAACTGGAACCATTTTACCTCGTTTGTTAAGAGCATACTTTTGATCATCACCACCTTGGAAAAGATTCATATAATCGCGATAATAACTATCACCTGTAATATCACCGTAATGGATCTTGAATTGAGCTCCATTTACCCAGTCTGAGGTTTCTTTCGAGAAACGATAAATTGCCGTTCCAATTCGTTTAGCATAAATATTGCCTTCGGAATCCTCCCAACGGTTTTGAAGCAAACAAATAATGACAGGCATATCCATACCAGCAATAGTTTTAACTGGACTAAAGCCCGTCTGACGAATACGATTGGATTTTCCCGAGAGCTTTACTTTGTAATCAAACTGCAATGCTGAAGGTTTAGCCGTAAAGGGGATGCCGTAATCCAGATATCGCATGGGATTGCTCGAACTGGTGATCGGCTCCATCATATTACCCAAGTAAATAGAGCCTGCCGCTAAGACATGAACATTGACTAAGCCTAAAACTTTAACCCCTACGACATGAGTTGTCATTCGGGCACAATAGCCTGTTCCACGTTTCTCACGGAACACGGAAATATTACTCTTGGTGACGCCTGCGACTTTAGCCATAATGTTGCTATTTGCCCAAGGAGAACCACCCTGGTTTACATAGGGTACACTTCCATTCCATGTACCAGTGGGCCCTATCTCATAAATAGTCTTTGTGGCGCCTCCAATAATTTTACTTTCTTTGATGTCACGCGTTATCCAACTATCAAAATTGGAGTACTTGAGTTGAACATTTTGGGCATTCAGAGATGAAGTGAATGCGAAACAAATTAAAGAAAAGAAAATGTGCTTCATTTTGTCTGATTTTAATTCTCATCATGTAGTCCAACAACATCAATAGATTCGCGATCTAAAGTGAGTTGATGCAACTGCTTCAATGTTCCATTAAATATATTACAATCCACATAACCATGTATGCCATCAATACGACCTACATCAGTATATTGCCAAAAGCTCCAAGAGCCTTTATACTCTAACTGACCTACATAGTAATGGGCAATCCAATATGGGTAGCTATCAAATTGAGGACTATTCAGGTACTTAAGCTTGAACTTGTAGCCCGTATATATAATAGGTTTTATACCATAATGTTTTTCTACAATCGACAACCACTGCAACACTCGTTGCTGCAACTGAGGTACGGTCAATGTCCCGGCGTTCTCCACATCCAGCACGGGTGGCAAATCGCCTGTTTCCAAATGGACTTGCTTTAAGAAGAATTTAGCTTGCAAAGCCGCATCAACGTTTGGGACAAAGAAGTGGTATGCTCCACGTCGCATGTCATTTTGACGAGCCTGATAAAAATTATCATTAAAGTTCTCATCGATTAAGCTGGAACCTTCTGTGGCTTTCACAAAAATAAAGCGAATTGGCCTACCTTGAATAGTAGCATTACGCAAACGTTCCCAGTCGATTCGATCTTGGTAATGACTGACATCCAAGCCATGAACATCGTAGCCATCTGGATAATCAGGATCACCATATATTGCTTTCCAACGAAAAGAAAATGGTCCTACGAAGAAATAGTAAAAGAGAAACATATATGCAGCCACAATCAGGCCTATGCCTGCAAAGAGTGCCCACATAGGCATACGGCGCCAAAAAGGTTTACTGGCACTTTTTTGGCGGTAAGACTTGCGCTTGTTTGACTGACGTACGTTCTTTGTACGCGTTTTTTGAGCGTATGCCTTATTTTTCACAGCCGTACCCGCACGTTGAGGCGCGGGTACGGCTGAAGATGTGTATTTTGACTTAGGACTGTTCAAGCTTTAAAGTCTTTGTGCACTGGTCACAGACCTCTGTCGGGCCGAAATATTGAATAGGACCCGGATAAACATAAGACGTCTGTCGAGCCCACTCTTCACGATGAGCCACGAAATAACGGAAAGGAGCTCCGTCCAGCTCGACAAGAGCCTTGCGAATTACAGGCTTGTCTGCACCATTTCTGCGTTCAATGTTCATCATCATTGTGATAGGCACACCACCTGCAATCCACTCTTCAGCGGGTGCTGTTGTATTTTTAATGATGGACATGTAGCCTGTCTTTCCTTCTGCAATAAGACGACTTGCATTATAACCTAAGCTATAGCAATAATCTGCATCATAATTAGAGGGAGCAGCACAACGGCCTTCGTAACCAAAGAAATGGTGCTGGGCGCTAAACTTACCAACATATTTACCCTCTGCCTTCATAGTCTTCAACCGATTGGCTACCATGCGCGAGAGCAGTTTCTCCGTCTCAATAAGTGAAACTTGAACATTGCCATGCGGGTCACGATCAAGACAAAGCTGACGAGCTACATCTTCAGGAAGACTTTCAAGAACCGCGAGATTGTCTGATGAGATATTACCCTTAACAAAGGCTATTTGCTCATCGGCATTAGTGAATTCACGTGATTCTCCTGTAGCAGGATCTGTAAGAACTTCATTGAGCTCGCGAATAAGCTTCTTGATAGCAGGTATGAACTCGATAAGGCCTTCCGGAATGAGCACAGTACCAAAGTTGTTTCCGTCTGCCGCACGGGTAGCTACGATATCAGCGATATAGCAAACGACGTCATCCAAGCTCATGTTCTTATGCTCTACCTCCTCACTTACAAGGCAGATATTGGGCTGTGTCTGGAGGGCACATTCCAAAGCGATATGGCTTGCTGAGCGGCCCATAAGTTTGATAAAATGCCAATATTTGCGTGCACTATTACAATCACGCTGAATGTTACCTATCAGCTCGCTGTATGTCTTGCATGCTGTATCGAAGCCGAAAGAAGTTTCGATCTGTTCATTCTTCAAATCGCCGTCGATGGTTTTCGGGCAACCAATTACCTGAACGCCATATTTTTTAGCGGCATAATACTCAGCCAAGACACAAGCGTTGGTATTGGAATCATCTCCACCAATAATAACCAATGCTTTAATATTCAGCTCACGCAAGATTTCAATACCTTTTTCAAATTGTTCGACCTTCTCTAATTTGGTTCGACCAGAACCAATGATGTCGAATCCACCGGTATTTCTGTATTCATCAATAATATCAGAGGTCAACTCCATATAATTATGATCAACGAGACCACCAGGTCCCAGGATAAATCCATAAAGCTTACTATTGGGATTTATGCTCTTAACACCGTCGAATAATCCGCTGATTACATTGTGACCACCAGGAGCCTGACCTCCAGAAAGAATGACACCTACATTAATGGGCTCTTGATTATGGGCTTCACCTGGAACGAATTCTATTACAGGTAATCCGTAAGTATTCGGGAACAATTCACGAATCTTGTCCTGATCACCTACACTTTTAGTAGGTTCGCCTTCACGGGCTACTACTGAACTTTTTAATGCCTTTGGCAACTTTGGCTGATAAGAAGCTCGGGCAATCTGCAATGCACTTTTTACCATTGATATTCTATTTTATGGTTAAACAAATACTACACTTTAGAAAGGAAGATCATCTGTGCTTTCTCCACTAAAAGGCGGGGTTGCTTGTTCTGAAGTGTTCGCTGAAGCATCTGATGAATTAGTCGAGAAAGGAGATGCGGCAGTTGTAGGAGCTGAAGGAGCTGGCGGGAAAGGAGCAGCGACTTCCTGGCCTGAAGCTGCAACGGGAGCATTTGGATCAAAGGGCAGCACACGCCAGGCTCTTATAGTATTGTACCATCTGCCATTGTATTCATGAGCGTCTATATCAAGGCTAACAGTCAGCATCTGCCCAGCCTGAATATTCATTTGACTGATCTTATCTGTTCCAAAAACTTCGAAAACACATTTTTTGGGATATTGTTCCATTGTCTCCAAAATATATGAAGCAACTTTCCACTCCGAGCCTGTACGCTGTGAAACACCGCCACGCTCGGGTAACACCTGAATGATTTTTCCTGAGATATCCATTTCTTATTGCTATATTATAAATAATGTAATAAAAATCGATTATAATTGAAATATAAACAGACAATATATTATTTTGCGTTGCAAAAGTATAGCTTTCTTATCGGTTTTGCTAATTTTAAGAAGAAAATTTTGCTCAGCTCCGCAAAAAAGCATATCTTTGCTCGGTTTTAGAACAAAACTACTTAATAACAGAAGCGACAAATCTCTTAGCAACCAAAATAATTTAATAATAATATGAAACTCAAAGTTGCCAGCGCGGCCCTTTTCAGTCGCCTAACATCAGTCAATCGTGTACTTAATAGCAAGAATTCGTTTCCTATTTTGGATTGTTATCTTTTCGAAACAGATGGCTTGAAAATGAAAATTACAGCCTCTGACAGCGAAACGACTCTGGTTACAAGTATTGATCTTATTGAATGTGATCAGAATGCACGATTCTGCATCAAAGCCAAGACCATACAAGACTCTCTGAAAGAGATAGCCGATCAACCCATCGCCTTGGATGTAAACCTTGATACGATGGAAATTCGAGGAGAGTACCAGAATGGTCACTTTAACATTGTGGGCGAAAGAGCCGACGAATACCCCACCCCCCATCAATTAGAGGGTGAGTCGAATAGTTTTGAGATTTCTCAAAGTAAGCTGTTAGCCGGTATTAACCACAGCATATTTGCGACAGCAGATGATGAAATCCGCCCTGTCATGACAGGTGTTTACTTTGATTTCACCCCAGAATGTCTTGTATTCGTTGGAACCGATGGTAGAAAACTTGTGCGAAAGAAGCTATTCACCATCAAGAGTGAGCAACAAGTAGGATTCATTCTTCCAAAGAAACCTGCCACTATCCTTAAATCGCTTTTACAAAAAAGTGACGAGGCCTTTGCGACACTCGTTTTCAGTGATAAGATTGCTCAATTTACTGCTCCTGATTTCCAAATGACTTGCCGTCTCATTGATGGCAGATATCCTAATTATAATAGCGTCATTCCTCAAAACAATCCATATAAAGCCACAATAGACCGTTTAGGACTCATCTCTACCCTAAAGCGCATTCTGGTATTCAGCAGTCAGAGCAGCGCACAGGTGAAATTGGCATTCAAGAAGAATGCCCTAACGGTAAGCGGTCAGGACATTGACTTCAGCACTTCTGCCGAAGAACGTCTAATGTGCGAATATGACTCTCCTGCCATCAATATTGGCTTTAAGGGCACCCTACTTCTTGATTTGTTAAGCAATTTAGACAGCAGCGAAGTCGTGTTTGAGCTGGCTGACCCTGGCCGCGCAGGCATTATCAAACCAGCTGAACAGAAGGATGAAGAGGAAATCCTCATGTTGCTGATGCCTATGATGCTTAATGATTGATTTTAAGGTTTAACAACATTAACAGATTGGTATTACCCACTATTCGCGAGTAGTGCTAATCTGTTAATGTTTTTAGTATACAAAACAATGCAATTGAATTTAATACGTCCAATCGTTTTTTTTGACCTCGAGACCACTGGGACTGATATCGTCAAAGACCGTATCGTTGAGATATGTCTTCTTAAGGTTTATCCCAATGGCAATGAAGAATCAAAAGTGCTAAGGATCAACCCAACTATTCCTATTCCACCTGAAGCAACAGCTGTTCATGGAATATCCAACTCGGATATAGCCAATAGCCCCACATTCAAAGATGTGGCCCAATCTATTTGGGACTTCATGAAATCATGCGACATAGGAGGGTTCAATTCTAACAGATTTGATATTCCCCTACTTGTAGAAGAATTCTTAAGAGCTGGCATCAATGCTGATCTGCACCATGCCTTATGCATTGATGTTCAAAACATCTACCACAAACTGGAAAGACGAACACTCGTTGCAGCATACAAATTTTATTGCCACAAAAATCTCGAAGACGCCCATTCTGCTTTGGCTGACACTAAGGCAACATACGAAGTCCTGTGCGCACAATTAGACTTCTATGGCGATGAGCTCCAAAACGATGCCAAGTTTTTATCGGATTTTTCCCGGATGAACAGGAATGTTGACTATGCCGGCCGTATAGTTATGAATGATAAAGATGTACCTATTTTTAATTTTGGCAAATACAAAGGTCTTCCTGTCATGGATGTCCTACGACGTGATCCGAGTTACTATAGCTGGATGATGCAAGGCGACTTTGCTTTGAACACGAAGCAGGTTCTTACTGAAATCGCTGTAAGTAGCAAAAAATCGTGATGGCAAGCACTAAAACCAATAACAAAAATAATCATCGTAAATAATTGTAATGAAAATAGTTCTTGGCATAACTGGCAGTATAGCAGCATATAAAGCTTGCACTCTGATTAGGCTTTTTGTTAAGCAGGGGCATGAGGTCCAAGTCGTAATCACACCGGCAGGGAAGGAATTCATCACGCCTATTACATTATCAGCACTTTCCTCCAATCCTGTTATCAGTGATTTCTTTTCACAACGGGATGGCACATGGCACAGCCACGTCAGTTTAGGATTGTGGGCAGACGCCATGGTCATAGCTCCCGCTACGGCTTCGACAATAGGAAAGATGGCCAATGGCATCGCTGATAATATGCTCATCACGACTTATCTCTCCATGAAAGCTCCGGTATTTGTTGCACCTGCAATGGATCTTGACATGTGGGCTCACCCTGCCACTCAGGCTAATTTAGATAAGCTTAGGAGCCGAGGAGTTTCGATTATTGAACCCGCAGAAGGAGAGTTGGCAAGCCATCTTGTAGGCAAAGGGAGGATGGCAGAGCCCGAGATTATAGCAGATACCGTTCTCTCTGCATTGACTGTTCCAAAGAAGGAAGAGCTAAAGGGGAAACAACTATTAATCACAGCTGGACCAACTTACGAGAGGATTGACCCTGTAAGATTTATAGGTAATTATTCCAGCGGTAAGATGGGAGTGGCATTAGCAGAGGAATGTGCCAAACGAGGAGCAAAAGTAATTTTTCTTTCTGGCCCCATCCACTCGTATCCTCAAAGCAATAAAATACGAATAATTAAAGTTGAGAGTGCTGCTGAAATGTGGGACAATGCCAGTAGGCTATTTCCCGAATGCGATGGAGCGATTCTGTGCGCAGCTGTTGCTGATTTCACACCAGACACAATAGCCGGTAACAAGATTAAGCGCGAAGGCGATGGTCTCACATTGCATCTCAAGCCTACCCAGGATATTGCCAAGGGCTTGGGGAAGATGAAAACTTCACACCAGCATCTTGTGGGATTCGCTTTAGAGACGAACAATGAGATTGGTAATGCACAAGAAAAATTGCACAAGAAGAACCTTGATTTTATCGTTCTTAATTCTCTTAGGGATGAGGGGGCTGGCTTTCAGCATGACACCAACAAGATAACAATTATTAAAGAATCTGAAAGGTTAGATTATCCTTTGAAAAGCAAGAAGGAAGTTGCGACTGATATAATCGATCAATTAAGTTTGTTATTTAACGAAGACCAGTTAAATTAAATATATGATGAAGACATTTCGTTTCATATTCATTCTTTTTTTGACACTGACGTCCATCACTTCGGCAAAAGCTCAAGAGCTAAATGCAAAAGTTATGATAAACCGACAACAAGTGTCAAATACGAAGTCTGATGTGTTTGATGCCCTCGAAAAGGCTATCTCTAGATTTTTAAATGAGCGCGCCTGGACTCAGCTGAAATTTCGGGAGAATGAGAAGATTCAATGCTCTTTCAATCTTACGGTCAACACTTACAGTGAGACCGACAATTCTTTTACTGGCAGTTTATTAGTAGCTTGTAACAGACCCGTTTGGGGCAGCAATTATACGACTACCATTTGGAACTCAAACGATAAGAATTGTGATTTTACATTCCAGTCGTTTGACCAGCTTGAATGGCACCCCGAACAAATAGACAACAACCTTACCGCGGTATTAGCTTTTTGGGCATACTTTTTGATTGGGATGGACCAAGAGTCGATGTCTCCCCTTGGTGGAACTGCGTACCTGAGGAATGCGTTAGAGATCTGCAACCAAGCAGATGGATTAGGCTTCAAAGGTTGGTCTGCATTCAACGACGCAAGCAATAGGTTTGCTATTGTTAACGACTATCTTGACGGAGCGATGGAACCCTTCCGGCAGTTACAATATACCTACTATCGTGGCGGTCTCGACAAGATGAGTGAAGACACGGAATCTGGACGGAAGTCAATTATTGAAGCTCTTGAAATGCTTAAACAGTCAAAAGGGAACAAATCTCTAAGTCAACTGCCACAAATCTTTACTGATTTTAAGCGCGATGAGATTGTCAGCATTTTCTCGGGTCAAGGAACATCGCAAGATCGAGAAAAAATCTACGATATTCTTTTCAATATCAATCCTTCACAAAACAGCTACTGGGAAAAAATAAAACAATAAAGACATGTTAACATCTTTATCGATAAGGAATTTCGTTCTAATCCAACAACTTGACATTGCTTTTCACCCTGGTTTTTCTGTTATTACAGGTGAAACGGGAGCGGGCAAAAGTATCATTCTTGGGGCGATAGGTCTTATTCTCGGTCAGCGAGCTGATTCGAAACTGATATTTGCAGGAGAAAAACGATGTATTATTGAGGCAGAGTTTGACATTCAGGAATATGATTTCGAACAGCTTTTTGAAGAGTTTGGTTTAGATTACGATGCTTCCCAATGCATTCTACGTCGCGAATTGAATGACAATGGCAAGAGTCGTGCTTTTATTAACGATACACCGGTATCATTGCCCACACTTCGTGCTATCGGTGAAAGGTTAATCGACATCCATTCTCAACACAACAACCAACTTCTTTCAACAGAGTCGTTCCAGTTAGAGGTCTTAGATACCCTTTCACGTGACAAGAATATCAGAAAGGATTATGCCAGACTCTTCTCCGACTTCAAGGAGGCTGACAAGAAACTTCTTGAAGCTCAGAAATTGCTTTCAGAGTCTCAAGCCGATGAGGACTACATGCAATATCAGCTTAAGCAATTGGACGAACTTGACCTTAAGGAAGGCAAACAAGCAGAAATTGAGTCTGAACAACAAAAGCTTGAACATGCAGAAGAAATCCAATCGGCTCTATGGAATGCTCTGAATCTGCTTCAAGGCGAAGACAACTACGTTTCTGGAGCATTGCAGTCGTTAAAGAATGCTGAACATCAACTTCATTCTATTGATGAACTATCAGCTGAAGCTTCAGAGCTGGCTGAAAGAATACATAGTACTATCATAGAAATACAAGATGTTGCAAGCACATTAGATAGTCTGGCCGATCGTATTGAGATGAATCCGACACGTTTGCAAACCATCAACGATTGGTTGTCGGCACTATATACCGCTATGAAAAAGCATCACACAGAGCGGGAGTCAGACTTAATACTTGAAAGAGATAGAATTAGGGAGAAACTAAATGCCGTCAACAATAGTGAAGAATACATTAACACACTGACCAACGAACGTGAACAACGCTATACCAACCTCCTGAAAATTGCCAACGAACAAAGTGCTGCTCGAAAAAAAGCGGCCATGACCTTGGAACAGGAGATACAAGCACTACTGGTTCCTTTGGGCATTCCAAATGCGCGGTTCAAGGTTGACATCACAACGCTCAAAGAACCATCCCCCACTGGTATCGACCATGTAACATTTCTGTTTAGTGCCAACCAGCAGAATCCGCTTCGCCCCATCTCTGAGGTGGCATCAGGTGGCGAAATAGCCCGAGTCATGCTCTCACTTAAGTCTTTGCTATGTAAGGAGCTCACCCTCCCGACCATTATTTTCGATGAAATAGACACTGGTGTCAGTGGACATATCGCAGAGCGTATGTCCAAGATGATGCTTGAAATGGGCAGCGGCCACCATCAAGTGTTAGCCATCACCCACCTACCTCAAATAGCAGCCGCAGGCGAGCATCACTACAGAGTCTTTAAGACGGAGAGTAGCGATAAATCTACCAGCAATATAGAACTCTTGAATGAAAATGCACGTATCAACGAGATTGCAAACATGCTTAGTGGTGCCAAGGTGACTGAGGCGGCTAAAGAGAATGCAAAGGAACTATTGAATCTTCGCACAGCAAAAACATCAAGATGAATAAATACTTTTTTACTTTCTACATTTTATTATGTGTTTCCGCTTTAGCGTATGCACAACCTAACAAATGGTTTAAGAAGGCACGAAAGAGCCAGATCAACATCATAAGCTACGACGCTTCGGGGCAAATGCTACATAAGAGCAACGGCTTCTATATAGACAATGAAGGCACTGCTCTGACCGACTACAAATCCTTGAAAGGCGCTACAAAAGCTGTTGTCGTGGACGAGAATGGAAAAGAGTGGCCTGTCATTTCTATCTCAGGCGCAAGTTCGCTGTATGATGTCGTTAAGCTAAAAACAGCCAGTCACAAAGTTAATCCTCTCCAAATAGCAAGTATTCAACTGCAAAAGGGTGAAACAGCCTACATTATGCCTCATTTGTCGAGCAAAGCTGCTGCACCAACGGTTACTTCCATCCAAAAGGTGGAACAATTCAATGAGGTGTATGCACAATATACTCTACCCACTCAAATATCAGCCCTCTCTGAGTCTTGTCCTCTAATCAATGAAGAGGGGCAAGTCATTGGTTTAATGCAACAATCTGTCATAGCCAATCAGAATTGCAGCTATGCCGTTTCAGCCCGATATGCCTCCGAACTGAACACCTCCGCCTTGTCTGCTACTCAAGCCGATTACCGTGATATTCTCATTAAAAAGACTTTGCCTTCAGATGCGGGACAGGCAATGAGTTTCATCTACCTTATAAGTCCTCGCGACTCCAGTTTATATCTTGAATATATTGATGATTACATAGCAGCTTTCCCCGAAGAGAGCAATGGTTACACACTAAAGGCTGAGACACTCGCTTCCACGCACGACTATCCTATGGCAGAGAAGACATGGGAAACAGCCTTTAAGCAAGTGTCTAACCATGCAGAAATCTACTATTCACGTGCCCGCACCATCTATTCAACTATTGAGGCTATCACTCAAAAGCCTGAAGATTGGAATCTCGACAGAGCCCTTGCCGACATCAATGCTGCATTAGCTCTCCACGACGAGCCCATCTACGCAGCTCTCAAAGGACATATCTTGTATGCCCAGAAAGAATACGAACAAGCATGCAAGATGTTCCTCTCTGTGACCCATACCAATTTGCATGATGCCGATTATTTCCTCTATGCCTCTGCATGTCAACAAATGTTAGGCGACACGAGCAGCGTGTTAGCCTTGCAAGATAGTGCTATAGCCTGCTACACAAGACCCTACCCCACAGAAGCATCTGCCGCCTTGCTCATGCGCGCCCAAACCCATCTTAGCCTCAAGAACTACCGCCAGGCTGTCATGGATCTCAATGATTACGAGCACCTTCAGCTACATAATGTCAATGCCAATTTCTATTATCAGCGAGAACAGGCCGAGATGCATTGCAGGATGTACCAACAAGCTTTAACCGATATCGAGCAGGCTATACGCCTCGAACCCAAAGAGCCATTGTACCATGCAGAACTGGCCTCCCTACACTATCGATTCGGAGACCTCCCTGCTGCCATAACTTCATCCCGAACTGCTATCTCCTTAGACGAATCTTTCGCCGATGCCTATAGGATTCTCGGCATCTGTCTGAGAGACCAAGGCGACAAAGAGGCATCAAGACAGGCTCTTCAGCAAGCTGCTGCTTTGGGCGACAAACTTTCAGAAGAGCTTTTATCGAAATAAGACATGAAGACAATTCTCCTTGCCATCGGCAAGACCACGGACAAGAACATACAGACGTTGGTTAGCGATTATGCACAGCGCATCAACCACTATTCCGGCTTCGACATCCAGTGCCTGCCCGAACTTCGCAATACGAAATCCCTGTCTGAGCAACAACAAAAGCTCATGGAAGCAATGCTGTTGAAAGGTTTTTTCCAAAGCGGCGACTACATTGTCTTGCTCGATGAACATGGCCGACAACGAACATCATCACAGTTTGCCACATGGTTGGAAAAACGTATCAATGCCAGTCCGCGCAGATTAATCTTCATCATCGGCGGGCCTTATGGCTTTGCGCCCGAAATCCATCAGATGGCCAACGAAGAGATATCGCTCTCACCCATGACCTTCTCCCACCAAATGATCAGGCTCATCTTTACAGAACAACTCTACCGGGCGCATACAATCCTCAAAGGACAGCCCTATCACCACGAATAGATCAATAACCATCACCAATATTCAACTCTATAATTTTCATGACCATACTCGAATCACTCAACTACTCTGGAATACTCATTGGCTTTGCCACCTTTATGACGATAGGCATCTTCCATCCCATCGTCATCAAGGCCGAGTACTATTTTGGCCGAAAGTCTGCCTGGGCTTTCCTCATCAACGGACTATTGTTCATCCTGCTCTCTTTAATTACCGACAACGCCAATCTCAGCATCCTCTTTGGTGTCATTGCGTTCTCGTCGCTGTGGGGCATCCACGAAGTGCACCAGCAACACGAGCGTGTCCGCAAAGGATGGTTCCCGATGAATCCTAAACGCAAGCACGACTATGAATAACAAGACAGGCGCCCAATACGCAGCTTCGAAGTACAGCGAACACGTCGTGCAAAGCCCGACGACACTGCTTGAGTTCATCCTCCAAGCCATGCATGGCATATCCCGCAACAAAGCTAAAGACATCCTGGCAGGACACGGAGTAACCGTAGACCGCCGCCAAACCACACAGTTCGACCTGCCGCTACAGCCCGGACAGGTAGTCAGGATCAGCAAGCACAAGCGAGAGAATTTCCTCACCAACCCATACGTGAAGATCGTCTACGAAGACAAGGATATCATCGTCATAGAGAAGAAACAAGGAATCCTCTCGATGCCAGCATCGGCCAAGCAATACTCCGTGAAACAAGTTCTCGATGAATACTTCCAGAAGCGCCACTTCAAATGCACAGCCCACACCGTTCATCGCCTCGACCGCGACACAAGCGGACTCATGATCTATGCCAAAGACATAGAAATAGCCAAACATCTTGAGGACTATTGGCACGACATTGTCTATGACAGGCGCTATGTTGCAGTAGTCAGTGGCACTATGGAACATGAGGGCGGCACTATCGAAAGTTGGTTAAAAGACAACAAAGCATACATTACCTATTCATCACCTAAAGATCCAGGCGGAGGCAAATTTGCTGTTACCCACTACCACACTCTCAAGACGACATCAACTCATTCTCTTGTAGAGCTAAAACTTGAGACAGGGCGAAAGAACCAAATCAGAGTACACTTGCAAGATATCGGCCATCCCGTCCTGGGCGACACCAAGTATGGCGACGGGCGCGACCCCATAGGGCGTCTTTGCCTTCATGCCTACCGCCTACATTTCACTCATCCACGCACAGGCCAGGACATGCGTTTCGAGACACCCTTCCCAAAAGAATTCATGAAACTATTCACACTTACAAATAACAATTCGAACAAATGAAAACAAGAAACAATTTCTTTAACAGCATCCATCTTTTCAAGATTGGTATGGCTGCAATGGTCGCTTTCACGCTTGTAACCTTCACAAGTTGCTTCACTTCACCGCAAGGAGCCAGCGGTACGGCTTCTACGGGCACTACCGGACAGAATGGTCAAGGCGTAGTACAAGCCGGAGCAGACATTCTGAACAGCCTTCTCGGCTCTCTTCTTACTAAGACTCTTACCGAGGAAAGTCTTTATGGCACATGGGTTTACCAATCTCCAGAAGTAAGGTTTGAGAGCGAAAACCTTCTGGCTAAAGCTGGAGGACAAGTAGTAGCCGCAAATGTCGAGCGAAAGCTTGAGAGCTATCTCTCGAAGATGGGTATTAAAAAGGGTATGACCACCTATACATTCAACAGCGACAAGACTTTCTCCATCACCACAGGCGGGCGCACCGTAGCTTCTGGTACATATACATTCGATGCCAAAGCCAAAACGCTGGCCATGCAAGGCGGCTTAGGTCTGTTAAACCAGAAGTGTACGGTAGGAATGGATGGTACGAACCTCTGTTTCCTTTACGATGCCGACAAGTTGCTCTCTGTGATGAACACTCTGGGTTCCGTGCTCGGACAATCCAACAGTACTATTGGAAGTGTTGCAGGCATTTTCGGCAACAACTACAAAGGCATGAAATTAGGACTTCAAATGAGTAAATAGCATACTCTCAGCAAACTTCAAGGCAACAGCCACAAAAGGGATATACCGACGAAACGTTCGGTATATCCCTTTTTTCGTTTACGCTATAGACAAAGAGAATGCCCATCCAAAACATGACGTCTGGCAACAACAGAGAATTAACTTAAGTGCATCAGGCAATTCTCTTAAGAGTATTGGGCAAATCTCTTAGGTGAATCAAGCAATTCTCTTAAGAGTATTGGACAATTCTTTTAGGTGCATCAGGCAATTCTCTTAGGAGCATCAGGCAAAACAGTTGGGCGCATAGGAAAAGGAGAAGAGAAAGCAGTAAGAATACCTAAGCTTTCGATTGCTGCCCATGCAAAAGTTTCAAGGATGGAAGGTGGGAGAATTGATAGATTTAATAATGGCTTGAACTTCATTTGCATCAGTGACACGCAAGCCAGAGATATCGGATATGGCACAAGAGCCATGTATCTCATGAGCACCAGTAAGGTCGATGATGCGACGAGCATTGGTGCGATTGACGCCTCCGCCTGGAAGTATTGCAATGCGGTTTGCAGCCAGATGGACAAGGCGGGCAAGCTGTTGTATGCCAGCCTCAGCTGAAGGAGCTGCTCCGGAAGTAAGCACACGGGCGACACCGAGGTCTATGAGCTGGTTGAGGGCTTCTGTTTGATCTGCCACAACATCGAACGCACGATGGAAGGTGAAGGGCAACTGTGGTGCAGCAGCAATGAGCTTTCGCGTAGCCTCAATGTCAATTGTATCATCCGGAGTAAGAGCCCCGCTAACGATAGCTGAAGCTCCGGCTGACGCAGCCTGTTCTATGTCGCGAAGCATGACACTGAGTTCGGCATCGGAGAAGACGAAGTGACCTTCGCGAGGACGAATGAGTACATGAATGCGAAGGAAGGGAAACCTGCTTCGCAACTCGCTCAGCAGGCCGATTGAAGGGGTTAGGCCATCAAGCGATAGAGCTGAGCAAAGTTCAATACGTGTAGCACCGCCGGCGACGGCATTGAGAGCGCTTTGCAAGCTACCGCAACAGACTTCTAATTCCATGACATGCTATAGGCTTTGCCTGTGATTATTGATTTATAATTCTTTAATGTAACAGCCATTTTTCTTCTGTGCCAACATCCCGATGATATGCGTCACGTTGCTTTAGGTTTACGTCATGAACATTAACGTGCTATCGCAATGACATAATCATCGGTGGGTCGTAGAGGCGGGAGCTGGATGATCAGTTGGCGATCTCCACGTTTGCCTTTAATCGACACTTGGAGCGGAGTGCCATCAGCCAACGCCTTCACTTTCTTAGGGCTTTTGCCCTGCCACGTAAGGCTAATCGATGATGCTTCAGGATCGAGCACATGCAGATAGAGGTTGCAGTCATTCTGCGTCGTGACGCCCCAAGATTGTTCGGCTAAGTTCGTTGCTCGAGTGTTGTAAATGCTTTCGCCATTCAGCTTCATCCAACGACCGATTCCTTGCAGACGATCGAGGGCTGTGGCCGGTAACTCGCCATTAGGCTGTGGACCTATATTGAGGAGGAGGTTTGAACCTTTAGCTGCTGCACGTGCTATGAGGCGAACGAGCTGCGGGGTTGTCTTATAATTCTGGTCTGCCACTTTATAGCCCCACATGCCATTCATTGTCTGACACATCTCAAGAGGCAGGTGGCTGATGGCCTGACCAGAGAGGCCTGCCGTGTTCTCACCTGGCAAATCGCGCTCGAACATCTGGAAGTCCTCCCCTTGTATTGGTGAGATGTGGTGGTTGTTGCCAATGAGGCAATCCGGCTGCAAGCCATGAATATAGCTGTAGAACTCAGGCATGTGCCAGTCGAAAGGAATGGAATCGGAGTCGTGATCCCAATAGCCATCGAACCAGAGAGCACCGATATGCCCGTAGTTGGTAAGCAGTTCGCGCACCTGTTCCTTCATGAAGTGGAAATAGGTGTCGTAGTTTGAATTTAGCGAACTTCTGGTGTGAAGGCCAGTGCGACCGAGAGGATAGTCGGTACGCATCCAGTCAAGAATGCTGTAATAAAGATGGAGTTGAACGCCATTGGCAGCGCAAGCATCTGCAAGTTCTTTAAGGACATCGCGCTTGAAGGGGGTGGCATCGACAATGTTATAAGCGCTTTGGCCTGTATGGAACATAGAAAAGCCGTCGTGATGGCGTGAGGTGAAAGTGATGTACTTCGCTCCCGAGTCCTTGATAGCCTTAACCCATGCGTCGGCATCGAAGCGAACGGGATAGAAGCAGGAGGCTACTTTCGAGTACTCTTCGTGAGTGAGACCATAGTTGAGATACCATTCGCCCTGTGCGAACTCGCTATAGATGCCCCAATGAATGAAGATACCGAAACGGAAACCTTCGAACTGACGGCGAGCCTCGATATTCGACGTGCTCGGGATATAAGCCTGTGCCATGGCCGAAAGCAGAACGGCAAGGCACAATATGGAAGTGGAAAAAAAGCGTTTCATGCGGGCAAAGTTACAAAGAAATGAAACAAGAAACGAGAAGAATGAAGATTTTTTAAGTAAAAGAGGGAAATAAACAGCGTTACAGCCACTGAACAACAAAGAAAAAGAAAAGTGAAGTTTTTTGGCTATAAACATGTCGCGAAGGCAAAAAAATATATACCTTTGCACAAATTATACATTAAATATAAACGCGCACGCGTAGAAGAATATGGCAAATGCTAAATGGATAGGTGGATTCCTGGGGTTGCTCTCCGGAGGTCCCATAGGTGCTTTGGCTGGCTTTGTATTAGGCAGCCTCTTTGATAAACTCTCTGGCGATAATGGTTTTACGCCCGAAGGTTATTTCGAGAGCTCCAACGACAGCTACTCGTCGACCGATGAATATAACCGCGATGAACGTGTCGACCGAGGTACGCGCAACGGCTTTCTGTTCTCTATGCTTACCTTGGCCAGCTACATCATTCGCGCTGACGGCAAGATTATGCATTCCGAAATGGAGGCTGTGCGAACGTTCCTCCGTCAAAACTTCGGAGCCACGGCCGAAGAAGAGGGCAACGCCATCATGCTGAAGCTCTTCGAGAACGAGAAGAGAATGGAAGCGACCCAACCCGGCTCATACAGAAGCGTGATAGCAGACGCCTGCATGCAACTGGCCCGAGTGCTTTCCCGCCCACAACGTTTGCAAATGCTTTCGTTCTTGGCAGCAATTGCCAAGGCCGACGGACGCCTCGCAAGCGAAGAGATAGAGGCTCTGAGATTTATTACAAACAACCTGGGATTAGACGAGCAGGAACTTAACTCGATGCTCAACCTGGGTGCAACGACTTTGGAGGCCGCCTATGCCGTGCTTGAAATAGCACCTACGGCGAGCGACGACGAAGTGAAAGCTGCATACAAACGCATGGTCGTGAAACATCACCCCGACCGCGTAGCATCGCTCGGCGACGACGTAAGAGCAGCAGCAGAAAAGAAAATGCGTGAAATCAACGAAGCTAAAGACCTGATATACAAATCACGCGGACTATAGCTCTATAATGAATAGGGAAAACCCGAAACCGGAATAGGAATTTATACTTTGTGACTTCATCTATCATCACTACTTTTGCAGCATGAAAGTTGAACCATTCTAAAAAAATTACGACTATGAAAAAGATATTTACTACTTCAGCAAAGAATCTCTGGATACTCGCATTCATGCTCTTCTCTGCCTTTACACTGACAAGTTGCCTCGATGAGGATGAAGAGATTGGTGCCACCATCAGCGGACACTGGTTCGGCGACATGGACATGTTCTACAACGGCGAGCGCGCAAGAGGCTCGGAGGTAGAATTCTACCAAAGCTGGAGCTACGACCATGGCACTGGCGTACAGGTCGACTACTATGCTTACCACGCTGTAACGTCATATTTCAACTGGCGCGTACGCAACGGTATTCTCTACCTCACGTTCGATGACCCTGCTCTCGACTGCGCCATCGTGGACTATCGCCTCTCCTACGACTATTTCAGTGGTTATATTGCTGACTACTACACCCTGGAGAACCTCACCCACTTCAACCTGCGCAACTACGACCGCTACTGGAGCAGCTACGGTTACGGCTACTACGACTACTACGATCCCTACTATTATGCTAAGGCAACTCGCTCGGCAGCTGACAGCACAGCAACCGACTCCACGAAGGTCTACAACGAAGGGTATCATGGAATACGTGGTGTGAACATGAAAAAAGCCGGCACTTTGCCGCAGAACGAAAAAGCGGAAAACAAGTAAATAAATGATTCTTCACTAAAGACATCTGTCATGAAGCTTATAGTTTCAGAAGAAATAAGAGAGCGGTGCCCGCAGTTTGTGGGCGCCGCTGTTGTTGCCGATGTAGTCAACAGCGACTGCAACGATGGGCTATGGAATGAAATCCATGAATTTCTCGACGACTATCGGCAACGCTACACCGTAGACAGTGTGAAGCACATGCCACCCATCGAAGTCACGCGCGAGGCTTACCGCCGGTGCGGAAAAGACCCCAGTCGCTATCGCCCTTCGAGCGAAGCCTTGATCCGACGCACACTCAAAGGACATGAACTCTATCGCGTGTCTACGCTCGTCGACCTAATCAATCTGGCATCTATAGCCTATGGCTACAGCATTGGCGGTTTCGACGCCGATAGGATCCAAGGCGACACCCTCACGCTGGGCATCGGACGGGAAGGCGAACCCTATGAGGGCATCGGGCGGGGTCCTCTGAACATCGCCGGACTGCCCGTATACCGGGATGAAGAAGGCGGCATAGGAACTCCCACCAGCGACAATGAACGTACGAAGCTGCAGCCCGAGAGCACACGTCTCTTGGCCATAGTGAACGGCTACGACGGCGACCGCACGAACGTGACGTCGTGCGCCAAGTATATCCAACAGCTCTTGGTGAAATATGCAAATAGTGACGGAGGACGGATTATTGAATTCTGAACGACTGCGGAAATCATCAGCCTCCAACCTCTGACAGCTCCAGCCAACGCATCTCTTTGGTGTCGAGTTCTTCCTGAAGAACAGGCAGGCGCTTGCTCATGGCGGTGATTTGCTCTACGGAAACGGTGCCTCCGCTCAATGCCTTGGTGATCTCGTCTCTCTCACGTTCGAGCTCCGCTATCTCGCGTTCCAACGTCTCCATCTCTTTCTTCTCCTTGAAGGAGAGTCGTGGCGGACGAGGATTGGCAGAGCGCGTAGGCTGCTGTTTCAAGGCAGCCGCAGCCATCTGACGGGCACCAGCTGAAACTTGAGCCTTTGTTTCCTGCTGCGAGGCTTGCTGCTCTTTCTGGAACTGACGATATTGTGTGTAGTTGCCAGGGAAGTCCTGGACCACACCATCGCCCTGAAAAACAAGGAGATGGTCGACAACCTTGTCCATGAAGTATCTGTCGTGGCTCACTACAATAACGCAACCTTGAAAATCGCGTAGGTAATCCTCAAGGATATTCAACGTCAGAATATCCAAGTCGTTGGTGGGCTCGTCGAGGATGAGAAAGTTGGGATTCTGCATCAGCACGGTACAAAGATAAAGCCGACGACGTTCACCTCCGGAGAGCTTATAGATATAATTCTGTTGTTGCAGGGGAGTGAACAGGAAATGCTGAAGAAACTGCATGGCCGAGAGGTGGCGTCCACCTCCCAAATCCACATACTCAGCAACGCGCCGAACGGCATCGATGACGCGCATCTCCGGAGAGAAATCCAGCCCGTCCTGCGAGAAATAGCCGAACTTGACTGTCTCGCCCACTACAAAACGACCGCTGTCGGGCTTGACGAGACCTAACAACATCTTCACGAACGTAGATTTTCCAGTGCCATTGGCTCCCACGATACCCATCTTTTCGTAACGCGAGAAATTGTAGTAGAAATTCTTCAGTATGACCTTTGGCTTGCTGGCCGCGTTGGAAGGATCGGCCGGGAAGGTCTTACAGACATATTCGGCCTCGAAAATCTTGCTGCCGATGTAAGTGCTCTTGAGCTGCAAGGTCATAGCATTCTCTTCAGTGCGACGGCGAGCGCGCTGTTCCAAGTCGGCAAAAGCTTCCTCACGATAGCGAGCCTTGTGACCACGGGCCTGAGGCATCCGCCTCATCCATTCCAGTTCGGTGCGATAGAGATTGGCGGCACGGGCGATGTTGGCGTTCTGGACGTCGATACGTTCCTGACGACGTTCAAGATAGTAGGCATAATTACCCCGATAGGTGTAGAGCGTCTGGTCGTCGAGTTCCAAGATGAGCGTACACACACGATCAAGGAAATAACGATCATGGGTCACCATAAGCAGAGTCATGGCTGAACGAGAGAGATAGGTCTCGAGCCATTCTATCATCTCAAGATCAAGGTGGTTCGTCGGTTCATCAAGGATTAACAAGTCAGGCTCTTGGCAGAGGACATTAGCCAGGGCGACGCGCTTGAGCTGACCGCCAGAAAGCTCGGAAATAGGCTGACCATGGTCGGTGATCTTCAATTTGGTTAGATATTCCTGTATGCGTTGCGGCTCCTCGCGACACTGCCATAGGCACGCTTGCATGACCGTCATATCACGAGGATAGGACGGGCTCTGCTCAAGGTAGGCAACTCGGAGGTCCCGACGAAAAATGACGGAACCGCTCTCAGGCTGTTCGCGACCGGCTATTACATTCAACAGAGTGGTCTTCCCCACTCCATTCTGAGCAATCAACCCTACTCGCTGGCGCTCAGCAAGGCCAAAACTGACATCGTGGAACAGCACTTTATCGCCAACGGAGAAGCTGAGATTATCAACTTGAAAAAAAGGATTTACCAAAGCCATAACTACGATTTTGAGCGCGAAAGTAATCAAAAAATGCCAAAAACCTTTGACAACTTCAAATAAATGTTTACCTTTGCCGCGAATTTATGAAGGATTAACCTTAAACGCATGGTCAATCCATTGTAGTTTCCATTGATTTTAATAATATTTCTATGATAGAGTAAGAGCAAACTATGCTCTTATTGCTATTGAAAACTTAATAATACTATGCACACGAAGATTGAACTCGAAGCATTGCCTATGGATGAACTCACGTCCATGGCAAAAGCTCTGAAGGTGAATGTAAAGAAAGATACAGAAAAACTCGATCTCATATACAACATCATCGAAGCCGAACTCTCCGCGGAACCTGCTCCTGAACCTCTTCCGAAAAAAAGAGGACGAAAAGCCAATCAAGAAAAAGGAACTGCGGTTGCCGACAAGAAAAAAGGAGCTGAAGAAGAAGCTGTGGAGAAGAAAGAAAAGGCAAAGGCTGACACCAAGGGCAATGAAAAGTCCATGGAACCTGCTGAAGAAGCTATCGCCAAACCTGAAAAGACAACAAGGACAAAAGCAAAAAGCACTGCCAAGGCAACTTCGACCGACTCTGATAGGCCTCAGCCAACAAATCTGACTGTCAGCACAGATACCGAAACTCAGCAGCCTAAGCGGCGAGGGCGCAAGTCGAAGGCTGAGAAAGAAGCTGAGGAAGCCTTGAAAGCACAGGCACAGCTGCCCTTTGACGAAGGCTCAGGAGCAATGTCGCAACAAGAAGAATCGATGCCTCAGCCCACCAACGAAGCTGAACCGAGAAAGGATGAAGTGGAGAATGGCGAATCGGATTCCACCGTTGAAAACAGCAATGAGGACGCAATCAATAATGATGAAAGCGCAATAACACGAGCTGAAGCTGAAGCATTCTTCAATGCCGACGAACCTGACTTCATAATTACGCAACCGATCCCTGAAGTAGCTCTCCAAGATGTAGTAGCAAATCATCCCGAGGATGATGGCTTAGAAGAGCCTTCTTACATCCAGAATCTCAATATTATCCACAATATTGCTGAAGACAAGAATACTCCTCAGCAAGTCGACAACAAGAAAGCCGAACCTAAGGCTTTCGATTTCTCAGGACTTGTCAGTACAGAAGGTGTGCTCGAAGTAACTCCCGAGGGCTGGGGCTTCCTACGATCCAGCGATTACAACTATCTGGCAAGCCCCGACGATGTTTACGTAAGCCTGCAACAAATCAAACAAATCGGCATGAAGACTGGAGATGTTGTCGAGGGTTTTGTAAGGCCACCCTTTGAAGGTGAAAAATATTTCCCCTTGGACAAAATTATCAGTGTCAACGGAGTCTCACCATCAAGAATACGTGACCGTCAGGCCTTTGAACACCTCACCCCACTCTTTCCAGAAGAAAAATTCAATCTTTGCCGAGGATATAACGACCCCACCAGCGTACGTATTGTAGACTTGTTCTCACCAATAGGCAAGGGACAACGTGCGCTTATCGTGGCACAGCCTAAGACGGGTAAGACGATTCTCATGAAGGAGATTGCCAATGCCATCGCAGCAAATCATCCAGAAGCTTACCTGATGATGCTTCTCATCGACGAGCGCCCTGAGGAAGTGACCGACATGGCACGCACAGTGAATGCTGAAGTCATAGCCTCAACTTTCGACGAACCCGCCGAGCGCCACGTAAAGATTGCCGGAATCGTTCTTGAGAAAGCTAAACGCATGGTAGAGTGTGGGCACGACGTCGTCATCTTCCTTGATAGCATTACACGCTTGGCACGCGCTTACAACACCGCAGCCCCGGCCAGCGGAAAAATTCTTACCGGCGGTGTCGATGCCAATGCTCTGCAAAAGCCCAAACGCTTCTTCGGCGCCGCACGCAACATTGAAGGCGGAGGTTCGCTGACCATCATAGCTACAGCCCTTATAGACACGGGCTCGAAGATGGACGAGGTAATCTTCGAGGAATTCAAGGGAACAGGAAACATGGAATTACAGCTCGACCGAACATTGGCCAACAAGCGTATATTCCCCGCAGTGAATATCGTTGCCAGCTCCACTCGCCGCGATGATTTGTTACACGACAAGTCTACGCTTGACCGCATGTGGATACTGCGTAAATATCTGTCCGACATGACTCCTATCGAAGCCATGACGGAATTAAAGAAACGACTTGAGGATACAAAAACGAATGAGGAATTCCTCATCTCAATGAATTCATAATTTATCATAGATGATATAATAAAAAAGGCCCCGCCATTGGCGAGGCCTTCTTTGTTATAATAGGACTTGTATTGCTTAAAGGCATCTAAAGCATTCAGAACTTATAGCCAAGAGTAAATGTAAAATTGTGACGGTCGAGATTCACATCCGTAGGAGTCAAACTCTTATCATCATCAGTAATAAATTGAGCCTCGGGCGCCTTCGCACTTTGATATTGATCGTCGAATGCATAGAAGTCACCATGCTGACGACGATACTTATATGCAAAGTCTGCATAGAAGTTCTTGCCTCGATAACCCATACCAAAAGAAATAATGTTTGCAGCTTTAAGGTTTATGTAGTCTGTACCTGTGACATAATTCATGTAGTATGAGTCTATAGTTTGGCTAAAACGACCATTAGTCTTCATAGGCTGGCTATAGAAGTTATAACCCAAGCGAACAGCGAACTTGTCTATAGGCTTGTATTCTATACCGGCACGAACATTATGAACACCTTTCATGACATTATTGGTTAAAGCATTCATCTCCTTATCTGAATCCATGCCAATGCTTTGGTCGCCCCATTCGTCACTTTCCTGACGCGGGTATCCCATCTTAGCCTTGTTGTTCAATGAGTATTCATACTCGACATCCCAAGCTAAATAATTATCGACCGTTGAACCTATGCTGGCACGAAACTTCCATGGTGCATGAAGGTTGAATTCGAGATAGTTTGCATCAGGACTGTCGTACTGCTTGTATTCTCTATCAGTTTCAAGATAGGTATAGTCGTAAGACCCTGCTGCTTCATTCCAGCCATTATTCTGCCATTTGGTATAGAAGGTGAAATAACTATTCTCCTGACGCAGCGTGTACCAGGTGGGAGTTTCTATAGCAACGCCAAAGCGGAGCGGACTATCTTCCATCGGACGAATTATTGTTCCCAATTTGAGGTTGAACCCAGTCCCATTAACATCGTGCTGTGCATCGAGTGTGTAGTCCTGAAAACTGAAATCGGGATGGTAAGCACCTTCGAAATAGCCATCGCGAAACTCAACATAGGAAGTGTTACTACGATATTTCAGGAAATTAATGCCAAACGTAGCTCCCCAGAAAATACGATCCTGCACACCACCTGAGATGTTTAGATCAAGGCCGTAGAGATTGCCGCTGGAGGTACGATAGAAAGAGTTATCATTATTCTTATACTGGAGCTGACCTCCGTCTGCTGCAAACACATCATAGATACCCACGCCATAGGCTTGGTTGACGAGCGAGCCGTTGTTTTGTGAATAGTATTTGCCGAAGTCCATCATTAGCCCGGCCAGTTGGGCTGCCTGCGATAGTCCACCAAGGTTATTGTGCTCGGCTATCATCGACTGGTGGAAATCCAGTTTCTTCTGCAAGTTAAGGCCGAAATTCACGTTGTTGCCATTCGTATTGTTGAAAGCTGCAACAAAACCTATTTGATCGAATGAAAAATGACCGCGCGCATCACCATCTATGGCTTTGGCATCTTGAACAATGCCCCCCATACTTATACTCAAGTCGTTGCGGCGCATCAAACCTATACCTGCCGGGTTATTAGAAATCACAGATATGTCGCCACCAAGGGCACCCATTGCACCACCCATGCCAACATAACGGGCTGTGCCGTAAACGTCGGAAGTGTTAGTAATGCGGTCGTTAGTATATGTGTCTTGCGCATAGCCCGAGACGTATGAGACCATTAGGGCTGCAAAAACAATTGACTTTTTCATTATTATATATTCTTGAAAGAAATTATTATTACAACAGAAACATATTAATAAGCAATATGGCTTAATCAGTGGATCAAAAGAGCTTATTAGGAAACATTAGCGACCTCTTCCGCCTCCGCCTCCGCGACTACCTCCTGTGAATCCTCCGCCTCCACGGCTGCCACCGGAAAAGCCTCCACCCGAGAAGCCTCCACTACGAGTACTACTTGAGCTGCTGCCAAAGCTGCCACTTCTGGATGAAGACGAAGAAGCACCCATGGTTGAACGTGAAGTTCCAAAAGACCCTACGCGTGAAGTCGTGCTTGAAGATGCATTTCCTCTTGAGGTAACGACATTACCTGAACGGCCTCCGGAAGTCGACTGGCGCGTACTAAACGTTCCTGCACGTCCAGTACTATTTGAATAGCCACCAGCACTCCTGCTTCCACGGCTGTAGCCAGCACCACGTCCTGTATGTCCACGTTGACGTGACGTATGAGCTCCATCTGTGCGGCTATTGTGAGCTCGTCCATAATAACCACCGCGGTAGTAACCACCGTAGTAGGGATAGCCCCATCCATAATAACCACCATACCAGTAAGGATCATATCCCCAATAGCCTCGCCAACCATAATAGCCGGTATACCCCCAATAAGGACGGTGCCAGCCGTAGTAGCCGCCATACCAGTAGGGATCATAACTCCAGTACCAGCTATCCCAATAGAAAGGATCGTAATAGCTATAGTACCAGGGTGAAGCATAAACGCCTGCATATCCAAAACGATTGAGACGACGGGTAAAGGCATAGTCCTCTCCATCCTGATAGCCCTCGTTGTAGCCTTGTGCATAGACATCATTTGCCAGAGAGCGTGTCGTCACAGCCATAGAGTCATCCATGACATATAGCGTGTCGTTACCAGGTATTTGGTACGTGAAGGTTCCGTCAGGATTCTCTACCATACGAGATTGGGCGCCACTACGACCACGACGGTTATATTCATCTACATCGCGAGCAGAACCACTGACATTGACGGGCTCATCCTCATCAGCATAAACAATCTGTACGGGCACATAGCGACGATCATCAGATTGAGCTTTAGCCTCAGCTTCTGCCTTGACCTTCTTCGCCCTCTTGTTTACAAAGTAGACATCGTCCTGGGCCACTAAGGATGTTAGTGGAACGAAAAGCAGTGCCATGACTGCCGACAAGAATTTTGTTTTCATCATTTTCATATCCTTCAATAAAATAGTTTATATTTTCTGGTGCAAAAGTAGTCCATCATCCATATTCGGCAAAAGGAAAAATCCTAAATAACGGGAGAAAATCCCTAAACGCTATACATAAACGTAACGCTCATTTTGCCATTAAATATACGGATACTTCTTTCTTTTGTGTCTACAAAAGTATGGATTAGTGCCCATTTAAGCAAACAAAGCAAATTAAAAATAAGGAAAATCAACAAAAAAGAAGTGAATGATGAAAAAATTAACTAATTTTGCGCCAAAATACGTATACATTAAAATAGAAAAACAATTATGAAAGCATTCGTTTTCCCTGGTCAGGGTGCCCAGTTCTCTGGTATGGGCAAAGACCTGTATGAAAGTAACGCAGAGGCAAAGGCTCTTTTTGATAAAGCAAACGAGATTCTCGGTTTCGAGATTACAAAGGTAATGTTTGAAGGTACCGCCGATGAGTTGAAGCAGACAAAGGTAACCCAACCTGCAGTTTTCCTTCATTCTGTTATCACCGCTATCTGTTTAGGCGACAAATTCCAGCCTGATATGGTTGGCGGTCACTCCTTAGGCGAGTTCAGTGCTCTCGTTGCAGCTGGTGCACTTTCCTTCGAGGACGGTCTTCGTTTAGTTAGTGCCCGTGCACAAGCCATGCAGAAAGCATGCGAAGCACAGCCTTCAACAATGGCAGCCATCATTGGTCTCGATGATGAAACTGTAGAACGTATCTGTGCCGAAGTTGCAGCCGAAGGTGGCGTATGTGTACCTGCTAACTACAATAATCCTGGCCAACTCGTCATCAGCGGCACAGTGGAAGCTATAGGTAAAGCGTGCGAGAAGCTGAAAGAAGCTGGTGCAAAGCGCGCCCTTCCCTTACCCGTTGGTGGTGCGTTCCACAGTCCACTCATGCAACCCGCGAAGGATGAATTGCAGGCTGCAATTGAAGCAACCGAGTTTCACACTCCCAAGTGCCCAGTTTACCAAAATGTAGACGGAAAAGCACACACAGTTCCTGAAGAGATTAAGGCGAACCTTATTGCACAGCTCACTGCCAGCGTTCGCTGGACACAGGAAGTCCAAGCCATGCTTGAGGCTGGAGCAACAGAATTTACAGAGTGTGGGCCTGGGAAAGCCCTTCAAGGCATGATTGCCAAAATCGCTAAAGGCATAGAAGGCCTTGTAGTGCGTAGCGCTACCGAACTGTAAGTCATCAGTTCCCGTAGTGACTTACGGGGCTATTACTATTCAAAATGACATTAAATCGTTTAAAAAAATTGTACTTGCTTGCTTGCATCGGACTCTTCGCGGGTCTGATGCAAGCTTGTTCATTATATCCCGACCCAGTGGAGATGCAAAAACCCGTTATCTATCAAGTATTCACACGCCTTTTTGGCAACGACACGAACGTTAATGAACACAATGGCGACCGCTCGGTTAACGGTTGCGGAACTATGGCCGATTTCACGCCTAAAGCTTTAGGCGAGATCCGCAATCTTGGTGCCACACATATTTGGTACACAGGCATCATCGAACACGCCACTCAGACCGATTTCTCGGCCTTCGGCATCGCACGCGACCACCGAGCCATTGTCAAAGGAAAGGCTGGCAGCGCATACGCAATAAAGGATTATTACGATATTGACCCCGATATCGCAACGAGTGTCCTCTCGCGTATGAAAGAATTTGATGCCTTAGTAGACCGCACTCATAAAGCAGGGCTGAAAATGATTATAGACTTCGTGCCGAATCACGTAGCCCGACAATACCATAGTGATGTATGCCAGGATGGTGTTCAAGACCTTGGAGCAGCCGACGATACGACGATGCATTTCTCACCGACTAACAACTTTTACTATTTCCCAGGCCACCAGTTCACAGCAGACTTCGACCTCCAAGCTGATGAGGATTCACCATACATAGAACAACCGGCCCGCGCCACTGGCAACGATGTATTCTCCAGTCATGCCCGCAAAGACGATTGGTATGAAACGGTGAAATTGAATTATGGCATCGACTACACAGCCGGACGCATTAACCATTTCGACCCTGTTCCTTCAACATGGAATAAGATGCTGGGGATACTGCAGTTTTGGGCAGATAAAGGCGTCGACGGTTTCCGCTGCGACATGGCCGAAATGGTGCCATCGGAATTCTGGGGTTGGGCTATACCTCAGGTGAAAGAAACTCATCCTGGGATTATCTTCATCGCTGAGATATACGGCCCCGACGCTTATCGTCGCTATATCCATGAAGGCGGTTTCGACTATCTCTACGACAAAGTTGGCTTATACGATACTTTACGTGCTGTGACATGTGGTAATGCAAACGCGGAAGCCATTACACACTGCTGGCAAGCTGTCGACGACATCCGACCAAACATGCTTTCATTCCTCGAGAACCATGATGAGCAGCGCATAGCTTCGGACTTCTTTGCCGGTGACGGTGAACACGGACGTGCACCGATGTTGGTGGCTGCTACTATCAGCACGGGACCGGTGATGCTCTATTTCGGTCAGGAACTGGGCGAGCGTGGCATGGATGACGAGGGATTCAGCGGACGCGATGGCCGCACGACAATCTTCGACTATTGGACTGTCAGCACCATCTCACGATGGCGCAACAAAGGGAAGTTTGACGGACGGAAACTTACGCCACAAGAGATTGACCTCCAGACTTTTTATAAAAAATTATTAAATCTATGCGAGAGCGAGAGAGCTATTCGCGAAGGTGACTTCTACGACCTTATGTATGTGAATCCGCTTAGTGATTCGTTCAACCCTCACCGTCATTATGCCTACCTCCGCAGATATGGAAAGGAAGTGCTATTATGCGTAGCCAATTTCGACGATAAAGAAGCTACAGTTGACATACATATTCCGGAACAAGTGTTTGAGCTCTACGGTCTGAAATCCAAGACCAAAGTCAAGGCTGTGAACCTACTCACTGATGAAGCTACTACTATAGCCTTTTCGCCATCAGTACCTGTTCGCGTAACCGTACCCGCACTTAACGGAGTAATTATGAAAATTAAATAAACATCTGTACATACACAAAAAGATAAGACATGACATTCCCTATAATATATGTTTCGCTTATTCTCGTATTCATGCTTGTAGCATTGATGCGTGAATGCCTGCGCCCAGGTCTTATCCTATTTACGGCTGTGGTATTACTGCTCGTGGCAGGCATCATCAACCCAGAGGAAGCTCTGAAAGGCTTCTCCAACAAGGGTATGATTACCGTTGCGCTACTCTATCTCGTGAGTGAAGGCGTGCGCAAAAGCGGGATACTTGAGCGGATAGTATTCAGTATGTTACCGAAGAAGAATGCAAGCATTACTTCAGCAGGAATGCGCTTCTATCCCATCGTAACTTTCATATCTGCTTTTTTCAACAACACCCCTGTTGTCGTCATCTTTGCTCCTATGATCAAGAATTGGGCACGCAAGATGAAACTGCCACCTACGAAGTTTCTCATCCCCCTCTCCTACGCCACAGTTATCGGTGGTATCTGCACCCTTATCGGTACGACCACTAATCTCGTGCTGCATGGTATGCTCATTCAGGAAGCCAAGGACGAGGCTTTAGCCGTTGAGAATGGTGCTGCCGAAGGCATTCTGATGCGTTTCGGAATAGATGGAATGTCAATGTTTGAACTATCGAAAGTTGGTGTTTTCATAGCCCTTGCCGGACTAATTTATCTGATTTTCTTCTCTAAATATTTCCTTCCCAATGATCGCCGTTCTGAGGAAGAAGCGGCAGAACAGGACCTTGCCCCTGGCATGACACGACACGAGGTTCTCCTCGGCAACCGCTTTCCTGGCTTGGGCAAGACGCTGCATGAATTTGATTTCTACAGACACTACGGGGCTCACGTCCGCGCCATCAGTCGTGGCGGCAGCATCGTAGAAGGTGATTTCATGAACATGCGAATGACCCATGAGGACACACTCATCATCGATGCAGACGACTCGTTCATGAAAGCTTGGGGCGATAGTCGTGTGTTCTGGATGATTAACCGAGTAGGCGACTACGAGCCGCCTATGGGACAAAAGAAGCGTTGGTTAGCATTGGTGCTGCTTATTCTGATGATTATCGGTGCAACTGTTGGGGAGCTCGAACCCGTGAAGCAGTACTTAGCGCAGTCCAACTTTGTTCAGGCGCACATGCCTGGGCTGAAGCTCGACATGTTCTTCTTCGTATGCATCACTGTGATTATCATGGCGTGGACGCGTATGTTCTCACCCCGCAAGTACACTAAGTTCTTCTCTTGGGACGTCCTCATCACCATCGCTTGCGCTTTTGCTATATCCACGGCGATGACGAAGAGCGGCTTTGCCGACTTCATTGCAGGCTACATCATTTCACTCACCGACATCGTCAAGGGTTCGGACTACGGAGTATATATCATTCTGGCTGCACTTTTCCTTATCACCAATATCTTTACCGAGCTCATTACCAACAATGCCGCTGCCGCATTGGCTTTCCCTTTGGCGTTGTCAGTTTCCGAGAAGTTAGGTGCTGACCCAATGCCCTTCGTCGTTTGTATCTGTTTCGCCGCCAGCTCAGCTTTTTCAACTCCAATCGGCTACCAAACAAACCTCATCGTGCAAGGCGTAGGCGGATACAAGTTTTCAGACTTCGTGAAAGTCGGTTTACCTATGAATATCATCGTCTTTACCTTGAGCGTGTTGCTCATCCCTATATTCTATCATCTGATTTAATATGGAAACAGAAAACATATACCCCATCACCATGATGACGCGCGAGGATAAAGAGCAACTGCTCAACCAGCGCGGTATGATGGTTTGGTTCACAGGCCTCAGCGGTTCAGGCAAATCAACTATTGCCCTTGGTGTTGAACGTGAGCTGCATCGACGTGGCCTGCTCTGTCGCATACTCGATGGCGACAATATTCGCACAGGCATTAATGCTGGCCTTGGCTTTAGCGCTGAAGACCGACGCGAAAACATCAGACGCATTGCCGAGGTAGGCAAACTTTTCGTTGACACGGGCATTATCACTCTTGCTGCTTTCGTCTCGCCCACCAATGAATACCGCCAACTGGCACGCAACATCATCGGAGCAAAAGATTTCTTCGAGGTCTATGTATCTACTCCTCTTGAAGAGTGCGAGCGTCGTGATGTCAAAGGACTCTATGCACGTGCCCGCCGTGGTGAAGTGAAGAACTTTACTGGCATAAGTTCTCCTTTCGAGGCTCCTGAACATCCCAACCTTGACATTGACACAAGTCGGCAGCCGTTGGAAACGAGTGTGAATCAGGTCGTCGAATTAATTATAGATTCATCAAAAGAAAAAGTATAATATCACAATTATGAATAACTATCATCTTTCTCATCTTCAGGAACTCGAAGCCGAAAGCATACATATCATCCGTGAAGTGGCAGCCGAGTTCGAGAACCCGGTAATGCTGTATAGCATAGGTAAGGACAGTAGCGTCATGGTACGACTAGCCGAGAAAGCTTTCGCCCCTGGCAAAGTGCCCTTTCCACTCATGCACATCGACTCGAAATGGAAGTTCAAGGAGATGATTCAGTTCCGCGACGAATACGCCAAGAAATACGGTTGGAACCTCATCGTGGAGTCAAATATGGAAGCGTTCAATGCTGGCGTTGGGCCTTTTACCCACGGTTCAAAAGTCCACACAGACCTCATGAAGACCAAGGCTTTGCTTGATGCACTAAACAAATATAAATTCGACGCAGCCTTTGGTGGTGCACGCCGCGACGAAGAGAAGAGCCGTGCTAAGGAACGCATATTCTCGTTCCGCGACCAGTTCCAACAGTGGGATCCCAAGAATCAGCGTCCCGAGCTGTGGGACATCTACAATGCCCGCATCCACAAAGGCGAGAGCATACGTGTCTTTCCGCTTTCTAACTGGACAGAGCTTGACATCTGGCAATACATTCGCCTTGAAAAAATCCCTATTGTACCACTCTACTATGCCAAGGAACGACCGTGTGTAGAGATCGACGGCAACCTCATCATGGCCGACGACGACCGACTGCCCGAGAAGTACCGACCAATGATTAAGCCGCGCATGGTACGTTTCCGCACCCTCGGCTGCTGGCCTTTGACCGGTGCCGTAGAGAGCACGGCAACAACCATCGAAGAAATTGTCGAAGAGATGATGACAACCACCAAGAGCGAACGTACCACGCGCGTCATCGACTTCGATCAAGAAGCCTCCATGGAACAAAAGAAACGCGAAGGCTATTTCTAAATGTCCTGTCTGTTGCGACTTTGTCGCAACCTTACTTTTTAATTAATCCATCCCTCATGACGGACCAACAACAACCCATTAACTTCGAAGCTGACACGACTTCCATTATCCCTGATCCGAAACAGGAACGAGAAACAGCTGTTGTCGACAGTCAATCTGTAGACATGGCCGAAGAGGTAGTCCTACAGATAGATGAGCGCCAACTGACACGCCAAGCGCTTTGGGAACGAAAGCTCTTGGATTTCAGCTTACGCAACAACTTGCTGAACATGCGTCTCGGCAAGCGGGCGCTTCAGTTCATATCCTTCGATGTGCCTCACGTTGAGGACGATCTTCAATCAGGCGACAATTATGCAATTCAACCATGGCCCGAAGGAAATAAAAAGCCAGAGGCCGAAGACGGATTGTTTCACTCTGCAACGCAGGCAGCCTCATTGAACGAAAAGGTAAAAGCAGACCTAAAATCTCATCAACTCACAACTTATCTATCAGTTTCTGAGCTGAAGCCGATTCTCACGAACCTTTATCGAGGTGCCAGAACTGCCTTGGAAGAGAATGGAGCCAACGCTTTGTTCATTGGCATTGGACTGCTCAAATGGTATGTCACAGAAAAAAGCGATCAACCAAGATATGCCCCCATACTGCTCTTGCCCGTCAACATCGTACGCAATGGAGCTGGCTATATCGTCCGCTTGCGTGACGAAGAAACAATACTAAACATAACCCTCTGCGAATTCTTACGCCAGCAGTTCAAGCTTCTTATTCCCACTTTCGACCCACTGCCTAAGGACGACAGCGGAGTAGACGTACATGCAATTTTCGCAGCCATGCGCAAGGCTATTGAACAGCACAAGAGATGGGAAATACTTGATGAGAGCGTGCTTGGCCTTTTCTCGTTCAACAAGTTCGTAATGTGGAACGACATCCACACAAATGCCGATAAACTGCAAGAAAGCCCCATCGTTAATAGCTTGATTGAACGCAGACTCACCATCAACGACACCAATAACAATGTCGACGTACACCAATTCGATCTCACCGCTCGTCCGGCTGATGTAGCCACCCCTATCAGCGTCGATTCGTCACAGCTCGAAGCCGTTATTGAAAGCGGTGAAGGTAAAAGCTTCATCCTTTATGGTCCTCCTGGAACAGGCAAATCGCAGACCATCACAAACATGATTGCCAATGCCCTCTACAAAGGCAAACGCGTGTTGTTCGTAGCTGAGAAAATGGCTGCTCTTCAAGTTGTTCAGAAACGCCTTGCAAAGATAGGTCTCGATCCATTCTGCCTCGAACTTCACTCCAACAAAGTCACCAAAACGCATTTCCTTGAACAGCTGCAACAGGCAATTGACGTAACACATGGACACGTAAGCGAAGACTTTAACAAGCGTTCCGAAGAGCTCTATGAGCTGCGTCAACAGCTCAACAGCTACATGCAAGCTGTACACCAAGTGGGTGATTGCGGCCTCTCCATCTACGACTGTATAGACCGCTATTTAGCGATTGGCGAGACTCCACTGGTCGATATACCGCTAAGTTTGACAAACAGTAAGCACGATAGCGACCTGGCCGAGCTAACAGAGAGGCTGGGCAAGCTTGACGCCGTATTCCAAGTAACCGGGCACCCTTCCCTACATCCTCTGACTGGTCTTGCTCCCAAAGATGACAGGCGTGAGAGTTTAGCCTTGCTTGAGGATCTGTTAAGAAAGCTCCAGGCCTCTGGCGAACAACCTTCTTCGCTGCTGAATGAATGGCAAACTATCCAGCAGAAATGGTTCCTGCCGAAACTCTTATCTACCAATAAATTTGTCAAGCGTATCCAAAAGATTGATTCAACGGTGACAAAATCTATCCTTTCATCTTTTATGGAGAGCTTAAAGCAAGTACCACAGTCCCTTTCAAGTGAGAACATAGCTTCCTGGCTTACACACAAAGACGAATGGAAAGAATGGTTCCAATGGTCAAGCCAGCGTACCGATCTTATTAGCATGGGATGGCAACCTGCAGTAGACCTCATAGAATCAGGTCAAAGCGGAGCTAATGCGGCAAAAGCTATCGCGCGCGTACTATATAAAGAATGGGCGCTTTCGATGATTGACGCCAATGACAGCTTGCGCCAGTTCAGCGGGCTTGTTTTCGATGATGTCATTGCACGTTATCGCCAACTCACCGAGTTCTTCCAAGAACTAACGAAGAAAGAACTCTACTGCCGCTTGGCAGCGCGCATCCCAAGCATAAGCATCGAGGCTGCAACGGGTTCCGAGGTAAACATCCTCAAAAGGAACATTGCCAACGGCGGCCGAGGAACCAGCATCAGACGGATTATCGACCAAATACCGAACCTCATGCCGAAGCTGTGCCCATGCATGCTCATGAGCCCCATAAGTGTTGCACAGTTCATTGATCTCAATTGGCCTAAATTCGACCTTGTCATCTTCGACGAGGCCTCGCAGATGCCTACATCTGAAGCCGTTGGCGCTATCGGGCGAGGCAAGGCACTCATCGTAGTTGGCGACAACAAACAGATGCCCCCTACCAGCTTCTTTAATGCTCAACAAGTGGATGATGAAGATGCGGAGATAGACGACCTCGACAGCATCCTTGACGACTGTCAGGCTCTCTCCATACCGAGCCACTATCTTGCCTTCCACTATCGCTCGAAACACGAATCTCTCATCGCTTTCTCCAACCAAGAGTACTACGATGGGCGACTCTTCACATTCCCCTCAGCCGACGACCGCTTACAGAAAGTGTCGCTTGTGAAGGTCGACGGAACTTACGACAAGGGCGGTAAACGAAGTAATCGTGCGGAGGCTGATGCCGTCGTAGCCGAGATTCTACGCCGACTCTCTGATACGGAATTATCAAAACTAAGCATTGGCGTTGTATCGTTCTCCGTGGCTCAACAGAATCTTATCGAAGATGTTCTCATGGAAGCGCTCAGCAGTAAGCCCGAATTAGAGGCTAAAGCCCTACAATCCGAAGAGCCCATCTTTGTTAAGAACCTCGAGAATGTTCAAGGCGATGAACGCGACGTAATTTTGTTTAGTGTAGGCTACGGCCCGGACAAGGACGGCAATGTGAGCATGAACTTCGGTCCTCTCAACAACCGTGGTGGCGAACGACGCCTGAACGTTGCCGTGTCCAGGGCACGCTACGAGATGATTGTTTTCTCGACTCTCCGAGCTGAACAAATCGATTTACGCCGCTCTAAAGCATTGGGCGTTGAAGGATTGCAGAAATTCCTCAAGTATGCCGAGACTGGACAACTATTGAAAAAAGATACGACAACAAGTCAGACGATCTACGATACAGATGCATTGGCCATTGACATTGCCGATAAACTGACAGCACTTGGCTACGAAACGTCTACAGCGATAGGACGTTCATCGTTCAAAGTAGATGTAGCTGTTGTAGATCCTACTGACCACGAACGCTACCTTCTTGGCATTCTTGTTGACAGCCACGCCCGTAATGCGACCAAGATTGCACGAGACAGAGAACTCACACAACCCTCCGTGCTGCAAGGACTTGGATGGAAAGTCCTACGCGTCTGGAGCATCGATTGGATGCAGAACCAAAAGCGTGTACTCGAAAACATTGTAAGTGCAATTGAAACCAAAGGCACGGGACCGAAGACCGAAGCTCCGCTAAATCTTACAAATCCCAAAATCGTGGAAGAGTCTGTGAAAGCCCATAAACCGTTAGCCGTGAAGACTGGTTTTGGCGAGAAACGAGACATCAATGAGATACCTGAGAGCAAAATCGACGAACTCGTTCTTCAAGTTATCAAAGAACAAATAGCTATTCCCCTCGACGGTATTAAGCTTGCAGCAAATCGCATGTTAGGCTACACTCGACGCACGGTCAAGACAGACAATGCCATCACTCGCAGTGTTGCTCGCCTTATCGCAAGTAAACAAGTCCTACGAGATGGGGATATTATCAAAGCAATTTAAACAAAACTATTCAATCAATGGATAATAAACTCGATATCAAAGCTTACCTCGATGCCGACGAACAGAAGGACCTCCTTCGTCTGCTGACCGCAGGAAGCGTAGACGACGGAAAGAGCACCCTCATCGGGCGCCTTCTCTTCGATTCAAAGAAGCTATACGATGACCAGCTGGCAGCCCTTGAACGCGACAGCAAGCGCGTAGGCAATGCCGGCGACCATATTGACTATGCCTTGTTACTCGACGGTTTAAAGGCTGAGCGCGAAGAAGGCATAACGATTGACGTGGCATATCGGTACTTCTCGACCAACAAGCGTAAATTCATCATCGCTGACACTCCGGGCCATGAGCAGTATACTCGCAATATGATTACTGGCGGATCGACGGCAAATCTCGCCATCATCCTTGTAGACTCACGTACAGGCGTTATCACACAGACACGCCGTCACACCTTCTTGGTCTCGCTCCTTGGCATCAAGCACATCGTATTGGCAGTGAACAAGATGGATCTCGTCAACTTCAAGGAAGAGGTCTTCCGCAACATTGTTGAAGAATACATGACGCTTACCAACCAACTGGGCATCGAGGATGTGACCTGCTTCCCCATCTCGGCTCTTGACGGCGACAATGTCGTTGAACGCAGCGACCGTACACCTTGGTACGACGGTCCTGCCCTACTCGACTTTCTCGAGACTGTGCCCATACATGCCGACCGCAACTACAACGACTTCCGCTACCCCGTTCAGTATGTTCTGCGCCCCAACCTCGACTTCCGCGGTTTCTGTGGCAAGGTAGCCAGTGGCGTAGTTCGCGTTGGTGACGAAGTTGTAGCTTTGCCGTCAATGAAACGTAGCCACGTAAAAAGCATTGTCACCTATGATGGTGAACTGAAGGAAGCGTTCCCGCCACAGAGCATAACTATAACCCTCGAAGACGAAATCGACATCAGCCGCGGAGAAATGATTGTGCATCCCGACAATGTCCCCAACATAGGTCGCCACTTCACCACTATGCTGGTGTGGATGGACGAAGAGCCCATGGACACGGGCAAGCAGTTCTTCCTCAAGCACAACACTAACACTACGCGTGCTACCATCGCTGCTATACGCCATCGCGTCGATGTGAATACGTTAGAGAAGAAGGAAGGTAAGCCTTTCCAACTCAATGAGATTGGACAAGTAGACATTCTCACAGCCAAAACGCTCTTCTTCGATGCCTACAACAAGAACCGCCAAACGGGTGCTTTCATCCTCATTGATCCCATCTCCAACAATACTTCTGCCGTCGGTATGATTCTCTCTCCGCTCGACGAGAGCGCACTCGAGAACGACCTCGTGCCGACGCTTGATATGAAGAAGCTGGGCATCGGTGAAGAACATTACGCAGCCATCGAATCAGCCGTCAAGGAGCTAAGCCGCCAAGGGCTGGAAGTGAAGATTGTAAAATAAGCCCTTGAATCCTCTATCATTAATCCTAAAAAGACATGGGACTACTTAAATTTGAAGACTTACCTGTCAACCCACTCGTAGGGGCCGATTGGAAGACTTTTAAGGCAATGACCGCCAAAGAGCCTATCGACAAAGGCTTCCGAATGAAATACTATCTCACCAAAAGCATCTGTCGACTGTTGTCTGTACTAACGCCTATCCAGGAGCGACGCTATCAGAAGCTCTTGGCAGACAAACCACTGGAGCACGATCCTTTGTTCATTCTCGGACATTGGCGCTCAGGCACTACCTTTGTGCACAACATCTTCGCACAAGACGAACATTTCGCTCACACGACCACGTATCAGACCGTGTTCCCTCACTTGATGATGTTCGGGCAACCGTTCTTCAAATTCATGATGAACATCTTCATCCCCAACCATCGTCCAACCGACGGCATGGAACTAACTCCCGACACGCCTCAAGAAGAGGAATTCGCGCTAAACAACACGATGCCCTACTCCTACTACGACTTCTGGTACTTCCCCAAGCGGATGCTCGACTACTGCGACCGTTGGCTCACCTTCGAGAATATTAAGCCCGAAGAGGAAGCTGCTTACAAAGAAGCCTTCATGCGATGTGTAAAGATATCACTCTGGAATACGGGCGGCACGCAATACCTCTCGAAGAATCCGCCTCACACGGGACATATCAAAGCGCTCGTAGACCTGTTCCCCAACGCTAAGTTCATCTATTTGATGCGTAATCCATACACGGTCTTTGAGAGCACCCGCTCTTTCTTCACGCAGACCATTGCACCGCTCAAACTGCAAGACGTAAGCGACGACCAAATTGAGATGAATGCCATCGAAGTCTATCCGCGACTCTACAAAGCTTATCAAGAGCAAAAGAAATTCATCCCCGAAGGCAACCTCTACGAGGTGAAGTTCGAAGACTTCGAGCACGATGCCTACTCAACGACCAAGGACATCTATACCAAACTGCAACTGCCGGGATGGGACGAGTCGGAACCTGCCATTCGTGCTTACATCGAAAGCAAGCGAGGATATAAGAAGAATAAGTACGAGTACAAGCCCCGTACCATTGAACTTGTCAACCGGCATTGGGGACAGGCCATTGACGATTGGGGATATGAGAGGAGATATTAAAGATTAGAAATTAGGTTTAGAGAAAAACATAAGCCTGTTTTCGATGGCTCTCGACGTTTTTATCGTCGAGGAAACAATCAGAATTACAATGAAAAGCCTCAAAGAATTATATCGCATAGGCACAGGCCCATCAAGCAGCCATACTATGGGACCGCAAGCTGCCGCCAAACAATACCTTGAACGACATCCAGAAGCAACGGCCTTCGATGTCGTCCTCTATGGTTCTCTTGCCGCGACAGGCAAAGGACACATGACGGACGTAGCCATCCTGCGAGAGCTCGAAAAGCAAGGTCCAGTGGACCTGCACTGGGAACCGAGTGTCTTCCTACCCTTCCACCCCAACGGAATGAAGTTTGCCGTGAAGCAACCCGACGGATCACTGTGGGATGAATGGACGGTCTATAGCGTAGGTGGTGGCGCGCTCTCCGAGGGAAAGGATGAATCGTCAGAACCAGAAGACGAGAGTCTTTATCCCCTTCAGACCATGGAAGAAATCATGACTTGGTGCCAGAAGACAGGCCACACCTTCTGGGAATACGTCGAACAATGCGAAGGTCCCGAGATATGGGACTATCTACGCGAAGTGTGGCAGGTGATGCAAGAATCCGTGGAACGTGGCATCAACCACGAAGGCATACTGCCAGGCCCGCTCGGGCTCCAGCGCAAAGCACCAGTTTACTTCACGAAAGCTAAAGGCTACAAAGCCAATCTCCAGAGCGATGGCCTCGTCTATGCCTACGCCTTGGCCGTGAGCGAAGAGAATGCCTCCGGAGGTATCATCGCTACAGCCCCCACCTGCGGCTCGTGCGGAGTTCTGCCGGCCGTGCTTTACCACCTTAGCCACGGACATCTATTCTCCGAGGAACGCATCTTACATGCCCTCGCCACAGCTGGACTCATCGGTAATTTGGTAAAGCACAACGCCAGCATCTCTGGTGCTGACGTAGGTTGTCAGGGCGAAGTTGGCGTGGCTTCGGCTATGGCGTCAGGTGCTGCTTGTCAGCTTTTCGGCGGTTCTGTAGCTCAAATTGAATATGCGGCAGAGATGGGGCTGGAACATCACCTGGGCATGACGTGCGACCCCGTCTGTGGGCTTGTGCAGATTCCATGCATTGAACGCAATGCCTTCGCAGCTGCGCGTGCCTTGGATGCCAACTTCTACGCCTCACTCTCCGATGGCCAACACCGCGTTTCGTTCGACCGTGTTGTACGTGTGATGAAGCAAACCGGCCACGACCTTCCTTCGCTTTACAAAGAGACTTCTGAAGGCGGACTCGCTCGTATCGGCATACGGGAACAGCCACAATAACTCATGCGACAGGCCTTCGTGTTCCAAGCAAATACACGCGTTAAAAAACACACTTAGGCGCATCGGCCAATTCTCTTAGGCGCATCGACCATTTCTCTTAGGCGTATTGACATATACGCGTAACCGCATAATTTGAAACTCTCCTGAGAATCTCCGCAACAGTCTGTCAGATAAAGTTAAATCATAAAAAAAATTCAAAATATATGCCTAAACACCACATACACGTGTTTAGGCATCTTTTTTTATGAATAAGTTAGCAAGAAAAAAGAATGTAAAAAAAGTAGTGATTTTCTTGTAATGTCTCAAAAATATTGCTACTTTTGCGGACTTGAATAATATTTCACTTAACCAAACTATAACTATTAACCCTTCAAACTAATGAGTCAAAAACGTGTTTACACCTTCGGCAACGGACAAGCTGAAGGCAATGCGCAGATGCGCGAGCAGCTCGGTGGCAAAGGCGCCAACCTGGCTGAGATGAACCTCATCGGCGTTCCCGTGCCTCCGGGCTTCACCATCACCACCGACGTGTGCAATGAGTACTACGAGGTAGGTCAGGAGAAGATCATGGAGCTCCTCAACGACGATGTCATGGCAGCCGTCAAGCACATCGAGACCCTCATGAACTCCAAGTTCGGCGATGCCCAGAACCCGCTGCTCGTCAGCGTACGCTCCGGCGCACGCGCTTCCATGCCCGGTATGATGGACACCATCCTGAACCTGGGTCTCAACGACGAGGTGGCTGAGGGCATGGTCAAGAAGACCGGCAACCCCCACTTCGTTTACGACAGCTACCGCCGCTTCGTGCAGATGTACGGCGACGTGGTGCTCGAGATGAAGCCCGTCAACAAGACCGATATCGACCCCTTCGAGGAAATCATCGAGAAGGTGAAGGCTGAGCGCGGCATCAAGCTCGACAAGGACCTCAGCGTAGAAGAGCTCCAGAAGCTCGTAAAGCTGTTCAAGGCCGCCATCAAGGAGCGCACAGGCAAGGACTTCCCCGACGATCCCATCGAGCAGCTCTGGGGCGCCATCTGCGCCGTGTTCCGCAGCTGGATGAACGAGCGCGCTATCCTCTATCGCAAGATGGAAGGAATACCCGACGAGTGGGGAACAGCCGTAAGCGTAATGGCCATGGTATTCGGTAACATGGGCGACACCAGCGCTACCGGCGTATGCTTCAGCCGCGACGCAGCCAACGGCGAGAACCTCTTCAACGGCGAGTACCTCGTCAACGCCCAGGGCGAAGACGTAGTAGCCGGCATCCGCACACCTCAGCAGATCACCAAGATCGGCTCGCAGCGTTGGGCCGATCGCGCTGGCATCAGCGAGGAAGAGCGCGTAGCTAAATACCCCTCAATGGAAGAGGCTATGCCCGAGATCTACAAGCAGCTCGACGAGATTCAGACCAAGCTCGAGGAGCACTACCGCGACATGCAGGACATGGAGTTCACCGTTCAGGAAGGCAAGCTCTGGTTCCTCCAGACCCGCAACGGTAAGCGCACCGGCGCTGCCATGGTCAAGATCGCCATCGACCTGCTCCACGAAGGCAAGATCGACGAGAAGACCGCCATCATGCGCTGCGAGCCCCAGAAGCTCGACGAGCTCCTCCACCCCGTATTCGACAAGAAAGCCCTCACACAGGCTAAGGTCATCGCACAGGGTCTGCCCGCAAGCCCCGGTGCAGGTTGCGGCCAGATCGTCTTCCACGCCGACGACGCTCAGGCTTGGCACGCCGACGGCCACAAGGTAGTACTCGTACGCATCGAGACCTCGCCCGAGGACCTCGCCGGCATGAGCGCTGCCGAAGGCATCCTCACCGCACGCGGCGGTATGACCTCTCACGCAGCCGTCGTGGCTCGTGGCATGGGTAAGTGCTGCGTTTCGGGCGTAGGCTCACTCAACGTCGACTACAAGGCTAAGACCGTTGAAATCGACGGCGTAGTCTATAAGGAAGGCGACTATATCTCAATCAACGGTACAACCGGTCAGGTTTACGCAGGCGAAGTGCCCACAAAGGCAGCCGAACTCAGCGGCGACTTCAAGGAGCTCATGGACCTCTGCGACAAATACACCAAGCTGCAGGTTCGCACCAACGCCGACACCCCCCACGATGCAGAAGTTGCACGCGCATTCGGCGCCAAGGGTATCGGTCTGACACGTACAGAGCACATGTTCTTCGACGACCAGAAGATCATCGCCATGCGCCAGATGATTCTCGCCGACACCGCTGAAGGTCGCGAGAAAGCACTCGCAAAGCTCCTACCCTATCAGAAAGCCGACTTCAAGGGCATACTCAAGGCTATGGACGGACTGCCCGTCAACATCCGCCTCTTGGATCCCCCTCTCCACGAGTTCGTGCCCCACGATCTCGCCGGTCAGGAGACCATGGCCAAGGAAATGGGCGTTGACCTCCAGACCATCCAGCGCCGCGTAGAGAGCCTCGCCGAGAACAACCCGATGCTCGGTCACCGCGGTTGCCGTCTGGGTATCACCTTCCCCGAAATCACAGCTATGCAGACACGCGCTATCCTCAGCGCAGCATGCGAGCTGAAGAAGGAAGGCTTCGATCCCAAGCCCGAAATCATGGTGCCCCTCATCGGTATCCTCTACGAGCTCAAGCAGCAGAAAGCCATCATCCAGAAGGTCGCTGCAGAAGTCTTCGAGGAGTACGGCGTAGAAGTTAAGTTCGAGATCGGTACCATGATCGAGATTCCTCGCGCTGCCCTCACCGCAGACCGCATCGCCACCGAGGCCGAGTACTTCTCATTCGGTACCAACGACCTCACACAGATGACCTTCGGCTACAGCCGCGACGACATCGCCAGCTTCCTCCCCGTATACCTCGAGAAGAAGATCCTGAAGGTAGATCCCTTCCAGGTCCTCGACCAGAACGGCGTCGGCAAGCTCGTGAAGTATGCCGTAGAGAAAGGCCGCAGCGTACGTCCCACCCTCCGCTGCGGTATCTGCGGCGAGCACGGTGGCGAGCCCAGCTCGGTGAAGTTCTGCGCCAAGATTGGCCTCAACTACGCCTCCTGCTCACCCTTCCGCGTTCCCATCGCCCGCCTCGCCGCCGCGCAGGCTGCAGTGGAAGAGTAATTAAACTCTCTGATATAATGAAAGGGACCTGTCCGCTTGGGCAGGTCCCTTTTTATGTTTTATCTCCAGACGATTTTGGTGGTAAAACGTCGCAAAATGTGCATCATTATTTTTCCTTAGCGCTTTAATTCATAGACATAAAACATGCAATTTTTATTATTGCTGTCCGCTAAAAATCAAAATGAACATTAAAAATCTTCCGCAATGCCGATAAACAGGCATTGCGGATACTTTTTTCAAAA
>OCVV012824082.1_pt1 | contig 66195 bp, 40 predicted proteins | sample 1539721 | NCBI WGS metagenome assembly OCVV01 (sample SAMN02144230, study PRJEB22623) | gut metagenome | biome: sheep rumen | host: Ovis aries | place: New Zealand
CAGCTGGCGGTGGTCGCCGGCAAAGATGACGCGGTGTGCCTTGCGGATGGCTATCCAACATGCAGCCTCCAGCGCTTGTGCGGCTTCGTCAATGAAAAGCGTCCCGAACTTCATGCCAGTGAGCAAGCGGTTGGCCGAGCCTGCGAGGGTGCAGGCAATGACTTTTGCATCGGCGAAAAGAGCCTGATTGATGGTGTACTCGAGGTCGGTGGCGCGGTCTTTCAGCCGGGCAATCTTTTGGTGACGGCTTTCGCTGTTGCCGCTCTTGCTGGCGTAGATGTCGCGGATAGCTTTGCGCACGGCCCACAGCTCGGTGTAGAGCGGGTGACTCTCGAAGCGGCGCTCATAGGTGAACGAGAGCATCTTGTCTGTCACACGTGTAGGATTACCTATGCGAAGCACGCTGACCCCACGGTCCACCAGCTTCTCCGATATCCAGTCCACGGCCATGTTCGACTGGGCGCATACCATCACCTGATTCTCTTTCCTTAGAGTTTCGTAGATAGCCTCGACCAAGGTTGTCGTCTTGCCTGTGCCCGGAGGTCCGTGCACTACGGCTACGTCCTTTGCCCAAAGTACTTCGTTGACGGCAGCCTGCTGCGACGTGTTCAACCACGGAAAGCGTACAGGGGCGAAGGTGAACTTGCCGCAGGGTAGGGTAGAATGGAACATTTCGCGCAAGTCGGCCAATCTGCCCGTCTTAGCCGTTATGACATCGTCCAAGGCCTCGAACATCAGGCGGTAGGTTTGTTCGTCTAAGTAGAGTTGCACGCCCAGCCGATAAGCATCACGAATCTGTTCCAGGGCGTCGGGGGAGGGCAAGGCAATGACCATGAGGTTGTCCTCGACGTAGCTCACCTGAGCCACAAACTTATAGTAGTGCAGCAGTCCGCCTGTGCCGTGACGGTCGCCCGATGCATCCTGTGAGAAAAAGCAGACAGGCTTTCCGGGCTCAAAGAGCGTGGTCTCCAGCTCCAGCCCCCCTCCCCGCTCCCCCTTTGGGGGTAGATTGGAATGACCAGCGGATGTGGGCCCTTGTTGATGGTGACCACCCTCCCCCCTTAAGGGGAGCAGGGAGGAGGCCTGTCTCCTTACCTCCACCACCAGCTGGTCGAGTGAGTTGTGATAGCTTCTTCCTATTGTCAGTGGGTACCATGCTACGCCCCTCTCCACCTTGCGGTCGATGCCGGTGGCTTCGGTCAGTCGCTGGAACTCGGCCTTTTCGTAGGCATATTCTGTCTGCAAGAGTGCGCGTTGTCGCTGTAGTATGGTAATAGGGCTCTCTGCCATGGCTTATTTATTTTGCGCGAAGGTAGTGAAAAGTGATTATAACTTGGGCTTCGAGCTTCCTTTTTTCGCTTTTTGCGTTCTCTTTTTATTTTTTTCTTCGTGCTTATCGGCCTTTTCTTCTGACAATGTTTATCTTTGCACGCGGAAACACAGAATAAATGCTAAACGTCAAGACTTTTATAGACCGTCCGATTCTCGCCGGAGTCATTTCGGTAATGATTGTTATCGTGGGTGCCATAGGCCTCACGCAGTTGCCTATTGAGCAATTCCCCGACATCGCACCGCCTACCGTCTCGGTAGGTGCCAACTATACGGGTGCCAACGCCGAAACGTTGCAGAAATCTGTTGTCGTACCTTTGGAAGAAGCCATCAACGGTGTGGAGAATATGCTCTACATGACGTCCAATGCCAGCAACAATGGCTCGGCTCGCATCAATGTCTTCTTCAAGCAAGGCACCGATCCCAACATGGCAACGGTCAACGTGCAGAACCGTGTGGCTCAGGCGCAGGGACTGTTGCCTGCCGAGGTCACACGAACGGGCGTCACCGTCATGCGTCGTCAGACCTCAACGCTGAAGTCGTTGGGCTTGTATAGTCCTAAAGGCACTTACGACCTTGCTTTCCTGAACAACTATTTCAAGATTAACATCGAACCGCGTCTGAGTCGTGTGCCAGGCGTAGGCGAAGTGGATGTCTACGGTAGCAACTATTCTATGCGTATATGGCTCGATCCTTCGAAGATGGCGCAACACCACCTCATGCCGTCGGACATCACAGCCGTGCTCGCCGAGCAGAATGTGGAGAGTCCGGCTGGCACGCTGGGCGAGGAGAGCGAGAACGCCTTCCAATATGTCCTGAAATACCGTGGACGCTATGAAGACGAAACCGACTACGAGAACTTGGTCATCCGCAGCAACCCCGACGGCAGCATCCTGCGACTGAAGGATGTTGCCCGTGTGGAGATGGGTCTTCAGGGCTATGCCATCGAGGGTGAGATCAATGGTCACCCGGGTTCTACGTGTATGATCTCGCAGACGCCAGGCTCCAACGCCAATGAAATCATCATTGCTATTGACAAACTCGTAGAGGAGATACGCAAGGATTTGCCTGCCGACATGGAGCTCATCGACCTTATGTCTACCAAAGACTTCCTCGATGCCAGCATCAACAGTGTGGAACGCACGCTCTTCGAGGCGGCCCTTCTTGTCGTTCTCGTGGTGTTGCTCTTCCTGCGTTCGTGGCGAGCTACGTTGGTGCCGCTTGTTGCCATTGTCGTTTCCCTCGTCGGCACCTTTGCCTTTCTCTACATAGCAGGTTTCTCGCTGAACACGCTGACGCTGTTTGCCTTGGTGCTGGTTATCGGAACGGTTGTCGACGATGCCATCGTGGTGGCAGAGGCCGTGCAGGCTAAGATGGAGAACGGAGGGGCGAGCGGCTCCGCGGCTACTCTCTCAGCCATGAACGACGTCACAACCGCCCTCATCACCTCAACGCTCGTCTTCATGGCGGTGTTCATTCCCGTCTGTTTCATGGGCGGCACAAGCGGCATCTTCTACACGCAGTTTGGCCTGACGATGGCTGTTGCCGTTCTCATCTCCTTGATAAACGCCTTGACGTTGAGCCCTGCGCTGTGTGCAAGGCTACTGAAAGTGAAAACGAAAAATGAAAGAGTGAAAAGTGAAAAATACAGGTTTCTACCCGAACTCGTAGGAAGTAAGGGTAAAATGAAATCTTTGTTCTTCACTTTTCACTCTTTTATTTTTTATTTTGTCCGTCGTCCTTGGCTCACCTTCGTGGTCGTTGCAGTGGCCATCGTAACCTTCTTCTATCTGCTTGGCACTACGAAGACAGCACTGGTGCCAGACGAGGATATGGGTGTCATCTACGTCACCGTGCAGACACAGCCCGGCAGCACGAAGGATGCGACACACCAGATGATGAATAGGGTAGAGAAGCGCATTGTCGACCTGCCGCAGATCAAGGCTTACTCAAAGAGCGTAGGTGTCAGCCGCATGGCGGGTCAGAGCTCCAACAACGGTATGTTTTTGCTCCGCTTGAAGAACTGGGATGAGCGCAAGGGTAAAGGCGATGACTTGAAAAGCGTGATGGCTGAAGTGAACCGACGTGTGGCGGACATCAGTGAAGCCAAGATTATGGCCTTCACGCAGCCAATGATTAGTGGCTATGGTGCGACAAACGGCTTCGAACTGCAAGTGCAGGATCACCAGGATCGTGGGGTTGACTCGCTCATGGCCGTCACTAACCGGCTGATTGCAGCCCTGCAGGCGCGTCCGGAAATCTCGCGCTCGCAGACTTCGTTCAATAATCGCTATCCGCAGTACCGCTTGACAGTAGATGCAGCCCGCTGCAAACGTGCCGGCGTGTCGCCCTCCGATGTGCTCGCGTGCCTCTCGGGCTACATCGGCGGCAGCTATTCCTCCAATATGAATAAGTTCTCGAAACTCTACCGTGTAATGGTGCAGGCAGAGGTGACAGCCCGGCTCGATGAGCAGTCATTAAACAATATGTACGTGCGCGCGAGCGATGGTTCCATGGCACCCGTCTCAGGCTTCATCCATTTGAAGCCTATTCTCGGCACAGCCAACCTCACGCGTTTCAACCTCTTTCCTGCCATCCAGGTAAGCGGTATGCCCGAGAAAGGCTACAGCTCGGGTCAGGCGTTGCAGGCGGTGCGCGAGGAGGCTGCACGCATCCTGCCCGAGGGCTATGGCTACGAGTTTGCCGGTATGAGCCGCGAGGAGGCTTCGGCGGGCCAGAACACAATCTATGTCTTCGTCATCTGTATTGTGTTCATCTACTTGATCCTCTGTGCCTTGTACGAGAGTCTCTTTATTCCCTTGGCCATCATCTTCAGCGTGCCTTTCGGACTGATGGGCTCGTTCCTCTTCGCGAAGATGTTTGGATTGGAGAACAATATCTATATGCAGACGGGTGTCATCATGCTCATCGGTCTACTTTCTAAGACTGCTATTCTGCTGACGGAGTATGCCTCCGAGCGGCGTCGCGCAGGCATGAGCGTCTCACGTGCAGCCTTCTCGGCGGCGAAAGTTCGCTTGCGTCCTATCTTGATGACGTCGCTCACGATGATTTTCGGTTTGCTGCCGATGATGTTTGCCACGGGTGCTGGTGCCAACGGCAATATCTCGCTCGGCGTAGGCACCGTAGGCGGCATGCTCGTCGGCACTATAGCCCTCATCCTCTTCGTGCCGTCGTTGTTCGTCGTCTTTCAGCTGATTGAAGAAAAGGTCTTTCCTGTGCGCAGGTGATAACTTCTCATGATTGCCTTCTGGCTCATGCGTTCATGAAGGGTTAAATACCTTTTGCTGCAGAAAAGGTCGGCCTCATGTATTGAAACACTTAGGCGTGTCATACAACGCGCCTAAGAGAATTGGTCAACGCGCCTAAGAGAATTGCCCGATGCGCCTAAGAGAATTGGTCAACACGCTTAGGCGAATTGAAAAGAAGGCTTAAACGTTCCCTTTTACGAGTGAAACCTATTTCTGCAAGAACTGCTTAAAAGCATCGTCGTAAGCAGAGGTGCGAGCCAGTTGTCCGTTGATTAAACAGACAAGCGTGATATCTCCCCGGAAGCATAAGGCCATGTCAGACTCGCGATAAATGGCTTGATGGAAAATATATTTCACACCGTCTTTCTCCAGCGCCAGCCGTGAGATGAAGCGATCGTCGCAGCGAAGAGGAACCTTGAATTCCAGATTCATGCGCGCAACAACCGCGTCTTGTCCCTGTTTGTGTAATTGAGCAAAGCTCACGCCTACAGAACGTAGGAACAGGTGACGCGTGTGTTCGGCATAATGTAGGTAGTTGGCATTGTTGACGATGCCTTCAATGTCGCATTCATAGTCGCGCACCTCCATCGTCGTTTCAAAGATGTAATCCATTGTCTTTCGTGTTTTGTTTTGTTGCAAAGGTAGTGAATATGTGAAAAGAGGATGAGCGAAAAGCGAAAAAATATTTAAAAACAACATAGGAAGAAAAAAACTTTCCACTTTCAACTTACAACAATTAACTTTTCATTATCTTTACAGCCGAAAACAATTGAGACTTGAATCATGACAGCCAACTATATTAAACGCATAGAAATCGACTCCCTCTGGCGCGGAACACGTCATATCGTTTGGAATCTGCGCCCAGGCGTCAACGTGCTGAGCGGTATCAACGGCGTGGGCAAGAGTACTATCTTGCGCAAGACTATCCGTCGCCTGACTCAGGGCAAGGAAGAGCTTGGACGCGACTACAACAGCCTCGGGGTCCATCTCACCTTTGAGCCTGAAGAGGCTGATACCGTGCACTTCGATGTCATACGAGGTGTCGACCGTCCACTTGTCAGTGCCGACATCTTGAACAAGGTGATGGAGGCGCGTCTCACCACCGAACTCGATTGGCAACTCTATCAGCTTCAGCGCCGATATCTCGACTTTCAGGTGAACCAGTCGAACCGCATCGTGGCACTCTTCACGGCGGCCGACCCAGAGGCGCAGCAGAAAGCATCGGCCATAGCACAGGAAAAAGCTCATTTCCAAGACCTCGTGGATGAACTGTTCGAGGCTACAGGAAAGAAAATCGACCGCACCAGCAACGAGATATTCTTCCATCATCTCGGCGAGCGCCTTGCTCCCTATCTGCTCTCGTCGGGCGAGAAACAAATGCTCATCATCCTGCTCACTGTGCTCGTCGAGGACCGCCAACCCTACGTCCTCCTTATGGATGAACCCGAGATAAGTCTGCACATCGAATGGCAGCAACGACTTCTTGAACTCATCACCGACCTTAATCCCAACGCACAAGTCATACTCACCACCCACTCGCCCGCTGTCATCATGAGCGGATGGGCCGACTGCGTCACCGATGTCGAGGACATCATCGTAGAATAAATCTTCACCGTTCCCTCGGTGCCTTCCGAGGGCCAGAATCAGTATGTCTAAACGCCTGACAAAAAACCTTAATTCAGCTTACTTCGAGGCTGCTAATCGCCTGCGGCCATCCTCGGCGCGCAAGCGTATCGTGGCCTACGTCGAGAGCTTCGATGATGTGGCTTTCTGGCGCTCTGTTCTTGCTGAGTTTGAGTCGCCGGAGCTTTATTTCGAGGTCAAACTGCCTTCGCGCGATTCCCTCGGCAAAGGCAAAAGGCAGGCGCTCACCAATATCATCGACGAGCGGCAGCTCGGACAGGCCATGATTGCATGCGTCGATGCCGACTACGACTATCTCTTGCGCGATGCCACCGAGACAAGCCGCTTGCTCAACCACTCGCCCTTCGTCATCCACACCTTCGTATATGCCATTGAGAATTTCCAGTGCTGGGCACCTTCGCTCCATCAGGCGGTGGTCACAGCAACGCTGAACGACCGTCCAATGCTCGACTACGAGGAATTTCTTCGCGCGTACAGTCAGATCATCTGGCCCCTTTTCGTGTGGAACGTATGGTGCTACCGACACGATAATTACAAGCATTTCTCGCTCCTCGACTTCTGTGGATTCATCGGCTTCCACAGTATTAATACATCCCATCCCGAGGACTCGCTCGCACAGCTACGCCGACGCGTCAACCAGAAGATGGCTTGGATGCAGAACCATTTTCCTGAAGCAAAAAAAGATTATCAGAACGTAAAACAAGACCTCAAAGATTTAGGGATAACCCCCGACACAACCTATCTCTTCATCCAGGGTCACACGCTCTTCGAGAATGTTGTCCTTCCCCTGCTTGAGCCTATCTGCGCGCAACTTCGTAAGGAACGTGAGCGTGAGATTAAATCCCTGGCCGTGCATGCCAAGCAACGCCAGTGCGAACTCTCAAGCTATCAGCACAGCGTCCTTGCCATAGACCTTGTCCTCAAGAAGAATACCGCCTTCCTGGCTGCCCCCCAAATGGACGTTGTCCGTAACAAGATCAACGCCCTCCTCCAGCGCTCCTCCGTTCCGCCTGTTGCGACTGGGTTGCAACCCCCCCCCTATTCCCCCGCATCCTCCTCCGTCTCTCCCTTACCCTCTCCCCCTGCCCCCGCTTCTCCTTCCCTATAGCGTCCTGCGGTAGACATACCCCGTTGCCATATCCACCTCTCTAATCCTCTGATGAATCATAAGTCCAAAATGAACAAGACTTCCCTCATCCTCGCCCTCTTATTCCTTTGTCCTTTGCTCCTTACAGCTCAAACCGCTTACGACTATTCCCGTCTTCGCGGTGAGCGTCTGGGTCGTGGCGTGGTTGCCTTCCGCACTTCGCCCGACAGTGTCTGCGTGCAATGGCGATATCTTCCGTCAGAGCCTGAGGACGTCAGCTTTGAAATCTTCCGCAACGGACAAATGATTGCGCAGTGCGAAGCTAATGCCCCTACGTTCTTTATGGACTACAACCCTGAGAGCGTAGCTACCGAGTATTTGGTGCGACCCGTTTATAAGAATGGCCGTGTCCCCTCCGACTTAGCCAGAGAAACCGTCCCTTACTACACGGGCAAATGGCTCCTTCCCGCCCATGCCCCCATTGGCTATATCGACGTGCCCCTTACGCCCCCGACGTTGCTCCCGCCCTCATCCACCGTTCCGAATGTTGAGGCTAAGTCGCAACCCTCTATTGCTTCCCCTTCTCCCTCGCGTTCCGCAGATGGCCGTTCTTCCGCAGTCACCTATAACGCCAACGACGCCACTATGGCCGACCTCGACGGCGACGGCCAGCTGGAAATTGTTCTCAAATGGGATCCCTCAAACAGCCGAGACAATAGCCAGAGCGGCCTCACGGCACCTACGATTTTTGAAGCCATCCGCCTCGACGGAACCTCGATGTGGCGCGTTAATCTCGGTCAGAATATCCGCAGTGGCGCCCACTACACGCCCTTCATTGTTGCCGACCTCGATGGCGACGGCTGTGCAGAACTCCTCGTGCGCACCTCCGACGGCACCATTGATGGTACGGGCTCCGTCCTCGGCGACCCCAAGGCCGACCACCGCCGCCACCCCGACACCGCCTCCTACCAAGCCAACGGCAACCCGCGCGAACAGTTCCGCGGCCCAGGTTGGCCCAATAACCAAGATCCTAAAGCCCGCCGTGGCGGCTTTATCTATAAAGGCCCAGAGTGGGTCTCCTGTTTCGATGGCAAGACTGGCCGTGCCATTTCTACCATCGACTATATACCCGAACGTGGCGAGTTGCGTTCGTGGGGCGATAACTATGCCAACCGTTCCGACCGCTTCCTCGCGGCCTGTGGCTATCTTGACGGCGAGCATCTGAGTGCCATCTTCTGTCGAGGCTACTACACCCGCAGTGTTCTTGCCGCCTACGATTTCGATGGTAAGAACCTCAGCGTCCGCTGGGTTTTCGATACGAACGACCCCGATAAGCGTGGCTATGCCGGCCAAGGCAACCACAACCTTCGCGTAGCCGACGTCGACGGCGATGGCTGCGATGAAATCACCTACGGTTCCATGGCCGTAGATAACGACGGAACGCCCCTCTATAATACAGGCTTCGGACACGGCGACGCTATCCACCTTACCTCTTTCTTTCCACCCTCTTCCTCGAATACCTCTTCTCCCTCTCGTTCCGCAGCCGACGGTTTTCCGGCTGACAATTCCCTCCAAGTATGGGATTGCCACGAAAACCGACGCGACGGCACTGATTTCCGTGATGCCCGCACCGGTAAAGTTCTCTTCCAGATTCTTTCCCATAAAGATGTAGGACGCTGTATGGCCGCCGACATCGACCCTAAGAGTCCTGGCCTTGAGATGTGGTCGTCGGCCTCCGGCGGTGTCTGCAATGTTCGTGGCGAAGTCATCGATAGCACTGCCCGCATACCCATCAACTTCGGTGTCTGGTGGGATGGCGACCTCCTTCGCGAATTGCTCGACCACGAGACCGTAAGCAAATACATTCCCCGTTCCAGTATGTCGTCCTTGAATAGCAACCAATCCTCTGAGGAATCCCTCACAGGAACGCCCTACGACTTTACCGGATCTCGCTCTACATTTACCCTTGCCCATTTCGACGACTGCACCTTCAACAACGGCACCAAGTCCAACCCAGCCCTTTGTGCAGACGTCCTTGGCGACTGGCGCGAGGAGGTGCTCACCCGCACGACTGACAACCGGCACCTCCGCCTCTATATCACACCTCAGCCCACCAAGTACCGTTTCCACACATTCCTCGCCGATCCTGTCTATCGCCATAGCGTGACAATGCAGAACGTTGGCTACAACCAGCCCTCGAACGTAGGCTTTTACTTCGGAGCCGAACTTGAAAGCAGCGGACGTCTTTTCCGTGGTTGGCAGTTTTGAAAACTAATTTTTGTCAATGGATAAACCTTCAACAAAAAACAAGAAAGTTGCACTCGTTCTGTCCTCAGGCGGTTGTCGAGGCTATGCTCATATTGGTGCCATCGAAGCGTTGCATGAACATGGCTACGAGATAACATCCGTGGCGGGTAGTTCTATGGGTGCTCTGATAGGAGGAATCTATGCTGCGGGTCGTCTTGCCGAAGTCAAAGAGTGGTTTTGTTCGCTTAATCGTCGTGATATATTCTCGCTCATCGACCTCACACTGGGTATCAATCATTTAGTGAAAGGCGACCGTGTTATGAAACGCCTTCAGGAGATTGTTCCCGATGTGCTTATTGAGGACTTGCCCATACCTTTCTGTGCTATAGCCACAGACGTACGCACAGATTCTGAGATTGTTTTTCGCAGCGGAAGCCTCTTCGAAGCCATCCGAGCTTCTATCTCTATGCCTACTCTCTTTCGCCCCGTCGACCATGATGGACTATACCTTATCGACGGCGCAATCAGCAATGGCCTTCCTCTTGAACATGTGGAGCGTACAGAAGGAGACATCTTGGTTGCTTCCAATGTCTCAGCACCAGCTCGTAATGTGCGAAAGAAGGAATCTGTCGTGAAACGCAAGCAGTCTTTAATGGATCATATTATCCGTCCGGATTTCGCAGAAGTGAATGCTGTATCACTCATCTCAGATGCGCTTCACATCCTTATTCAGAAGAATATCACTCAGCAACTTCGCATTACTCCGCCCGACTTGCTCATGGAACTGCCAATGAATAGCTACAACTTCAACTACGACCGATGTGCAGTCATTTCAGAGCGAGGTCACAAGCTAATGCTTAAAGCCATAGAGCGATATGAACGAACTCAAACTAATCAATAGTAATATAAAGTCAACAAATATGAAGAAACTACTATCCCTTGCTGTCCTCGCATCTTTTGCCCTAACCGGCTTTGCAGAAGAAACAGACAATTCAAGCTTCGTTATTGACCGAACTTCAGGCAACACTCGTGAGTATCGTGTGCTATCGCCTAACCGGCTAACTTATCTTGATGTAAAACTTTCCGAAGGGCGCCTTAGTTATACAGTAGGCTTGCGAAGACCCGTTCGTGCAATGAAGAAGGGAGCAAAAGCCGACACGCTCGACATTCCTATGCTCGACCCTTCGCCACTTGGAGTCTACACCAACGTAGCTGACTTCTCCAAGAATCTCACCTTCGTGAAGGAGATTCACTCCGAGACTACGGTCGTCCAGCACTACCACCTTCGTCAGGGAAAGCAGAGTGAAATCACTGCAGAAGAGAATAGTCTTGCGATTCTGGTTACCACGCCTGAAGCTAAGAAGAACAAGCTCGTCATGAGCGTTAACTTCAGAGTTTTCAATAATAATGTTGCCTACAACTATCGTTTTTTTCAGGGAGGTGAGACTTCAGCCATCGTCGTTACAGGTGAGGCTTCCGGCTTTGACCTACCCGATGGTACCACGGCTTTTATATGTCCCCAGAGTGATGCCATGATAGGATGGATGCGTACGAAGCCCAGCTACGAGGAGTATTATATCTGGGACGAGCCGGCTACTACGCGAAGCCAGTATGGTCAAGGCTGGACATTCCCCTGCTTGTTCAAGACTTCCCGTGCGCAAAATGATGAGCGATGGATTCTGATCTCTGAAACAGGCGTTAGCAGCAATTACTGCGCCAGCCATCTCAGCGACGCCAACGCAGATGGCCTTATGACTATAGCCTTCCCCATGGAGGGAGAGAACAATGGGTTTGGCAGTACAGGAGCACAGCTCGGCCTTGCCGACTGCAACGTGTCGCCTTACGATCAACAGACACAGTTCACCCCATACCGTACCATTACCCTTGGATTCACATTAAAACCTATCGTCGAGACCACTATCCCTTGGGACGTTGTGGAACCGCTCTATGAGCCCAGCACCGATTACCAAGGCTCGCGCAACACGTGGTCGTGGATCCTTTGGCAAGACGAGAGCATCAACTACGACGACCAGGTGGCCTTCATCAACCTGGCCGCCGACCTCGGTTGGGAGGGATGTCTCATCGATGGTGGCTGGTATAAGAACATTGGTCGCGAAGGCATGGAACGCCTCTTTGCATTGTGCAAGGAGAAAGGTGTACGTCCGTGGGTGTGGTACAACTCAAATGGTGGATGGAACGATGCACCGCAGTGTGCCCGTCAGGCCATGCACAATCCTATCGTTCGCAAGCAGGAAATGAAATGGTTACGCGATGGAGGCGTAGCCGGCATCAAGGTCGATTTCTTTGCAGGTGATAAGCAGGAGACGATGCGTCTCTACGAGGCTATTCTCTCGGATGCTAACGACTATGGTCTTCAGGTTATCTTCCACGGCTGCACTCTGCCGCGTGGTTGGGAGCGTATGTACCCGAATTATTGCGGTTCCGAGGCCGTCCTTGCCAGTGAGAATCTTTATTTCGGTCAGCCTTTCTGCGATATGGAAGCTCGGCACGCTTGCTTGCATCCCTTCGTTCGCAATGCCGTAGCGTCGATGGAGTACGGTGGCACCGTGCTGCAGAAACGCTTGCACCGCTATCCGGATAAGGGCAACACGCGTCGAACCAGCGATGTCTTTGAGCTTGCCACCGCCATAGCCTTTCAATGCAGCGGACAGAACTTTGCCCTCACGCCTCGCAACCTCACCGAACAGCCCCAGTTTGAAATCGATTTCATGCGGCAAGTGCCTACGACGTGGGACCAGACATTGTTCATCGACGGCTATCCCGGCAAGTATATCGTCTTAGCCCGTCGCCATGGTGAGCAATGGTATGTCGTTGCCATGAATGCCGAGTCGGAAGCAAAGCAGCTTAAGCTTGACCTGAATGTGCTTGGTGTTTCTGCAGCCAAGTCTCTTTCCACGCTCCTTCACGACGGCACAGACGGGAAGACTCCGCAGCAAACTGCACTCAAACTGGATAAGCGTGGTCGCATCAATCTCACGTTGCAACCTCAGTGCGCTGCCGTTATTTATTAATATTAAGTTGATACCATGAATTATCAGAGCATATTAGAGAAGGTAATAGACCAAACCAATCCACTTGTTGCCGAAGGGCATCAGGCAGATTATATTCCCGCGTTGGCCGAGGTGAACCCCGACCAACGCGGGATTTGTTTACATACACTTTCGGGTCATCAGTATTCTGTGGGCGATTCCGATGTACGTTTCTCCATTCAAAGTATCTCCAAAGTCTTTGCGCTTGCCATGGCGTTGAGTCTTGAAGGCGACAATCTGTGGACTCGTATGGGCAAGGAACCTTCGGGTACCGCCTTCAATTCACTCTTTCAGCTTGAGATGGAGAAGGGCATTCCACGTAACCCTTTCATTAATGCTGGCGCCATCGTCATGGCCGACATTCTTGTGTCGCACATGCTTGATCCCGAACATGATTTCCTAACATTTGTGCGTCGGATGGCCGACAACGATTCGATCAACTATAACCGTCTGGTTGCTTTCTCAGAACGTTCTACAGGCTATCTGAATGCAGCCATAGCCAATTTGCTCAAGTATCATGGCAACATTCGTAACGACATAGAACGCGTGCTGCAATTCTATTGTATGATGTGCAGCATAGAGATGAGCTGTTGCGAGTTGGCACGTGCATTCTTGCCTTTTGCCGACCATCGGCGTCCATTCTCTTTTAGCGGTGTGGAGTTGACGTCGTCGCAGGTGAAGCGGATGAATGCCATTATGCAGACTTGTGGTTTCTACGACGAGGCCGGTGAGTTCTCCTACCTCGTAGGCCTGCCTGGTAAGAGCGGAGTGGGCGGTGGCATAGCGGCTATATATCCGCAGCGCTATGCCGTAGCGGTGTGGAGCCCGCGGTTGAACGAGAAAGGAAACTCTGTTGTGGGGATGAAAGCCTTGGAGTTGTTGACGACAGAGACCAAAGAATCCATCTTCTGATGATGGCAAATGAGTAAACATAAAAAGAGTGAAAAGTGAACCAAGGCGGTTCACTTTTCACTCTTTTTTGTGCTTTTAAATCAATGTGATTCCGGCTTTTCGGCATTGCATCCGCATCTCTTCGGGCCAGATGCTGGATTGTGTCTCGCCGATGTGTGCCTTGTGCAAGAGAATCATGCATAGTCTGCTTTGCCCGATGCCGCCGCCGATGCTCAAAGGCAACTCTCCTTTCAGTAGTCTTTGATGGAAGTAGAGGCGTTTGCGGTCTTCCTTGCCCTGAAGTGCCAACTGCCGTTCCAGTGCCTCGGCGTCTACGCGAATGCCCATCGAAGAGAGCTCGATAGCACGACCGAGCGTTGGATACCAGATGAGCAGGTCGCCGTTCAGTCCGTTGTAGCCGTCGGCATTGGGCGTTGACCAGTCGTCGTAGTCCGGAGCCCGCAGGTCGTGGGTGCTGCCATCGCCCAGCTTGCCGCCGATACCTATGATGAACACAGCACCGTAAGCTTTGCAGATGGCGTCTTCGCGTTCTTTTGGCGACAGGGTGGGGTACTGGCGTCGCAGTTCTTCGCTGTGTATGAAATGTACTTCCTCCGGAAGGAAAGGTGTGAGCTGGGGATACATTTCAGAGAGATAGTATTCGGTGCGTAGGATGCAGCCATATATACGTTCCACCGTACGGCGCAAGTACTTCAGGGTGCGGTCCTCACGTGTCATCGTTCGTTCCCAGTCCCATTGGTCGACATAGATGCTGTGGATGTTGTCCAGCTCCTCGTCGGCACGCACGGCATTCATGTCGGTGATGACACCGAATCCTGGGCGTATCTTGTAGTCGGCCAGTGTGTTGCGTTTCCATTTGGCCAGCGAGTGCACGATTTCGGCCGGAGCATCGTCCATGTCCTTGATAGGGAATGTCACGGCGCGCTCCACGCCATTGAGGTCGTCGTTCAGTCCTAATCCTTTCAGCACGAAGAGCGGCGCCGTCACGCGGCGGAGCCTCAGCTCCGAACTGAGCGAGTTAAGAAAGAAATCCTTTATTTTCTTGATGGCCAGCTCCGTCTGTTGCAGGTCGAGAGCGGGCGTATAGCCTTCGGGTTTAATCAGTTTACTCATTTATGAACGTTTTATTCTGTCGTTTTGTGCTGCAAAGTTAATTTCTTTCTTTCAAATAGACAAGTAAACCGATAAATACTTTGTCATTTTGCTCGCATTTAACTCCTGGCGGCTATCATCAATGGCGACCGAACCCACCTCTGTCCATGCCAGAGCCTACGCTTGTTGCTGCCGTAGCTGTTCCGAGCGAGGAGCCGCCGCTAATTGTGCCGTCGACATTGATGCCGCACCATGATGTGCCGCCGCTGATGCTTACGCCGCTCTTTAAGGTGTATGAGCTGCCGGCCGCCATGCCGTTGGCCGTCAAGAAGCAGGCGGTGCACGATGTGGAGGGAACACTGATAGCCATTAGGCCGTTGCCGTTGCCGTCGAAGAGGCCTATGGTCTTTCCGCTGACATTGGTCGTGAGCGCTATACTGGCCTGCTTGCTTGAGCTGGCCGTCTGTGCCACCGAGCCGCCCACGCCGAAGACATTGCCGCCGTTGATATAAATGGAGTAGCCTTCGGCTGCATCAATCGGGTTCTCAGGTGCGCCGGCACCTATGGCCACGATGTTGCCGCCGTTGATGATGAGATTCTTGTTGGAGTCAATGGCATCGTTGTTGAGGCTGTGGGCATAGACGTAGCCGTTGTTGATAGTGAGAATGCCTGCACTGTTAATGGGGTCGTCGTAGCCATAGGCTGCCGTGCAGCCACCGTTGAATGTGATTGCGCCCTTGCTCTCGATAGCTTCGGTGCCGTCGCCCGTGCCGCTGAGTTTTACGGCAACGTTGCCACCGCTGATGACGAGGTCGCCGTCTGCCTTGATGCCTTTAGGCGACGAGGTAGTCTTGCCGCTGCCAGCACGTCTGCCGGTTGTGGCCACCTGCACGGTGCCGCCGCTGATGTTGATAGTGCCGTCGGCATTCAGGCCCTTGCCGCCCGTGCCTGTGCTCATGGCCTGTACTACACCTCCGCTGATGGCGATGTTGCCGTCGGCCTTGATGCCGGCGCATGAGCTGTAGTCGGCTTCCGAGCTGTCGTAGACAGCGGCGCCCGAGGTCTTGGTGACAATTTTGCCACCGCTAATGTAGACATTTCCGTCGGCACTGATGCCTTTGGCCGCATCGCCCGTAGAGCTGATGTGCAGCAGTCCGCCGCTGACGACAACATCGGCGTCGCATGCTATGCCGTCGTCTGCGGCTGTTATGCTGACGTAACCGCCTGTGACGACGATGCTGTCGTTGGCATGCAAGCCATCCTTAGCATCACTCGTGAGAGTTAGGTCGGTGCCGTTGTGAATCCAAATGTAGTCGTCGGAGGCTATGGCATGCATCGTCTGGCTGCCGACGCTGAGGGTGCCCGTACCGCTGATGAGCAACTTGCCCTCGGTGAAAAGGCAAGCCTTACGATCCTCGTTGCTTGAGGTATAGGTGCCGCTGTCGTTTAGCGTGTTGGAGCCTTCAACGTAGAGGTAGCAACGCTTCGAGGGTTGGATGTTGATGGCCGGCGCGCCGCTCTTGGTGAGCGAGAGACCGGATAGGGTGAGCCCGAACTTCTTGTTGTCGGCGCTCTTGGTCATACGGAACGAGCCGTCGGCACTCGATCCCGTGAGCACATAAGTTACGCCTGCCGCAGTTGAGCTGACAGTGACGTCGGCGCCGTCGATGCTGACGTCCACGCCCTCGATGGTCCGGTCGGCAGTAGCGGTGGAGCCGTCGTAGGTGATAGTGAGCGTGGCTGTAGAGGTGAAGTTCTCGATGTAGTCTTCGTAGTGGCTGTCTGTGGCGTCGGCAGGAGCCGTTTCGTCTACGGTGGCGTAAGTCTGTTTGTCTGCCGTGTCGAAGCTGACGCTGAAGTCAAGCACTTCGGCCGCTGTAGTCGTAGTCACGTCAACGGAGCCCGATGCGTTCCCGGGAATGTCGCTGTCCGTCAGTTCTTCTTCGCTGCAAGCGTTGAACGATGCTGCAAGGGCTATTGCCGCTAAGGTGGCCAAGTATTTGCGTGTTTCCATAATGAGTTTTTTAATAAACGGGCTGTCGCTGTCTTTTATTATAACCTTAGTATTCGCTTTCAAACATTTTAACCGTTCTCTATACCCGTTTTTTAGATTTTTTTTGTTTTTCAGAAATAAATCTCCTTTCGTCACTTGCGATTCGTCATTTTTTTGTAACTTTGCACCTGCAAAAGGCTCCGTAGCTTAGCTGTATAGAGCGTCGGATTCCGGTTCCGAAGGTCGCGGGTTAGAATCCCGCCGGAGTCACATGATTATAACAATCAACAAGAAGCGCAAGAGGATGGTGGCAACGCCAGCCGCTTGCGCTTTGTTGTTTTACAGCGGTCTTCGGACTGTAGCCGTACGGGCATCCTGTCAGCCAAGACTGCAATAAACGATGTACTCATTAAAATAATTAATACGATGCGACGACTCATTCTAATCTTCAATCTCCTCTTGTTGTCGGGCCTCAGCTCTGTGGCCACGGCACAATCGTGGACTGCCGACAATGGTAACGGCACCTTCACCAATCCGCTCTTCTACGACGAGTTCTCCGACCCCGACATCCTGCGTGTGGGCGACGATTACTATCTTGCCGGCACAACGATGCATGCCGTGCCAGGCCTCGTCATCTTGCATTCCAAGGATTTGGTCAACTGGGAGAACATCAGCTATTGCTTCGACCGTTTCGACTTTCCGGAAGATCGCTTCGCGCTGAAGAACCACGAGGAAATCTACGGCCAAGGCATCTGGGCGCCCTGCATACGCTATGCCAACGGACAGTTCTACGTCTTCTCGAACATTAATGGCAAAGGTTTGCAGTGCTACACGGCCAAGGACATCCATGGCCCATGGGAACATCACAACATGAAAGGCAACATCTACGACCTCGGCGTGCTCTTCGACGACGACGGCAAGGTATATGCCATCCATGGCTACGGCACCGTGAAGTGCACAGAGCTGAAGCCCGACATGAGCGGCCCAGTCGAAGGTACCGAACGTGTCATCATTCCCGAGGGCAACGGCGTGGGCGAAGGCCATCACATGTACAAGATCGACGGCATCTACTATCTCATCTCCACCGACTATCGCCCTAACGGACGCACCCTCTGCTCACGCTCGAAGAGCATCTGGGGACCTTATGAGACACGCGTCATCACTGCCGACGAGACCTACGGCTACCATGCAGCTTCGCTCACTCAAGTGCCACGCGGCACGCAACCACGCATAGGCACCGACGGCACTAAGTTCGGCCTCGGACCGGTGGACAAGGACGCCACGGCCTGCACCAATGCCCATCAGGGTGGCATCGTACAGGCTACCGACGGCTCTTGGTGGGCGCTCTTCATGATGGATTTCCACAGCATTGGCCGCACCGTATGCCTCATGCCCATGACGTGGAAAGACGGTTGGCCTATGGTGGGCCTCGAAGGCAACCTCGGCCGTGCGCCGCGCACATGGTTTAAGCCTGGAACATCAGCTGCCCTCGCTGCATCCTCGGCATCCTCAGCCTCTTCTTCCGTATCTCAGGATGCGGCAAAAACGCAATCTTCAACCGCCCACGCACCCTATCAGCGCAGCGACAACTTCGATGGCCGCAAGCTGGGCCGCATCTGGCAGTGGAACCATAACCCCGACGACGGCAAATGGAGCCTCCGTGGCGGCCGCCTTCGTATAACCGCTCAGCCAGCCGAACAGCTCATGTGGGCAAGAAACACCCTCACACAACGCGTCATCGGTCCTAAGAGCATCGTTACCGTAGAGCTCAGCACGAAAGGCCTCAAAGAGGGAGATGTCTGTGGCTTAGGCAACATCAACGTGCCCTGTTCGTGGGTCGGGATAGTGAAGGAAAATAAGAAAATTAGTAATTTAGAGAATAAGAAGAGAGAGAGAAGTGAAGAATACCTGCTTCGTTGCTTCGAACAGCTGACCAATGACACCGTGGATGTCCGCCTCAGCCTGCCGAAGGGCAAGATATGGTTGCGCTCGATAGGCGACTACGACAACGACCAAGCCCAATATGCTTACTCCGTCGACGGGCACAACTTCACGACCATAGGCCGCATGATGCCGCTCTCCTATCAGCTCATCTCGTTCCAAGGCTCGCGTCATGCTCTCTTTGCTTTCAACGTTACGGGCAAGCAAGGCGGCTATGCCGAGTTCGACAACTTTACCGTAGAAGAACCTTGCGCCGACCGCAGCCAGAACATTCCCTACGGAAAGACCTTCCGCATCATCAACAAAGCCACAGGTCGACCCGCCGTATGCGACCCGCATGGCCTCCTCTACGACACGCAAGCTGCAGACAAAAGTCCAAGGACACAGTTCCGCATCATCGACAAAGGCAACGGAAAGGTTGCGCTTCAGTGTGTCGACGGACGCTACATCAAGGTCTACGGCGAAGGACTGGCTGGCGACGTACGCTTCACCGACAAAGCCGACGAAGCCGAAACGTTCCTCTGGCAGGACTACCTCAACCGTGACTTCATGCTCTTTTCGCTGCGCAACCACCGCTACATCGGTAAGTCGCCAACCACCGGCAGCCCTTATTCTATGGACTATACCGGCGCCGATCCGGCCCGCAGGAATGGCAGTGTGCTACGTTGGGAAGAGGTGAAAGGCGAATGATGGCCAAACGAAGGATATCTGCAACTAAGCTCAATACGCAAAAAGGGAAGGCCGTGGAACAATCCACGGCCTTCCCTTTTGCTTTGTGTGGCTGGCCGGAATGCTTGTTCGGTCGCGACCGAACAAGCATTCCGGCTAAGCGTTTTGGCGACAACCTATAGCGGTGGTGCAGCTCTCGGCCTTTCCTTTACATCATTCTGAAAGGAGAATTTCGCAGGTGTCGAAGTTTATTTCCCAACTGCCGTTCTCGCTCGCTTCCCACTGATATTTAGCGGACATGCGATCCCACCAGTTCTGAAAAAGCGAAGAGGTCTTGCCCATGTCGGCAACAAGACGTTCGTAGAGTTCTGTGTTGTCGGCCGTCAGCACTTGGGCTAATTCATTGAGTCCGTTGCGTCGTTCGAAGAGTGCCTGTATCTCGTCGCGCTCCTCAGGTGTCACTTGTCCGACTTTCTTACGTTCCATATCATTCTTATTTATCACTTATCGCTATTCTTATTTATTGTAACATTGACTAAGCCCAATCCATACGCTTGTCGAAAGGATCGAGATAGTCGATTTCTGCAATCTGAATCTCCGGAAGGAAATGTGGATTCGTACGGCGGATGTTGCCGAGCAACGCACGGGAAGCATTCCGCTCTAAGTGCGCCAACACACATTGCTCATGGCTTGGCGTGTTCACTTCGCGGGTCAGTTTGCGGTTGAGCCATACGCAACGGCGACATTGGAAAGCATCGCAATGGCGACAGAGCGGTGCGTACTCGAGCTTGTATAGTTGGGCGTTGGGGATATCAAGGTCTTCTTCAAGCGAGCCTACGCTTTCCTCCGGATTCTCGTAGAAGAAGGCAGGGCATACGTAGAAGCGTCCGTTCGGGGCTAAGGTTATGCTTGCAACACCGGCGCCGCAGTTGTTCATCTCGGTAAGCGCCATTCGGTCGGTGACGAGGTTTACCCAGGGCATCTGTCCCTTTTGTGTGAGTGACTCGACCCGCTCACTGATCTTCGACAAGAACGCTCTGTAGCTTTCGAAGTCTGCGTCGGTGAATGCCTCGACGTCGGTGACAACAATGTTCAGGCGAGGCGTGCGCCCTATCAGGTCAACGACTTCATTTGCTTGGGAGAATAGCTCTTGGTGAGCCATGCGTAGCACCACAGGAACTGCAATGTTGCCTTCGAAAAGTTTGTTGGTAACCCATACGTCAGCGCCTTCAAGAACAGGCTTTATCTTGGCATGGTCTATGCTTTCGATGACCTCGGTGTAGGCTTCGGGCAAGGAATAGTCGGGGTAGACAAACTGAATGGTGAGGTTCTCCATCATGGCATAGCGAATGCCTTGGCGGAGAACGTCGAGCGGAATCAGCTGATGCTCGCTGAAGGGATTGTTGGCGTGGCAGTAGCTCACGCTGGAGTCGTCGAGAAGTATGATGAGGTAGGTCAGCATGGTGTCTGCGAGGGTTTACGGTGGTTCTCGTCGAAGTCCTTGCGCAAGCCTTCGAGTTCGAGCTTGCGGTAGAGCTTATTCCAATAATAATTATTCGCGCGCACGCGAGCCTTGTGCATAAGACAGATGGCCGTGGAACGCTCGTAGATAGTGTTAGTTCTGGCAGCATCGTAGTTCTCGCCTTGGCACCATGCACAACCGCTGGCTACCTCGCAGTCGATACATTTCTGCGGACTCTGCGAGAAACGGTCGAGGGTCAGGAAGGGGCGCAGCAGATTCTTATTGATGCCATCGCGGACATTGCCTATAATGATAGGCTCCTTTGAGCGCAAGGAGTAGGCTGCGAAGCGAGTGCAGGGGTAGAAATTGCCTGAGGCATCCACGGCAAGCATCATGCCTGCACCGCACCAGTTCTGGTTCTCTGACTTGATGTCCATCGGCTTGCCGATGTGCTCAGAGAAGAACGAGCAGGCATAGTCGCGATAGTAACCGCCGTCGATGATAGCATCTGCCAACTGCATCAGCTGGTCTTGGAACAGACGGTCGTCGCCCTCTTTCCACACATCCTCGAACACCACGTTGATATTCACTTCGTGAATGCCGAGGCTGTAGAGGTGCAGCACGCTCTCGCAGATGTAGGGGATGTCGGCCGAACTGATGGTCACCTTCGTGCCGTCCCCTGGGAATTGCTTTACCCATAGCGGGATGTTCTTGACCACATCGGCATACGACCCACGCTCTTCTTCTGGTTTAGGCATGATACCTTGCTCCATCTCCGGCGTCTTCCAGATGCGGTTGAGGTCGTGCTTGCGTTGCGTGCCGTCGATGGTTATGCCAATGCTCAGATGCGCTGCATTCTTCTTGATGAATTGTTGCACCTTCTCGGTGTGGTAGTTGATGCCGTTGGTCGAGAACGAGAAGCGGTAGCTGTTGAACCAATGATGTTTTCTGCGATACATCTCTATCTTGATGTAATCGCATAACTTGTCGATAAGGTCTATCTCAAGAAAAGGCTCACCGCCTATGAAATCCCAGACGACAGACTCTTCAGGCATATCACTCTCATGCGAAAGAATGTAGTCAACTGCCTGTTTGGCTACTTCGAAAGACATGCGCTCTTTCGTGTTTTTGCCCACAAGATAACAATATTTGCAAGCAAGCTGGCAATCCTTTGTGACGATGAAGGTGATGGATTTTGACCTGTCAGACTGCCATGCGTTATCAACTGGCCGTATCATTAACCTCGCCCACCTGATGAAGATTTAGAACAGGAACCGCTACAACTCTGATAGCAAGCACCCTTGCAGCCGCTTCTGCATTCGCTGCGGCAATTGCTATTTCCGCATGACCCCTGGCAATAAACCTTACAACCGGTTGTACAGGTCACACGGCACGTCCCAACACAGTTGTTTGCGCAAGCCTTAGAGCACTTTCCTGTGCATGAAGTACAGCCACCGCTTTTACCAGTTCCTTCGGGCACGCCTCCTATATATGGGTTGTCAGGGTCGTCAATCTCGCATGATGTTAATGCAGAAGGTAGCATCGTCATAGCGAGGAAAGGCAGTGCTGCACCTGCCGCACGTTTAAAGAATTGTCTGCGTGAGATAATATCTTCTCTTTCTTTATCTTGTTCTTTCATAAGACTATGAACTATTAATCTTGGTTATATGTTTGTTTGTTCCTTAGAAGTAGTCGGTTGCGTTTAGAAGTACCATCCGACTTTTGAAACAAAGTGATTGGTTCCTTTTCCCGTTCCTGTCTTTTGAAGTCCGAAGAAGAGGTCGAATTGTTTCCAGCGGAAGCCAGGTCCGAATTCAAGATAGAATGCAGGCTTGCTATTGCTTGGCTTAACGCACCACGAAGGACCCATATCCAGCGTGATGAAAGGTTTGAAGTCAGGTTTAACGGGGAAGAAACCACGTGTATGGAAGTATGTGGCTATAAACCAGCTGATGTCACCGAAATCGCCACCATGAGGATAGTGGGTGTTCATCAATGCATCAAAGCCTATACCACATTCAATATATTCATTAAGCGATACTCCTTGCAGGAAACCGGTCTGAATGTGGGCGTTGTATAGTTTGTAACCGTCAATATGACTTGTAGTGGCATAGCCTATATGCCATTCGCCCATGTATTTGGCATCAATGGTAAACGATGGGAATCGGCTTTCACCGCGTGAATCGGCACGTTTGTCGGCGCGAGCACGCTTTTTAGTCTTTCGGTCGGAAGCTTTTTCTGAATACTTTTCGTCGTCTCTCTCTCTGTAATCTCTCTCGTTGCGGCGCTGTTCGCGAGCTGTTGGTTGCTCAACCACTTCTTCAATGTCGTCTTCGATGAATCGTTCGGGCTCTTTCTGGAGGTAGCTGGCGCTGACGTAGCGAGTGGCTCCTTTATAGTTGATGGTGGCCCAACCTCCGGAAATGTTCTGCACCTCTACGAGCTCGTCGCGAAGCAGGGAACCAGCAATCGTTGACTTCGTGGTTGCGGCACTGCGGACGTTCACTTTCTGAGCTGTCACGCGGTATAAGTTCTTGTTATCTCGCTTTGCTTTCCTTACTACTACGGGCTTGGGAGCAGGCTCTGCAGGCTCTTCGTGCGAGACACGCGAATCGGTTGCTGAGGCTGTGGCTTGCACTTTGCCTTTTTTGACATCTTTGACAAAGCTGTTCAGATCGTTGGCCAAGTTCATCAGTGCAAGTCCGTAACGTACCGTTTCCGACATGTGGCCAATGCCTTTCTCGTCCTCGATGTTGAGTGTGCACAAGAGCTTGTTGGCACGGTCGCGTACTTCAAGCGTGCCGTTGATGATGGCACCACCCGCTTTAACAGAAGCCATGGGGATGAACGACGAAGCGCCGTTGCCAACGTCAAGCGTTGCAATGTGGACAATCATCTTATAATCGGTACTGCCGGACTCTTTGATTTTCCAATAGCCATTTTTCTTGTTGAAGCGGTAAGTGAAATATTCTTCAGCCTTTTTACGGTCTTGAGGCCAATCGCGAACAAAATCATTGCCACGATGCTTCAAGTACTGCGGGAAGAGACGGTCGTCCCAATTAGTCACTCGTGCATGATCCCAATCAATCACGAAAGTGGTGGTGGCTTGCTCGAGGAATACGCGCGGGTTACCCGACCGCAGAGTCACGTGATCGGCAGCCTGTGACATTAAGGTCAACAGTGCAGCGAAAGTGAGCATTAGAATTTTTTTCATTTGTTTATTCTTTTGGTTAAAATTTGGTTCAAAATTAAGTTTTTTTGTTGAACAGCCATGCTTTTTAACCAGTTTTTTTCATTTTATAAAAGACGATTGTTTGTTCTTATGTGTTTTATAGTCGAAATGATAAAAAACAGGCCTGTATCAGCGCTTTAATACAGACCCATTGTTGCTATGCGGAGGAGATAAGTAATAGTAATGATTCCGTAGTCGGTGACTTCAGGCTAATCCAGCTCGAAGAAGCGTGTTGTCTTTGGACTATACAAAAAACAGTTGGCACAAAGGCCCTGCCGGGACAATGTGCCAACTGCTTTAGCTATTGGGTATAATGGGTTTATTTAAGTTTCGACTTAACCCTTATTTGAGGGTCACCTTTTGTGTGCGGAAGACGTTTTTGTCGAGCATCTTTACGATGTATGCTCCGGCAGGGAAGTCGGCGGGCACGGCGGCCGGGTTCTTCACGAAACGTACGAGGCGGCCGTCGGTGGTGTAAATCCAAGCTTTCTCTACGTTCGTGAACTCGAGAGCTCCGTTTTTGAGTACGACCTCGGAGGCAGCCCTGACGTTCTTTACGTCATCAGGCTCAGGTTCGGGCAATGTGCGCAGGTTTTCGGGCTCGTCGGCTATGCCTTCATCGTAAGGCTTGGCCGTGGGTTGACGCTCGGGGTTGTTGCCGCTTATCTCAACGCCCAAATCAATTGTGAAGCCTTTGGCGGTCAATCCTACAGGACCCGGATGTGCAGCCCATGCGTCGGTGAAGACGATTCGGATACGACTCTTACCGCATACGGCATCCTCTGGTATTTTGACCTTGAAGGGAATCAGAGGATTGTCGGTGTAGCCGTTGGTATGGAGAGGCGTTCCGCCGTAAGCTTGAGTATTCTCGATGCTGTTGTTGGTTTGGGCTTTGCCTTGCTCAATGATGAGCTCGTCGGTGGTTCCCTCGAAGAAGCCGTTGATGTTCCAGTCGGCATAGCCTTTCATGATGCACCATTGAATGCCGTCGTCGCCTTTGAGCCATTCGTAGTTGAACGTAATCTCATCGCCTTGCTTCACTTTGACAATTGAGGTCTCGGAAGCGTTCACGTAGTTGCGATTCTCTACAGGGCCGGGGGCGTTGCATGTGTAGTTAAGGTTTTCCACGCTGGCACCGGTTGTCGTGATCTTAGTCAGGTAGCGTGTGGTGATAGCTGTCTGGTAGCCTTCGGCATCAGGGTTAATCTCGCTCACACCATATTCCAGACCATCGGCGCCAGTGCCCTCGGGAACATTGCTGCTGCGGGTGATGGCCACCCACTTAGGCTCTGAGTAAGTCTTGAGGTCTGTGGAGACGGCTCGTACGCCAAAGTAAGGCTGCTCGTCTGCAGTCATGGGCACATCGCCAACGAAGGCCGACCATGCTTGCACGTGGCTCACTACGCTCACACGTCCATCCTCACCGTTCTTGTAGAGAACCTCGAAGTGGTCGATGTTGGCTTCGTCGTTGTAAGTGGTAAATGGCTTCTCACCTTGTGCATCAAGGTCCCAGAAGAGTTTGACACTGAGCTTTGTGGTAGTTTCTTTCTTGACCTCGGCCATTAGTTCTTTTATTGAGGCAGGTTGTGCTGTGGCTTCGTCGCTTAGGATCAGCTCGCCGACGTAGACTTCATAGTCGGGCGTGGCATCCTTGACGCGGAGTCCTACGAAATCAACCTGATCGGAAGCGCTGATGCCCGTGAGCGCTATGGTCTTCTCTTCCCAGACTTTGTCTGTAGTTGCGCCTACAGGATATTCCTTCCAGTCGCTGCCTACTTTTACGATGAGGTATAGGCCTGTTTCGGTAGTACCCTCCTTCTTGGTCTTTACGGCAATCTTGGCGTAGGGCTGGCCTGTTGTGCCAGTGAGGGCCGTGCGGAACAGAATGATGTCGGCCGAGCCTGCTTCTCTACCTTTCAGGCGCAGACAAGAGCCTCCCATGTAAGCATCTTCAATCGTAAACTCAGGGTTGATGACCGCTGTATGGGTTGTTGTTCCTTCTTTATACTGAAGCCAACGATAGGTGGGCACAATGTCCTGGGTCGACATGTTGTACCAGTTGCCGTGTGTCTTCTTGCCTTTATAGGTGTAGACTTCGCCGATACCGGTGCTGAAATAAGTGTGGAAAGGATATTTGCCTTGGATGGCCGAGCGTTCGGGGAAGTAGGTGGCCAGTCCGCCGAACTTCGAGAGGGGAGGTGTCGTGCCGCTCCAAGCCCAATCGTTGCCAGTGTTGCTCATGGCAGGGCGATCGGCTGGGTTGCGCTTGCCGCCTGAGACGGTGCGCTCCAGCAGGGCTTGATAGTTTTCCTGAAACTCCTGTGCATCGTTGCCCACGTTGTTACTCCAAAAGCGGCTGTTCCCATGCTCGCCCCACAGCACGGCGCCGATGTCGCGGCCCTTAAGGTTTGTCCACGAGCGGTTCATCGTTACGATCCACACGCCGGCATAGAGGCCGTCGGTGGTTCCCATGGCTTTCTTTGCAGCTGTTTCCGAGCTGCTCATAGCGCCAGCGGCAATGAAATTGCTGGCCGAGTAGTTGAGGAATGTCTCAGCCGTGCGGCCGTCGGCGCTGCCGAATAGGGCATTGGCGTTGGAGTTTGTCAGCGTGCTGCTACTGGTGTACAACCCGATGTGGAAGTTCTTGAAACCTCGCGCCTCTGCTTCCTTATATAGGGCCTTGTGGAAGGCAACGATGTCAGCGTTGCTGTAGGAACCGTCCTCCCAGTTGTAGTTGATGCCGTCGGAGCCAAAGAACATGAGAGCGCTGATGAGCGGCTTGACGTACTTGAAGGTGCCGTCGCTATTCTTCTCTGTTACGAGCTTCGAATATGCTTGGTCGCCGCTGCCGGGCGTCCATGACTCAAAGAACTTAATGCCCGAGAATATGTCGGTGCCGTTCTGGTGGGCAGCGTCAATCCAAGAGCCGGGAGCTTGGAACAAACCATGGTTCCAAGAGCCGAACAGATGGGTGTAGTTCCAAATAGAGTAAGTGTCGTCGCCTGCATTGGTGCCTGGGTAGCCACCTATACCCTTGGCTGTGCCCATGGGGATGTTCATCCATAGGCGGCGGGTGTTTTTCACATTACTGATAAGCTGGTTGGCCTGGTCGTCGATGAGCGGTCGAGGACGCACGTGTGAACGTGCAAACTCAAGGTCGATCATATTAAAACCGGCGGCTTCAAATTCCTCACGTGTTGGCACGTCGCGTCCAGCCTGTTGGGCATTGTAGAAAAGGTCCAAGATGCCGCTGTCGGTGAATGGCGTGAAATCGAAAATGTCACGCGAAGCCGAGGGCGAGTATTCTTGAGCCTGAATTGTCTGGTAGCCTCCTATCGCGAGGACCGCCAGAGCTGTAAGAAGGATTCTTTTCATAGCTGTAAGTTAGTTTTTCTTATTTATTATATATGTGTTATTATTAATGTGTCAACTGGTCAATTTGTCAGCGCGTCAAAAGTTGGGCACTTCCTTGTCCCACCAGATGCGCGTTGCTTGATAGTCCTCGCCTCCGAGGGCTTCGAGGCCCGTCTCGGTTATGTCGGCCACCGAAGCATCGTCTGTGTCGGGGAATGGGCAGCGGCGAATGATGTCGCCGTAGCTAAGCGTGCCGTCGCCCTCGTCAGCATTAAGTACGGGGAAGAGTCGCGGATAGCCGGTTCGTCGTAAGTCCACCCATGCCTCAAAGCTAATAGGGAAGGCTGCGATATATTTCTGAGTGATAATCTTTTCGAGTTTTACTTCTTGGCTGTCGCCTTCGTTCCATGCCACACCTATCTTTGTGACACTGGGCTCGTCTGCGACCATCCCAAGCGGATCGTGGTAGGTGTAAGGCACAGCTTCAGCACGCTGGATGTATTCGTCGACGAGGGCGTCGTACATTTCATGTTGCCAGTCCTCCGAGCGCTCGAAGAGATAAGCGTACCGGATGCCGCGTTCGTAGAACTCGCGTGCCGTGCCGCCCATGTTCCATCCGCGTATGGCTCCTTCAGCTCTGAGGAAGTCTACTTCAGACATCTTCATAAGGTAGAGCGGTGCTTGAGCCATGTAGTCTGCATCGAAGACGCTGTAGTTGAGCATCGGGTTCGTGGCTGGGCTCTGTCCCATGCCTGGGTGAATGCCTTCGCGCAGTCCCACGATGCGGGTGTCAGGTTCAAGCACCTCACCCGTCTTGGTGTTTACGATGGCACCTCCATTGTTTTTGAAGAAAGGATAGTCGCCTTGGGTGTATGGATGGCTGAGGCTCATGAGTATGCTCTCGAAAGAGGCACTTAGGCGTGCGTCGCCCCATGAAATCCAAATCATGTTCAAGGGATGACCAAAGCCGAGCTGGTAACCATAGAGCCCGAACTCCTGCTCGGTGCTCTCAATGACTCCGGCGGCTACGGCCTCTTCGGCCCATTGACGGGCAAGCTGTGGCTCGGCTTTTACGCAGTGCATGGCCATGCGCAGCTTCAGTGAGTTGGCATATCGAATCCATTCGGCTACGCCTGTGCGGCCATAGAATTTATTCTGGCATACGTCGAAGTTGTCGTCCATGAGCTTTTGCATCTTAGCCTTGTACCAGTCTGGGCGTGCTTCGTAGTGGGAAAGGCAGTCGGTGATGGTGCTGATGTGCCCGATGATTGTCTTGTATATGTGTTCTGCGCCGACGTAGGTGAAGGGTGCCTTCTGCTTGTTGGTCAGGAAGTCGTCGTAGGGGAATGCACCGTGGATGTCGGTAATCTCCTGCGAGGCCTGGTCGAAGAGCAGCAGGTACATAGCTTTCATCTCGGGTATGGAGTCTATGGCGGGGTGGTTCAAAAGCGGCACCATTGCGTTCTTCACGATAAGGTATGAACTGTTTGGGCCTGGGTTAAATTCCACGCTGATGTCGTAGCTCGACTGAAGAGTGCCGTACATGAAGTCATAGTGGGGTACAGTCGTGTACTGGGCATAGTTGTCGGGCCCGAGTGAGAACTGACGTTGGTAGGCATGTTCGCCTGGGTAGTCGCCATTCTTGCCTCCACGCATGGCGTATTGTCCGCCTTTTGCTTGTCGAAGGTAAGTGTCGAGCGTAGCAAGCACTCTGTCGAACTCTTCTTCAGTGATGCTGATGCTGTAGTCAATGTGGGCTGGGTTGCCGCGATGTACAGTTGGATCTACCACTTCCTGATCGATGGTCAGCGTGTCCAGCGGTGAATCGAAGTCGAGGCAGGAGGGCAGTAGGGTCAGGGTTGCTATAAAGCAGCAACATGCCGAACAGGTTTTGATATATTTTGAGCGTGACATATCTTTAAAGAAGATAGAAGGATGAAGAATGGGAAATTATTAGAACGTAAGTTTCACGTTGAAACCATAGGATCGCGTAGAAGGCATGTTGAAGAGCTCGAAACCACCGAGCCCATTGCCTGTCGAGAGTGATATATCTGGGTCTACGGGCGCGTCTTTGTAGATAAAGAAGAGGTTGCGTGCAATAAACGAGAGGGCTATGTCCTTGCCTTCGCCGAACACGTTCTGGAACGTGTAGGCAAGCGAGAGTTCACGCAGACGGAAGTTTGTAGCGTCGTAGACATACAACGGTGAATATTGACTGCCACGTGCGCCCATGATTTGGTAGTAGTTCTTCACGCCGATGGTGTTGCCGCTGCCGTCGGGGAGGTACATGGCAGGCAGGCCATCAGCGGTGAGAAGGTTGTTGGCCAGGGCATGGTCGCGGGCGTCGGCCGTGCGTTCAGAAAGTCCCATTTCGTCGAGGAATGCCTCGGTGAGCGATATCACCTTGCCGCCTATGCGCCCGTTGATGAGGAATGAGAGTTGCAGGTTCTTCCAGTTGATGGTGTTTGACCATCCCAGTTGGTACGGCGAGTTCATGTTGCCCACGTACTTAGTGTGGAGTCCTTGCTTCAGGATGTTGCCGGTTGAGGAAAGGAAGATGGTGCCGTCGTCGTTGTGACGGATGTCACGCACGTACATGTCGCCGAAGGAGTCGCCCTCGGTGTAGCGTACACGTACGCCTGCCACATCGGTGTAGACGCGGTTCTTGCGGCCCATTTCGTCTGTGCCCACGCTGAGAATTTTGTTTTTATTGTAAGAGAAGTTGACAGATGTGCGCCAACGGACATTGTGCGCAAAGCGGAAGTTGTAGCCCAGCGTAGCCTCGACGCCTTGGTTGCGTAGCGATGCTACATTGTCCCACACTACGATGCCGGCTGTGTTGCCTATTCCCATGTAAAGGTCTTTGATGGTGCTGTTGTAGTAGGTCACGTCGAGGCTTAAGCGGTTGTCGAGGAAGAGCAGCTCCAGTCCCGTTTCGAACGAATGCGTAGATTCGGGCTTGACATTGTTGAGCAGCGAGGAAGTTGCACCGAGGGCTCCGGTGCGATTGTTGCCGCCAACACCATAATAAAGGCGTGAGGGCACGGCGTTACCTACTTCGGAATATGAGATACGGTATTTGGCATAGGTCCACCATTCAGGCAAGCGCACGAGGTCGCTCAGCAGGGCATTGGCGCCTACACCGAAATAGTTGTAGGCTTGGGGCTTGTCGGGGAACTGGCGGAAGACGCGGTACTCGTCGCGGCGCCACGAAGCATCAAGGTAGATGCGCTCGCGCCATCCAAGCTGAGCTGTAGCCAACCACGCGCGATCCCAGTTGTTGCTTTTGCTCTCAGAGGTTACACCAGAGCTTCCAGACGTGGTGTCGAAGCGATTGACAGCTGTATTGAGCTGTTGGTTCAGAGGGTCGACGTAAGTAGCATTGGCGATGTATGTTCCGTAGTACTCTTTCTTGATAGTGTGGCCGGTCCAGCCAATGTTGGCGTTGACACTCCACGTGTCGGCGAAGGTGTGGTCATAGTTGAGCATATAGTCTACATAGAGCTCTGTCTTGTTGTCGCGCCGTTTGTTGTAGGTGCCATAGTCGTACATTGATGCCGGCGAGAAGGTTGTGGCATAGCGTACGCTCTGTTCCTGATACTTGTCGTGGTCGAAGTTGAAACGAGCCTGAGCCGAGAGTCCTCTCCAGATGTCGAGGTTGCCTTGGAAACCGCCGTAGACTCGGTCCTCCTTGTCGGTGCTGCGGTTTTGTTTCAGCAACCAATAGGGATTATTCTGTCGCGCATCCAAGTAAGCGTAGTTCATCATGGGGCCTGTGAGTTCGGCTCGGTCGTTTTGACGGATGAAGCCACTCTCAGTCTGCACATAATGACCTTGCTCATCAGATAGCCAATGGCCTTCGGCTGTGGCGTAGTTATCGCGGTAGTAGCCCATGTCGACGTTGCGCGGGGCAGTATAGAGATGGTAGATGGGGTTCCCTACCGTACCTCCACCGATGCGGTTACGCGTGCGCGTTTGCGCATAGTTTAATGAGGCGTTTACGGTGAGGCGTTCCCAAAGCTTGTAAGTCTGGCGGAAAGCTATCGTGTTGCGGTTATAGTTGTTGGTCTCTATGAGTCCGAGAGCGTGAGTGTTGGCCACAGAGACGTAGCTCTGCACTTTCTCTGTTCCGCCCGAGAGCGCAACTGAATTGTTCGTCGTTACGCCTGTGCGGAAGAAGTCGGCCACGTCGTCGTTGCCTTTGTTGCGTAGGTGAATGTTACGTTCGTAAGGCATCTTGTCTGTGGCACGTGCTAAAGCTGAGGTGGGCGACTCGCTGATGAGTCCTCCCCAGCCGTTGGCTTCACCAAGATAGCCTTGTGCGTCAACAGCAGCGCCATAGCGGTTTTGTATTTTCGGTGTTGTCAGCGGCACGTCGAAGGTGACGTTGCCTGTGTAGGAAACAGAGAGCTTGCCGCTCTTGCCCTTCTTCGTGGTGATCATGAGCACGCCGTTGGCTGCCCGTGAGCCATAGAGGGCAGCCGCATTGGCACCCTTGAGTACGTTGATGCTTTCGATGTCGTCGGGGTTTACCATCGAGAGCGCGTCGGCACCTTCGGTAGAGACGTACTCGGTCATGTTCTGCGAGTTGTTGGTTTGGTTGCGGATGTCGTTGGTCACGGGTATGCCGTCGATGACGATGAGGGGCGACGAGTCGCCGATGATCGACTTGGCACCGCGCAACACGATCTTTGAGGCACCGCCTGCACCGCCTGCGCTTGGCGTAACGGTGACACCTGCAACCTTGCCTTCGAGCGAGTTGGCCACGTTGCTCTCTTGCACACGCATGAGCTCGTCGGCCTTAACCTGTTGCGTGGCGTAGGTCAGCGATTTCTCCTTGCGCAGGATGCCCATGGCCGTGACTACCACTTCCTGTATGTTGTGGGCTTCAGCAGGAACGAGCTTTATGCGCAAGGGGGTACGTCCCGTAGCGTGTATTTCCTGTGCGTCGTAGCCCATATACGAAACTACTATTACGGGGGCTCTCTCTGAAGTTGCTAAAGCGAACTCGCCGTTCATATCAGTGAGCATGCCTTCGTTCGTGCCATTGACCTTTACGGTAGCACCAATGAGCGGTTCGTTGAACTCATCGAGCACTATGCCTTTGATTGTCAGCCGCTCGTCGGTGGGCTTGTTGAGTTCTGGCGAGCGAGCAGCCCAAAGATTGCTGGGCATAGCTGTAGCGAGCATGAATGCTGTCAACAGCGTCAGCATTTTTGTTAAGTTAGCCTTCATAGGTTTTGTATTCTGAAAGTGAGAAGTTGAATGGTAAATAGTATTGAGGTTCGTTTGAGCACAGATGGGGATGTAGGGTGAGCTTGAAGGGAGATGGCTGGCCTGGTGACAAAATCACCGTGCGCTGTCATGACCAAGGGAGGTAGGATGGATGAAGAAATGACGGAAGATGAAAAGTAGGAAATGAAAGGTGAAGGATGAAAGGTTATGGGTTAAAGGTTAAACATGAAAGGTGAAGAATGAACGGTGAAAGTGAAAATGAAAAATGGAAATGTGCGCTGGAAGAATGAAAGGATGAAAAGTTGAAGCGTTGAAGTTCCTTGTAGTAAAAAGATTCTTTCAACATTTCAACTTTTCATCCTTTCAATTTGGGACGTTTGATTACTTGTCGAGGAGTCGTGCACTCAGTTTCTCCAGCATATCGCGCGTCATGGCTCCGATGCCGAAGTTAGGCCGCCATCCCCATTCTTCGCGAGCTGCTGTGTCGTCGAGGCTGTCGGGCCAGCTCTCGGCAATAGCCTGCTTGAGAGGGTCTACCTGATATTCCATTTCGAAGTCTGGACAGCGTTTCTTGATTTCTGCAAAGATCTTCTCAGGTGGGAAGCTCATGGCAGTAACATTGAACCCGTTGCGATGGATAAGTTTTGCGGGGTCGGCTTCCATGAGCTCTATTGCAGCGCGCAGGGCGTCGGGCATATACATCATGTCCATGCGTGTGCCTTCAGCTATCGGGCAAACGAATTTCTCTCCTCTTACGGCTGCATAGAAGATGTCTACGGCATAGTCTGTTGTGCCGCCGCCCGGCGGTGTGACGTAACTGATGAGTCCGGGGAAGCGGACGGAACGTGTGTCTACGCCGTACTTGGTATGGTAATAGTCTGAGAGCAATTCAGTGGTGACCTTGGAGACGCCATAGATAGTCTTCGGACGTTGAATGGTGTCCTGAGGAGTGAGCTCGTGAGGAGTGTTGGGCCCGAAAGAGCCTATGCTTGAGGGCGTAAACACGGCGCAATTATTCTCGCGTGCCACTTCGAGCACATTCCACAGCCCGTCGATGCCTATCTTCCATGCGAGACGTGGTTTCTGCTCGGCCACGACGCTCAGCAGTGCTGCCAAGTTGTAGATGGTGTCGATATGGTGTTCCTTGACGATGCTTGCGAGTTGTTCGGCGTTGGTGACGTCGGCAATGGCAGAAGGGCCGCTTTCGGCCAATTCGCCTTTAGGTTCTGCTCCTGGGATATAACCTGCAACGACATTTGCGCCGCCATAGCGTGCACGAAGTTCGGCTGTCAGTTCGGAACCGATCTGCCCAGTAGAACCAATGACAAGAATGTTTTTCATTACTTGAGTTTTTTTTTAATTGATGTTAGTTTCTTTTTAGTTTTCGGTACAAAGATAGCAAAAACTTAATTTAGCTTCATAACAAAAAGCCACTTTTTTCTATAGATTTTGCTAATAAGAGAAAAATATATCACTCTTTGCATCTCTGCATGACAAAAAAACGTAACTTTGTGCACGATAAGGGCAAGATAGGTCTTCAGCTTTAGTCTGAAAAGGAGAGGCGAAAAGCTCTGTCCTCATAACCTTTTATCCTAAAAAAACTTATAACCTCAACCCTTAAAAACCTCATAACCTCTACAAATCATGTACGGTAAAATGCAAGCACACCTTCAGCAGACGCTGAAGGAAATCCGCGAGGCCGGCCTCTATAAGGAGGAACGCCTCATTGAGAGTCCTCAATCCGCCGCCATTGAGGTGGCCGGTAAGGAAGTTCTTAATTTCTGCGCCAACAACTACCTTGGTCTTAGCAACCATCCTCGCCTCATAGAGGGCGCAAAGCAGATGATGGATCGCCGTGGCTATGGTATGTCAAGTGTCCGCTTCATCTGTGGCACGCAGGATGTCCATAAGGAACTTGAGGCTGCTATCAGCCGCTTCTTCAAGACCGAGGACACGATTCTCTACGCAGCCTGTTTCGATGCCAATGGCGGCGTTTTCGAGCCTCTGTTGACGGAGGAGGATGCCATCATCTCTGATGCCCTCAACCACGCCAGCATTATCGACGGCGTACGCCTCTGCAAGGCAAAGCGCTATCGCTATGCCAATGCCGATATGGAGGACTTGGAGCGTCAGCTGCAAGCCGCTCAGGAGCAGCGCTTCCGTATTATTGTTACCGACGGTGTGTTCTCGATGGATGGCAACGTAGCTCCTATGGACAAGATCTGTGACTTGGCTGAGAAGTACGATGCCCTTGTCATGGTAGACGAGAGTCACTCGGCAGGCGTCGTAGGCGCAACAGGCCGCGGCGTCAGCGAGTTCTACGACACTTATGGGCGTGTAGATATCTACACGGGCACGCTTGGCAAGGCATTTGGCGGTGCGATGGGCGGCTTCACTACTGGTCGCAAGGAGATTATAGACCTTCTGCGCCAGCGTTCGCGTCCCTATCTCTTCTCCAATTCCTTGGCTCCTGGTATCGTAGGTGCTGCTCTCGAAGTGTTCAAGATGCTCGACGAGTCGAATGAACTGCACGACCGTCTTGTTGAAAACGTTAATTATTTCCGCGACAAGATGATGGCCAGCGGCTTTGACATCAAGCCAACGCAGAGCGCTATCTGCGCTGTGATGCTCTACGACGCCCCCCTTTCGCAGCGTTTCGCAGCTCGTCTGCAGGACGAGGGCATTTACGTCACAGGTTTCTACTATCCTGTCGTTCCGAAAGGTCAGGCCCGCATCCGCGTTCAAATCAGTGCCGGCCATACTCGCGAACACCTTGACAAGTGTATTGCCGCCTTCCAGAAGGTAGGCAAGGAGCTGGGCGTTCTTAAGTAGCAAAAAAAATGCGCCTAAGCGTATCGGCGAATACGCTTAGGCGCATAAGGCAAAACGGTTAGGTGAATCGTGCGATTCACCTAACCGTATTTTTTTTACTCCTTAGAGAAATCCTCTCGGAGGGTCGTGAAAAAGGTCTTAGTCGACATAATAAATACGTTTCACCCGTGGTGAGACTCCCGTAAGAATCTCGTAAGGAATCGTGTCGATAACCTCAGACAGCACCGTGGGTGGCAGTTCGGGACCGAAGATCACCGCCGTGTCGCCTTCCTTGCAGTCGATGTCGGTGACGTCAATCATACATACGTCCATGCAGATGTTGCCCACATAGTGAGCCTTCTGCCCATTGACGAGGCAGTAGCCGTGGCCGCATCCGAGGTGGCGGTTGAGGCCGTCGGCGTAACCTATCGGCAGAGCTGCGATGCGACTGTTGCGGGTCAGATGTCCCTTGCGTGAATAGCCTACGGTCTCGTTTGCCGGCACGTCATGAATCTGCAGGATGGTGGTCTTGAGGGTGGATATCGGCTGTAGTGGTGCATGTCCGTTGTCCATGGGGTCTACACCATACAACCCGAGTCCGAGGCGTACCATGTCGCAGTGGCGCTCAGGGAAATGAACGATGCCCGCCGAGTTGCAGATATGTCGTAGAATCGGGTAGGGGAATGCCGCCTGTAGCTCTTCTGTAGCCTCCGAGAATAGTTGCCATTGATGGTCGGAGAAGGCATTGAAATCCTCACTGTCGGAACCCACGAAGTGCGTGAACACCGAACGGGGGATGAGCGCCTTCTGGGCGTGCAGGCGTTCTATCAGTTGTGGTAAGTCCTTTTTGGGGTCGAATCCCAGCCTATGCATGCCCGTGTCGAGCTTGATGTGGATGGGGAAGTTGGTGATACCCTCTCGCTCGGCAGCACGTATGAGCGCTTCGAGCAGTCGGAAGCTGTAGACTTCAGGCTCCAATTGATATTCGAAGAGTGTGCTGAACGACGACATCTCGGGGTTCATGATCATGACGTTTCCCGTGATGCCGGCCCGGCGAAGCTCCACGCCCTCGTCGGCTACGGCCACGGCAAGGTAGTCGACGCCTTGGTCCTGCAGTGTCTTGGCAATCTCCACGGCACCGGCACCGTAGGCCGATGCCTTGACCATACACACCATCTTCGTTTCGGGTTTCATGAACGAGCGATAGTAGTTGAGATTGCCCACCACGGCCGAGAGGTTCACTTCGAGCACCGTCTCGTGCACTTTCTGAACGAGGGATTCTGCAATATGCTCGAAATGAGCCTGCCGCGAACCTTTTATCAGCACCACGCTGTCGTGCAACTTCTGCTGCATTTTGCTGGCCGTAAACTGCTGAGTGGTATCGAATAGGTGCATACATTGCGGGCGTTGTTCGTCGGCCACGCACATCATGCCGGAGGTCACTTCTCGACCGATGCCGATGAACTCGTCCACCTCATATTGTCTCAGCAGCTGTGCCACGTGGCAATAGAGTTCGGTAAGATTGAGTCCCGTCTGCTTGATGTCCGATAGGATCAGAGTACGTTTCCGCCCTTCACTTTCAGGGCGTCGGCGCATGAAATCGAGGGCTATTTCAAGTGAGCCCAAGTCGCTGTTGCAAGTATCAGTGATGAGCGTGCAGCCGTTGCGCCCTTCTTTCACCTCCAACCGCATGGCCACCGGTTCGAGGTGAGCAATGCGCTGACGGATGATGTCGTCGCCAAGCCCAAGATAATGAGCAACGCAAATGCAGTGACATACGTTCTCGCAACTGGCCGCGTCGGCAGTGAGCAAGGACGTGATGTCAAAGCTATAAGCCGCCTGTGAGGGCATCTTGCTGTCTGTAATCTCTAATCGGTCGCCCTTGATTTGCCAGCCAATCAGCTCGCCTTTGAAACCGCTTGCCTCAACACATTCGCTGATTAGCTCATCGCTATTATTATATATAAGTACGCGTGCGTGACGGAAAAGGCGAAGCTTCTCCATGCATTTCTCGCGACGGTCGGCGAAATTCTCGTCGTGGGCCGATCCTAAGTGCGTAAGCACCCCAATAGAGGGCTGAATGATGCTTTCCAGGGCGTCCATTTCGCCGGGCTCGCTGATGCCAGCCTCGAAGATACCTATCTGTGTCAGCTTGGTGAGTCGCCAGACGGAGAGAGGCACGCCAATCTGTGAGTTCCACGAACGGGGCGATCGTGTGATGTTGAAATCGGGTGTCAGTATTTGGTAGAGCCATTCTTTGACGATGGTTTTACCATTGGAGCCCGTGATGCCTATGACCGGAATGTCGAATGCTTCGCGGTGGCGCTCAGCCAAGCGTTGCAGTGCGCGCAAGGGCGACGGAACGACCAGGTAGTTGGCGTCCGCTTCGGGAGCTTCAGGCATCTGGCTGACAACGAACGCGCGGACGCCACGCCTGTAGAGCTCAGGAAGGTAGCGATGGCCGTCGTTCTTCTGTGTGCGTATTGCAAAGAATAAAGTCTGTTCGGGAAAAACCAGCGAGCGGCTGTCGGTGAGCAGCCAGTCCACTGAGGTTTCGGCACTACCAATGCGGTGAGCGCCGATGAGTGTGCTGATAAGTGTGATATTCATAACAATGAATGTTCAATCTTCAATAATCAATCTTCAAATAATCTTTTACAGCTCAATATTGTATTTTGCCATGAGCTCTTGCAGTTTCTTCTGCGTCTGCTCACGGAAATGCAAGGCCGAAGGCGAGTCGGGGTCCTCTGGCCGATGCATCAATGCCTTGCGTATAGGCTCGTAATCATATAGATAACGATGTGTTTCGCTATCGACACATTGATCCACAAAGCGCTCCCAGATGTAGTCTATAGCCTGCGGAGAGGGATGAAGCATGTCGGGGGCATAGAAGCGATAGTCGCGCAACTCGTCCAAGACAATCTCATAAGCAGGGAAATAACAAGCCTGTTCCGGGTGCCGACGGCACACCTCGTCAACGGCCAAAAGCAGGGCGGCTTTGGCCAGACGACTGTCGTGGAAACCATATTTGGCATAGCGGTATGGCGACACCGTAAAGACAATCTGGGCTTTGGGAAAAAGCTGACAGAGCAGATCCAATGCCTTTATGCACTCGTCGAGGCTCAGTTCTTGTTCCTCAAACTCGGCCTGCGGCTGTTTGTGGCAGTTGCCAACAATGAAGGACGCCTCGCCGCACTGACCGTCAGGCATACGTCTGTAGTACCTGTTAGTTCCCAATGTGATGATGAGCGTGTCGGGGTTCCATTCGATGAGCTTGCCGCGTGCCGATACAACCCCAGCCTTGCAAGCGTCAAGCGTCGAGGCGTTGAAATGGCTGTCGGTGAGCCAGCAGTGCCAACGACCGTCGCCATCCTCGAAATAATATTTGTCGTCGATGAGGTTGCACGTTAACACTTCAACAATACTCTGAGGATTGTAGAGCACACCGAATGGGTTCACTAAGGCTGGCATGCCACTCTCGCGCATCTTCGCACCAACGTTCTGAGCAAAGCACGAGCCGATAAATGCAATTCTACTGCGCAGCGATAAAGGGCGCAGAAGTGATGGAATTTCTACTGGAGTTTGTAGTTTCATAGCCGCAAAGGTACATTTAATTTGCGATTTGTGTGCGCAAATCACAAATTAAATGTACCTTTGCAGCGAAAATATAACTAATGATGGCTCAAATCGAATCGGATTTTCCTCTTTTGGAACGCATTCATCTGCCCGAGCAACTGCGTCTGATGCCTTTAGAACAGCTGCCCGAACTATGCTCGCAGTTGAGGCAATATATCATCAACGAAGTAGCCGACAACCCCGGACATCTGGCTTCGAGCCTCGGGGTTGTGGAACTTACGGTGGCCCTTCACTATGTCTACAATACGCCCTACGACCGCATCGTGTGGGATGTTGGCCATCAAGCTTATGGGCACAAGATACTCACTGGGCGGCGTGAGACCTTCAGCACCAACCGGCATTTCGGCGGTCTCAAGCCGTTCCCTTCGCCCGAAGAAAGCGAGTATGATGCTTTCACAGCCGGGCATGCCTCCAACAGTATTAGTGCAGCTCTCGGAATGGCCCTTGCAGCCAAAAATAAAAAGGAGGCCCACCGCCATGTCGTAGCCGTTATAGGCGATGGTGCCATGAGCGGAGGGCTTGCCTTCGAGGGGCTGAACAATGCTGCAAATACGCCCAACGATGTGCTCATCATCCTCAACGACAACAATATGAGCATCGACCGTAGCGTAGGGGGAATGAAACATCTGCTTCATCAATTGCAGACCAATCCTACATACAACCGCCTGCGCTACAAGGCTTCCAGCAAGCTGCTCTCATGGGGCTGGATGAGCGAGTCACGGAAAAAAGGTATCCTGCGTTTCAATAATTCGCTGAAGAGTCTCATCACGCATCAGCAGAATGTTTTCGAAGGAATGGACATTCGCTATTTCGGACCTACGGATGGGCACAACGTCATTGACTTGGTGAATACGCTACGCATCATTAAGGACATGAACGGGCCCAAGATTCTGCATATTCATACCATCAAAGGTAAAGGCTTCGAACCAGCCGAACACGGAGGTGCACTGTGGCACGCACCAGGCAAATTTGATCCGCATACGGGAGAGCTCATCCGAAACGATGAGACGGGCATGCCCCCTAAGTTCCAGGATGTCTTTGGCCACACTTTGCTCGAGTTGGCCCGGCAGAACGAACGTATCGTAGGTGTCACCCCGGCAATGCCTACGGGTTGCTCCATGAATATCATGATGGAGGCTATGCCCGAGCGTGCCTACGATGTGGGTATAGCCGAGGGACATGCAGTAACTTTCTCGGCAGGCATGGCCAAGGATGGGCTCGTGCCTTTCTGTAATATCTATTCGAGTTTTGCACAACGGGCATTTGACAATATCATCCATGATGTTTGTATCTCTAAGCTGAACGTGGTGCTCTGCCTTGATCGTGCTGGCCTGGTAGGCGAGGACGGTCCTACCCATCACGGTGCTTTCGATTTGGCTTATCTGCGTCCCATACCTAATATAATAGTAGCAGCTCCTATGGACGAACATGAGTTGCGCAACCTCATGTTCACAGCCCAGCAACCCAATCGCGGTCCGTTTGCCATACGATATCCCAGAGGACGTGGCTCGCTGCCAGATTGGCGTTGTGATATGCATGCCTTGCCCATTGGACGTGGCCGCCGGCTTCACGAAGGTACGGATGTGGCAGTACTTTCGTTAGGTCCCCTCGGTGTTGCCGTTGAGGAAACAATACGTCAGCTGGCGACAGAAGCTCCAGCCTTGTCGGTGGCACACTACGACATGCGCTATCTCAAGCCCCTTGACGACTTGCTGCTCACAGAGGCCGCTACACGTTGCCGGCGAATAGTGACCATAGAAGATGGCGTGCGGTCCGGAGGTTTAGGTTCGGCTGTCCTTGAATGGCTTGCCGATCATGGCATGAACGTGCCCGTGATGCGTCTTGGTCTGCCAGACCGCTTTGTTGAGCACGGAACCATCGCTGAGTTGCATCATCTGGTAGGTTTAGATGTGGAAGGCATCAAGAAAGCTCTTTTATCATAGAATGTTCTCAGCGTTAAAAGCATAGACTTATGAAAATAATTATTGCCGGTGCTGGCGCCGTAGGAAGACATCTGGCTTCCTTGCTGACCAAAGAGAACCACGACATAGTGCTCATCGATCTTGATGAGCAGAAGCTTGCCGATGCCACTGATGGTCTCGACCTCATGACGCTTTCCGTGTCGCCAACAAGCATCAGCGGACTAAAGGAAGCCGGTACACAACAGGCCGACCTGTTTATTGCCGTCACGCCCTCAGAGACGAAGAATATGACATGTTGCTTCCTGGCTCACTCACTCGGGGCGAAAAAGACCGTTGCGCGCATCGACAATGCTGAATATCTGGTGCCAAAGAATGCTGAGATATTCTCGTCCATAGGTATCGGCTCGCTCATCTATCCAGAGGTGCTGGCTGCACAAGAGATCGCCGACGGCGTCCGCCGCTCATGGGTGCGGCAATGGTGGGAGGTGCATGAGGGGGCACTGATCATTCTTGGCATTAAGCTACGTGAAGAGGCGTCAGCCTTGTATGGCCAGAAGCTAAAAGACCTTTGTCCGCCCGACTCGCCCTATCATATCGTAGCCATTAAGCGCGGTGAGGACACTATCATTCCGGGTGGCTTTGATGTGCTACAGCTGGGCGATATCGCTTACTTCATGACTAAGAAAATCAATGTGCCGAATATCCGCCAGCTCGTAGGCAAGGAGTCGTATGCCGATGTCAAGAAGGTGATGATCATGGGCGGTGGGCGCATTGCGGTGCAGACCTGTCATTTGCTGCCCGACTATATGGATGTCAAGCTTATCGAACTTGATGTTGACCGTTGCCGTAAGCTCACAGAATTGCTCGACAACGACAACGTCCTTATCATTAATGGTGACGGCCGCGACACCCAACTCCTCAACGAGGAAGGCATCCGCCAGACGCAGGCTTTCTGCGCATTGACACCCGACACCGAGACCAACATTCTTGCCTGCCTCGCGGCTAAGCGCATGGGTGTTCGCAAAACTGTGGCGCTCGTAGAGAATACTGAATACATCACCATGGCCGAGAAACTGGATATTGGCACCATTATTAATAAGAAAGCTATAGCAGCCAGTCACATCTATCAGATGATGCTTGCTGCAGATGTCGCCAGCGTCAAGAGCCTCACTATTGCCGATGCTGACGTGGCAGAGTTCGTGGCTGTGGAAGGGGCTCTCGTGACAAAAAATCCAGTGATGAAGCTGGGATTGCCCAAAGGCATTACCATTGGCGGCATCGTCCGTAATGGCGAAGGAATACTCGTTAATGGTAGCACGCAAATAGAACCGGGCGACCGTGTTGTCGTATTCTCGCGTACGGCTCTTTTCAAGCAACTCGACCATTTCTTCAAACGGCCCGATAATTCCATTTTCTCTTTCCTTCACTCTTAGCGTCGTTTTCAGGATAACAGGGCTATGCAAATGAATTTGTTTATCACTTTTGGCGCACATTCATTTATCTAAGCAGAAGTATCCCGCACTCATTTTCCGGGAATTATTATTAACCTCAATTCTTAATTAACAATGCAAAGAAAACATCCAGTAAGTGGCGTCGCAACACCTGCAACGTTCCGACGCTTCACCAATCGGGGTTATGCTGCCTTTGCCAGTTTGCACAGGGAAGTGCGTATCGGTGTATTGACCGTTGCCACCCTTCTAAGTGTAAATCTGCCCAAGGTAAGCGCTGCGACCCCTACAGCTAATCATTCCGTAGAAGGCGAGACTGACGAGCACGAACTCTCAGAAGTAGCAGTGACCGGAACGATGTCGCAACTCGCAGAACTCCAGTCGGCCCGCATCGTGGGCGTCATTACTCGTCAGCAAATCGAAGCTGCGGCGGCGCAAAGCGTCAATGACTTGTTGAAATTAGCCGTCGGCGTCGACGTCCGACAACGTGGCGGCTTTGGTATTCAATCGGACATCTCTATTGATGGCGGCACGTTCGACCAAATATCTATTCTCTTGAACGGCGTCAACATCTCTTCCCCACACACAGGACATCTCGCAGCGGACTTCCCCGTAAGCCTTTCCGACATTGAGCGCATTGAAGTGCTCGAAGGAGCTGCTTCTCGCGTCTATGGGGCTTCAGCCTTCGGAGGAACCATCAATATCGTCACTAAGGGTTCTCCGCTATCGTCCTCTGACGTAGCTGAATCCACATCGGAAAAAGACAAACGAATATCTGTTGAGGCAGGAGCGCACGGCGGCAGCTATGCCACTTTTGGCGCTGATGCACGGGCTGCATTCGCTACTCGCACGTCTCCTGGCGACAAAATATTTACCTCCCTCTCTGGCGCCTACCAACGCTCTGACGGGGCAACCCATAATTCTGATTTCTCCAAAGGCAATGCCTACTTGCGCGGCCTTCTCGACTATTCCGATTTCGCTATCGACTGGCAGGCTGGCTACAGCCAGAAATCATACGGGGCCAATACTTTCTACTCTGCAGCTTTCCCTAATCAGTATGAACGCAACACTCGTTATATCGTAAGCCTTGGCGCTGAAACAAAGGGTAGGGTGAGAGTGCGCCCAGAAGTCTATTGGCATCGTCTATTGGATAATTTTGAACTGATAAGGAATACCATAAAAGGCGAAAACTTTCATCGCAGCGACGTGCATGGAGCCCGGGTGACGGCAGATGTCCGATGGGTGGCTGGCAGAACGGCCGTAGGGGCAGAAGTCCGTGAGGAAGGAATCTACAGTACCTCGCTCGGCTTGCCCATAACTGCTGAACTGACACATAAAGTGCCCCGAGAGGACCTCTTTTACGCTAAGCACGACAGCCGTACGAACTTGAGCTTTAATGTGGAACATAATATACTGCTTCCCCACTTCACGGCAAGCTTCGGAGTGCTGGCCAACAAGAATTCCCGCTTTGACAACCGGCTGCATTTCTACCCAGGAATCGACATGGCATACAGACCTGATGCCCATTGGCGCGTCTTCGTTTCCTATAATAAAGGCTTCCGTCTGCCTACTTTCACCGATTTGTACTATAAAAGTCCGACGCATGAGGGCAACGTAGGGATGAAGGCAGAGGAAAGCCATAGCGTGCAGCTTGGCGTGAACTTCCGGAGGTCTTTCGTCGATGCCACATTGAAAAGCTTCTATCATCGTGGCACGAATATGATAGATTGGGTGATGTATTCGTCAGACGACGTTTTCCATAGTGCCAATTTCGACTTGGACAATATGGGCGTACAGGTTCAATTGGCTCTGCAGCTGTCCGAGCTGTTCAACGCAGAGAATGCTTTCCTGCGTCGTTTGTCCGTGGGGTACACCTTCATGCACCAGCATCGTCGCGACGACATAGAAATCTATAAGTCGAATTATGCCATGGAATACCTTAAGCATAAGCTCGTGGCCACGCTCGATCACCGTGTCTTCTCGCGCCTTTCAGCCTCATGGGCGTTGAGGTGGCAAGACCGTATGGGAAGCTATATCCTTTATCGCGATGCCGTATCTACGGGACAGCTTATCAGTTATGACCCATACGCCACCCTCGACTTGAAACTGAAATGGACCGCCCGCCACTATGAGCTATGGGTTGAAGGCACAAATCTTACCAATCACCGCTACTACGATCTGGGCAACATTCCGCAGCCTGGTATTGTGGTGCTGGCGGGAGCTAAGATAAAATTCTGAGGTGCCCGTGGGTTCATAACCTCAGGAAGTTGAATTATCACCCATTGTGTGTTTTTTTTACAACTACGGATTGTACGAATTGTACGGCTTTCATCATTGTTCTGGAGCTTAGGACTCCGCAGGAACGAGGCCGTAAAATCCGCAATCCGTAGTTGTTTTTTTTTATCAATCACGCAGATTGACGAACAGATAAACGTTGATTGATAAACACGTTCACGTTGATTGATGAACAGATAAACGTAGATTGATGAACAAATACACGTAGATTGACGTCTCAATAATAAACCGCGAATACAATAATTATATGAAATATCATGTCCTCTGGCGACTCGTATTTTTGTCGTTTCTGTCCGCTCAATAGTTCCATAATCAATAATTCAGTAGGCAGTAACAACGGTTGATATTGAATGAGCATAGGGCAATAGACCTATTGGCAGCCCAACGTCTCAGTTCACGACCGCTAATGTTCAACAAGTTCTTTCGTATGTCTTCGGCCGGCAGTCCACTAAAAGAGTGGAATCATTACCCGGCGTTGAGGTCGCGAAGTCTGGTCATTTAAGCGTTTTTTCTTGGTTAAAGAGCACGATTCATACGGGTGTGATGATTATTCCATGGCCTTGGAACAATCATTCCATGACCATCGAATGATTGTTCCAAGGCCATGGAATAATCAAATCGACTGGATGTGTGCCCAGTTTTCCTTGTTAGCGGACGGCAACAAAACTGTATAAAGAGGGCTTGTCATGTAAGGTTGACGGTCCCTGCTCATTGTCCCAATGTCCGTAGAAGGCGGGCAGGGAGCAGATCGGGTATTGGCAAGGGACTACTCGCCCTCGCCTCCCAGGCTGTGTACTCACAGGTCTTGCGGGTAGTTTAGCCGCAAGCGAAACTTCAATCGGAGTGAACCGACAGAATGCTAAGCTGTGGCCATATGAATCTTTCAATAAGAAGAGTGGCAGAGCTTGGCATATAACAGATACGGATAGGACAGGCCTCGGAGTTGAGATGGAAAAAGGTCGGTCTCGGTGTTGCGGGCATAAAAAATATCGTTGCAGCGTCTGTACTGCTGAAAAGAGGGGCGAGTACTGTCCAATACATCATGCTTCCTGAGCTTAGATCGGTAAAAAAACAGCAAAGTCAGCATAAGTTATTGCCCTTTTTTTCTGCATCTTTATACTCTCGTCGTAAAAAGGGTAACAAAGTTTTTCTGTTTTCGCGATTTCATTGTATTTTTGCAACGCAATATGATGTGCATGAAGTGAATACTCATGATTTGTCCTGCTCATTGGTGATTTAGGCCGCCAATGTGGGGGGATTCATTGTGCTGGATGCGTAAGGCGTGCCAACTCGGAAAAACTATAAGGCTCGATTCTGATTTGTAGAGAATACTCTGCGTTTCTTTACGCTTGCACCGAAGCATCACACAGTATTGCAAAGAAAGTAAGGAATATGAAACGAAAAACGATTGCCACATTAATAGTCCTGTCGCTATGCGTGATGATGTCAGCCGCAGAGACGTTCACGCTGGTCTTGGATGCCGGACATGGAGGAAAGGATCCTGGAGCACTGGGTAAGACCGGACGAGAGAAAAATATTAATCTTGCCGTGACCCTTGCCGTAGGTAAGCTGGTCGAACAAAACCTGAAGGATGTCAAGGTGGTTTATACGCGCAAGACGGATGTGTTTGTTGAACTTAGCGAACGTGCCGCAATAGCCAATCGGGCAAAGGCCGATTTGTTTGTGAGCATCCACACCAACGCCTTACCTAAAGGCGCCCAAGGACGAGGTTCCGAGACTTACACCTTGGGTATGCACCGCGCTGCAGACAACCTTGCTGTGGCTAAGCGAGAGAATGCGGCCATCATGTTGGAGAAGGACTATGAGAGCCGCTATGAGGGCTTCGACCCGAAGAGCTCCGAGTCGTACATCATCTTCGAGTTTATGCAGGATAAGAATATGGAACGAAGTGTCAAACTTGCCCAGCTGATTCAACGCCAGTTCCGTTCTTCGGGGCGAGTCGACAAGGGCGTTCATCAGGCAGGCTTCCTGGTCTTGCGCGCCACGTCGATGCCGTCCTGCTTGGTCGAGCTGGGGTACATCACTACGCTTTCTGAAGAGTCCTATCTCCTGAGCCAGAAAGGTGTCAACGAATTGGCCAATAGCATTTATGAGGCAATAAAGAAATATAAAGCTACACAACAATGAAAATATCTCGCGAAGTTAAAATCGGATTGACCGGCATCATAGCATTGGTGCTGCTGTTCTTCACCATCAAATTCCTACAGGGAGTGCAGTTGTTCTCTACACGCGACACCTATTTCATTAATTTTGGTAATGCAAAGGCGTTAGCCAAATCGAGTCCGGTCTACGCTGACGGCTACGACGTGGGCATCGTGTCGGACATCCGTTACGACTACGACCATCCTGGTTCGGGCGTCATCGTCGAGATTTCCGTTGAACATGGCATGCGTATTCCTGTTGGAACCACGGCCGTCCTGGATGAAGCTATGTTAGGCGGCTGCACCCTGAACCTGCTCATGGGAAACAGCCCGGTAGAGCGCTATGCCATCGGTGACACCATACCTTCGGCAGAGAATAATGGGCTTATGGCAAAAGCAGCCGATATGATCCCTAAATTGGAACAGACCTTAGCCAAGGTGGACACGTTGTTGACCACGCTGAATGCGCTGGCTGCAGATCCCAATGTGCGGAAAATCATAGCGAATGCCGAGGTCATTACGGCAAATCTCGATCAGAGCTCTCGTGATTTGAACAAGCTCTTGGAGAAGGACGTTCCACAGATGACAACAACCTTCACTGCTGCCGGGCAAAATGTCGTGGCGCTTACAGACAAGCTCAACCAGCTCGACCTCGAAGGCACCATGGCCAAGGTCGACGGAACGATGAACAATGTCAATCAAATGACCGAGCGCCTCAATTCCCCAGACAACAACATCGGTCTTCTGCTCAACGACACCTCGCTCTATGGCAACCTCAATCGTACGGCTACCGGGGCGGCAGCATTGGTCGAGGACCTGAAATCGCACCCAAAACGCTACGTCCATTTCTCTGTCTTCGGCAAGAAGGATAAGCCCCAGGCACCAGAAAAAGTACCCTCTGAATAAAGTTGTCGGAAGACGATTTAAAGATATAATAAAAAGAAAATTTCCAAATATAAAGAGCTTTCGTCTCGTGAAAGCTGATTGCCGGCTAAAAAGCTATTTTATCGGAAATTAGCATCAAGTACAATATTTAAGGCATTCGCGCTGGCGAATGCCTTAAATAGTTTAGAAACAGCATGTTGAATATATGCAAGAGGGGCTTGGTATTTTTTTTAAAGGCGAATTAAAAAAGTATTGAAAACGTGTTCTTTAGGCGTTCTTTCCGTCGAACTATATTCTGCGGCTCATTTGGTTTGTTCGCAGAAATGATTTAACTTTGCAATCGCAAATCGCCCTTAACGGGAACATACTTTACCAAAACGAATGTCAAGCACAGTAACAACAGCCAACGACCCGAGATGGTCGAATTGCTTGCGGATGATTGCCAACAATCTCAGCCGCCAGCAGTTCGACACTTGGTTTGCGCCCGTCAGCTATGTCGGTTTCGACGAAGACGAGTGCACGCTCACGCTGTCTGTGCCCAGCCCCTTCATTCGTGAGTACATCGAAGAGCACTATCTCAAGCTTCTGCGTGCCGTATTGCAACAACAGTATGGCGTAGGTATTCGTCTGCGCTACGAGGTAAAGATTGACACAATAAATAATATAAGCGCGCGCGAGGAGGCCACCGACAGTGCCGTCCTTACAGACGTTGTAGCTCCTCGCACCGACGCTAATGCCAGTCCGCGCGTTCTCCAGCACTTAGACTCGCAGCTGAAAGCCGACTACACCTTCGAAAGTTTTGTCGAAGGCGAAAGCAACAAGCTGCCTCGGACCGTAGGTCTCGCCATAGCCCAGAACCCCCATCAGGCCACCTTCAATCCTTTGTTTATCTATGGTGGCTCGGGCGTTGGAAAGACTCACCTCGTTAATGCCATTGGTCTGCGCGTGAAAGAGCTCCATCCTGAGTTGCGTGTGCTTTACGTTTCGGCTCACCTCTTCCAAGTGCAGTACACCGACAGTGTGCGCCACAATACCGTCAACGACTTCATCGCCTTCTATCAGAGCATCGACGTGCTCATCATTGACGACATTCAGGAGCTCGCTTCTATGCAGAAGACACAGTCGACGTTCTTCCACATCTTCAACCACCTTCACCAGAACGGGCGACAGCTCATTCTCACCTCCGACCGTCCACCAGTAGCCCTCGAAGGCATGGAAGAGCGCCTCCTTACCCGCTTCAAATGGGGCCTCTTGGCCGAGATTGAACGGCCTACACAGAAACTCCGCCGCGATATTCTCTGCTACAAGATACGCCGCGACGGTCTTCGTGTGGCAACGCCAGTCGTTGACTACATAGCCGCCAACGTAGACAACAGCATCCGCGACCTCGAAGGCGTGCTCACTTCCCTCATGGCTTACAGCGTAGTGAACAACTGCGAAATCGACATGGCCATGGCCCAGCGCGTAGTGGGAAGGGTCGTAGGCCAGAGCCGGCAGGCCAAAGCTATCACCCTCGATGACATTCTCGCCCGCACCTGCGATTTCTTCAGCATTGCCAGCGCCGACGTCCTCTCTGCGTCGCGCAAGGCTCCCGTCGTGCTTGCTCGCCAAGTGGTGATGTACCTTGCCCACCAACACACGCACCTGAGCACCACCAAGATAGGTGCCTACGTCGGCAAACGTGGGCATGCCACTGTCATCCACTCCTGCCACACCGTTAGCCAGCGCATGGCCGCCGATGAAGCCTTCCGTGAGCAAATCGGCCAGCTCGAACAGATGCTCACGCTCGCGTAAGAAGCGAGCCGCTTCGATGAGACGCCGCTGATACGGCGCAAGCTGGCTCTGGCGCAAGCGCCCCCCCCACTGTCCAGACAGCTACACCAACACAACATAACTATGAAACGGCTTTTTTTCGCAGCACTTTTCGCCTGCTGCACGCTCTGCCTCACTGCTCAGTCCACCGCGACTGACACCCTCGCTGTTGACAGCATGCCGACAGCCCTCCTTACCCAGCACATCCTCTTCGAAGGCGTAGAACTCAAAGGTGACATCTACGACTTTTCGGCAGCCATGCAGAAGCGCGGCTTCTCCCTCTCCAAGCGTCTGGGCAACGACAACGCCTACATCTTCCAGGGCACTGTCTGCGGCCACACCTGCTACACACAAGTTAGCTACACACGCCACAGCCGCACCGTCTACAAGATTATGGCGCAACCCAAGCACGTCGATCTCAACGTATATCTCGACTCGATCTGCGCACGCTATGGTCAAGTTTACGACCAGACAGAGAGAGGCTACCAATGGATGCTCCCCAACGGGGCTGTCATGCTCTTCACTCCTGATGGCTACGACCCTACACTCGTCGTCATGGACGCCGAAGGTGTAGCTGCATTTAAAGAGGAAAACGACAGACCAAGAATGAGATGATACAAATGGGTAATGGATAAAATATCATCGTTCTAAACTTCCTAAGCCTATGAAATCCAAGTGCCTTTCCCTGTTATTTGTCTTCATGGTTAATAGTGCCCTGTGTTTTGCTCAGAGTACTCTGTATCCACAACACTTCGACCTGACATCTGTTACTTTGTTGGATGGTCCTTTAAAGGTAGCGCAGGACGACAATGCACGATTGTTGTTGAAGTACGATGCTGACAGACTAATGACTCCATATGTCCGTCAGGCGGGTCTAAGCTTTGGCCGATATGCCAATTGGCAGGTGCTTCATCCTTCGTTCACGAATTGGGGCTTGAGTAATTGGAGCTTAGAGGGACATGTCGGTGGACATTATCTTTCAGCTTTGTCTTTAGCTTATGCAGCAGTGAAAGATGAGGATTTGAAATCTCAGCTGAAGTCGCGCTTAGACTACTGTGTAGGCATATTAAAGGATTGCCAGAACGCTTTCTCTGAAGATACAAGGGGCATGAAGGGGTTTATAGGCGGTCAGCCTTGTAATCAGGTGTGGACGGGACTCTATGCTCGCGATTTGGCTCCTTTCCGACAGTATGGCGGTTGGGTGCCTTTCTACTGCGAACATAAGGTGTTGGCAGGACTTAGAGATGCGTGGGTTTATGCAGGTAGTGATGACGCTCGTGATTGTTTTGAAAAATTAGCCGATTGGAGCGTAAATGTGGTGTCAAACCTGTCTGATGATGAGATGCAAAGTGTTTTAGGTTGGGAGCATGGAGGTATGAATGAGGTCCTCGCCGATGCTTATCATTTATTGGGTGACCCCCGTTATCTTACAGCTGCAAGGCGCTATAGCCATAAGTATGAGATAGACGGAATGAAAGCGAGCCCCTATAATCAGCATTTTCTGGATAATCAACATGCCAATACTCAGGTACCTAAATATATAGGATTTAATCGCATCTGGGAGGTTGAGCCTCAGAAAAATCCAGATTATCGTGCTGCGGCAATCAATTTTTGGGAAGATGTCGTGGCTCATCGTACGACCTGTATTGGTGGAAATTCCACTTCAGAGCATTTCTTTGATCCAAGCAACGGAGATCGTTATCTCAATGATTTGGATGGACCGGAATCCTGCAATTCCAACAATATGCTGAAGTTGTCGGAAAATCTCTTTGATGATTCGCATGATGCACGTTATGTAGACTTCTATGAGAACGTGATGTACAATCATATCCTTTCAACACGTGATCCGAAAACAGGTGGATATGTGTATTTTACAACACTCAGGCCTCAGGGTTATCGTATTTATTCACAGGTTAACCAGGCCATGTGGTGTTGTGTAGGCACAGGTATGGAAAACCATTCTAAATACGGACACTTCGTTTATACTCACGATGCTGAAAAGACGCTCTATGTGAATCTCTTTGTGCCCAGTGAGCTCGATAATGGTATCTTTGGATTACGTCAGGAAACCAGTTTTCCATATTCGGAATCTGCTAAACTTATAATCACGCGTTCGGGTACTTATACCATTGCTGTACGCCATCCGTCGTGGGCTGGTAAGGAGTATCAAGTAAAAATAAATGGCGTGGAGACGGCTGTTTCAACAGTAGTAGAGGGCGTTGCTTCCTACGTCCTTTTTAGCAGGTCCTGGCATGAGGGGGATGTGTTGGAGGTACATTTGCCAATGTCTTTGCGATATGAGGAATGTCCCGGACAGAAGGATTATGTGGCTTTCAAGTATGGACCAATTCTTTTGGCTGCCAAAGCCACTGCCGAGAGTATCGAAGAGGCACAAGAAACAGGATTGAAATATGAAGCCCTGCAAAATGAATATGCAGGAGAAGGTCGTATGGATCATGCTCCAGGAAGTCGAGCAACGGCGAAAGACCTTAGTGCGTCCCCTTTGTTGATAGACTCTGACCGTGAACAAATGATGCGTCGCATTAGTGCTGATGATGAAACTCCGGCTGAGCATTTGCGCTTCAGCATCAATGCCTATAGTGAGCAGTCTAAAGGTGATTGGTCTACCCTTACCCTTGAACCTTTTTTCGACATACATCATGCCCGTTATATTTGCTATTGGTATTCAGCGACAAAGGAAACGTATGATCAGAGTGATTGGGGACGAGCTGATGCTGAGCGTGCGGCTCTCAATGAACGGACTTTGGATTTTGTTGCACCGGGTGAGCAACAGAGCGAAGCTGGGCATCAATATCTTTATAGTAATGATTCCTCTACAGGGGTCTATAATGGAGAACTCTACAGGGATGCCAAAGCAAATGGCTTTATTCAATATACGCTTGCAAACAGTGAAGGCTTGACCGAGGGCTTATCCATCATGCTTCGTTTGACAACAGCCGACAAGGGAAGACAAGGATTTGTGGGCATAGATGGGGCGCGCTTGGCAGATATAACAGTTGAGGCCTCTCATAAAGGTCAGGATAGCAAGGGCTTTTATAATTTAGAGATTCCAATACCTTCAGAGCTAATGCTTAATCCTGATGGTATGCCTAAATCAGAGATAACGTTCCGGTTAACAGCCTCGGCTACTAGCCTTATTCCTGGATTGTATTATGTTCGTTTGTTAAAAGATTATACTGACAATACTTATGTGTTTCGTGCTCGAGATTGGATAACTGGTGACGCTGCACGTGTAAGTCAGTCATCTATCAGCTATGATGATGAAGAAAATACAATCACGGTGCATGCCAGAGGGCAGAATAATGTTGCGTTAAGTATAGACTGGCAGCATTTGGATTATGAGATTAATGCTTCACAAAAGTATCTGATCATTAAAGGTTCTAACCTCTCACTGTCTTCGGGGGCAAACTATCTTTGGTGGTTGAATGGTGTGAACAAAGCCTCTCAGATAGCCCCAACGTTTGTGCGGAAAGCTGCCAACGGCGAAGTTATTATTGCTTGGAATATGGCACAGAGTACTTTGGATGGAAATAATATTGGTGAACGTTTCTCTGTAACCAAGGGAGCTACTATTTTTGGCTTAACCTCCACGACGGGAGTCTCCGTAATAAGTAATATTGGTTTTTATGAGAGTGTAAGCGCTTTTGAACAATTGACTTCAGTGAGGTGGCCGAAAAGGAAAACTTCAACTGCGCGTATTTATGGGTTGGATGGTCGAGAAAGGTCTTTTTTTCTTCGCGGTATAAACATGCTTGATGGAGCTAAATACTTAAAGAAGAACTAATTGTTCTTTTTTTTGTTTTTGTTTCAGTTATTGTTAACTCCGTATCAAATGTTATAAGCAGTTATCCGTTTTGAAAGATTTTTGCAAAATAAACAGGCGGAAAGTTTGCTGAAAGGGAAAAGTTTTGTAGCTTTGCATCGCGTTAGGCTTTCCGAAACGTACGACAGGATTACTCATTATTTATTATTCAATATACGACAGTGGAACAGCACACCTACACCTACGACGAAGCCTTTGCGGCTTCCTTGAAGTATTTTAATGGCGACGAACTGGCCGCCCGCGTCTGGGTCAACAAGTATGCTATGAAGGACTCGTTTGGCAACATTTATGAGCAGAGTCCATCTGACATGCATTGGCGCATAGCCAACGAAGTGGCCCGTATAGAAAAGAAGTACCGCAATCCGATGTCAGCCCGCGAGGTGTTCGACCTATTGGATCATTTTCGCTACATCATTCCTGCTGGTTCGCCCATGACGGGCATCGGCAACCATTTTCAGGTGGCTTCGCTTTCGAACTGCTTCGTGGTGGGACTCGACGGCGATGCTGACAGCTATGGGGCCATCATCCGCATCGACGAGGAACAGGTTCAGCTGATGAAGCGGCGTGGCGGCGTGGGGCATGACCTTTCGCACCTGCGCCCAGCTGGTTCGCCGGTAAAGAACTCGGCGCTGACGAGCACGGGATTGGTGCCTTTCATGGAGCGCTATAGTAATAGTACGCGTGAGGTGGCGCAGGACGGGCGCCGTGGGGCACTGATGCTGAGTGTGAGCATCAAGCACCCAGATGCCGAGTCGTTCATCGATGCCAAGATGACAGAGGGCAAGGTGACTGGCGCCAACGTGTCGGTGAAGATTGACGATGCCTTCATGCAGGCGGCCTCTGATGGTTCGACCTATATGCAGCAGTTCCCAGTGGATAGTCCGCGGCCTTCTGTGACCAAGGAGATAGATGCCAGCGCGCTGTGGCGCAAGATCGTCCACAATGCTTGGCAGAGTGCCGAGCCGGGCGTACTCTTCTGGGATACTATCTTGCGTGAGAGCGTGCCCGACTGCTATGCCGACCTGGGCTTCCGCACAGTGTCCACGAACCCCTGCGGTGAGATTCCCCTTTGCCCATATGACAGCTGCCGTTTGCTGGCCGTGAATCTGTATGCCTATGTGGAGCAACCCTTCACGCAACAGGCCTACTTCAATTTCGACCTCTTCCGTCAGCATGTACGCAAAGCTCAGCGCATTATGGACGACATCATCGACCTGGAGCTGGAGAAGATAGAACTCATCTTGAAGAAGATAGAGGCAGACCCACAGAGCGAGGAGGTGAAGTTTTCAGAGCGCAACCTGTGGAAGAAGATCCAGCGCAAGAGTGCCATGGGGCGTCGCACGGGCGTAGGCATCACCGCTGAGGGCGATATGTTGGCTGCTCTTGGCATGCGCTATGGCACGCAGGAGGCTACGGACTTTGCTGTGGAGGTGCAGAAGACCGTCTGCCTGAGCGCCTATGCAAGCAGCGTGGAGATGGCTCGCGAGCGTGGCTCCTTCGAGATGTACGATGCCCAGCGCGAGGAACACAACCCCTTCATCCTGCGCATCAAGGCAGCCGACCCGCAGCTGTATGAGGATATGGTGAAGTATGGGCGGCGTAACGTGGCTTGTCTCACCATAGCGCCTACGGGAACAACGTCGTTGATGACGCAGACAACCAGTGGTATAGAACCTGTGTTCATGCCTGTGTACAAGCGGCGGCGGAAAGTGAACCCCAATGACCCGGAGGTGCACGTAGACTTCATCGACGAGACGGGCGATGCTTTCGAGGAATACATCGTTTACCACCATAAGTTCCTCACATGGATGAAGACTTGCGGTCTGGACACCGAGCGCAGATATACCCAGGAAGAGATTGACGAGCTGGTGGAGCAGTCGCCATACTACAAGGCTACGGCCAACGATGTAGACTGGCTGATGAAGGTGCGCATGCAGGGCGCTATCCAGAAATGGGTGGACCACAGCATCAGCGTGACGGTGAACCTGCCCAACAATGTCGACGAGCAGCTGGTAAACGACTTGTATATGGAAGCTTGGCGCAGCGGATGCAAGGGCTGTACCATCTACCGCGACGGCTCGCGCAGCGGCGTCATGATCAGTGTGGGCAAGAAGAAAGAGAAGAAGTCCGACGGCGAACAGCACGAGACTCCGTCACTCGAGACAAGTGAAAAGCCTATTGTAGAGTGTCGCCCGCCCGAGGTGGTAGAGAAACGACCTGATGTGCTCGACTGCGATGTCGTTCGCTTTCAGAACAACAAGGAAAAGTGGGTGGCTTTCGTGGGATTGCTCAATGGCTATCCTTATGAGATATTCACAGGTCTTCAGGACGACGAAGAGGGTATCATGCTACCTAAGAGCGTTACTAAGGGGCGAATTATCAAGCAGATGAATCCTGATGGTACGAAGCGCTACGATTTCCAGTTTGAGAACAAACGTGGCTACAAGACTACGGTCGAAGGTCTCTCGGAGAAGTTCAACCCCGAGTACTGGAACTACGCCAAGTTGCTTTCCGGCGTCCTTCGCTACAGGATGCCTTTGGACCATGTCATCCGCCTCGTGGGACAGCTTTCGCTCAACGATGAAACCATCAACACCTGGAAAAACGGTGTAGAGCGTGCGTTGAAAAAGTATATCCAGGACGGCACTGTGGCCCGAGGCCAGGTGTGTCCGAATTGCGGGCAAGAGACGCTTGTCTATCAGGAGGGATGCCTCATTTGCACCAATTGTGGTGCCAGCAGGTGTGGATAGCCCAGTGTATGTGTTGAAGGTGAAGATAGAAAACTCTCAAGTCCTCTTGAAGGACATTCGCTTGTATGCCCATCACGGTGTGCTCCCCCAAGAGCGCATCGTGGGGGCTTATTTCGTTGTAAATGTGTCTGTCGAGGTGGATTTCTCCATGGCCTTGGGAACGGATGACCTTGACGGTACGATTTCCTATGCCGACATCTTCGATTTAGTGCGGCGAGAAATGGAGGTTCCTTCAAACCTCTTGGAACATGTTGCAGGCCGGATAGGCAAGGCTATACTTGCTAATTTCGATGCTGCAACAGCTGTTGATATTGAGCTGTTGAAAGAGAATCCGCCCATCGGAGCTGACAGGGGGGAGGCTGGCGTGAGTGTCAGACTGCTACGTTGAGACCAGCCAAGCATCAAACATGTAACAGTGCCTTGAAAGCATACCACAACACTGGAACCAGCAATGCAGGCAAGAGGTTCAAGGTTTTGCAATCTTTCAGTCTCAACAATGACAGGCCGCTTCCCATGATCATGATGCCTCCAATGATTAGCAGCTCGGCCATCAGTCCGTCGTTGATGGCACTGGAGGATATCGTAGCAACGAGATAGAACAGCCCCTGCCAACAAAAAAGGACAGGTGCTGCCAAGACCATACCCAAGCCATAGGTGGAAGCAAAAACTATTGAGCTCACAAAATCCAGCGTGGCATTGGTGAACAGGAAGGTATGGTCGTTCTCTAAAGCTGAGATAACCGGACCTAACATAGAAAGAGGTCCGATGCAATAGAGAAGTATGGCTGTGCTCAGTCCGTCACCAAGCTGCGATTGTTGCTTTTGAGATCGCTTGTTCACGTGGCGCTTGAACCGTCCGTCAATATCTATCCACGTGCCAACGACTCCTCCAACAGCCAGCGCAACGATGAACAACACAGGGTACTCGCTTTGAGAGAAATGCGATATCGTCGCGTTCAGGCCAATTGCTACAGAAGCCAAACCGAGCGCCGTGTAGAGTACGTCTTTATACTTTTCGTCGATGCCTTTGTGCATCAGTGCACCTACTATGCTTCCTGCAATTATGGTGCATGTATTTACTATTGTCCCTATCATTTGGCTGCAAAGATATATAATTATTGTTATTTTATGTGGACGTTCGTTGAAAATGTGTTATCTTTGGCGCCGAAAAACTTATTTTTTTAAACTAAATACATTTAACCTGCAATGTCAACAGTACAATTTTACAGAAGAGAGAACCAAGTGCCTCTTGAGATGCATAAGGTTCGTGTCGTTCAGAAACTAACTTTACTCCCTGTTGAAGAACGCCTGCGTGCAATCCAAGAGGCGGGAAACAACACGTTTTTGTTGCAAAACAAAGACATCTATCTCGACATGATCACCGATTCAGGTGTGAATGCCATGTCTGATAAGCAAGTTGCAGCAATGCATGTGGCCGATGATTCGTATGCTGGAAGTGAGACGTGGAATAGGGCTCGTGCAGCAGTAGAGGAAGTTTTCGGCGTGACCAATGTGTTGCCGGCACACCAAGGTCGTGCAGCAGAAAATATCTTAGCAGAGACATTTGTCAAGCCAGGAACGGTCGCTTTGATGAATTTCCATTTTACGACGACTAAGGCACATATCACCCGCTTGGGTGGCGAAGTGATAGAACTCGTGAATAAGAAAGGTCTTAAGCCGCAGTCAGATGATCCTTTTAAGGGCGACTTCGACTTAAAGGCTCTCAAGAAGGCTATCGATGAATATACACCAGAGAAGGTGGCATTCGTGCGTGTGGAGGCTGGCACCAACCTCATCGGAGGTCAGCCCGTCAGTCTTGAGAATATGATGGCCGTTACAGACATCTGCCACGAGAAAGGTGTTGTCAGTATTTTAGATGCGTCCCTGTTGCAGGACAACGTCTATTTCATGAAAATGCGTGAGCCGCGATGCAAGTATATGGAGACGAAAGAGATCTACCATTTGCTCGCAAGTCGGTTTGATATCATCTATTTCTCGGCTCGTAAACTGGGCTTCTCACGAGGTGGTTTCATCATTAGCAGCGATGCCAAATGGACAGACAGGATGATGGAATTCGTGCCGCTCTACGAGGGATTCCTCACTTATGGTGGTATGGAAGTACGTTCCATAGAAGCTGCAGCACAAGGATTGCTCGAGTCTCTTGATATGGAATACATAAGTCAAGGACCCGAATTTATAGCTTATATGGTTAAGGAACTTGATGACTATGGGGTGCCTGTAATCAAGCCGGCTGGCGGATTGGGAGTACACCTCAACTGCTCGGAGTTCGTGCCCAACATGCCTCATGATCAATATCCCGCAGCAGCCGTAGGCGCAGCCATATACATAGCTGGAGGTATACGTGGAATGGAGCGTGGAACGGTAAGTGAGCAACGTGAACCCGATGGAACAGAACGCTTCGCTGAATTGGAACTTCAACGTCTGGCTGTGCCTCGACGGGTTTTCACGCTCTCTCAGATTAAATATTGTGCCGACCGTGTCAAGTGGGTTTGGGATAATCGTGAACTTATTGGTGGACTCGAATGGACAAACGAGCCTAAGGTATTGCGCTTCTTCTTTGGCCGCATGAAGGAAATCGGCTATTGGCAGGAAGAGCTTGTAAAGAAATTCCGTGCAGATTTTGGTAACTCTTTGTAAGCCGTTAATAGAATGGCTGAATAGTGCCGTTTAAAACAAAAAAAGGGAACGTCGACGACGTTCCCTTTTTTTGTTTGGTTCAGCTCCCAAAGGCTTTATGCTTAATCTTGTGAATGGAGGTATGGAGCGGTGATACTATTCGGACTGGTGCTTAAATCTGATGGCGTGCCTTGGAAAATGATTCGTCCACCAGCCTCACCTGCTTCAGGACCGAGTTCAATGACATGGTCGGCAGCTAGGATAACATCAAGATTGTGCTCGATGACAAAAACTGAGTTGCCCTGTTCCACTAATTTGTAGAAGAGATGGATGAGGCGGTCGACATCCGTAGGGTGGAGACCATCGGATGGCTCATCGATGATGAATATCTTCTTTTGCTCGCAGAGGTATGACGCGAGTTTCATGCGTTGGAGCTCTCCACCGGAGAGCGTTGACAGGGCTTGGTTCAGATGGAGATAGCCTAACCCTACTTCCATCAGTGGACGTAACTTGTGTTCGATGACTGTTCCTTGAAAGAAGTCGCAGGCCAAACGAACGCTGAGGTCAAAGACTTCGGCAATGTTCAGAGAGGCATTTCCCTGAACGTAAGGTTGTGGATGGTCTTGTGCGTCTACGATTGAAGACATAGACCAGTCTTCATTACCCGAAAGTGACTCCTGTTTTTCGTTTTTCACACTTTCATTAGTCACTCTGTATTTCAGCGCCTCTTTACTGAACCTGAGTCCGTTACAGGCTTCGCAGGTGGTCTCGATATTATCCATGAATGCCATCTCGGAGATAATGACGCCTTTGCCGCCACAGACGGGGCAGGCTCCTTTTCCGTTAAAGGTAAAGTAGGCTTCTTTGAGATGGTGCTTTCGGGCAAATAGCTTCCGTATGTCTGAAGCAACATCCATGTAGGTGGCGGGCGTGGAACGCAGGCTTACACCGATGTTCTTCTGGCTGATATACACGATGTCCGTTGGGGTGGGGTAGGACATCCGGAAGCACTCCATCAGCGAACTCTTGCCTGAGCCAGCTACGCCGCAGATGACGGTGAGACATCCCAAAGGTAGCTCGACATTGAGGTCCTGTAAGTTGTGGAGTGACGCGTTCTTAAGAACGAATAATGAAGAATGCTCTGCTTTGCTTTCGGATGAAGAATAAGAATTAACTTCGGCATGTTTTTCATATTCTAATCTCTCATTCTTCATCCTAAGCATAGCCTCTCCCGTTTTAGTTCCGCTCTTGAGCAACTGCTCATAAGTACCTTGGAAAACGATGCTGCCACCGTCAGCACCAGGACCAGGCCCCATGTCAACGATGTGGTCGGCTATGCGAATCATCTCTTTGTGATGCTCTACAAGCAGGACGGTATTTCCTGCATCACGCAGGCGCCGTATACTATGCTTCATCAATTCAATGTCACGGTTGTGTAGGCCAGTGCTTGGTTCGTCGAGAACGTATAGAACGTCCGAGAGCGATGAATTGATGTACTTGGCTATCTTGCAGCGTTGAGCCTCTCCGCCGGAGAGTGTGGCAACAGCGCGGTCTAAACTCAAGTAGCCCAATCCTATTTCTTCCAGTGCTGTCAAGCGGGTACTGATGGCTGCCTTCAAGTCCACGGCTAACGGCGAGTCGATGCTACAAATCCAATGGTTCAACCTCGTGATACTCATGGCGGAGGCTTCAGCGATGTTGACCCCATCGATCTTGCAAGAACGCACTCGTTTGCAAACGCGTGATCCTCCGCAGTCAGGACAGGTGCCCATGCGTAGCATAGGATTTAGCACAGCGGCGTGCAGCAGACCTTCCTCGGAGTTGATGATGCTACGGTACATACGGGGGATGAGGCCCTCGTACTTCGCCGTTTTCGGCCAGTTGGAAGGAGGGTTCTTCAGACGTATCTGAGGGCTGTTGAGGAAGAGGTTCAGTTCTTCTGGCGTGTAGTCTCGGATCTTCTTGTCGAGGTCGAAAAGGCCACTGTGGGCGTATCGAATCCATCGCCAGCCACCTTTGCCAAAAGCGATGTAGTGAATGGCGTCCTCGTCGTTCAAGCTCTTGTCGAAATCTACTAACTTATGAATATCCAGTTCGCGAATCTCGCCCAGTCCGTTGCAGCGTGGACAGCTACCCTCAGGGTGATTGAAACTGAACGATTCTGCGTAGCCGACGAAAGGTTGGCCTACACGTGAGAATAGGAGGCGTAGCAGTGCCGCAATATCGGTGTACGTGGCCACAGTGGAACGGGAGTTCTGTGCTGGCTTCTTCTGGTCAATGACGATAGCGATGGGTAAGTTCTCAATGGCGTCGACATGTGGACGGCCATACTTGGGCAAATACTGCTGTACGAAGGTGGGGAACGTGTCGTTTAGCTCGCGGCGCGACTTGGCGGCAATGGTGTCGAGCACAAGTGAGCTCTTGCCGGAGCCGGACACACCCGTGAAAACTGTAATCTGATGCTTTGGAATTTCAAGCGAGACATCCTTAAGGTTGTTCTCACGCGCTCCTCGAATGATGATGTGGTCTTTTTTCATAAGGAATAATGTACTGCTTGCTAAACAAAGAACAGCGCTACTCCCGCAACGGCTATCGTCGAACCTAATACTTCGCGTAACGTTATACGTTGGCCGAATAGCCATTGCGAAGGCCATAAAATGAAGACGGGAGTTAATGCCATCAGAGTTGATGCTATGCCGGCTGGTGTCATTTGCACGGCAAGCAGCGAAAGAGAAACACCGATAACCGGCCCCAAAAGGATCGTTCCTGTTGCTGCGGCCATGGTTTTCCTGTCATGTAGGCCTTGCCGCATTCGTGCTTTGTCCCCTTTGATGTAATAGACAAGGCCGAATCCTATGAGACCGGAAATAGCACGTACCATGGTGGCAGACATCGGAAGCATTGGAGTGTCGGGGCACATACTCATACCTACTTTGGACAAGACTATACCTATGCCTTGCCCCATACCAGCTCCGATACCATAGAAAATACCTCTCAGGGGAATTGTTCTCTCTGGATCACTTTTCTTGTGGACGACCATAGCTATTCCACTGATGGTAATCATGATGCCAACAATAGCTTGAAAGGTTAGGGTCTCGCCTAAAATTATCCAAGCCGATAAGGCAGAGAAAAGAGGGGCAAGTGTCATGAATAGTTGTCCTAAGCGACTGCCCATGATGATATAGGAAGAAAAAAGGCACCAATCTCCGAAAACATATCCTACGAAGCCAGAACAAAGTAGCCAAACTAAAGCTTCAGCTTTCATATTCAAGGGAAAAGGAGAACCTGTGAACGCCCATAGGACAAGGGCAATTATCACGAGGGAAGCGGCCATGCGAAGAACGTTCATCTGCAACGATCCTATGCGCTTGCTTGCGATCTCGGCACATAAAGCCGTGGCTGTCCAAATAATAGCTACTATTATGGAAAGAATTTCTCCGTAAAACATTCTATGAAGAGATAGATTTTTCTGCTGTAATAGTCAGAGTCCCCTTTGTATGGGAATGACGAATTTCACTTCGCTCGTAATGACGAATGAAAAATAAGAACGAATAAAAGTCACCTTCGAAGAATGAAAGTGACTCTCATTCGTCATTACGAGCGAAGCGAGATTCGTCATCCTTCACTCTACGTTCTACCCACGGTGGAACTTATTTGTTTTCAATATAGTTTTTTCAGCTGACTTCGATGAGTATCTCGGATAGGGTGGGGTGGATGTGTACAGTCTCTCGCAGTTGGCGGAGAGTGGCTCCGAGGGTGATGTATGCCGTGGCTTCCTGCACGAGGTCGGCAGCGTGGGCACCGTAGGCATGGCAGCTGAGGAGGCGTCCCTCGCCAGGCTCACAGCATAGCTTGACCATACCCTCGGTCTCGCCCATTGACAGGGCTTTTCCGTTGGCGCGGTAGAAAGCTTTATGACATTCGTAGGGCGTGCCATTTTCCTTCAGCTGTTCTTCGCAGGGGCCTACACAGGCAGCTTCGGGCGTGGTGAAGATGGCGGCGGGCATGACGTCGAAACGGATATGGTCCTCGATGCCGAGGATGCGGTTGACGACGTGGTGGCCCTGGAACTCGGCGGCGTGGGCCAGCATCTGACGGCCGTTGACGTCGCCTATGGCGTAGAGGTGAGGAGAATTAGAAAATGTGGAATTAAGAGAATTAGAAGAGGCTGGCGCTTCTCCATTTCCTATTTCCTTATTTTCTTCATTTCTTATTATTTTCACTTCTCCGCTTGAGGCAATATCGACACCCCCTTCTCCCTTGGGGAGGGGTTGGGGGTGGGCTGTCACTTCAAAGTCCCCATCCACGGGGATGGCACCATTGCGCTCGAGTGTGATGCCGAGGGCTTCGAGGTTTAGACCCTCGGTGTTGGGTTTGCGCCCCGTGGCTATCAGGACGACGTCGGCCTCGACGCTTTCGTCCTGCCCCTTCTTGTTTGTGAAGACGACGGTTCCGTTTTCTATGCGCTTGACGGCGCATTGCATATTAAAGGTGACGCCCTGTTTCTCCATCACTTTGCGCAGGCGTTTGGCGATGTCAGCATCGATGGCGGGCAGACATTCCTTGAGGAACTCCACGACTGTTACCTCTGAACCGAAACGGCGGAAGACGCTGGCAAACTCCATGCCGATGACGCCGGCGCCGATGATGCATAGGCGACGGGGCAGCTCCTTGAGGGAGAGCAGGCCGGTGGAATCTACCACGCAAGGATCGTTCACGCCATCAACTGGGATGTATTTGGTTAAGGAACCGGTGGCGATGATGATGTTGTCGGCTGAGTAGCGCTGACCGCTGGGCGTCTCAACGGTGTGGGCATCGACAAACGTGGCACGCTCGCGGACGAGGGTGATATTGGGGTGCGAGAGGAGTGTCTCGACGCCCGAGCGCAGCTGCTCCACCACCTGCTGCTGCCGCTCGATGGCTTCAGCGAATGAGGCGGAGTGTACGTAGGTCTTCGTGGGGATACATCCGACGTTGAGACAGGTGCCACCGACGTGCCCAGCCTCGAAGATGGTGACCTTTAGTCCGTGCTGCGTAGCATGGAGGGCGGTCTTGTAGCCGCCAGGGCCTGCGCCAATGATGAGGAGATCTTGCAAAATAGAATGATTTTATTGTTATGTTGGCACAAAGTTACACACAAAAGCGTCTCCCGCCAAATCATATTCACACTTTTTGTTCACTCACCAGTTTTTTTGTCGCCATCCACCGCTGATCATGCTGCATATCTCGCGGCCGCGCTGCAGCATGCCTTGTTGCCACAGCCGTCGCGTCCATCCGCTTTGCCGTCCAGTGTCAGCATGCAAGTGCCGAAGGCTTTTGCCAATCAAGCCGTGCATTCCAGAGCGAGTAAGATTCGTTCGGATGATTTGACACTCTTTCTTGAGGCATTCCTGCCGTTAGCCAAGTCCGACTGGCATCAAAAGCACGTCAGAGGGGCTTTGGCGCAAATTGATTCGAAAAGGTAGGCAAAAGAAAGGATGAGGCAACACTTTGAGGCAAAACGACGATTTCTTGGGCTAACTTTATTCTTTTTATTCAAAAAAGATTGGCTATACCCAATTAATGCAGTACCTTTGCGCCACGAGAACCCGCCAAGCCTCTTTACAATGCTTAAATCGGCGGGTCTTTTTTGTTTATGCAATGAGCAACAGAATTCCATTCCAGAAGCCCTACACGCAAGTTACACCTTTTGAGCCGTGGCTCACCAGATAAGAGATTAAAAAAATAAGATAATAAGAGATTAAGAAAATAAGATAATATGAAAGGAAGAGGCTGCCTCCGCCTTTCTTATTTTCTAAATTTCACATTGTCTAATTTTCGAACAAGCAGAATGCCATTCGTCCGATGTTTCCCAATCGTATGACTGGAAACAGGAAAACGCTTCCTACGGACGCACTCCGCATCTATTTATAAACACGATGAAAATCCTCCTTTGGCCATTCTATTTCTTCTTGTCCTCCAAATAGCGCCGCTTATTCGCGCTCATGGGTCTGGCCTCCTTTGCGGCCTTGGCAGCGGCACGTCGGGCATTCTCAGCCTTGCGTAACTTGGCTGCCGCCTGGCTCTTGCGTCGTTTTGCATCGCGAGCCCGGGCGATTTCCTTTCGTTTGGCCTCCTTTTCTGCGCGTATGGCTTCTCGCTGCGCATCTCGGGCTTCCACTTCTGCCCGCCGTTTTGACACTCTTTCTTCTTCTCGTGCCAGCACTCGTGCCTGATAGTCAGGATTGGATAACAGTTCCTTGCGGAAGGGCGTAGCCAGGATGTTGAGTGCCATTTTGGTCGCCTTGGTACGGGCATAGCGCCAACTCTTGCTTTCCGCTTCACAGAGCACACTGCCGTCAGAGAGTACGGCTTTGGCGCGATGCTTCCCCTCGTCCGTCACTTCCATCTCCAAAGTGAGACGGCGCCCATCGGCCTGTCGCACCATGGCATCCGCCTGAGCCAGCAAGTTGGCGTTGCGTTTCCTGTGCAGAAAGAGATGGTTGCTCTCGTCGTTCAGGATATATTTGGAGATAAACCAGTTGCGTGTGTTCTCGTCCAAAGTGGTCACATAGCCGAAGATAGCATATACGAAGATGTGCTTGTGAGCTGCGATGTCAAATTTCTCACCTGCTCGCACAAACTGACGCAGCTTCCAACCATCAAACAGGCGCTCCAACCGCTCATTGCGGAAGAGGTTGCCCAACACATGCTGCAACCTTGTGCCTTCTCCAGTGAAATATCGGTATAACACTTCTGCCACCATGCCCTTGAATACGAACATGCCTACAAAGATATAGCGACTGTTACCCTTTCCCTCCTTCTCGTAGAAAGAACTATGCGTCAGCACTTCGCGCAACTGTGAGCGCGAGAAAAGCTTGCGAAGGTCATTATACAGTGGAGCTTCCCAAGCTGTGAAATTGTCCTTCGGACGAGGCTGCTGTGTGCTTTTATGCTCTTCCATGACTCTTGCACGGGCAGGCGGAGTCGAACCACCTCTGTCAGATTGGAAGCTGACATTCAGGCCCCGAAAACCTGTGTGCTACCGTTACACTATGCCCGCATGTGTTGTTTCTTGGCAAGGGTAGGCGGAGTCGAACCACCTCTGCCGGATTGGAAGCCGGCTGTCAGGCCCCGGAGACCTGTGTGCTGCCGTTACACTATACCCTTATGCTCATGTCCTTGAGCGGGTGACGGGAATCGAACCCGCGCCTGCGCACTGGAGGTACGCCGAATCAAGATCTGAAGTCTTGCGTGCTGCCACTACACTACACCCGCAGCCATTTCTCGGCACAAAAATACAAACTTTTTTTCATCTGACAAAATTCGCGGGCAGAAATCAGCTTATTAAACGCCAACAGGCGACCGTTGCGGGTCGCCTGATTGGGTGGGTCTGCGATGTTCCATCGTATTATTGAACGTTTCTCTTGACGGTGAGGCTCACGTCGGGAACGGCCTTGCCACGGGTATCGACGTACTGGGCCTTGATGGTGGCGGAG
>OCVV012841621.1_pt1 | contig 66130 bp, 57 predicted proteins | sample 1539721 | NCBI WGS metagenome assembly OCVV01 (sample SAMN02144230, study PRJEB22623) | gut metagenome | biome: sheep rumen | host: Ovis aries | place: New Zealand
CACCAATTACCATCTTAATATTTACCGTTCACTGATTGAAAGTTTGATTGGAGAATTTCCCCGTAGAAGCATTGAGGGATATGTTAAGCGGAATATAAAGGGCTGGTGGGATAGTTCAACTTTGAAGCTTAAGGAGTGTAAGACTTTTGACGAACTTGCACTACTGATGAAGCCATTAATAGAAAATGAATCACAGAATAATTACAATGTTATATAGCGTATGTCACGACTCAGCGATTTATACAAAGCAATGGAAACATTGCGAAAGGAAGGTCTCTCTCTGAATGATGATTTGGAGAGACAGGTAAGTGAACTAGAAGAAGATATTATCAAGAAAGAGATTCTTCCGGTAGTAACAGAAACTATTGAACCTGCTCTGAAGCAGGTACAGCGTGAGCTGGTTCTGGTGGTTGACTATCACCCAGGACTGCCTATTAGCGTATCGTTGTCACGTAAGACAAACATCACAGAACTGATTGATGCCAAGCGACTGGAGGCAGATCCTGAGGTGGAACACAAGGAGTTTGGCCCAAGGAAAAACAAGAGAACGCAGATTGCTCCAAAGACTGGGTTATGCATCCGTAGAAAAGACGGTTCTATTCTTCAGGAACACGATGCTGCTACCACCTTTACCTCTGCAATTATTGAGGCTGGTTTGTTAAAAGTTCGAGAGCTGGATGTCAAATTCTGCCGCATCAACGTAGTCTCAACAACCAAAGATAAAAAATATGGTCATGCCCAGCGCGAAGCTGCTCCTGGTCTATATGTCCTCACCCACAGTAGTACTAAGGATAAAAAGAAGATTCTGGACAAGATCAATACAGCCCTCAAAATGGGTTGGAAAGTTGAGATTGTGGAATGAATTCCTTAACTTTGTCCCTTAGGGATCGATAAAGAGTAATATAGAAGATAATAACATATTATAAATCCTATGGCAAAGAATGATATTGTAATTATTGATCATATTATTAAAGAAAGAATTGATCAAAATAATCCTTCTAAAGATAAGGGGGAAGTTTTTGAGCTTTTAGCAAATGAACAAATTCTAAAAGATTTGGATTTGTCAAGAGATGAAATACTCTCTGGAATAATAGATGGTAAGGATGATGGTGGCATAGACTCTTTCTATATATTTGTTAATGGGAATCTGCTAACTGACATTACAGATTTTATGTGGCCAAAACGGCATGCAGAAATTACTATATATGCGATAACATGTAAGCATCATGACACATTTATGCAAGATGTTGTTAACAACGAGTGTGCGACGGTTGGAGAAATATTTGATTTGTCATTAGAAGCATCAGATTTCAAGTCATCATACAATGAAGATTTACTCCATAAGAGAAAGTTATTTGTTGAGGCTTATATGAATACAGCATCTTCGTTGTCAAGTTTATCATTTAAGTTCTATTATGCGTCAAGGGGAGACAGTAATAGCGTGGGAGAAAATATTATAGCAAGAACAGAATACCTAAAAAATTCACTTTGTGATTTGTTTAGCGATTGTAATGTAGAATACAATTTTTATGGAAGCTCAGAAGTCCTTTCTTTATATAGGAAAAAACCAGAATACGAATTAACTCTCCCATATAAGGGCGTTATATCTCATAAGGAGCAATGTAGTGTCCTCCTCTGTAATCTATTAGACTACTACAATTTTATAAAAGACGAATCAGGAAGGTTAAGAACATATTTATTTGACTCTAATGTCCGAGATTATATGGGGAATAATCTGGTTAATTTAGACATAATGGAGTCTCTTGAACATAATCAAGACATTGATTTCTGGTGGCTGAATAATGGTATTACATTTTTGGCAACATCTGCTGTTGATATAGGAACCAAACTGAGAGTCCAGAATATTCAAATAGTCAATGGCCTGCAAACCTCTCATTCAATTTATAGATATTTCACTGAGTCGCATTCTCAACATGATGACAGATGTGTAATGATTAAAATCATAACACAAAATGACCCTGCCATTCGTGACAGCATTATTCGCTCGACAAATAATCAAACTGCGGTTGAAGTCGCTTCACTTTTTGCTACGGACAAAATACAAAGAGATATCGAAGATGTATTGAAACAACATGGTTATTATTATGAACGTAGAAAGAATTGCTATGCAAATCAAGAAATAGAAACAAATAAGATTGTTGATATGATGTATCTTGCTGCTGGGTACGTATGCTTAATCTTAAAGGTTCCAGAGAAAGCTGCAAGTTTCAAACAAAAGTATTTTAAGGACGAGAAGATGTATGATTTAATATATAATTCAACAGATTCTTTGTTAATTTGGCCTACGATTGCTTATGTCTTAAAAAAAACAGATAGTGCTTTGTCACTATACTTTTCAAAGGAAATTAGTTTAAGTACCTCAAAAATGCTTAAAAGAGCAAGGATGTTAACGGCATTTCTTTCTGTAAGTCGTGTTTTAGGTAGCTTCAATTTTACATCAAAAGATTTACAACAAGTGAATGCTTCGAACTATACAGAAGAGATAATTCTGGAAATGTGCCGATTTGTGAACACTCGATATGTTAGGTCAAAATTGATACAAAGAAATTACGTCTTACATTTATTAAAAGAAGCAGGGGATCGATATGGGATATCTGACTATGTAAGCATAGAAAAACGTAGAAATATTTTCATAACAGGACCAGAAAAAACACCTCCAAAGGAGATTTATATTTCTGACGAATTGCTTGATGACATTGATAAACATTTACCACAACAACCTTGGCCAATAGCGATCCATTGCAAAGTAGCAGAAGAAATGTCTCTTACAAAAGACATCGTTAGAGCCGCTATTCGAAAATTAATCCGTATAGGTAAGAGATATTATCAACACCATGGAATTGTATATGATAAGAATCATCAAATTGTGTGTTATGACACAGGACGTGTAACGGAAGAACAATTGCGAGAAGCTTGTTCAAAAAATAATGCCCCAAATTAAAGAGCAAAGAGTTAAATTATACTTGAAATTATTTAGCATTATGACAAAATGAAATAAAGTTCCATGATTATGGATAGAAAAATGACAATCTGAATAAAACAATTAGGAATCTATTGATATCATTGAATAAATAATTTATATGAATTCAGAACAGATAACAAAGAACATATCATCTTTATTAAGTAGAATCTATCTCGAAATAGAACTGCTTAATCATTCAGGTTTGCATGACAAAAACATATTTGCAGAGAATCTGATGCTGCAATTGTTTAATGCGATGTATGGCTACCATTTTATTAATGCGAATGTAAAATCAAGAAAATCAAACTACCCAGGTATTGACCTTATTGATGCTGAGCAAAAGATAATTTGCCAAGTTAGTTCAGAGACAACCAATACGAAATTAAAGGAAACACTTGAGAATATTCAGGACAACAAGAACCTTCATGGGTATCATTTGCTTTTTATTGCGCTCAAACAAGATGCGAATAATTTACGCAAATGCAAACTTAAAGAAGAATTATCTTTTGTTTTCAGCCAAGGTAATGACATCTATGATGGAAAAAGAATCGTTGCAGAGACATCAGCACTTGATGTTCAAAAGCAAATTGCATTATATGATATTTTATGTTTATGGTTAGGTACAAAATCGTGGGAAGAACTGGATATTTGCAAATTAACAAGGCAGCAATGTCCGAAACTGCCTTTCAACTTACCAGATTATTATATACCAAGGTCCTTTAGTTACTCCTATAATAATGAAACCGATGATTTCTTAGAACGAATCCTTCATCCATACAGATATGAATCTGGTAGCTTGGCAGATTTCGTCTGTGGTAGAATTCCTGGCGTCATTACAAATTGTTTTGTCATCTATAGCCCTGCTCAAAATGGTAAAACAACAGAATTGCGTAAACTTGCAAATGACTTAATATCCGAAGGTAATTATGGCGTAACGTATATTAAAGCAAGTGACTACAACAACTATGAAGGTGAATACTTTTTGAAAACATGTCTTTCTTGCTATGAGCAAGATGCAGTTTACTTAATTGATGCGCTTGATGAGGTAGCCGATAGCAAAAGAAGTACATTGATAGAAAAGATACATGATTTTGTAAGGTCTAATCCATTAGCTAAATTTGTTATAACCTTCAGGAAAAATTATGAAGAAAAGGAAGATTTGAATGAATTTACAAGGATTGATTTAAGAAGTCTCTCTGAAACAGACATCAGTAATTATGCAAACCATCACTTAAGAGATGGAAATGATTTTCTCCAACAAGCCAACCTGAAAGGTATCGAACATTTACTCTTTACCCCGTTTTTCTTAGTTAATCTGGTTGATTACTACAATATAAATGATGGTTTAACTTCCAAAATCGTAGATATATATGATTTTATAGTTCAAAAGAGTTATGATGTTGATAAGAAGGAGGGGGTTGTTAACATTGACAAGTACGATATTGAAAAGAAATTAGAATGCATAGCACTGATATTGCAATTTTCGGAAGAACAATCAATCAAGGGACAAGATATGACAAAATATCTTGGTTTAACTAAAAGTGATATGGCTGCCTGTCTTAGATATACAGTGCTAAAAAGAGAAGGTGATGATTACTCATTTACTCATAATGGAATAAAAGAATATTTTGTTACAAGATATTTGTTGAAATGCGATTATGATAGAATTCTCCAGCTGATATGCTATGATCAAGGTAAAATTCAAAAGGTGAGGAAAAATTGGTATAATGTTGTCATGTTTCTGCTTTCTTCAATGGATATTACAGATGAGCGTTTTCAACGGCTGTTATACTTCCTGATGGAGAATGAGGTTGAAATCTTGACAGATATTGATCCCACTTCTATTTCTGATAATATAAAATGTGATGTTCTGAAAAGTGTTTTAAAGAGTTATAAGTCGAAAGGAATATATCCTTCTGACTATTATGCAACTTATGTAGGATTGGCTCATCTGTGTGACAATCCAGATGCGGCTCAATATCTGTTGTCAGAATTAGAAAACGTTAATGCTATCAATCCATATACATATTTATTGGAACAGGTTGTACAATATATTGATTTTGATGCGCTGTCTTTAATTGGATTAGATAAAAAAATTGAACATGTGGTTTTTTCCAAGATAAAACAATTAGGGAATGATGACAGTCGAGACACATATGCTATATATGAACCTTTCGAAAACAAGTATTTTAGAAAAGAACGAATCATTAACAAACTGAAAGGATTAAATGTACATTCTATAGATAAGCGGAGAATAAGGACTATCTTCAAATTAATTGTTTCAACGAATACGAGCGATAACTATATTGACTTTATTATTGACCAAGAAACGAACGTGCATGATTATAGGATAGATGGAATGTCTCATGCAGTAAGTAGAGAGGAGGTATATGACGCTATAAAAGGTATCAAAAGCTATCACGGGCTTACAAAAATATGGAAATTTTTATCTTCGTTTAGCAAGGAGGAAATATACCATGATAATGACCATATCAATGATATCGTAGAGTCTTTGCTACACAACAGTAATGAAATTGTTCAAAATCACAACAATCTGCTATGTGATATTGAACAATGCTGGTATCTGATATATGATGAAAACCGATATTCTTTTAAATGCATACAAGGACTATTTTTTCTATTTCGTAATTTCATGCAACAATATAGAGAGCAAATAGATATTGTTGCAAGAATAAAGTTGATAAGAGCTAATTATAAGGAGATTTCGCACGGGGATTTAGAACGTCTTCAGGCCACTATCGGACTATATATTGTACCTGAAGATGCAATAAAAGTCTTTCAGGAATTTGATTCGCAAAACCCAAATGACTACAACCTCGCTTTATGGCTTGTTTCCCATATTTTTGTAGAATGGGATAATACTGTTCAAGCATTCATAAAAAGCACCTTCCCGAGATTTAAGGCTTATCCCTCCTTGATCGAACAGAGAACAAAAGAATTGCGAATTCTTTTTAATCATAATAAATTCAAGAAAACGATACTGTCAATAATAGAAAAATATACACCTAATAATAGAAAGGATTTGCGACAAAAGATAAAAGAAGATGATGAATTTCAATGGTCGAATGATGTTGCAAGGTTCATGCAAATGTCATATAATTGGAAATCAGAAAAATATGATTTAAGCAAGGTAAAAAGAGATGTTCTGGATAAGGATGTTTATACAGAATTTCTGTTAAGTAGCCTCCATCCAGACGATATAAACATTCTATCAAAAACACAGAAAGAATGCATTCGTATTTTGTTAAACAAACAATTAAGCAAGAAAGATATTGATTCGGCAGAAATTCGCAAATATCTTCAGCTTGCTATGGATTTGGATGTTTTGCTAAGAGAATCCCTCATAAAAAGGCACATTAAATATGCTGCGTGTAAAAAAACAAAGCACTCATTCATTGGTGATGATGGTTGTTTTTTATGGTATGCAGTTCAATATATAGAAGAAAAAACACTTATAGAAATCGCGAAAAGAAACATAAAGAAATATGAAAAAGACCATGCAGAAGATATTTTTGTGTTGGCCAAATATTTAATAGATAAGCGTGAGAAGAGTTCATATAGTGATATTATGAAACTTATGCTAAAAGACGGATTCCCTTATTCTTATCAGATTTCCGAAAAATTTTCCAAATTAGGAAGACCTGGCTTTGAAAGTTTGAAATGCATATATAACATTGCCAATGCTGATTTGAAATTGGTTATTTTGGGACAATTATACAAAGAAGAATGGTATCATCATTGGGTTATGCAAATGATAGAAAAAGACAAGGATCTGCTTGAAGAAAAACATAAAGAAACTATTTTAAGATACCGTTTAGCGTTTGGTGTAGACTCTGCGCTAAATGAAACGCTAGATATTATGAAAAAGGACTGTCTGTATTTTGGTACTTTTAGTTCTGCTCCGGTACTTGGATATAAAGACGTCAAGTATCTTCCTCGGTTGGAAGAATTACTGAAGATAGCATTCGGAATGGAAGAGAAATACACAAATTGGTCTGGGGTTATTGTCAAAGCGATGAAAAATATCGCAATGGGTTCTGAGGATAATATGAATAAAGTTTGTAATCTACTCTCCCAATACACAACTACAGAAAAGTGGCTGAACCGCATCATCATAGAAATCCAGTCAGAATACTACGAACTACATTATAAGCAATTAAGTATAAAAGAGGCTGCTATATTAGCAATGAATTGTCAGTAATCATTATTTTGCCCACTGGTGACTCCAATAAATGAATCAAAAGAAATTCCATACATTAAATGAAACTCTCCTTTCGTTTGACTCAACAGAACGAAAGGGATTCTATGATTATGAAGTAGTGGAAGCAATTAATGAGTTACCAGAGGACATAAGAAATTCACGTGATGCACAATATGAAATACTTGCTTTTAGTTTTTCCGAAAATGCAGAGAAATATTGGGGAACATTTTATGGTCCTAAAATAACTTGGAAAAGAAAAGATACTGGTGAGGATATATATACACCTGACAGGTCGCAAATATCTGCAGATGCAATTTCTTATTGGGAAGACAGAGCCAATATAGTTGTTAATCCATTGCTCAAAATGCGATATACAGGTCTTGTCTTAGATTTCAAAAAGTTTGTTACTGGCAAGCAACCAGACTTTCAAAAAAATTGGAAGGGGAATATCATTTCAATATTAGAGGCTGTTGAAGGAGATTATCCTGAGCATGCACTCTCCTGCTATTATTATACAAAACACGCATTAGACCTATCAGTAACAATAAACGACAAATCTCTAATTGAAAGATCTGTAGAAGCCTTTCTAACTCTCGATAAAAAATATGCCACTGATGATGATAAGCCGGGGTTATGGGCACGAACTTTTGAGGCTCTATTAAAACACAGGGATTGTTTTAGTAAATATGAAAATGATATTCTTCAAGCTCACATAGAAAGATTTGATCGTTTTGAGAAACTTGCAATGGCTGAAGGTGCACAAACTGATATACATGGACACCATATGCAAGACCAAGCAGAATTATTAGCTGAATATTACAAATTAACTGGTTATGTAGGAGATATTAAGCCATTACTTGATAGAACGATGAATGCATTTAGAAAATCATTCAAACTACGAGGTGGAATGTGGGCACAAGGAATGATAGAGATTATGCAAAGGTTATATCGGAAGTATCACCTATATAAAGAAGCGAATTATCTTCTTGCAGAAATTAGGCAATTGGGAGAGGCAGCACTTAAAGATTTAAGCCCTATCTCAATCTCTATACCCATTGACAATGCATTAATTGAACAGCATTGGAACAGGATGCTATCGGGGACACCTGAAGAACAAGGACTTAAATTCCTTTTGGAATATTTACCACGGATAGATAATGAGAGGGCAATACAAGAAAAAGAGAAAGAAGAAGCTCCTTTTTTTGATATGATGCGTACAACTACCATAAATTCGAAAGGGATTCCAATTTCTTATTTAGGAGTTGGACATAATTCAGAATATCAGAAATTAATATATGGAATATACAATAGATTGCGAATGGTTAATAGTTTCTTACATCAGCATATACAAAAATTAAAAGAATGTGGTCTGCTAACAACAGACTATGTAATGAATAGCATGTTTAAAGACTCTCTTGTAATTCTTAATGAGCAGAGAAATATTCTTGAACGTGGATTTGAAGCATTTTTCCAAGAGGATTATCTTGTTGCGTGTCATCTGTTGATTCCACAATTTGAATCCGTTATTAGAAATGTATGCGTAACAACAGGTGGTGAAATCTTACGGCCTAAGAGTAATCCCGAAGCAGGAAACGAATACAAATCACTTGAAGGATTATTAGACCAAGACTGTGTCAAAAAAGCACTTGGCGAAGACATTGTAACATATTACAAAGTCCTATTCACAGATAGCAGTGCGGGAAATTGGCGCAACTTAGTCAGTCATGGTCTATTGGGAGCGGATGCTTTTAATGCAGATATGGCAGACAGAGTATTCCATGCTTTTTTGATTCTAAGCTTGGTAAAGCCAATAGAAAAAGATGAAAAAGAAGGTTTTAACAGCGTTGAAACGTAAAAGAATAAATAGTAATAGGAAAAAATGAGTAACTTTGCAAACAAAATAGGAATATGGCACTGGCAATAAACATAGAAGACCTGTTGAACAAGCAGAAGATAGAGTCAAATAGGATTGAGTTCAAGAAGGGTTGGAATCCTGCAAGTATATACCATAGTGTGTGTGCTTTCGCCAATGATTTCGACAATCTTGGTGGTGGATATATACTGGTTGGAGTGGATAGCGATGATGATACGGGTATGGCTATCCGTCCTGTGGAAGGTGTGCCCGTTGAGAAGATTGACGGTATCCTTCAGGAGATGGTTGGCTATAACAATAAGATGTTACCGTATTATTTGCCCAGAACGAGCGTTGAAGAGGTGGATGGAAAACAGGTACTTGTTATTTGGTGTCCTGCTGGCATCAACAGACCATATTCTGTACCTGAGAATGTGACAGCGAAGAATGGTAGTAAGGAGTACTTCTATATCGGAAAAGACCTTGGAAAAGATGTCGGAAAAGGAAGGTGTCAATGAGAGAACCATCGAAAGGGATATTGCCAAACTGAAGAAATTGGGTGTTCTCACTCGTGAAGGTGGACGTAAGGAAGGCAAATGGGTCATTAATAATAAATACCAATGATAACAACTGATTTTACCAATCACAAAGGGATGAATGTAATTGGATTATTATGGTTCTTCATGAACACAAGCCCTATGGCATTGATGGAACAACTTAAAAATGTTCCATCAATGTTCCATCAAAATTAGAAGGTGTTGGAATTGAAAATCCCTGCAAGTGCTTGACTTACAGGAATTTCTTTTAGAGGGTGCCCGGACGGACTCGAACCGTCGACATTCAGAACCACAATCTGACGCTCTAACCAACTGAACTACGGGCACCATCGTGCGCTATCTCTTGGAAAGCGAGTGCAAAGGTACGGGAATTATTCGAGATTACCAAATAATTCCCATACTTTTTTGCAGATTTTGTTTACTTTGCAGGCTGTGCGGGTGCTTTAGGGGCATTAGCAGGGGCTGCAGGAGCAGCGGCATCCTTAGCAGGAGCAGTGGCATCCTTAGCAGGAGCGGCAGCATCCTTGGTCTGGCTGGCTCCGAAGCCTGGCAGGTTGTTAGGATTGGTGGCAGGTGCCTGATAGTTCTCCATCACAGAACCTTCTGTGTTTGCTGTGGGGGCAACCCATGCGCATACAACACTGAAGAGAACCATGGCGAGGGCAAGTCCCCATGTGGCTTTCTCTACGAAGTCAGTGGTCTTGCGGACACCGCCAATCTGGTTGTAGTTGGCAAAGCTGGAAGACAGACCACCACCTTTTGACTCTTGAATCAGCACGATACCGATCATCAGTATGGCTGCAATCACGATAAGAATTACAAATAATGTGTACATGTTACTTTTGTTTTTTATTGTTGTTTATTATTAATTTCTCTAAGAATCGAATCTGGTCGGCAAAATAAGCGTTCTTCTCTGGGAAGTTGTTGCTAAGCCGCTGAATGATTTCGAGTGCCTTCTGGTAGCGTCCTTGTTTGATGTAGATGCGTGCCAGTGTCTCTGTGAAGTATTCTTCCTCTGCAGGCTCTTCTTCGATGACAGGTGCCTCTGTGGTTTCTTCCTCATCTTTCAGTTCGTTGAGCAGGATGCGTCCCTGTTCCTCTTTCAGGAAGTGGTCGATGAGGTCTTGACCTTGCATCTGTGGAGCCTCGTCCGTGCTGTCAGGTCCCTCACTTTCCAGCAAATAGGCGACATAGTCGACTGTCGCATCTTTGGGAGTAGGGCGACGCTTCGTCCTCTTCTCCTCATTTTCTTCTGCAGGTATTGAGTCGAGGAAGGTGTCGATAAGAGACATTGTGCGGCTCTCCTGACTGTCATATACCGGCTGTGGAGTATTGTCGTTAGTCTTTGACCGTAACTGATAGTGGGCTGCCTCTACGAGGTTGAATAGTCCCCTGCGGTCAGTGATATAGACGGCTGCGCGTCGTAACTCCTCGTCGAAGGAGGGGTCGTGAAGCAGGTAGAGGTTCTGGAGCATCAGCAGGCGTGCTGTTTGGAAATAGGGGTGAAGAGCCAATGTGGAGCGCAACTCATACAAAGTGTCACGATCCATTTGTTCCGGGTGGTTTATCAGCTCTATTATATCCATCTCCTCATGTTATTACCAGTTCGCCACTGTAGCATTGAATATCTGCTCGCACAGGTCTTTGACCATCTGTGTCACCAGCTCCTCTTGCACAGAGTTCAGTGAGCGTGTGGTCTCGTATGTCGCTGTCGCCGTAAATTGGCGCTCGAAGTCTTCCTTGTGGTTTGCGTTGTTGGTGAAGCGCACGTTGACGGTCATCGAGAGTTCTGTCTGTGCGGAATATCCCTCAGCCGATACAGACTTGTTGCGCTGTTGGTACTGAGTGATCTCACCTTCAATCTTCAGGTCACCATCGCGTCGGACCTGTTCAAGCCGGGTGTGATTGGCAAATTCGTCCTTCAACTGGTTGTTGAACATAGGTCCCATCGGTCCCCATACATAACTGGACCTGATGGGAAACTCGGCAATCTGGATGGTTTTCGTCTTGCTATAGTCTATGCTTGCCCCGTTGAATTTATAGCTAACGGAGCATGCCGTGAGCAGCAGGATGGCTGTCAGGCAGACGATGGTGCGGAGTTTATTTGTCAAGTCCATATTGTTTCAGTCTTCTATAAAGTGTACGGTCACTGATGCCAAGTTCCTGCGCCGCCTTTTTACGATTCCCCCCATTACGATCAAGTGCTTTTTCCAGCGCTTGCCGGCTCCATGCGTCGAGGTTGAGATTCTCAGGTTCCTTAACAGGCTCCACATATTCCTCTGCCACTGCATCCTCTAAAGTTGTTGTGGCAGGGATGGTTGGTATTGTGGGGATGGTCGGTGTGGCAGATACCGTTGTGGAAGGCACAGCCTGTACGTCCTCTATCTGTTTCTTCAGCGTACTCATCTCACGACGCATATCATTGACATTGCTGCGCAGTTCGAAGAGTATTTTATATAGAATCTCCCGTTCATTCTCAAACGAGTGGTCACCCTCGTTATGGATGGTGGCGAGCTGAGTTGTCTCTTGGTCTTGGGGAATGAAGTGCGATAGAATCTCTGGTGTGATCTGCCGCTCTGTAGAGAGGATGGAAATCTGCTCAGTGATGTTCTTGAGTTGTCGCACATTGCCTGGCCATTTATATCGCATGAGCATCTGTTTCGCCTCCTCTGTCAGTACGACCTTGTCCATCCTGTATTTCTCAGCCATCTGCATGGCGAACAAGCGGAACAGCAGTACGATATCCTCACCACGTTCACGGAGGGGAGGTATCTGGATGGGGATGGAGTTCAGACGATAGTATAAGTCTTCGCGGAACCTGCCTTCGCTGATTGCCTGTCGGATATTGACATTAGTGGCGGCAACGATGCGCACATCAGTCTTGCGTACTTCTGTCGCTCCTACAGGGATGTACTCACCAGTCTCTAAGACACGAAGCAGTCGTGCCTGTGTGGCAAGAGGCAGTTCGCCCACCTCGTCGAGGAAGAGCGTTCCTTTATTGGCAACACCGAAATAGCCAGGAGAGTCGTTGATGGCACCCGTGAAAGAGCCTTTCACATGTCCAAATAACTCACTGTCAATAGTTCCCTCAGGAATAGAGCCACAGTTGATGGCGAAATATTTCTCGCGGCGACGTGGTGAGTTGTCGTGAATGACACGAGGAATGATTTCCTTACCCACACCGCTCTCTCCAACGATCAGCACACTCAAATCAGTGGGTGCCACCTGTAAGGCGACATCCAATGCATGGTTCAATGCTTCGCAGTTACCTACGATATTGTACCGTTGTTTAATATTCTGTAACTCAGAACTCTTCATTCAGCCTGCAAAGGTACGAAGAAAAACTGACATATTGGCATACTTCGGCAGAAATTTAACTTTCCGTCTGTTCTTTCGCCTTCGGAATAGCAAAACGTACCTTCTCGCTGTCGTCTTTTTTCTCGTGGAAGAGTTTGGGTAAAGGATTCTTCAGCGGCTCGTCATATTGTTGTCTGTTTCGGTATATGTCAAGGGCTGTATAGACAGCCTGACGGAAGGAATTCTCGTCCGCTTTACCCTGTCCTGCGATGTCGAAAGCCGTACCATGGTCTGGCGATGTGCGTATAATAGGAAGCCCTGCCGTGAAGTTGACACCGCTTTCCAGTGCGATGGTCTTAAAGGGTGCTAATCCCTGGTCGTGATACATGGCAAGAACTCCGTCGAAATGGTCATAAGTGTTACTGCCAAAGAAACCATCGGCAGGGTAGGGACCAAATGCCTGAATGCCATTTTTCTCGAGTTCCTCGATAGCAGGTTTGATAATATCCTGCTCCTCAGAGCCCAACAGTCCGTTGTCTCCGGCATGTGGGTTCAGGGAAAGAACGGCAATACGTGGATTGGAGATGCGGAAATCGCGTTTCAAACTCTTATGGAAGATGGTTGCCTTCTCAATGATGGCCTCTTTGGTAATAGCTTTTGATACGTCTTTGATAGGCAGATGGGTAGTGACAAGCGCTACGCGAAGTTGCTCGTTCATAAGAATCATCAGTGCCTTGTTTCCATTCCCCACACTGGTCTCGATATACTCAGTGTGTCCTGGGAAGCGGAATCCAGGATTCTGGATAGTTGCTTTATTGATAGGGGCAGTGACAAGCACGTCATACAATCCGGCACGATAGTCAGTCATGGCACGGTCAAGTGCCTTGAATGCTGCCTGTCCAGCTTCTTCTGAGGGTTGACCGAGTTCTACTTTTACCTCGTCGTCGAAGCAGGTGAGGATATTCAGTCTTCCATCCCTTGCCTCCTCTGCCTTGTTGATGATACTGAAATTCGTCTCCAGATTAAGTGCCTTGCGGTGGTAGGCAGCAATCTTCGGTGAGCCGTAGATAATAGGAGTGCAAAGCTCCAGCATAGCAGGGTCGGCGAAAGTCTTGAGAATCACTTCATAGCCGACACCGTTGGTATCTCCTTGCGTGATAGCCACGCGAATCATCTTTTCTTCCATAACATTTATTTTTTTCGATATTTCGATATTCCGATGTTTTGAAATGTTTTATTGCGACTGCTTCGCTGTGCTCAGCAAGCCGCAGGCTGCGAGGATGTCCTGTCCACGGCTGGCACGGATTGTGGTCGTTATGCCATGGTGTGTCAGGTAATCCCGAAGTGCCTCCATGCGTTTCTCATCCGATGAGGGTAGGTCTACATCGGGAATTTCGTGGAAACGAATAAGGTTGACACGACATTCCAGTCCACTGAGCAGTTTGGTGATCTCCCGTCCATAGAGGGGAGAGTCGTTAAATCCTCCGAAACAGATATATTCGAAGGAGCAGCGACGCTGGTGTGTGAAGTCGTATTGGCGCAACAGCTCAATCGTCTCAGAGATGGGCATCGCTTTTTCGGCAGGCATTATCTGCTGCCGTTGTTCATGCAGTGGGGAGTGCATCGATATTGCCACATGGCATTCGCTCTCATCGAGAAAGCGTTTCAGTTTGCCACGAACCCCCACGGAACTTACTGTAATACGTTTGGGACTCCACTGGTATCCCCAAGGTGCTGTCATGATCTCACAGACTTGCAACACGGCACCAAGGTTATCCATGGGTTCTCCTTGTCCCATGAAAACGATATTGGTGAGCGTGTCAGCCTCAGGTAAGGAATATATCTGATTTAAAATGTCTGCTGCTGTGAGGTTACCTTGCCAACCCTGCTTTCCTGTCTGGCAAAACAGGCAGTTCATCTTACATCCCACTTGGCAGGAGACACAGATGGTTGCCCTGTCGCCGTCAGGAATATAGACCGTCTCGACGAAGCGGTCAGTGACGTCTGTAGCGACATTGTCACAGTAAACAGGGAACAGGTATTTGACGGTGCCGTCTTTACTGCGTTGACAGTCTATAGGCTCTAAAGCTCCCACCTCGTAATTCTCAGCTAACCGCAGACGATTTTGTTTCGAGAGATTGGTCATCTCATCGATACTTTTAGCATGCTTCTCATATAGCCACTGCGCTATCTGCTTTGCTGTAAAAGCAGGCATACCCAGCTCACAGACGATGCCTTTCAGTTCCGTCGGAGTCATTGCCAGTAATCTCTTTTTCGGATTCATGAGTGCAAAGGTACGAAAATATTTTGAGCATTAATGCCAAATTAAGGGAAAAATTTGTACCTTTGCGCCTAAATATTTAGTGAAAGAAACAACATGAGACAAAGAATAGATTGCTTTCTGGTCTGTCAGTCGTTGGAAGCGTTAACGGAAACTATTGCGCAGTTGCGTCAAATTCCCGCCGTTCGCCATATCTTTCTGATGGTCAACAGAGAGTTGGCAAACACAGAAGTTCCACAGGATTGCTCATTGGTGGTTGTGGAACAGTTGCAGAGTAGCCAATTTGTGATGCAAATAGCTGAACATGCCATAGCCTCCTATGCCTTAGTCGTGATGAAGCCAACACCGGTTTCTTTGGGTGCTACAGCTTTGGAGCGTATGATGTTGGTGGCAGAAGACACTAAAGCCGCTATGGTCTATAGTGACCGCTGGCAGATGGAGCAAGGCGAGCGTAAGGCGCACCCTGTTATTGATTATCAAGAAGGTTCCCTTCGTGACGACTTCGATTTTGGAAGTCTGATGTTGATACGTACCTCTCTGATACATAAATATGCCACGACAGACCGTGAGCGTGACTATCGTTGGGCAGGTCTCTACGACCTCCGTTTGTTCCTGAGCAGGGAAGGAGTCCTGTTTCATCTGAACGAATACCTCTATACAGAAGAGGAGACAGACTTGCGGGCATCAGGTGTGAAACAGTTTGATTACGTGAATCCTGCCAATCGGGAAGTGCAGATAGAGATGGAGCAGGCATGTACGGCTCATCTGCGGGAGATAGGTGCATTAGTGGATACCAGCCAATACCAAGAAGTGGAGTTCGATGAACAGGATTTCGAGGTGGAGGCTTCCGTCATCATTCCTGTATTCAACCGTGAGAAAACCATCAAGGATGCTGTGGAGAGTGCTCTTTCCCAAAACGCCTCTTTTAAGTATAATGTCATAGTGGTGGATAACCACTCTACAGATAAGACAGGAGAAATCCTGTCAGACTTGTCGGCATGCCATGCCAGCAAGCTTCACGTCATCGTACCAGAACGGCGTGACTTGGGTATTGGCGGATGCTGGAACGCAGCTGTTAACAGTCCTTATTGTGGGCGATTTGCCGTACAGCTCGATTCTGACGATCTCTATTCGTCACCTAAGACTTTACAGACAATCGTCGATGCTTTCCATAAGCAGAAGGCAGCGATGATAGTCGGTTCTTACAGGATGTGTGACTTCGACCTCAACACACTGCCCCCCGGACTCATTGACCATAAAGAGTGGACGGAAGAAAACGGTCCTAACAATGCCTTGCGTATCAATGGGCTAGGTGCTCCACGCGCATTCTTCACGCCACTGCTCCGTCAGGTGCAGTTCCCTAATACTTCTTATGGTGAGGACTATGCCTTGGGATTGTTGTTCTCACGTTCATATCGTATTGGACGAATCTATACAGAGCTATACCTTTGTCGCCGCTGGGGAGGCAATTCCGATGCGGCACTCTCTGTAGAGAAGATCAATGCCAATAACCTCTATAAGGACCGTCTGCGCACCATGGAGGTTAAGGCACGCCAGCAAATGAACAAGGGTGAGAAGACACCGATGATCCTGTCCCCTTTGGTACGATTCTTCAATCGCCAGCTAAAGACATGGGAGGAAGTGCGTCAGCGTTATCGTGACCTTCAGCAGGTAAAGACCAGGGAATTAGTAGGCGAGGGAATGTCTGTGGAAGTGCAGTGGAACCCTGCCCGTATCCGTTCTACCGGTGCTAAGATTGATGCCCGTTCATTAGCGGAGCGTCCTTGTTTCCTGTGTGCAGAGAATCGTCCGAAAGAACAGATACACCGTGTGATAGATGGAAAGTATGAACTATTGGTGAACCCATTCCCCATCTTACCTGTTCATTTCACACTGCCCATGCTGAAGCATCAGCCGCAGGCTATCCGCCCAATGTACGGAGAACTGTACCGGCTGGCGACGAAGAATGCAGAGCTCACCTTATTATATAATGGTCCCAAATGTGGAGCCTCGGCACCCGACCATGCCCACCTGCAGATTGTCAGCACAGGAATACTGCCCTTGCAAAAGAGTTGGCAGCGACTGAGCCGCAATTTGGTGGAGGTAGTGAAAAAGGACGAAGACAACGGTATTTGGCAGATTGTGGATTATCCTGCTGCCGCTTTCCTTATCCGCAGTAATACGCAGGACCAGGGAGAGAAACTGTTTAAGCGGCTCTATAGCTGTCTTCCACAGCGTGATGATGAGACAGAGCCAATGATGAATATCATAGCCTGGCAACAAGGTGACAGCGTATTGAGTGTGATACTGCCGCGTCGTCAGCATCGTCCCACCTGTTATACCTTGGAAGGCGAGGCACAATTTATCATCAGTCCAGGTGCTGTGGATATGGGAGGACTTATCATTACTCCCCGTGAGGAGGACTTCCGGAAGATCAGTTACGAGGTGGTCAGAAACATCTATCAGGAAGTGTCGCTCACACCAGAGCAGACACAGGAAGTGGTGGAAAAGCTGAAAAACTACTCAGCACCTTCACAGGTCACCCAGTCTTCCTCGAAGGAGCCCAATGTGTCGGTGGGAATCGTCAGCGGGCAGAAGATAGAGTTTGCCCTGAATGCCCCATATTTGGCGAAAGGAGAGCTGATAGAGGGAGAACAGACCGTCGAGTTTTCTGAGGGTGGTATCTTGTGGCGCGGCATGCAGTATCGTGAGTTGACTTTCATGCCCCAGTCCCCCACAGCATCCTTCTCCTTGCATGACGTGACCATTGGCGTGAATTTCCATTGGGAGCGAAAAGAGACCCAGGTGTTTCTCGGCACACTGCGCCTGGTGGTCGAGTCCGACAAGATAACCGCTATCAATGAGCTGCCTGTAGAGAAATATCTCGCGAGTGTCATCTCCAGCGAGATGAAGGCGACGGCAGGTCTGGAGCTTTTGAAGGCACATGCCGTTATCAGCCGCTCCTGGCTGCTTGCCCAGATGAGGCGTAGGGAAGAGAATAGTGAGAAAAAGGATGGATTCTTCTCTTTTATCAAGAAAGACGATGAACTGATCCGGTGGTACGACCGTGAGGACCATACTATCTTCGACGTGTGTGCGGATGATCATTGCCAGCGTTATCAGGGAATCACCAAGCAGACCAGTGAGGCAGTGGAACAGGCTTTGAAGGCGACACGTGGCAGGATACTCTGCTATGGCGATGAGATATGTGATGCCCGCTTCTCCAAGTGCTGTGGTGGTGTGACAGAGGAGTTCCAGTATTGTTGGGAAGATACTCCCAAGCCCTATCTGGTTTCTGTTGAGGATCCGTACTGTAATACCAACGACAAGGAAGTGCTCTCACAGGTGCTTAACGACTATGATCTGGAGACCAACGACTTCTACCGTTGGACAGTAGAGTATACTGCGGACGAGCTCTCTGCGCTCGTCAATGAGAAACTGAAAGATGACTTCGGAACCATTACCGACCTAATTCCTATGGAACGGGGTAAGAGCGGACGTATATGGAAACTGAAGATTGTGGGTACCAAGAAAACGATGACGATCGGTAAGGAACTGGAGATACGCCGTGCCCTTAGTGAGAGTCATCTGTATAGCTCCGCCTTTGATGTGGAGAAGACGGCAAACGGTTTCCGCCTGCATGGAAAAGGGTGGGGACATGGTGTCGGTCTTTGCCAGATAGGTGCTGCAGTGATGGGACAGAAAGGATTTAAGTATGATGAAATCCTGTTGCACTACTACCGCGGAGCCGAGATAAAGAAAATATACTAAACAGATAATTGAAAGATTTAATAATGAAAAAGAGAAATCCTTGGTCGTGGATACCGACCCTTTATATTGCGGAAGGACTGCCCAACGTGGTGGTGATGACTGTTGCCGTAGTGATGTATATGCAGTTGGGACTGACTGACACAGACATAGCCCTCTATACCGGATGGCTGGGACTGCCGTGGGTCATCAAACCATTATGGAGCCCGTTTGTCGACCTCTATCGCACCAAACGCTGGTGGGTACTCGCCATGCAATTGTTGTTAGGCTCGTCCTTGGCAGGTGTCGCCTTCACCCTCAATACCCCGTTCTGGTTTCAGGGTACCATGGCATGTTTCTTCCTGATGGCATTCTCCAGTGCTACGCATGACATTGCCGCGGACGGCTATTATATGTTAGAGTTGGACGACCACCAGCAGGTATGGTTCGTGGGAATTCGCAACACGTTCTACCGCCTTGCCGTTATCTTCGGTAATGGTGTGCTGATACCTGTTGCAGGTATCCTGCAGGTGGTGACCCGTTATCAGATGTCCTATACATGGTGCCTTGTGTTCTACGGTCTGGCAGCCCTCTTTATCGGTATCTGGCTCTACCATACTTATATCATGCCGCGCGCCGAAGCTGACGTGCCCCATCATACCAATGCCCGTGAGGTGGCAGACGGTGTGGTGACTGCCTTCAAGACATTTTTCCAGAAGCTGCCGCCTCGTGAGATGATGTATGCCATGCTTTTCCTCCTGTTCTATCGTTTCCCTGAGGCATTACTCACCAAGATGAGCGTGACATTCCTGATGCGTCCAAACTCTGCGGGTGGACTGGGACTGTCTCCGCAGGAGTTCGGACTGGCAAGTGGAACGGTGGGTGTCATAGGATTGACCCTTGGCGGTATCCTGGGTGGTCTGCTTGCCGGGCGTGACGGTTTTAAGAAATGGCTATGGCCTATGGTGTGTGCTATCACCCTGCCCGATATCGTATATGTTTATATGAGCTATGCCCTGCCCGAGAACCTGTTTGTCATCAGCAGTTGTCTGTTCATAGAGCAGTTCGGCTATGGTGTTGGTTTCACGGCATTGACACTCTATATGCTCTATTTCAGCAAAGGCAATTTCCAGACCTCGCATTATGCCTTCTGCACCGCAATCTCTTACCTGGGACTGATGCTGCCGGGTATGTTGTCGGGATGGATGAAGGATGCGCTGGGCTATCAGACCTTCTTCATTGTCGTCATGGCATTGTGTACGATTACATTTGCAGTGACTGCATTTATCAAGGTTGACCCCGAGTTTGGTAAGAAAAAATCAGAAGAAGAGGAATAGGAAAAACAAGAGTGGCAGGGTTTCACAACCATGCCGCTCTTTATCCTAATGATAGTATTAATAATGGAAAAGAAATTTATGTATCTTACTTATTAGTATTTTTTCCTTATTTAAACATAGACTTTGTCATTCACGGTGTAAAGATATATCAAATTTCCGTAACTACCATAGCTTTTCTTGACAAAATGCCGGATTTATGTTATTAAACATCTATTTAGCGGATGAATAGGAAAATCCCTACGCACTATTAGGTGTTTCATCTTGCAGGAATAAGATATTTTCCTTACCTTTGCAACAGAAACTAAAAAACAGCAATATGAAGAAGGTTTATACTTATGCGATGATGGCGCTCATGATGGCGCTGACGATGACAACATTTACAAGTTGTATGACCAGGGACGAGGCTATTGCCTACGACCTCTCTGGTGAGTGGGAAGGCTATATGGGCGAGGATTACTACAGCTACTGGGGCTATGAGGGTACTGGTCGTGAGTATGATACCATCATCCGCTTCTCCCGTGCAGGGCACAGCTACAGCCGTGGGGCTACGTCGGGCTATGGCGAGCAGGTGGATTACGATCCATACAATCGTGACTCAAGGTATCGTGAGTTCTTGTGGAGTGTGGCTGGTGGACGTATCAAGTTAACCTATGATACAGGTCAGATCATCTACATCTATGACTATGAGATTAATGGCAGCCGTTTCTTCGGCTATATGGATTGTGGCAATTACAAGGAGATTCGCTTCGATTTGGTTAAGACATCCAATGACCGTTGGAATACCTATTACGAATGGTCCAAACAACCCAAAGCGTTGAGTAATGACAGCATCACAGTCACCAAGGAATAAAAACAGAAAAAGAGAGCCGAGCGGCTCTCTTTTCTGTTATGTCTAAATTCCCAGTCCTCCGTCAAAGGAGCCTTCCACGGCCTTCGACTGTTGGATGCGGGAGTAGGGCGGTACGTCATGGGTCACCCAGATGTTACCGCCTATCACACTGTCATGTCCGATGGTGATACGCCCCAGGATAGATGCATTGGAATAGACCGTCACGTTATCCTCGATAATCGGGTGACGGGGAACGTTGAGCATGTTCCCGTTCTCATCATATTTGAAGCTCTTGGCACCTAAGGTCACACCTTGGTAGAGTGTCACGTGGTTGCCGATGATACTGGTCTCACCAATGACTACACCCGTGCCGTGGTCGATGGCAAAATACTCTCCGATGGTAGCACCGGGATGGATGTCAATACCCGTCTTGGAGTGTGCCAGCTCGGTGATGATACGTGGAATGACGGGGACACGCATCAGATGCAGCTTATGGGCAATGCGGTAGTGTATCATGGTGTTCACCACAGGATAGCAGAATATCACCTCACCATAGTTCGTGGCAGCAGGGTCGTTGTCGAACATCGCCTGCACGTCGGTATAGAGCAGCCGTTTGATTTCCGGCAACTCGTCGATAAACTCAGTAGCGAGTCTTGCAGCCTCCTGGTATACCTTCTCCTTGGTGGTAATCTCCTCGCAGTCCTCGCAGAACTGCAGTCCGTGGGCTATCTGTTTCACCAGCAGACCGTACAGCTCCTCCATGTGCCCACCGATATAATAGGAGCGGATGGTCTCGTCAGGTTGTCTCTTATTGAAATAGTCAGGGAAGATGATGCTCTTCACCAGTGCCACAATCTGTTTCACCTGTACCACGGAGGGCAGCGGCGCCTCAATGGCAGGCATCATATTCACCTCCTGCTCCGTCAGCTTCGACAGCAGTGCCACGTTCTTCTGCAGTATCTCGTTTGTCTTATTGTCCATACTTATGTCGTTTAGTTCGATGCAAAGGTACAATTATGTGAGCAAAACACCAAATTTTCTTCACTTATTTCTTACATGAATCCGTTGTTCAAACGTGTCATAGTCTTCGTTGTGTATATCTAAACTACCTGTCGACTGGAGTCGACAAGCGATTAGGATGCTCCTGATAACTGCGAACAACGGCACTTCACATCGAATACCACGGCACAAACAACTGCATAGGATGGCTCATCCCTCCCTGAACTCCGCGGGAGTCATGTTGGTGAGACGTTTGAAGTATTTGGAGAAGAAGGAGGGATTAGGGAAATTCATCTCCTCGGCAATCTGGGTGACAGACTTGTCGGTGTGCCTCAGCTCCACCTTGATACGGGTGATGAGGGCAAGGTCAATCCACTCTTTTGCCGTCGTACCACTTGCCTGGCGGATGACGGTGCCGAGGTAACGCTCCGTCAGACACATCTTATCGGCATAGAAACCAATCTGGTGCTCCTTGACGGCATGCTGGTTGACAAGATAGATGAAGCGGTCGAAGATGCTCTGTTCCCGTGACTGCGTGTTTTGCTGTTGGTCGGTATGCTGGCGGTAGAGTCCGTCATAATGATACATCAGCGCACCGACGAGACTGCTCATCGTCTGCCGGTTATAGTCTGGCTGGTGTGCCAGGTGCCAGATGGTGTCGACCATCAGTTTTGCTGTCATGATATCCTCTTCCTTTACACGGAGCTGGAAGTCACGCACTTGTCCGTTGAAGGCAGGGGGCATCTGTCCTGCGGCAAACGGCATGGGGAAGTCGGGAGAGAGTCCGATACCGTATATCTGCAAGTCCTCAGAGAATCGGATGGGACTGATGATAGTGCCGGGACCGATAAAAACGAGCATGCCCTTAGAGAACACCTTGTCCACCAGGTTGACGTTGACCCGTATCTCTCCCTGTAGGATGATGCCTAACCGGTGGTCGTTGATGGCAAAGGGCGGCTGTTGTCGTAACACCAGACGGAAGGCTCGTGGGTCGCCGTGGATGATGGCGAGTTCCTGACTCATATAAATATTCTCATGAATCTGTGACAGATGCGGCTCAAGGATGTCCTTCATCCTTGAGAGACTCATCAGTTTGGGTTGCTTGCTCATGGTGCTATATCGTTTTGTTTCCGATGCAAAGGTAATAAAAAAGCGGTAAAATATACTCCTTTTGTATAGAAATCGAACAAAAAGGACATTTCGTGATGCGTATGGATAGTGATTAATCCAATAAATCAGTGTACTTTTGCAGCTGGAATACAAATAGTACAATATGAGAAGAGTAATTTTGGGATTGGTCATCATACCGCTGTCATTACAGGCACAGACATTGGAGGAGTGTCAGCGTGCCGCTGAGCGCAACTATCCGTTGATACGCCAATACGACCTGATAGCGAAGACCACCGACCTGACGGTGAGGAATATCGGGAAGAGTTGGCTGCCACAGGTGTCGGCATCGGCGCAAGTCACCTATCAGAGTGATGTCGCCGCATGGCCCGAGCAGATGGGTAGTATGCTGAAGTCGATGGGTGTCGACCTGAAAGGACTGAGGAAAGACCAGTACAGGGTGGGTATTGATGTGCAACAGACCATCTATGACGGTGGTACCATCAGCAGTCAGAAAGAGGTAGCCCGTCAGCAGGGATTGGTGGAGGCGGCACAGAATGAAGTCAGTATGTACCAGATCCGCCAGCGTGTCAATGAGCTGTATTTCGGACTGTTGCTGATAGACGACCAGTTGCAGCTCAATATGGATTTGCAGGAAGTGCTCAGCAGTAGTGAGAAGAAACTCGCATCAATGTATCAGCATGGTACCGCGGCGGAGAGCGACTATCTTTCCGTGAAGGCAGAGCGTCTGAATGTCATCCAGCAACAGACCAGTTTGCAGGCACAGCGTCAAGCCTTGGCGAGGATGCTCTCCACCTTTTGCGGCATGGACATCCGTCACGTGCAGAAGCCTGTTCCACCTGCCGCTGTGCCACAGCAACAAAACATGCGCCCCGAGTTGAAAGCCATCGAGGCACAGCTCCGCCTTGCCGATGCCAGGGAGAAAGCCTTGAACGCGGCTCTCATGCCTAAGTTAGGAGTCTTTGCCCAAGGTTTCTATGGTTATCCGGGCTATAATATGTTTGAGGACATGATGCGCCACCGATGGTCGCTGAACGGGATGATAGGTGCTAAGTTGTCGTGGAATATCGGAGCACTCTATACCCATAAGAACGACAAGGCGAAGGTCCAGTTGCAACGGGAGCGTGCTGAGGTCAGCCGTGACGTGTTCCTTTTCAATAACCAGTTGGAGCAGGTTCAGCAGCAGGAGGACTTGGAACGCTACCGGAAACTGATGACCGAGGATGAAGAGATCATCCAGCTCCGCAGTGCTGTCCGTAAGGCTGCCGAGTCGAAACTGGCGCATGGCATCATCGATGTCAACGACCTCGTGAGGGAGATTAACAACGAGAATGCGGCAAAGGTGCAACAGTCCATCCATGAGATAGAGATGTTGAAAGAGATATATGATTTGAAAATTACCTTGAATAATTAATAGCGATATGAGAAAGATAGATGTGCTGGCAGGTATTGCCATGTTATTGACAGCTTGCGGAACCCAAGAGAAGGAGTATGATGCCACGGGAACGTTCGAGGCAACAGAGACCGTGGTATCGGCAGAGCAGAGTGGGGTACTGTTGAGGTTGAGTGTCAACGAGGGTGATGCGCTTTCCGAAGGACAGGAGGTCGGTCTGGTGGACACCACCCAGCTGTGGCTGAAGGTACAGCAGTTAGGGGCAACGAAGAAGGTCTACCAGAGTCAGAAGCCGGATCTGGAGAAACAGGTGGCGGCAGTCCGTCAGCAACTTGCCAAGGCGAGGACGGAACAACAGCGCTATCAGGAGTTGGTGAAGGACGGTGCCGCACCGAGGAAGATGCTCGATGACGCCACCAGTCAGGTCACCGTCCTCCAGAAGCAGTTGGATGCCCAGGTGTCGGCACTTGGTACGCAGGTGTCCACCTTAAACTCACAAGTGTCCACTGTCGACGTGCAGGTGGCGCAACTGACAGACCAGTTGAGGAAGTGTCATGTCATCGTTCCTACAGGTGGTACCGTCTTGGAGAAATATGTGGAGACAGGAGAGTTTGTCGCCACGGGCAAGCCCCTCTTCAAGATTGCCGATATCGACAAGATGTTCATCCGTGCCTATGTCACCACCGCCCAGTTGCAGCACATCAAACTGGGACAGAAAGTAAAAGTGTTTGCCGACTATGGTGACCAGCAGAAGAAAGCATACGATGGTACGGTATCATGGATATCCAGTCGTTCGGAGTTCACCCCCAAGACCATCCTCACCGATGACGAGCGTGCCGACCTGGTCTATGCCGTCAAGATTGCTGTCAAGAACGATGGCTATATTAAAATAGGTATGTATGGGGAGGTGAAGTTTTAGTTGAGAGTTCATAGTTCATAGTTATGCAAGCCATAGAGGTCAGTCATATTTCAAAATCCTACGGTAAGGTAAGGGCACTCGATGATGTGTCGTTCTCCGTTGGTCAGGGGGAGGTGTTCGGACTGATAGGTCCTGACGGAGCAGGTAAGACCACCTTGTTCCGCATCCTCTGCACCTTATTGCTTGCCGACCATGGAACGGCATCGGTCGATGGTTATGATGTCGTCGGTCAGATGCGGCAGATACGCAGTCGGGTAGGGTATATGCCGGGTCGCTTCTCACTCTATCAGGACTTGACGGTCCGTGAGAACCTGGAGTTCTTCGCCACCCTCTTCGGTACTACCGTGGAGGAAGGCTATGACAGTATTCGTGCCATCTATTCACAGATAGAGCGTTTTGCTGACCGTAAGGCAGGTGCCCTCTCAGGCGGTATGAAGCAGAAACTCGCCCTGTCGTGTGCCTTGGTACATCAGCCCACGATCCTTTTCCTTGATGAGCCCACCACGGGGGTCGATCCTGTCAGTCGTAAAGAGTTCTGGGAGATGCTGGGAACATTGAAAGAGCGTGGTATCACCATTGTCGCCTCTACCCCCTATCTCGACGAGGTCCGTTGCTGTGAGCGTGTCGCTTTCCTGCATGAGGGGAAGGTGCAGGGGGTGGATAAACCGGAGCTCATCCTCGACCGCTTCTCTGCCATCTTCAATCCTCCGCCCATCATTCCGTCTGCTGTGCCACAGCAACAGGCAGGACGGGAGAACGTCATCGAGGTGAGTCATCTGGTGAAGGCTTTCGGTAGCTTCCATGCCGTAGATGATATCTCGTTCAGTGTACGGCGTGGGGAGATATTTGGTTTCCTGGGTGCCAATGGAGCAGGCAAGACCACTGCGATGCACATGCTCACGGGACTGAACCAACCCACCTCCGGGACAGGTACCGTGGCTGGCTTCGACATCTGTACGCAGCATGAGCAGATCAAGAAGCATATCGGGTATATGAGTCAGCGCTTCTCTCTTTATGAAGACCTGACCGTCCGTGAGAATATCCGTCTTTTTGCCGGCATCTATGGTATGAGAGACGAGGAGATAGCCCGTAAGACCGACCAGTTGCTGGAGCAACTCCAGTTTACGGAACATAAGAACGACCTCGTGGGCTCCCTGCCTCTGGGGTGGAAACAGAAACTCGCTTTCTCCGTCTCTATCTTCCATGACCCCGACATCGTCTTTCTCGACGAACCGACGGGTGGGGTGGATCCCGCCACACGCCGTCAGTTCTGGGAACTCATCTACGAGGCGGCAGGACGTGGCATTACCGTTTTCGTCACCACTCATTATATGGATGAGGCTGAGTATTGTGACCGTATCTCTATCATGGTGGATGGTAAGATCAGTGCGATGGGGACCCCAGAGGAACTGAAACAGCTGTTCCACCAGCCTGATATCGACCATGTGTTTACCTATCTCGCCCGTCAGGCGACCAGAAGCAGTGATTAGCCTATGAGACAGTTTGTTAGTTTTATCATCAAAGAAACCAAACACATCCTGCGCGACCGTCGTACGATGCTGATACTTTTCGGCTTGCCTGTCGTCCTGATGCTGCTCTTCGGCTTTGCCATCACGAACGATGTGAAGGATGTGCGTACCGTCATCGTCACCTCGCAGATGGATCATCAGACTCGTCAAGCCGTCGACCGTCTTGCCGCCTCTGAGTATTTCATCATCACGGCAACGGTCAGCAGTCCGGGGGAGGCGGAGCTGTTGCTGCGTCATCAGCGTGCCGACCTTGCCGTTGTGTTTGGTAAGGACTTCGCTTCCAGGAAGAGCGGGGTGCAGCTGATGGTCGACACCTCCGATCCTAATATGGCTCAGCAGTGGACTGCCTATGCTCAGAGTATTCTGAGTACTCAGAATACTCCGAGTACTCCGAGTACTCCGAACATCAAGCTCCTCTACAACCCCCGCATGAAGTCAGCCTATAACTTCGTGCCAGCCATCATGGGTATGCTCCTGTTGCTGATATGTGCCATGATGACCTCCGTGTCTATTGTCCGGGAGAAAGAGCGTGGCACGATGGAGGTACTGCTCGTGTCACCCGTCCGTCCGCTGATGATCATCATTGCCAAGGCGGTTCCCTATCTCTTGCAGGCATTCCTGATCCTCGTCATCATTCTGGTGATGTCGGCAACGGTCTTAGAGGTGCCATTGGCGGGTTCTGTGGGATGGATTATTGTCGTGTCACTCATCTATATCCTTCTTGCCCTCTCGTTGGGCTTGCTCATCTCCAGTGTCGCACAGACGCAGTTTGTCGCTTTGCTGGTCTCGGCGATGGTGCTGTTATTGCCCACGGTGATGCTTTCTGGCATGCTCTTCCCTATCGAGTCGATGCCGCAGGTCCTGCAATGGATATCAGCGGTGATGCCTCCGCGATACTATATTCAGGTGATGCGCAAACTCATGATTATGGGTGTAGGTATCCGTGAGGTGCTGCCGGAGGTCTGTATCCTCTGTGGCATGACCCTGTTGCTCTTGATGGTTGCACTAAAGAAATTCAATAAACGACTTGACTCATGACTATCCGATATCTCATCCAAAAGGAGTTCCTGCAGATACGCCGTAACTCATTCATGCCGAAGATCATCTTCATTTTCCCCATCGTCATCATGTGTGTGATGCCATGGGTGATGAATCAGGAGGTGAAGAATATCGTGGTCGACGTGGTGGACAACGACCGTAGCGTGTATTCCCAGCGACTGGTCCACCGTATCGAGGCAAGTCCGTATTTCATCTTCGGTGGTCAGCAACCGACGTATGCCGCTGCCTTGAAAGAGATAGAGCAGAGTAGGGCAGACATCGTCCTTGTCATCCCGCAGGACTACAGCCGTGACCTTGTCCGGGGGCGGCATCCTCAGGTGCTGATAGCTGCCAATGCCGTCAATGGCACGAAAGGCTCTATCGGTTCGTCGTACCTCTCACAGATAGTCTCCGCCTCCCTCTCCCCTCGGTCAGACGACAGCAGGGGTGTGAGTCAGGGAGCGGGTGTCCTGAACCTCTATAATAAGAGTCAGAGTTATAAGGTGTTTATGATTCCTGCCCTGATGGGTATTCTGATGATGATGCTCTGTGGTTTCCTTCCAGCCCTGAATATCGTGGGGGAGAAAGAGACGGGGACGATAGAGCAGATCAACGTGACACCCGTCTCCAAATGGGCGTTTATCCTGGCAAAGCTCATCCCTTACTGGATCATTGGGATGCTGGTGCTGACGGTATGTCTCGTGCTCTCATGGGCAGTCTATGACATCACCTGTCAGGGACCGTTGGGACTCGTTTATCTCTTGGCGATATTGCTGGCACTGTTCTTCTCCTCGTTAGGACTGATCATCTCCAATTACAGCGACACCATGCAGCAGGCAATGCTGGTGATGTGGTTCTTTGTGGTTTGCCTGATGCTGCTCAGTGGTTTGTTCACACCAACACGCTCCATGCCGTCATGGGCGTATGCCACCACCTATATCAATCCGATGCACTATTTCATTGATGCCATCCGTACCGTCTTTGTGCGTGGAGGTGGTTTCGGAACCATCGCCCATCAGGTGTTTGCCCTCATGGGAATATCCTCTGTCATGGCGGTATGGGCAGTGCTGAGCTATCGGAAGAACCATTAGTGTCCTTCAACGATTCTTCACCTTCTTCTTGAGCTTGCCGATGGCATGTTCCAGACTCTCTGTCGGCTCGATGATGTTATAGTCTGCCCAGAAGTCGGGGTCGTCGAAATACTCCACCTTGTCATAGAAACGCTCACGGATGCCGAATGAGTTACGCCCTCTGGGACGCTTCACCTCGTCACCCTGCTGCTGGCGGTCCGTCACCACCATCTCGCTCACCGTGGTAAATGGAGCGGCAAACAGCCGCCGCTTCCAGTCGCAGTTGAAACGCATCTCGTTGCGGACATAACTCATACGGGTAACACCTTGCGAGTCGGTCTCGTAGACTACCGTCATGTTCAGCTCTTTGGGACGGAAACGGAGTCCGAGGGGTTTGCGTACTAACATATAGTCAGAGGCGGTACGCCAGTCTCTCACGTCGAGTTGCAGTTCTGCACGGGTGAACGCCAGTGTCTCCTGGTCGATGAAGAGTTTACCGTACATCAGCGGATAGAGCGTCGCACCCTTCGGTTCCATGCTCACCACATACTGCAGCCGGTCATCAATCAGCGCAGGCATCTCCATGTGGAAGTCATATTTGTAGAACTCCTCCTCTTTCAGCAGGTAGTCAGGGTTCTTCGCCACGTCCACCATCAGCGGCAGTACGGGACCACCCTGTATCTTCACGCCCAGAGTATCCCTCGCCTTCATGCTCATCAGCCGCCGTCCTTTCAGGATGGCGACGGCATCACGCTCAGGACCACGGTCGTAGCCGCTCTTGTACATGTCCGTCACCGCCTCAGCGATAGAGATGAAGCGGGAACCACGCCGTGCCGTCTCCCGATAGAAGCAGCGCACCAGTTCCGGTTGGCTGGGGTAGTTCTTCTCGATACGCTGCATGGCGGCTTTCACGATTTCCATGGGGTCATTGCGGGTAATCACCACCTCATGGAGTCCCACCACATTGGCGGTCATCATAATCCGCACATCCCGCGTTCCCTCCTTCAGTTGGTAGCGGCGTGTCTTATATCCGATATGACTCAGTTGCAGGTATTGGGGCTTCTTAGGGGTCTTCAGCATGAAGCGTCCGTCATCGTTGGTGACGGTATGCGCCTTTCCTCCCTCCGCCGTCACACTCACATGACCTAAGGCACGTCCCGTCTGGCGGTCTGTTACCACACCGCTGACCACCGACTGTGCCCATGCCGTCAGCATCACCGTCAGCATCATTGCTGTCATGAATAGTCTTCTCTTAGCCATAGTCTTGCGTTGTTATTGATGGCACAAAGATAATAAATAGTAAGAAGAAAACCAAATATTCTTACCCTTTTTTGGACGTTCCTCCAGCTGTCAATCTTTTACTCCCCCCATCCATGCGGTTACGGTAATACCCTTGTACCTCTTGAAGGCGGCACTGAACGGACCGCCGATATGGCGACTCCGCCATACAGCATGAGGGAAAGGTAGTATGATTCTTTTAAAGTTATCCATGACAGCATTTCAGGAAAGCCTTTTGTCAAGAAAACTTGTCGAAAAACGTGTATAGGTTTTTGTGCATTCTAGGATTTCAGGCGGCACCTCCGAGGGGTAAAACGTGCTGTTTCGGAGTTAGGACGTACCTTCGGAGGGGTTAGTCGGCACCTTCCACCCCCGAAGGTGCCGCCTTCCTCCCTCGAAGGTGCCGCCTAAATCAGTGGAAAATAGTACCAAAAACAGCGTTTTTCGGTCGTTTTCGGGGACTTTTCAAGGGGTATTTTGGGGTCTAAAAAGGTTAACCAGCTGACGCACAGCGTATTACGATAACCGCCGTATTTTCGCGTATTTGAGACCAACTTAAGACTTGGTGGATTCTACGCGAAAATACAGCGGTGTTTTGTTAAGAAGTTTCGTATTTTCAGTACTATCTGATAAACAGGAGTTCGCGGTATTTGGGGAGTGTCCAGAGACCGTCCTCCACGATGAGCTCGAGTTTGTCAGCCTCGTAGCGGATGGCATCCATGTGGGGCTCTACCGTGTCATGGTAGACGATGGCACGCTCGTGGATGTTCTCGATGCGGTTAGCAACCTTACGAGCCTCGGTGAGCTCCTCCACAAACTGCTCGATCTTCTCCGTCCGCTCGGCAATCTCCTCGATGAGTTTCATGTTACGGATGGAGAGACGCTCCGCCTTCTCCGTGGAGAAAACATCCTTCATGCCCTGCACGTTCTTGATGAGCTGACTCTGGTAGTGTGTGGCAACGGGGATGATATGGTTCATGGCAAGGTCGCCCAGCACACGTGCCTCTATCTGTACCGTCTTGACATACATCTCCCATTTCACCTCGTTACGAGCCTCCAGCTCCTTGCGGTTCATCACCTTGGTGCTCTCGAACATCTTCACGCTGGACTCGTCGAGGTAATGCTCGAAAATGACGGGACACGACTTCTCCACGTCCAGACCACGGCGTGCCGCCTCCTTCACCCATTCCTCGCTATAGCCGTTGCCGTCGAAGCGGATGGGTTTGCAGGTCTTGATATCCTCCCGCAGCACGTCGAGGATTGCCGAAACCTTGCTCTCACCTTTTGCGATGAGGGTATCGACACGCTCCTTGAACGACTCCAGCGCCTCTGCCATGGCGGCATTCAGTGCGATCATCGCTGACGCACAGTTGGCGGTAGAGCCCGGTGCACGGAACTCAAAGCGGTTACCCGTGAAAGCGAAAGGTGACGTGCGGTTACGGTCCGTATTATCGACGATCAGGTCGGGAATCTGCGGGATGTCAATCTCCATGCCCTGCTTGCCCTTCAGGTTGAAGAGCTCGTTCTTGTCGCTCTGCTCGATATGGTCGAGCAGTTCTGTGAGCTGTGTGCCGAGGAACGAGCTGATGATGGCGGGAGGAGCCTCGTTGCCCCCTAAGCGGTGGGCGTTGGTGGCACTCATGATAGAAGCCTTCAGCAGACCGTTATGCTTATGTACCGCCATCAGTGTCTCCACGATGAATGTCACGAAGCGCAGGTTCTCCTCCGGTGTCTTGCCGGGCGCATGCAGCAGTACCCCGTTGTCGGCACTGAGGCTCCAGTTGTTATGCTTACCCGAGCCGTTGATGCCGTCGAAGGGCTTCTCATGCAACAGCACCCGGAAGCCATGGTTGCGAGCCACCTTCTTCATCAGCGACATCAGCAGCATGTTATGGTCGACGGCAAGGTTGCACTCCTCGAAGATAGGAGCCAGCTCAAACTGGTTCGGTGCCACCTCGTTATGACGTGTCTTGACAGGGATGGCAAGTTCCAGTGCCTGAATCTCCAGGTCCTTCATGAAAGCCTGCACACGGTCGGGGATGGTACCGAAGTAATGGTCGTCCATCTGCTGGTTCTTCGCACTCTCATGACCCATCAGTGTGCGACCCGTCAGCATCAGGTCAGGACGAGCCGAGTAGAGTCCCTCGTCAACGAGGAAATACTCCTGTTCCCATCCGAGGTTCACCTGAACCTTCTGTACGTCGTCATAGAAATACTGGCAGACATCCTTCGCCGCCTTACCCACCGCATGGAGGGCACGCAGCAGCGGAGCCTTGTAGTCGAGAGCCTCTCCCGTATAGGCGATGAAGATGGTAGGGATACACAGGGTGTCGTCGATGATGAACACCGGTGAGGTAGGATCCCAGGCGGAATAGCCACGTGCTTCGAAGGTGTTGCGGATGCCGCCGTTGGGGAATGACGAAGCGTCAGGCTCCTGCTGTACGAGCAGTTTGCCGCTGAACTTCTCGATCATACCCCCCTTGCCGTCGTGCTCCACGAAAGCGTCGTGCTTCTCTGCCGTCCCCTCGGTGAGAGGCTGGAACCAGTGCGTGTAATGCGTGACACCCATCTCCAGCGCCCACTGCTTCATACCGTCGGCAACGGCATCGGCGATGCTGCGGTCCAGACGGGCACCGTTATCCATCACGTCAATCATCTTGTCGTAGATGTCGGCACGCAGGTATTTATGCATCTTCTGTTTGTTGAAGACATACTTTCCGAAATACTCCGAAGGGCGCTCCTTGGGAGTCTTCACTTCCACAGCTCTTTTCTTGAAAGCCTCCTCGACGACCTGAAATCTCAAATTGTTTGCCATATTAGTCTATGAATCGTTTAGTTATATCCTTGTATTCTTCTATTCTCCTGTCACGGAGGAAAGGCCACCAGCGGCGTACCTGTTCCGAACGCTGCATATCCACCTCGACGATGACACATTCCTCCTCTGTGGTGGATGCCTCGTAGAGCAGTTCTCCCTGCGGACCAGCCACGAAGGACGTTCCCCAGAACGGTACACCATCCTCCTCCCCGACACGGTTGACGGTGATGACGGGAAGTCCGTTTGCCACGGCATGTCCCCGCTGGACGGTCTGCCATGCCATGCGCTGACGCTCCTGTTCCTCTTTCGTGTCATGGGGGTCATAGCCGATAGCGGTGGGGTATATCAACAGTTCCGCACCCTGCAGTGCCATCAGTCGTGCTGCCTCCGGGTACCACTGGTCCCAGCAGACGAGGACTCCCAGTTTGCCGAGGGAGGTCTCGACGGGTTTAAAGCCTAAGTCGCCGGGTGTGAAATAGAACTTCTCGTAATACCCCGGGTCATCGGGTATATGCATCTTCCGGTAGATGCCCGCAATATCCCCGTCCTTCTCCAGGACGACGGCGGTGTTATGATAGAGTCCGGGAGCCCTGCGCTCGAAGAGGGAGGTGACAATGACCACGCCATGTTCCTTGGCGAGTTCTCCGAAGAAAGCAGTAGACGGACCGGGAATCGTCTCGGCAAGGTCGAAGTTGTTGACATCCTCCACCTGGCAGAAATAAAGTCCGTTATGCAGTTCCTGCAATACGATGAGTTCCGCACCCGCCTTCGCAAGGTCGGCGATCTTCACGGCAAGTCTCGACTTGTTGTCAGCGATATCCGCCGTGTTATGCTGCTGTATAATACCTATCTTCATGATTGCCTATTTTACTCTTTTGCCTTTTTTCCTAATTACCTTATTAATAATATTGCATCGTGCAGCAGTGCAGGGAGCCGTGTTGCTTGATGACGGCACGGCAGTCGATGCCTATGATCTCCCTATCTGGGAAAGCCTCGCCAATCGTGCGCATCGCCTCCTCGTCGAGGTCGGGCTGGTCATAGGTGGGAACCAGTACCGCTCCGTTGATGACGAGGTAGTTGGCATAGGTGGCAGGCAGTCTCTCACCTCTCACCTCTGACCTCTCACCACTATCATAGATGGGACGGGGGAGGGGTAGTCTCAATAATCTGTAGGGACGGTCCCCGCATGTCCGCAGACCTGCCAGTTCTTTCTCCATCTCCAGGAGGTCGGGGTGCTCCTCGTCGCCCCCCGTATATAATAAGGTGTCGTCAGGGGCGATGCGTACCAAGGTGTCGATATGACCGTCGGTGTCGTCACCTATCAGACTGCCGTGATTCAGCCATACGATGCGCTCAGCACCTAAATACTCCTTCAGACGCTCCTCTATCTCCTCTTGTGTCAGCGGTTGGTTGCGGTGGGGAGCCATCAGACAGCAACGGGTCGTGAAGACGGTACCCTTGCCGTCACTCTCTATCGACCCGCCCTCCAGGACGAAGTCGAGGTGTGACTCATACGTGCCTTTCACCAGTCCCTGCTCGTAAAGCCGGCGGTTGAGGGCATTGTCCAGTTCCGCAGGGAACTTCCCGCCCCAGCCGTTGAAGCAGAAGTCGAGGAGGATGATGGTGGATGGCTGACCGGCGGCAGGTGATTCCTCCACGGTGATAAACCCATGGTCACGTGCCCATGTGTCGTTATGAGGGATGTCGTCCACGATGATCAGCGGCTCACGCTTGCTGATCTCCCGCTTCATCTCCTCATAGACAGCCGTTATCTCCGGCAGGATGGGAGCCCAGTCGGTATGCTCATTCGGCAATGTCAACTGCACCGCACTTTGCTTCTCCCATTCGGCAGGCATCCGCCTCTTTCTTGTTTTCATGGCTGCAAAGGTAATAAAAAGTTTAGAGTTTAGAGGTTAAAGTTTAAAGAATTTATTATCTTTGCACCAAAATAAGACGATGTTAGAACTGCATAATGTAACAATAGAACCCGTCATCCGCTCGCTGTCCCTGACGGTTGGCGATGGTCAGCTGGTCTGTCTGACAGGCTCGCGAGGGTGTGGCAAGACCACCGTCCTGCGTGCCGTATTGGGGCTGATACCGATTCATCAAGGACATATCAGTATTGACGGAGAACTGCTGACCCCTCTGTCGGCTCCCTATTTCCGCAGGCAGATAGCCTATGTGCCGCAGCATCTGACGGCGATAGAGGACTATGACAGTATTGCCGACCTCTCGGAAATGCTCTTCGGACTGAAAGTCAATAAGGGGGAGGCATCGTACCGGGTACCTGCCGACGGACGGCGGTGGAGTGATCTGTCGGCAGACGAGCGTTATCTGCTGTTGCTCCAGAATGCCATGCAGTTAGGCAAGCGCTTGCTGGTCGTCGACGAGCCGGCGCAACCTGTCAGTGCGGAGACGATGCAGACCGTCGACTCAATGCTGCAAGAGGCTGCCCGTAAGGGTGCCACCGTCCTTGCCGTCAATTCCAGAATCCTTCAAAATCAGATACAATTATGAATATCACTATCGTACGACTGATCATCGGCATCCTGCTGTTGGTGGTGCCTGCCCTGATACTATTCCGCTTAGACCGCCGCTTCCTGCGGATGTCGGCGTCGGTCATGGGGCGGCTGGTCATCGTGCTTGCCGTCATGGCATTATGCCTTTATTACATCTTCCAGTGGGACAAGGCATGGCTGAACATCCTGTGGGTGCTGCTTAGCAGTGGTGTGGCGACAGCTGTCTATTGCCGCAAGCGGTGGCAGTCCGTACCTATCTATGTCAGTATGACCATCGTCACCTTCGTGATGGGTGTTCTGGTGCTGTTACTGATGGATGTCAGTCGTCTGTTCAGCGCTGATGTCTTCATCCCCGTGATGACGATGCTGCAGGCAGAGGCACTCTTCGTCTGCAAGCGAGGCATCACCACTTATGTGCTGGAACGCCGTACGCATAAGGAACTGTTCGAATACCTGCGTGGCAACGGTGCTAATCAGTTGGAGGCACTGCGTCCCTTCCTGACCAAGTCGATCACCAGAGCCTTCGCCCCCGTCCTGTCGCAGTTGCTGTTGGTAGGACTCGTCTTCGTGCCCTCCCTGCTGTGCGGACTGCTCCTCGGTGGTGTGCAGCCCCTGCAGGCAATCGCTTTCCTGGCGCTGATGACCTCAGCGGCACTGTGCAGCACGATGCTGATACTGGTATTCTCCATCTATATTTATACCCGAATGAGTTAATCGATGAAAAGAATCTCTCTTATAATAGCAGCCGTGACGCTGCTGTGTCTGCAGTCCTGTGGACAGAAAGTAAAGAACAGTGTGCCGTCAGAGCAAGAAAGCAGTCTGACGGATGTGCGTGTTGACAAGGATGTCGTTCCTCTGCAGCGCTATGCGTATAAAGCATGGTACTCACCGTCCATGCGTATTCCCCTCGCCGTGGCGTGGTATCTGACAGGCAATCATGTGTCAGGCAGTTATAAACGTAGGGGTGTTGCCTTTCATCCCGATGAGAATGTGGACAATCCCGTCACCACGTTCGACTATATGCAGTCGGGGTACAGTCGTGGGCACATGTGTCCCTCCGGTGATAACAAATGGAATCAGCGGGCACAGGAGGAGTCGTTCCTGATGACGAATATCTGTCCGCAGAACAGCAAACTGAATGGTGGTGACTGGAATGACCTGGAGATGCTGTGCCGTACATGGGCAAAGCGTTACGACAGGGTATATATCGTCTGCGGTCCTGTCCTCCGCGGCAGTCAGCATAAGACGATTGGACGGCAGCGCAGTCGTCGTATCACTGTACCGGAGGCGTTCTATAAGGTGGTGCTTCGCACTGGTAAGAATGCCGCTGCCATCGGCTTTATCTACGAGAACAACGGCAGCAGCCAGCCCATGAGGGAGGCTGTCCGCAGCGTTGATGAGATAGAGCGACTGACCGGCTTCGACTTTTTCCATGCGCTTCCCGATGACATGGAGAACCGCATAGAGTCGAAGGCGAGCCTGAAAGATTGGTAATAGTACTTATATTGCCCGTTTAATATCTGAGAGGGTTATCTCTACGAGTTCCTCCTCACTGACCTTTCCTGACTTGGCTATACGGTTAGCCTGTGCCTGGATGGTCTTCTCGAAGAGGTTACGGACATAACGGGCATTACCGAAGTTGCGGTCTTTCGTGGCTACCTTGTTCTCCAGATGCTCCTGGACGAACGAAGCGGCTTCCTTGGTAATGGTATACTGATTCTTCTTCAGATACATCCGGAAGATCTTGTAAAGCTCTTCGGCAGTATAGTCGGGGAAGTGGATGTAGCGGTTGAAACGCGACTCAAGACCAGGGTTGGTATCGATGAACTTCTTCATCTCGTTGGTATAGCCTGCCACGATAACCACCAGACGGTCACGGTCGTCCTCCATACGCTTCAGCAAGGTGGCAACAGCCTCCTTGCCATAGTCGGCGGCAGCGTCGCTCTGGGTAAGGGCATACGCCTCGTCGATAAAGAGGACACCACCCAGTGCGGAGTCGCACATCTGGTTGACACGGGGAGCGGTCTGTCCCACATACTGTCCGATAAGTCCGGAACGGTCTGTCTCTACGAGATGTCCTTTCTTGAGGATTCCTAAGTCTTTATAGATACGTGCCACGATACGTGCCACGGTGGTCTTTCCCGTACCAGGACTGCCCGTGAAGACAAGGTGGTAGTTGAGATTGGTGGTCTTCAGGCCTTTCTCCTTACGTGCCTTCTGCACCTTGACATAGTTGGCAAGGGAGCGCACCTCCCCCTTGACAGCCTCCAGACCGATCAGTTCGTCGAGTTCCTTATAGGGGTCACCCTCCAGTGCCTTGTTGACTACCATACTGTCACCCTTGACACCCTCCTCACGGTCTTCCTTATCCACGAACTTATATTTGCGTCCCCCTTCGTCGGAGCCGTCGTCATCATCGTCGAAGACGAGTTTTTTCTCTTTCTGGGTATCTGTGTCCTCGTTACCGAGAACCATGGTGCATGCGCCCATCATGAGGAAGCAGGCAGTGATACACACGATAACAATTGTCAGTTGCTTACTGTTGAAGCGGTCAAAGAAACTTGCCATATAGATAGATTTTTAATGATTATATACATATTTAATATTATAAGGGGCACCGCATAGCAGGCAAGGTCGGCGGTGTCGAAAACTCCAGGGAGCAGTCCTGCCCGCTGCATCAGCTCGGAACAGATGCCTACCAAGGGTATGATGCTTGCCACCGTCATCCTCTGCCATCTGCGTGCCCGTCCTAACAGGCTGACTACGAGTAGGATATAGGCTGCTGCCCATAAGCCTCCGGGAAGGGAGTAAACGACAAACTCAGACGGCTGGCAGGCGGCTGCAAGCGTGCGCCAGTCGGTGACCAACGGCATCAGTCCCACTATGTCCAAGGTATGGAAGAGCAGGAGGGTGGTGGGGCGGAACAGCAGGTAAATCATTCCGCCGAGCAACAGCATCACCAGTCCGATGAGTATTTGAAGTCGTGTCGTCATAACCCGAATGAATCAATAATGCGCTACAAAAATACAAAAAAAATGATATAGTTGATGGAAAACGATGATTTTTTTGTATCTTTGCACGCCTAAAAAGGTATTAATTTTATAAAGGTAAGGAAATGGGAGGCTTTTTCGGCACTATCTCAACAAAGGACTGCGTAAACGACTTGTTTTACGGCACAGACTATAACTCGCACTTAGGTACAAAACGCGCCGGACTGGTGACTTTCGATGAGGAAAAGGGGTTCAGTCGTTCTATCCACTCGTTGGAGCGTCATTATTTCCGTTCACGTTTTGAGGATGAACTCGACTCGTTCAAGGGAAAACAGGGTGTTGGTGTCATCAGCGACACGGACCCGCAGCCGATGATCGTGAATTCTCATTTGGGGCGCTATGCCGTGGTGACCGTGGCGAAAATCAATAACCTGCGGGAGATTGCCGATGAGTTGCTTGCAGAGAGAATGCATTTCAGTGAGTTGTCTGCCAACAACATCAACCAGACGGAGCTGGTGGCACTGCTTATCAATATGGGTAATACCTTTGTGGAGGGTATCAATAATGTGTACCAGAAGATAGACGGCTCTTGTTCGATGCTGATACTGACAGAAGACGGTATCATCGCTGCCCGTGACTTCTTAGGACGCACACCTATCGTGATAGGTAAAAAGGAAGGAGCCTATGCGGTATCCAGTGAGACAACGAGTTTCCCTAACCTTGACTATCAAGTACTGCGTGACGTAGGTCCCGGTGAGATCGTTCGTTTGCGAGCCGATGGCGTAGAGGTGATGCAGAAACCGCTCAGCCGTTGTCAGATATGCTCTTTCCTCTGGGTATATTATGGTTTTCCTGCCAGTGACTATGAGGGAATCAACACGGAGTTGGTGCGTGAGAGGAACGGTTGCCTGATGGGTGAGAAAGACAAGGACCTGGAAGCAGACCTTGTCTGTGGTATCCCTGACTCTGGCGTGGGTATGGCTTTGGGCTACTCACATGGTAAAAAGATACCTTATAAGCGTGCTGTCCTAAAATATACTCCGACATGGCCGCGCTCGTTTACACCTGGTAACCAGTTGCGTCGTGACCTGGTGGCTCGTATGAAACTGATTCCTAATGCGGCAATGCTGAAAGACCAGCGTGTCGTGTTCTGTGATGACTCCATCGTCCGTGGTACCCAGTTGCGTGACAATGTCCGCACCTTCTTTGAGAATGGTGCCAAGGAGGTGCATGTACGCATCTCGTGTCCGCCATTGGTCTATGGCTGTAAATACATAGGATTCACCTCGTCGAAGAGTGACCTGGAACTGATAACCCGTCGCATCATCAAGGATTTTGAGGGTGATGACTCCAAGAATCTGGAAGCTTATGCGAAGACAGGTTCACCCGAATACCAGCGGATGGTCAATGAGATAGCCCGCCGCCTGGGTCTGACGAGTGTGAAGTTCGCCAGTCTGGAAGACCTTATAACGTCTATCGGAATACCTAAGGATCGGCTGTGTACTCATTGCTTTGATGGGTCAAGCTACTGTCATGAGAAGGATTGAAGAATTAAAGTAATCGTCATAAGACGCTTTTACAAAGCGAAGTGATTAATGGAATTGAAGGATTGAAGTGTTAAAAAACGACAAGAAAAGGCATTTCAATTCTTCAATCTTTTAATTCTTCATTTTTTCTTTATACCTTTGCAAAAATTTTAGAAGCGTGAAGATAAAGCAAGTGCTGAGCGCCCTTGAACGATTCGCGCCTCTGCCCTTACAGGAAAGCTGGGATAATGCTGGCCTGCAAGTAGGACTGACAGAGGCGGAGGTTTCAGGGGCATTATTGTGTCTGGATGTCAACGAACGCATTGTTGACGAGGCAATCGCGAAGGGGTGTAACCTCATCGTGAGCCATCATCCCTTGCTGTTCCGCGGACTGAAACAGATAACGGATGCGAATGACGTGCAGCGCGCTGTCGTCAAGGCTATCAAACATGATGTCGTTGTCATCTCGATGCATACCAATATGGATAATGCACAGGATGGAGTCAATTGGAAGATTGCAGAGCACTTGGGACTGAAGGATGTTAGGTTCTTCGCTCAAAAGACGGTAGATGGTATAGAGGCTGGTAGCGGTGTTGTCGGTGTATTGCCAGAGGCAATGGCTGCCGATGACTTTGTGCTGTTCGTGAAAAAGCAGTTTGATGTGGAGTGTGCCATGTGCAATGAGTTGCTACGCCGTCCTATCCAGCGTGTCGCCATCTGTGGCGGTGCCGGTGATTTCCTGCTTGACGATGCCCTTCGGCAAGGAACTGATGCCTTTATCACAGGGGAGATGCACTATCACCAGTATTTCGGTTATGAGCAGCGCATCCAGATATGTGTCATCGGGCATTATCAGAGTGAGCAGTATACCAGCGAGATATTCCGTGACATCATTCAGAAGGAGTGTCCGGAGATACGTGCCGAAATCGCTGAGACATGCACTAACCCGATTATTTATCTTTAGTCGAATATCGAAATAACGAAATATCGAATGTTGAAAAAATAAAAGAAAAACTATGGCAAAGAAAGACCCAACAGACATGCCGGTTGAGGAGCGTCTGAAGACTCTCTATCAGCTGCAGACCACGCTCTCTGGTATTGACGAGAAGCGTGCCTTGAGAGGTGAACTGCCTCTGGAAGTACAAGACCTTGAGGATGAGATCGCAGGCTTGACCACTCGTATTGATAAGATACAGAGTGATATCAAAGAGTATGAGGTGGCTATCTCACAGAAAAAAGGTGAGATAGAGACAGCAAAAGCTAGTGTGGAGCGTTACAAGAACCAGTTGAACGATGTGAAGAACAACCGTGAGTACGACACACTGACTAAGGAGATTGAGTTCCAGTCTCTCGAGATAGAGCTGTGCAACAAGAAAATCAAAGAGGCACAGTTCCGTATTGAAGAGAAACAGGAGGAACTTGCCAAGAACCAGGAGATTATCCAGGACCGTCAGCAGGCTCTGGAGGTAAAGAAGGGTGAACTGGACGAGATCATGGAAGAGACCCGTGCCGAGGAGGATAAGTTGAAGGCAAAGGTGAAGGATTTGGAGGCAAAGATTGAGCCTCGTCTCTTGACATCTTTCAAGCGTATCCGTAAGAATGCCCGTAACGGTCTCGGAATCGTCTATGTACAGCGTGATGCCTGCGGTGGTTGCTTCAATAAGATTCCACCCCAGCGTCAGTTGGATATCAAGATGCACAAGAAAATCATCGTTTGTGAGTACTGCGGTCGTATCATGATAGACCCGGAGTTGGCAGGTGTTAAGATTACTCCGACAGGTGTGGAGGAGAAGAAGACACGTAAGCGTGCTATCCGCAAGACTACGAAGAAAGCTGCGGAGGATACTCCAACTCCCGAGGAGGCATAAACAAACAAATACATATTTATAATAATAGGCGTGGATTGTTCCACGCCTATATTGTTTTATAATCAGGAATGTCCTGCAGGAAGTCGTAGCTGTTGTTTTCGTAGTTCATCCTGCAACAGTAATGCTCCATGCCATTACTGATAACTAAATAATCCACATGCAACAGCAGGTTATAAGCGGATATCTGGTCGAATACTTTTTGCGACAAAGGGATGGTGGGGGCTTTGTATTCAATAATCATCCTGGGGCGTGTCTGCTGGTCGTATAGAACAGAGTCACACCGCAGTTTCTTATCTGCTACCCTTAATTCTATCTCGTTGCCAAGAAGTCCCTTAGGATAGCCTTTCTGTTCCACCAGCCAATGCACGAAATGCTGGCGCACCCACTCCTCAGGAGTCAGTTTCACATAGCGGCGACGTAGGAAATCGAATATCTCTGGTTTCTCCCGTGTACCCCCCAATTGTATCTTGAATTTTGGAAGATTCAGTTCGTACATATTGCAAAGGTACGAAATAATTCCTAATTTTTAATTCCTAATTCCTAATAATTTTGTATCTTTGCATCATGGCTCAGGCTGTAGTGACATACGATACTATTATGAATGGGTTGAAAGCTCGCCATTTCTCTCCTGTCTATTACCTGATGGGAGATGAGCCTTATTATATTGATAAAATCAGTAATTGGATTGCGGAGAATGTGCTGCAGCCTGAAGAAAGAGACTTTAATCAGACTGTCCTGTTCGGTTCTGATGTCAATGCGTCTCAGATTGTTGATGCAGCAAAACGCTATCCGATGATGTCCGAGCATCAGGTCATCATTGTCAAAGAAGCCCAGAATGTGAAGAATACGGAGCCTCTGGAGAAGTATTTTAAGTCTCCTATGTCCTCTACTATTCTCGTGATGTGTCATAAAAATGGCTCGATAGATGGTCGGAAAAAGGAATATGTGAAGGCTATCCAGCAGGCAGGAGTGCTTTTTGAGAGCAAAAAACTGCGTGAACGTGACCTTCCAGCCTTTATAGAGAGCTATCTGAAGGCTAGGAATGCCAGTATTGATCCCAAATCCACCCAACTCATTGCAGATGCTGTAGGAGCCGATCTGAGTCGTCTGGTCGGTGAGTTGGACAAGGTGCTGCTGTCGCTCCCTGATAATGATAGGAGAGTGACACCACAGGTGGTGGAAGACCAGATTGGGGTGAGCAAAGACTTTAACGGATATGAGCTTAGGGATGCCGTTGTGAACAGAAATATTTTCAAGGCAAACCAGATTGTGAAATATTTTGACGAAAATCCTAAGGCAGGAAGTATCTATTCGTTTCTCCCATTGCTCTTTAATTACTTCCAAAATCTGATGCTGGCACATTATTGTCCACAGAAAAACAGCCAGGATGGGGTAGCGCAGTGGTTGGATTTGCGTAGTTCGTGGTTGGCAAAAGACTATATGACGGGCATGCGGAACTACACTGGAATGAAAGTGTTGCAGATTATCAGCAAAATAAGAGAAATTGATGCCAAAAGTAAGGGCTTGGACAACCCAAACACCCCTCCAGGGGAGCTGATGAAGGAGCTAATCTTCTTCATTTTACATTAAAAACGGTCCTTTTAGGGTCGTTTTTTTTCTATTTTCACCTAAAATCCATACATAAAATTTGGGCATCAAAAGCCGATAAATAAAGCAAATTTTGCCATTTTACCCCCTTCTATTTTCGCGAATTCTGAACAGTTTGACCGCTTGCTCGAAATTCTTCAAAATTTTGATAATTCAGTCGTTTTTTTGCCTTCAGGATTTAGTGTTATGATTTTTTAATGTTTTGTTCTGTGAATTTGGGATGCTAAAGTGTTTAGAGTGTTGGCTTAATTTTGAAAACCAAACGTTTCATAATTTACAAACTAATCTTTATTTTTTAAACAAAAATGTAGATATAGAAATTAAAACCAGTCTCGTTAGAATGCCTAATTAATGCATATTCTCTGTGTGTTGATTTGTGTAAATTATTAAAATTCTGCATCTTATACACTTTTATTCTTGTAAAGTTAGAAAACGGCAATTATTTAACGTCTCCCAAAAGTGCATATTTCTATGTAGGATTCTTATTCTGCAATAATTAACTTGTACATAATCAGATAGTTATAGAAAAGTGTTACATTTAATTGCGGTTCCGCTTTAGATGTATTGGTTTTGATTTACAAATCCAATACACAAAACCATAGATATACACATTACACTTTGCAAGTTTTAAGATTAAAATGTGAATTTTAAATTTGAAAATATTCTTTTCTTTTGTTGTGTATTCCAATTTTTTGTTTTATCTTTGTAAAGTCTAAGAAAAATGAGCTTTTTACGCTAAAATGACTTGATTAGAAATGAAAGATAGAATTAAACGCATCATGGAAGAGCAACACATGAGTCAACAAGTGTTCGCGGATTTCATAGGATTGTCACCTGCAACGTTGAGTAGTATTTTCACTGGTAGGACACGCCCCACCCTGAATGTGGTCGAGGCGATCAAAAATAAATTGCCCTCTATCAACACCGATTGGTTGTTGATGGGTAATGGAAATATGTATGTGACTCCTGCACCAGAAGGGTCATTTCCTATCCAGCAGTCCACATCAGAGCAGATGCTTGACTTCGATCATCCGGTTTCTGATTCTCCAGTTACCTCTTTTTCTCAAGGTGTACATAGCACACCATTGGAAAATGCCCATAATGTTGTGAAAATAATTGACAAAGAACCACGAAAAGTCACTGAGATTCGGGTTTATTATGACGACCAAACCTATGAAACCTTTGTTCCGATGAAATCTAAATGAGAGCACAATAGCAGTGTTCTCATTTTTTTTTCTTAATTTTGCACCAAGATTTTTATAATATAATGTATATGAAGAAATGCATTCTTGATTTGACCGTCAAACAAGCAGAACGTATTAGTCCTAAGCATGTGTTGCTCCGTTTGACAGATGACCGTCCCCTTCCCGACATGGTACCTGGACAGTTTGTGGAGGTTCGCGTAGATGGTTCGGACACGACATTCCTGCGTCGTCCCATTTCCATCAACTTTGTCGATAAGTTAGGTAATGAGTTATGGTTGTTGGTAGCCACCATTGGTGATGGCACCCGTCGTTTAGGTGCGTTGAAGGCTGGTGATACCGTCAACTGTGTATTGCCTTTGGGAAATGGTTTTACGATGCCCCAGACTCCACAGGAGCGTATCCTGCTTGTAGGAGGAGGTGTAGGTGTTGCCCCCCTGTTGTATATGGGTGCCGAGATGTGGAAGAAGAATATCGAGCCTACTTTCCTGCTAGGAGCCCGTACGAAAGCCGATTTGTTGGAGATAGACCTCTTTAAGCAGTATGGTCGTGTGTTTGTGACCACGGAGGATGGTTCGGAGGGAGAGAAAGGTTTTGTGACCAACCACTCCATTCTGCAGCATGAGCATTTCGACCGCATTGCCACCTGCGGTCCCAAGCCTATGATGGTTGCCGTGGCACGATATGCCCGCCAGGCAGATATTGAGTGTGAGGCTTCTCTGGAGAATATGATGGCATGTGGGCTGGGAGCCTGTCTGTGTTGTGTTGAGAAGACCACGAAAGGAAATCTCTGTGTTTGTAAGGAAGGACCAGTGTTTAACGTAAAACAGTTGTTATGGCAGATTTAAGAGTCAATATAGGTCGTTTGTCACTGAAGAATCCAGTGATGACGGCTTCAGGAACCTTCGGGTATGGTTTGGAGTTCGCAGATTTTATTCCCCTTGACGGCTTAGGAGGCATTATTGTCAAAGGTACGACATTGAATCCCCGTGAGGGCAATGACTATCCCCGTATGGCAGAGACACCGCGGGGCATGCTCAACTGCGTGGGGCTACAGAATAAGGGAGTGGACTATTTCTGTGAGCATATCTATCCGCAGATTAAGGATATCGATACCAACATGATTGTCAATGTCAGCGGCTCGTCTCCCGAGGACTATGCCGAGTGTGCCGCCCGTATTGATGCTTTGGACCGTATCCCAGCCATCGAGTTGAACATCTCCTGTCCGAATGTGAAAGATGGAGGAATGGCGTTCGGGGTCACCTGTGCCGGAGCCGAGAGTGTGGTGAAGGCAGTGCGTGAGCGTTATCACAAGACGCTGATAGTGAAACTCTCCCCCAATGTCACCGATATAGCCGAGATTGCCAGAGCCTGTGAGACACAAGGAGCCGACAGTGTCTCTCTGATTAATACGCTGATGGGAATGGCGATAGATATTGAGAGACGCCGTACTGTACTCAGCATCAACACAGGCGGACTCAGTGGTCCTGCCGTGAAGCCTGTAGCCCTCCGCATGGTATGGCAGGTGGCAAAAGCCGTGAAGATTCCTGTGGTCGGTCTGGGCGGTATTATGAATGCCCGTGATGCCATCGAGTTCCTGATGGCAGGTGCCACAGCCATAGAGATAGGTACGGCAAACTTCATCGATCCCGCTGTGACTATCAAGGTGCGTGACGGTATCGACGAATGGCTTGACCAGCATGGTTGCCAGTCAGTATCGGAGATTATAGGTTGTCTGGATTGAGAAAAATTTGAGAGCAGTCAAACGACTGCTCTCAACCAACACAAAAACTAAACTAGACTTAACTAAAGCATATTGGGGATTTTCACAAACCCGTCAATTGCAATTGCAAAGGTAGTATAAAATATTTAAACGACCAAGGCTTTTCGATTTTTTTTTGTATTTTAATGCGAAAAACTACAATTTCGTCGATTTATTAAGCAAATAATAGTCCAAAACGGTCATGGCAGCCATGGCTTCCACCACAGGAACGGCACGGGGCAATACGCATGGGTCATGTCGTCCTTTTGCTGTCAGTTTGGTGGCATTTCCGTAGACATCTATCGTGTCCTGCTCACGGAGTAGGGTAGCCACGGGCTTGAAAGCCACACGGAAATAGATGTCCTGACCGTTGCTGATACCCCCCTGGATGCCTCCGCTATGGTTGGTTAGTGTCGATATCTGTCCGTTGATATTCACGAAGACATCGTTCTGTTCCGATCCACGAGCCGTCACCCCGTCGAAGCCCTCGCCGTACTCAAACCCCTTTACGGCATTGATTCCCAGCATTGCTGAGCCCAGGGCTGCGTTCAACTTGCCGAACTCCGGTTCTCCCAGTCCTGCAGGGCATCCCTTCACCACGCAGGTGATGACACCTCCTATGGTATCACCCTCCGCCCTCAGTTGTGAGATAAGCTGTATCATCTCAGCGGCCTTCACAGGATCCGGGCAGCGTACGATATTTGTCTCTGTCTGCGACAGGTCGTATTTCCGATAGTCCCTGTCCAGTTGGATGTTCCCCACCTGCGACGTGTATGCCTGAACACTGATATTCAGTTGTTGCAGTGCCAGTTTTGCCAATGCGCCGGCTACCACACGGCTGATGGTGATACGTGCCGACGACCTGCCTCCGCCTCGATGGTCTCTGTTGCCATATTTGGTAGCGTATGTATAGTCGGCATGCGAAGGACGATACAGTTGGCGCATATTCTCATAGTCTTGCGAGTGCTGGTTGGTATTACGCACGATAAAGCCGATGGGACATCCTGTACTCCGTCCCTCAAAGACACCGCTGAGCAGTTCCACCACGTCCCCTTCCTGGCGACTGGTCGTGATGCTGCTTTGTCCCGGGCGGCGGCGGTTCAGTTCGCTCTGGATGAAGTCCACGTCGATGGCAATACCTGCCGGCATGCCGTCAACAACGCCACCTATCGCCTCGCCATGACTCTCGCCGAACGTCGTCAGCGTGAATATGTTGCCAAAAGTATTCATATTGTTGTTTTAGTTACATCCTCCACAACTGCCGCAGTTGCAGTCACCCTCACAGCCGTCCTTATGACAGCCGTCCTTATGACAGCCGCCACCGCATCCGCCGCAGCCTCCGCTCATGCGGGCTATCATGCTGCGCACCTCGTCCTCGGTAGCCTCACGGTTCTCCAGTACTTCTCCTACGAAATGCAGGGTCTCGCCAGCCAGCGGGTGGTTCAGGTCCACTTTCACCTTCTCTTCTCCAACCTCCACAATCTTGCCGTAGAAACGGTTGCCGTCCTCGTTCTGCAAGGGCACTACCGCATCCACAAAGATATGCTCCTTGTCAAACTTGCCGTCGATGGTAAAGATGGCTCGGTCCAGCTCCACCACATGCTCCAGCACGTAGTCACCGTAAGCCTCCTCCTTCTCCAGCGAGAAGTCGAAGTTCTCCCCCTGGGGAACGTCAATCAGTTTTTTCTCAAAGGCATCCAGTGCGATGCCGAAGCCTGAGAGAAAATAGAAAGGTTGTTCTTTCGTAGCCTCCTCAACCATCTCTTTGCCATTGTCTCCGTCTATGAACAGGCGGTAGCTTACGGCAATGTATTTATGGGTCATTTCACTCATAGTCTGCTTTAGTTTATAATTTGGCTGCGAAGTTACGAAATTATTTTGAAATAGGCAAAAAACAACTGCGTTTAATGCGAAAATGATAAAAAATCAATAAAACTTCGATTCTTTGACCGAGGTCAAGAATTCGGGCTGTTTCCGCACACAGCACCCTGAAAAGTTTGGAGCGTATCCAAAAAAGCCGTACCTTTGCATCGTCAAAAACAAAAAGCGCATAAGCCCGAAAGGGTAGCGCGAGTTAGGATAACATTATTAAATAAGTAAGGGCGGAAATAACACAACCGCTCTGAGTAAAGAAAAGAAAGGGTAACAAAAATGAAAAGATTGTTTTTAACTGTTGTAGCTATGATGAGCCTGACGCTCACATTTGCTGAGAACGAGAACATGAACAGTGTCAACAATGCAGAGGCCTATAACCTGAGTGTCAACATGAACGCTTTGAGCAAGGCCCTGAATCTTGCCAACGATCAGAGAGAGGCAGTGTCTGAGATCCACAAGACCTTCTGTTCTGAGATGATGTTCGCCACACAGTATGGTAAGGATGAGCGTAATGCCCGTGTTGACGCAGCCATCCGCAAGGACCTGGGTTACATGAACTACGTTCTGAACAAGGATCAGTACAAGAAGTACGTGATGCTGCTCAACGTAACGATGGCTAATCGTGGTCTGAGATAAGAGAGTAAGAAACATTTAACAACCAAGAGCCGCAGATCTTCATTGACCTGCGGCTCTTTTGTATTTACATATTAATCATCTTCATCAGTTTGACGGCATCCACATACTGGGCGATGCCCTGAGCCACCTTCTTCGCATCCTGCATGGCATGGACAACGGTGGCTTGTCTGCCTACCACGTCACCTCCGGCAAAGACCCCCTTGCGGGTCGTCATGCCATAAGGCACCTCACGGGTGATAAGGAATTTCTTGTCATCATTCTCCAGTCCAGAGGTGGTGCGTACGATTTTCGTAGCTGGTGTGGCACCGATGGCGAAGATGATATTGTTGGCAGGAAGGGTCTGGCGGACAGGTTCCTTGTCTGGCTCCTTGGTCTCCAGCACAATCTCCGTGATGTCGAGGTTGTCGTCCACATGAATCTCCGTGATACTGCTCCACCAATTGAAACGCACACCCTCCTTGACGGCATCGTCATATTCCGCATGCAGTGCCGACATGGTGTCAATCCCTTTGTGGTAGACAATCTCCACCTGCGAGGCTCCGATACGCAACGCAGTACGGGAAGCATCCATCGCCGTGTTGCCACAGCCGATGACGAAGACGCGTGCCCCCTCGTCGACAGGCAACTCGTCACGCTGCATGAATCCCTCGGAGATCAGTTCCACGCGACGCAGGAAATGGGTGGCAAGGCGGATACGCTTCAAGTCCTTGCATGTCGTGGCACCCTCGCCCTCGGAGATACAGCTGCCGTTTTTCCAGATAGGAATCTCCAGCGACTTCGGCTTGCTGAGTCCCGTGCCGATGAATACGGCGTCGAAGCCCTGTTCGAAGAGGCTGTCGACGGTAATCTCTACACCGACATGCGTGTTACGGTGGATCACCACACCCATCTTCTCGATATAGCGGATCTCACGAGCCACCACCTCCTTGGGCAGTCGGTATTCCGGGATACCATAGCGTAGCACACCGCCACACTGCGCCTCCATCTCAAAAATCTCCACGGTAAAGCCCTCACGAGCCAGGTCACCAGCCACCGTGATACCGGAAGGTCCCGCACCGATGACCGCCACCTTGCCACGGGTCTTCTCCGCGATATCCTCATGTGTCAGCTCGTTGTCAGAGTCGAAGTCTGCAACGAAGCGTTCCAGTTTCCCGATATTCACAGGCTGCCCTTTCTTTCCCAGCACGCAACTGCCCTCACACTGTTTCTCATGGGCACAGACCCGTCCGCAGACAGCAGGCAGGTTGCTTTTGGCACGGATGATGCTGATGGCATTTCCCAGGTTACCCTTCTTCAACTCATGAATCCAGTCGGGGATATCATTACTGATGGGGCATCCCTTCTTACATTGTGGCACCTTGCAGTGCAGACAGCGCTGCGCCTCCTTGATGGCTTCCGCCATCGTGTAGCTCTCGTTGATCTCTTCCTTGAATCTCATGTCTTAAGTAGTTGTTTTGTTTTTTTATTCATCACTGCAAAGGTAGCACAAATCGAATTAAAAACCAAACATTCTCTGATTTTTCCCCACTTTTCATTGTTTATTGGAAGATTTTGAGCAATTTTAGATAAGTTACTCCATCTCGGCAAAAAAATAAATTCATTTATTTTGTTTTACGCTCGATTTTCCGTAACTTTGCAGCCAACATTTATCCCAACACAATGCACCGCATTACACTGACATACCGCCACGCCGCAGCGCCCTGCCCGACACTTACAGGCAGGACGGGTGAGACCGTTGTTGGCGGTAGGAGCGGAGCGATTTCTACCCCCCCCATTTATTAGACTTCATCGTCAACCCATGCCGTTCCGATGCCGCCGTAAGGCAGCGTCGGGCGCATCTGTTGCTGCGGAGAGCTATGCTCCTTCGCAGCCGCTTCTTCGTGTGCATACAATAGTATTTATCATTAATAATAAGTTTAACAATTAAAAAACAAAACAAGTATGAAACAAAAAGTACTTTCAATTCTTGCCCTGCTGCTGATGACAGCGACGGGCGCATGGGCGCAGACGGAAACGCTGCTGACCACCATTACGGCAACAGGCAAAGAACAGGCAAACTACAGCACAGAGGGCGTTGCAACCGTTTCATTCAGTTATACTGCATATGGATCCTCATCATACTACGCTAGCTGGGGCTGGTGGGGATACGGTTGGTCGGCAACCGTCAATGCTGCCGAAGGATATACCATCACCAAATGTATATTCTATGACGACGCCAATCGTACTGCTACAGACAGCGAAGCTCCCTTTGTAGTAGAAACCACAGAAGAGGATAAGACACCGCAAGTAAATGGCAACCCCATTCTGGCATACACGTCTAAAGGTATAAAAAAGATTGAGGTTTACGGCTACGCCCCCTTCAACGTCACCGCCAACGAGGGTGCATCGGGCGAATACTGGGCTACCTACTACAATGCTAACGCTACGCAGGGCTTCACTGCCGATGCAAAGACGACGGTGTTCCAGGCAGCACTGAGTGGCAGCCAGCTGACCATGACGGAGGTTGCAAAAAGGGAGATTCCTGCCGGCAAGGCCGTCATCCTGAAATCTTCTTCTTCCACCATCACGCTGACACCAGCCACTACGACTGCAACACTTGAGGGCAATGCACTGCAGGGCACGGCAACCGAAATCACGAACCCAGGCAATGCCTATGTGCTGAGCAAGGGTGCAAAAGGTGTGGGCTTCTACAAACTTAGCTCTACCGGAACCATCGGTGCCAACAAGGCATACCTGACATATAGCGCAACGGCACGTGAGTTCTTCCCCATCGAGGGTAATGTGACGGGCATCGAGATGCCGAAAGCAGCGACGACCAACAGCGATGCTGAGGTCTATGACCTGCAGGGCCGCCAGGTGGTAAACCCCACCAAGGGTCTGTATATCGTGAATGGTAAAAAGGTATTCATCAACAAATAACAGAAAGGAGGACACAGCTATGACTAAGAAAGCATATATGAAGCCCACGATGCAGACAGTGGCACTGAAACAGCGCGCGACGATTCTTGCCGGCAGCCCCGACGTATACGGTATGAACAAGAACCTCATAGAAGACGAAGAGGTGCTCTTTGGCTGGTAAGAACTGGAGTAAACGACCATACTATATGAAAATACGACTGGCGGAATGGAAAATCTGCCAGTCGTTTTGTTTATTCCGATACTCGTATTGTTTAGTAGGAGTATCGGAATTATTAGAGATTAGGGTTTGTCAGAGGTCAGAGCTTGAGCGATTGTCTCAAATTCTTTCAAAAGACATAATATTTGGGCAGGAATGTGGATTATTCAGAGTCCAACTATTTTCTTACATGTAAATTTTAATTTTTAATATCACAACATCACCAAAATGGCGCAAACGACGATGTACAAAGGGTTTTCGGTGGTGATATTAGTGGTGATGTTTGTGATGTTTTATGTCGTTTTTGCCCTTAAAAACGGTGAAAAACGCAACATTTTTGTGAGTTGATACTATAACGGAAAGTCATTCCCACGGAGGGAATGATAGATTCCCACGGAGGGAATGATGGATTCCCACGGAGGGAATGATGGATTCCCACGGAGGGAATGATGGATTCCCACGGAGGGAATAAGTCGAAGGTGCCGCCTTCGAGGGTCGAAGGTGCCGGCTCCGTGGGTCTTGGAGATGCCTTCTATACCCCCTTGGAGATGCTTCCCAACACCCTTGGGAGGTATCTTAATACCCCTACGGGAGGCATCTGCGTCATCGATGCAAGGCACTGGTGACTGTTGCTGAGATGTTCTTTTGGGCGACTTCAGGTCTCATGGCTTCCGACAAGGGAAGGTCGGCAGGGTTGATACAGGTCACCTGTGCGAAGCCAGCATGCAGCAAAGCGTCCCGGTCGGCGACACACCCGGCGATGAGACAGACAGGTACCCGATGCGTCTTGGCATGTTGCAGGATGCCGTAAGGCAACTTCCCCATCAGTGTCTGGCGGTCGGCAGCACCCTCACCGGTGATGACGAGGGTGGCATCCCCCAGCATCTCATCGAAGCGGACAGCCTCCAATAGCAGGTCGATGCCAGGGCGGCACGTGGCATTCATATATTGAAGGAAAGCGTAGCCGAGACCTCCCGCCGCTCCAGCCCCCGGCTGTTCTTGCCGGTCGTAGCCGAAATGACGGGCAGATATTTCCGCAAAACGTCTGGCACGAGCATCAAGACGGAGAACCGTCTCAGGGGTAGCACCCTTCTGGGGGGCAAAGACATGCGCAGCCCCATGGTCGCCACAGAGAGGGTTCGTGACATCCGTAGCAATGGTGAAGCGGATGCCGTCGAGCTCATGAATCCCATCCCACCGGCTACGGGCAGTCGAGGGAGTCTGTCTGGCAAAACTGTCGATGACCGCATGCAGCATACCGATGCCGCAGTCGCTGGTGGCACTGCCTCCCAGTCCTATGATGATGTCACGGCAACCTCGTCGGACAGCATCCGCCACCAGCTGTCCCGTACCGTAACTCGTGGCTTTCCAGGGGTCACGCTCCTCGGGTGAGAGCAGTGTGAGTCCACTGGCTTGTGCCATCTCTATCACGGCAATACCGTCATGAACGAGATAATGGGCAGTGACCGGACGCATCAGCGGGTCGCACACCGTCATCGTGACGAGCGCTCCGCCCGTTGCCGCCTGGAACGCCGCCAGCCACCCCTCACCGCCGTCGCTGACGGGAATCTGAATCACCCTGGCATCCGGTACACAGGCAGTCACCCCTTCAGCTGCCGCCTGATTAGCCTCCTGTGAGGTCAGGCATCCCTTGAACGAGTCGATGGCAATGATGATCTTCTGTCTCATACGTTAGCAGTCCTTTCATGTGTACTAAGTGCAAAGATACTAATTAATGAAGAAATGCCGCATGGAATTTGAAAATTTTCTGTCGATTTTGTTTCTGCTTCATCGGAAAATGTGTACCTTTGTCATCAGAAACAATCAAAACGATAAAGTTATGAAGAACGTAAAATTGATTCTTATGTCTGTTGCCGCAGCGATATTGGTCGGTTGCGGAACAACGAAAACAGTGCCCATTACCGGACGTAAACAGAATCTGGTGGTGTCTGATGGTCAGATGCTGAGTCTTTCCAGTCAGCAGTACACAGAGTATATGAAGACCGCCAAACCCTCCACCAATGCTGCAAATACAGCGATGGTGAAGCGGGTAGGGCAGCGTCTCGCCACTGCCGTGGAGACCTATCTGAGGAATAACGGCATGGCAGAGGACATACAGTATTACAAATGGCAGTTCAACCTGGTGCAAGACCAGAACGTGAATGCCTGGTGTATGCCCGGAGGACTGATCTGTGTCTATGAGGGACTGTTGCCCGTCACCCAGAATGAGGCATCCCTCGCCATCGTGCTGGGTCATGAGATCGCCCATGCCGTGGCACGTCACTCTGCCGAGCAGTACAGCACCCAGTACCGTCAGCAATACGGTATGCAGATTGGTTCCGCTATTGCCGGTGCCGTGGGTGTCGGCAGTAATACGGTAGCCATCGGTCAGAGTGTCCTCTCACAGGGACTGGGTCTTGCCAACCTGAAGTACTCCCGCAACCACGAGAGTGAGGCAGACCACATGGGACTGATCTTCGCTGCTATGGCAGGTTACGACCCACAGGTGGCTGTCGGCTTCTGGCAGCGCATGGCGGCAGCAAGCAATAACAAGACCTCCGAGTTCCTGAGCAGTCACCCCAGCGATGCCACCCGTATCAAGCAGATTCAGGGTTGGATGCCAGAGGCTATGCGCTATTATAAGGGTGGGGTTCCTAGTGGTTCTAGTTCTTCTAGTAAGACTAGTGGTACTAGTAGTACCCCTAAGGCAACCAAGACGATTCATATATCATCCAAAAAGAACAAGAAATGAGAACAGCCATGATACTGCTGTCCGTGGCTTTCACGATGACAGCAACGGCACAGACAGCGGGAGGTGGTATCACAGAGCAGATGCTGCAGCAGATGGAGCGGCAGTATGCTGCCCAGCCTGTCAACAAGGCGCTGCGTAACGCCATCGCATCGAATGCGATAGACAACCTGACGAAGAACCAGGAGCATGCGGGAGCGTTGGACACCTATTTCAGTATCGAGACCAAGAAGCAGTCTATTCACGACCAGAAGTCGAGCGGGCGCTGCTGGATGTTCAGCGGACTGAACGTGCTGCGTGCCAATTTTGCCAAGCGTACCGACTCGCTGACGGTAGAGTACTCACAGGCTTACCTGTTCTTCTACGACCAGTTGGAGAAGTCGAACCTCTTCCTGCAGGGTGTCATCGACACGGCGAAGGAGCCTATCGATGCCCAGCGTGTGCAGTTCTTCTTCCATTACCCGATAGGGGATGGCGGTACGTTCTGTGGTGTTGCCGACCTTGCCGAGAAATACGGACTCGTACCGATGTCGGTACAGCCCGAGACCTATTCCGCGGAGAGCACCTCCCGTATGGCTGCCATCATCAAGTCGAAGTTGCGTGAGTACGGTCTGCAGCTGCGTAAGATGGTGGCTGACGGCAAGAAAGCGGCGGATATCCAGAAGACCAAGACGGAGGCGCTGGCACAGATTTACCAGATGCTCTGCCTGACCATAGGAGAACCCGTGAAGGAGTTCACTTATGCCTTTAAGGACAAGAACGGCAAGCAGTTGACAGAGACGAAGAAATACACCCCGAAGTCGTTCTACGAGGAGACGGTGGGCGGCAAACTGAACGGTACGTTTATCATGGTGATGAACGACCCCCGTCGTCCTTACTATAAGACTTTCGAGGTGGAGTATGACCGTCATACCTACGACGGACATAACTGGAAATACCTCAACCTGCCGATGGACGACATCGAGCAGCTTGCCATCGCCTCGTTGAAAGACGGCAGGAAACTCTATTCCAGCTATGACGTGGGCAAACAGCTGGACAGGAAACGCGGGTATGCCGATCTGGAGAACTATGACTATGGCTCCTTGTTTGGCACCACCTTCGGTATGACCAAGGCAGAGCGTATCAGTACGTTCGACAGCGGCTCCACCCATGCGATGACCCTCACGGCTGTGGATATCGCAGCAGACGGGAAGGCTTCGAAATGGAAGGTGGAGAACTCATGGGGCAGCACATGGGGACAGCAGGGATGCCTGATTATGACCGACCGTTGGTTCCGTGAGTATATGTTCCGCCTGGTCGTTGATAAGAAATACGTTTCCGACAAACTCTTGAAGGACTACGAGCAGAAACCAATCATGGTGATGCCGGAAGACCCGCTGTTTCAAAATGAGGAATGAGAAATGAGAAATGAGAAATGAAAATGAGGAAATGAGGAAATGAAGAAGGAAGGCTTATTCGCCTTCCTTCTTTTCTTCTGTCCCCTGTAGTCTCTGCTCCTTTCGTATGACGAAACGCTGGTAGTAGGTCAGCAGCAGGGTGGTCATCGGCAGGGCGATAATCATGCCCATGATACCCAGCAGCGAGCCCCATATAGAGAGTGACAGCAGGATGATGGCGGCATTCAGTCCCATCACCTTACCCATGATCTTCGGGGTGAGGACAGTGTCCTGGATGAGTTGTACGACACAGAAGACGATGACGACCAGCAGCATGATAAACCAGAAGTTCTGTCCTGTGTCGGCAGCCTTGACAATGGCGAGCAGGATGGCTGGTATGAAACCGATCAGCTGCAGGTAAGGCACCATGTTCAGCAGTCCGATGAACATTCCCAGTCCTATTGCCATGGGGAAGTCGATAATCAGGAAACCGATGCTGAAGAGGATGCCCACGCAGAAAGCCACGATGCCTTGTCCGCGGAAATACTTGTTCATGCCTTCCTGCACGTCGGCAACCAGATGGACAGCCATGTGACGGTACTTCTCAGGCAGCAGCTCGGGCCACCCCTGTGTGAACTTCTCGTAGTCGATCAGGATGAAGAGCGTGTAGATAAGTACCATGACGACAGTCACCAGTCCTGACAGTGCGCTGAACGACTGCATCAGCACGTTCCATAACTTCGGTGTCGCCTCCTTGATGGAGTTGATGAATCCCTCCTGTGTCACAATCGCCTTGATATCCTCTGCCGACAGATGCTCACGGACGAACATCTCTATCTGGTCAGGGATGTTGTTGGCAAGTGTCTCTTTCGTCACATAATCTATCAGCATGTCCTTCACAATCAGCGACTCCTCCACGATAGGAGGTATCATCAGCCAGCCGATACCCGTCAGTACCAGTGTCACCGTGAGGATGGCGGCAATGACAGCCAGCACACGGTAGTGCATCTTACAACGATACTGGAAGAACTTCACCAGTGGGAATAACAGGTAGGCGATGAGCCATGCGAGGAAGAAGGGCAGTAACACCCCACTCAGCCGGTCGAGCAGCAGATAGACGCATACGATACCTGCCACCGTTAACGCACCCCGCACAAACGAGTCGAAAGTAATCTCTTTCCGTTCCATATCTTCAATTTTTCAATTCTTCAATCCTTCAATTCTTCAATCCTTCAATTCTTCAATCCTTCAATCCTTCAATCCTTCAATTTTAGCCTCAGGCTGTTCAGTACCACGCTGACACTGGAGAACGCCATCAATGCCGAAGCCCACATCGGCGTGATCTGCCAATGCAGTCCGATGAGGTAGGGCAGACCTGCCGCCAACGGTATACATATGATATTATAGATAAACGCCCAGAACAGGTTCTGGTGTATCATATTGACGGTTTGCCTCGACAGACTGACAGCATCAGGGATGCGACGCAGGTCAGAGCCCATCAGCGTCACCTGTGCCACATCCATGGCGACATCGGTGCCCTTGCCCATGGCGATACTCACATCAGCGACGGCAAGTGCCTGTGAGTCGTTGATGCCGTCACCCACCATGGCGACATGCTTACCCTGCCGTTGCAGTTCACGCACCAGGTCTTCTTTGTCCTGTGGCAATACCTGTGAGCGATAATGCTGAATACCAGCCTCCTGCGCAATCTCTTTGGCACGCTCCTCCTTGTCGCCACTCATCATATACACCTCGATGCCCATGTCTTGCAGTTGCTGCATTGCCTCTGAGGCATGGGGCTTGAGGGATTCGGACCCCTCCAACCTCCCCTGTTGAGGGGAGACTATAGGTTGGGTGAGTGTTCCTGTCTTGTCGATGACGAGGGCATTGACATGGCGTATCTCCTCCAGGGCAGTAGCATCCTTGATGAGGATATTCTTCTCGGCAGCCTTGCCGATACCCACCATCAGGGCAGTAGGGGTGGCGAGTCCCATGGCACAGGGACAGGCTATCACCAAGACGCTGACGGCAGAGAGGATGGCATGTGGCAGATACTCCTGTCCGCCAATGAGATACCATGCGAGGAAGGTCAGCAGGGCGATGCCGCCCACGGCAGGCACGAAGACGAGGGCAATCTTGTCGACCACCCGTTGTACGGGAGCCTTGGAGCCCTGAGCCTCTTGTACCATGCGTATCATATTCGCCAGTACCGTCTTCTGTCCGATCTCCTTAGCCTTGAAGCGGAAAGTGCCCTCACGGACAATCGTTCCTGCCAAGACCTTATCACCGGCTTTCTTCTCTACAGCGACAGCCTCACCCGTCATCATCGACTCGTCGATATAGGCGACGGCATTGCCTACCATCAGTCCGTCCACAGGTATCTTCTCACCGGGACGTACCTCGACCGTATCGCCGGGTTGGAGTGCCGACAGGGGCACTTCCACCACCTCACCCGTATCAACGAGATGTGCCGTCTTGGGAGCCAGTTCCATCAAGGAGCGGATAGCGGATGCCGTCCCGTGCTTGGCACGCTCCTCCATCAGTCTGCCTGTCAGTACGAAGGTGATGATCATCACAGAGGCATCGAAATAGGTATGCCACTCGATGCCCTGGCTGCCCCAGTAGGAGTCGCCCCAGAACGTATTGAAAGTACTGAAGAGGAACGAGATACCTGTCGAGAGAGCCACCAGTGTGTCCATATTGGCAGAGGCGTGCGCCAGTTGTCTTGCGGCATTCACATAGAACTGTCTGCCCGAATACAGGATGTTCAGCAGGGCGAGAATCATCATCGTCTGGTTAGCCATATCGCGCATACCTATATATATCCATCCCATAGAGATGGACATCACCAGCAAGGCAAAGAGCCAGGAGGCGATGACCTTATGGCGCAGCCGCTTATAGGCATGCCGCTCTATCGCCTCTACGTTACGGTCTTCCTCCACCACCATGTCGTAGCCGATGGCGGCAAGTGCCTCCTTCATCTTCTGCGGTGAGGTGACTGCCTCGTCATATTCTATCATTGCCGTACGGGCAGGCAGATTGACGGCGGCAGAGGTGACACCCTCCGTCTGACTGAGTCGTCGCTCCACATTAGCGGCGCATCCTGCACACATCATACCCAATACTGCAAACGTCTTTTTCTCCATATTGACTGCAAAGTTACATATTTTACTTCAAAATCAAAAATTTCTGTCAAAATGTTTGCGTAATTACGGAAATTGTTTTACTTTTGCACCCAATAAAACAAAAACGACAGAACAATGTTGAATAGAAACGCTTACTTTTACGGTTATTACTTTTACTTTGCAGGGCTCTGTGAAGCGGAAAGCCGTATGTAAGATTAAAGAATTGAAAAATTGAAGAATTAAATAAGGCTCCGCTTCACAAACAAGTGAAAGCGGAGTTTTTTTATAAAAGTAAAAAGCATTATGAAGAGAATCGCGATACAAGGACTCATCGGTTCGTTTCACGACATCGCCGCCCATCTGTTCTTCGAGGATGAGCAGATACAGTTGATTTGTTGCTCTACCTTCGAGCAGGTGTTTGACACCATCAAGCAGGATCCTACTGCCATCGGCATGCTCGCCATCGAGAATACCATCGCCGGCTCGCTGTTGCATAACTACGAGCTGTTGCGTGAATCCGGCACTACCATCGTGGGAGAGCATAAGCTGCATATCTCCCACTGTATCTGTTGCCTGCCCGATGACGACTGGGACACCATCACCGAGATTCATTCGCATCCCGTGGCACTGATGCAGTGCCGTGAGTTCCTCGCACAGCATCCTGACATGAAACATGTGGAGGCGGAGGATACGGCAGGAAGTGCCAAGATGATTGCGGAAGGTCAGAAGAAGGGGTGGGCTGCCATCTGTCATGCCGACGCTGCCAAGCAGTATGGACTGAAGGTACTGGAAAACCATATCGAGGACAACAAGCATAACTTCACCCGCTTCCTCGTGGTGTCGAATCCCAACAAGGCGGACCTGCTGCGTCCGCTGACGGAGGCTAACAAGGCGAGCATCGTCTTCTCACTGCCTCACGAGGAGGGTTCGCTGTCGCATGTCCTCGCTATCCTCTCGTTCTACAAGATCAACCTGACGAAGATACAGTCGCTGCCCATCATCGGACGGGAGTGGGAGTATCTGTTCTATGTGGACGTGATGTATGACGACCTCACCCGCTATCGTCAGTCGATAGATGCGATTATCCCATTGACCAAGGACTTTAAGATTTTAGGAGAATACAAAGACGGAAAACAAACGAATTAGAGTTGAAGAATTGAAAAATTGAAGTTATGATACAACCAGCAGAGAGATTAAGCTTAGTGAGTGAATACTACTTCAGCCGTAAACTGAAGGAGGTTGCCCAACTGAATGCGGAGGGTAAGGACATCATCAGTCTTGCCATCGGCAGTCCTGACATGCCACCCTCGGAGAAGACGATAGAGAAGTTGTGCGAGGTGGCTCATCAGCCCAGTGCGCATGGTTATCAGCCGACGATGGGAACACCGGAGTTGCGTGAGGCGATGGCTCGTTTCTATAAGCGGTGGTATGATGTCGACCTCGACGCCAAGACAGAGGTGCTGCCTTTGATAGGCTCGAAGGAGGGTATCCTGCATGTCACCCTTGCCTTCGTCAACCCTGGCGATGAGGTGCTGGTGCCTAATCCTGGCTATCCTACCTATACGTCCCTGTCGAAGATACTGGGTGCCAAGATTGTCAATTATAACCTGCGTGAGGATAACGGCTGGCAGCCTGACTTCGACGAGTTGGAGAAGATGGACCTCTCAAAAGTCAAACTGATGTGGACGAACTATCCCAACATGCCGACAGGTGGTAATGCCCGCCGTGAGACCTACGAGCGACTGGTGCAGTTTGCCAAGCAACACGGTATCGTGGTGGTCAACGACAACCCTTACTCCTTCATCCTCAACGAGGAGCATCTCAGTATTCTGCAGGTACCTGGTGCGAAAGACTGCTGTATCGAGTTCAACTCCATGTCGAAGTCGCATAACATGCCAGGATGGCGTGTCGGTCTGTGTGCCACCAACAGCGAGTTCATCTCATGGATACTCAAGGTGCAGTCGAACATCGAGAGTGGTACGTTCCGTGGCATCCAGCTGGCTGCCGCCGAGGCTTACGACAACAGTGACGAGTGGCATCGTGAGGCGAATATAGAGACGTATCGCCGTCGTCGCCAGTATGCGGAGCAGATCCTGGACGTGCTGGGCTGTACGTATGACAAGAACCAGGTGGGGATGTTCCTCTGGGGAAAGATTCCCGCGAAATATAATAATGTGGAGGACTTGACGGAACGGGTACTGCACGAGGCTCGTGTCTTCATCACTCCGGGCTTTATCTTCGGCTCCAACGGGGAGCGGTATATCCGCATCTCACTTTGTGCAAAAGAGGAAAAAATCAAAGAGGCATTAGAAAGAATCAAAAAAACGATATAAACATGGAACTGGAACTAGAAAAATTGAATCTTCCAAGTGACAATGAACGCCCCTTCGTCATTGCAGGACCCTGCAGTGCTGAGAGTGAGGAGCAAGTGATGACTACCGCCAAGCAACTGGCAATGTACGGATGTCATAACTTCCGTGCCGGGGTATGGAAGCCCCGTACGAAACCCGGTGGCTTCGAGGGACATGGTGAACCAGCCCTCGTATGGTTGAAGCAGGTGAAGCAGGAGACGAAGATGCTGGTGGCTACCGAGGTGGCTACACCAGAGCATGTGGAGCTCTGCCTGAAGTATGGCATCGATATCCTGTGGGTGGGTGCGCGTACCTCTGCCAATCCTTTTGCCATGCAGGCACTTGCCGACTCGCTGAAGGGTGTGGATATCCCCGTCTTTGTGAAGAATCCCGTCAACCCCGACCTGGAGTTGTGGATTGGTGCGATGGAGCGTCTGAACCAGGCTGGTGTGAAGCGCCTGGCAGCTATCCACCGCGGTTTCTCCAGCTATGACAAGAAGATATATCGTAACATGCCGATGTGGCAGATTCCTATCGAGCTGCGTCGCCGTATTCCTGAACTGCCTATCATCAATGACCCCAGTCATATCGGTGGTCGTCGTGAACTGATTGCCCCCTTGTGCCAGCAGGCGATGGACCTCGGCTTCGACGGTCTGATCATCGAGAGCCACTGTGATCCTGACAAGGCGTGGAGTGATGCCAAGCAGCAGGTGACTCCTGATGTGCTTGACTATATCCTGTCGCTGCTCGTCATCCGTGAGGAGAACACATCCACCGAGGGTATCACCACGCTCCGTAAGCAGATTGATGAGCTGGACAACCAGTTGATGGAGCTGCTCTCGAAGCGTATGCGTGTCTGCCGTGAGATCGGTCAGTATAAGAAGGAGCATAACATGACGGTATTACAGACCACACGTTACAACGAGATTCTCGACAAGCGTGGCGCACAGGGTTCTCTGCTGGGCATGGGACCTGAGTTCGTGGCAAGTGTCTTCGAGAGTATCCACGAGGAGAGTGTCCGTCAGCAGATAGAGATCATTAATAAATGAGAAATGAAGGAAATGAAAGGAATGAATTAATATGAAAATAATAGTTATGGGTGCAGGAAAGATGGGTAGTTTCTTCATCGACCTGCTGAGTTTTGATCATGAGGTGGCTGTCTACGAGAAAGACCCCAAGCGCATGCGGTTCACGTATAACTGTCAGCGCTTCACGGAGTTGGAGGAGATTCGCACATTCAATCCCGACTTGGTGATTAATGCCGTGACAGTGAAGTATACCATCCCTGCCTTCAAGGAGGTGATTCCCTATTTGTCGAAGGACTGTATCATCAGCGATATCTCCTCCGTGAAGACGGGTCTGAAAGATTATTATGAGTCGACAGGGATGCGCTATGTCTCCACGCACCCGATGTTCGGTCCTACGTTCGCCAATCTCCAGCAGCTCTCTGAGGAGAACGCCATCATCATCAGCGAGGGCGACTATATGGGACGTATCTTCTTCAAGGACCTGTATCAGAAGCTCGACCTGAACATCTACGAGTATACCTTCGAGGAGCACGACAAGACGGTTGCCTACTCATTGAGTATTCCTTTCGTGTCGACCTTCGTCTTCGCCGCTGTCATGAAGCATCAGGATGCACCAGGTACCACCTTCAAGCGTCACATGCGCATTGCCAAGGGGGTACTTAACGAGGACGACTATCTCTTGCAGGAGATCCTCTTCAACCCCTATACGCATGACCAGGTGTCGCAGATCCGCACGGAGCTGAAGGAACTGCTGGAGATTATCGACCAGAAGGATGCCAAGGGTATGAAGGCTTATCTCACGAAGATTCGCAATAACGTAAAGCGTGACATTGAAATCACTAAATAGTACGTTAGGCTATCATTTCGTCGCTTTCCTGATTGTTGCCATCTGGGGCAGCATACCTTCGTCCCACGAAACCTAAGGCTTCGCAAGACGGAGGTGGCATCTTCCGACTTATTCCCAGCGTGGGAATCCATCATTCCCACCGTGGGAACTCATCATTCCCACCGTGGGAACTCATTATTCCCATGCTGGGAATGTATATACTCCGATAATCAGAACAAGTCGTTCCCACCATGGGATTGATTTTCCGTCGTAGTATCAACTCACAAAAATAGGTTGTGCTTTTCGTCGTTTTTTGAGGGTAAAAACGAATAAAACATCACAAACATCACCACTAATATCATCACCTCAATCCCTTTGTACATCGCCATTAGCACCATTTTGGTGATGTTGTGATATTAAAAACTAAAAATTACGTGTATTAGAAATAGGAAAATATATCTATGACGATGTTGTCCATATCACGTGAAAATCCCGATTTGTTGTTGAGGGAGTAGATTTATGTAAAATTGTTTGGCAGTTTGGAGATTAAATTTTAACTTTGCAGACATGAAGCAGTTTGAAGATAAGGAGAAAGATAGTTGGATGGCTAATGAACCATCATTAGGCTATACCCAGATGGAGTCTCGCCAATCTGTTCTTATGGATTATGATAAGATAATTGGTGTTGGTCCTCAGTCTGTTGACGAGTTGATGGAAGACTTAAAACAGGCAGAACGTGACATGAAGAATCCTAACCAGTGGGATACACTTGACAACTTCCTTACTCATTTCAAACAATCACACGCAGAATGGTTCAAGTAAAATGGCGTAAGGCTGCCCTGAAAGATTTGAATACTCTTTTGGAGAAGGCTTATTTGGAGTATGGACAGCATACGATGAACAATCATATATCTATACTTGAAGATATTCAAAAGCGTATGCAAATGTATCCAGATTCATATCCACCAGAACCATTGCTTAGAGGAAAGCGTCGAAGGTATAGAGGTGCTCATTTGCTTGGACGCTTTGAGGTTATTTACTATTATTCTCTCAAATCCAAATGTGTCTATGTCGTTCGTCTTTGGGATATGCGCAGAAACCCCGATTTGTTGTTGAGGGAGTTGAAATAAGACAGTAAAACGACTGGCAGAAACGTTGTATGCCAGTCGTCATGAATCCTCAGTCATCGACGAAGTCGCTTGCCAGAACAAGAACTGTCACTCCCCAACCCTGAATAACTTTGGCTTTCTAACAAGACGATTCATGTCATCAAGCAGGGCAGCGTTGGAAAAGACAATGTTGTCCTGCTTAACAGTTCCATAGCCACCATGAGAATGCCCAAAGAGATGATAACGAGGTTTTATCTCCATAATACGGTTTCTGAGAGGTGCATTTCCCCAATGGACACCAACAGACTCGTCGAGAATCATAACAGGTGGCTCATGGGTAACAACGATATCAGTGTCATAGGGTATCAAGGTCTCTGGATGGTTATAAGCTATCCCATAAAACCTGACCCCATCAATCTCAACACCAGAGTCTTGGAGAAAGTGTAAGTTACTTGGCAAATCTTCTATCCCCTCAGCATCCCATAGGCAGAGATCGTGATTACCTGTAACGAATATCTTATGTGGGTAAGGCAATTCAATGTACCAATTCAGAAAGTCAAGCACCTCTTCTTCTGTACCATTATTGCTGATGTCACCGCTATGAACGATGACATCGGCCTCAGGCATTTCTTTTATGCGATGATGTAAGCCATGTGTGTCCGAGAGATGCAAGATTTTCATGACAACTTCTTATAATATCTGATGATAGACCAAACACTCTTTTTATGAAGACGTGACACTATCACCATCATTCAGTAATATAACAGACCACTCATCCGAGAACAGCTCTGCGAACTTTTCTGGTGCATCCGTATGTATAGGGATGAGTGCCTTCGGATGAAGCAGACGGAACACCTCACGCATGCTATTCATGTCTGAGTGACCACTGGTGTGCATGGGTTTGTAGTCATTGCCCAATGAATCGGCAAGATTCTTGTTATAGGCTTCATTGCCTTCTTCGACATACCCTCCCCACATCGACAGATACTTTTGTTTCTCCCCAGGGATGCGTGCTATGAGATGATCAAAGCGCGGATTAGCACGAGCTATCAGGACGTAGCCTAATTTGTTGAGGGAGCCCTTAAACTCGTCTGTAACTAGAAACTCGCCATTGTCGTACATCAATACTTTAGGCTCATATTCTCCATATCTGTAGAGACTTGACTTTCCCCATATCGGGTCCTGTTGAGT
>OCVV012835761.1_pt1 | contig 65986 bp, 68 predicted proteins | sample 1539721 | NCBI WGS metagenome assembly OCVV01 (sample SAMN02144230, study PRJEB22623) | gut metagenome | biome: sheep rumen | host: Ovis aries | place: New Zealand
TTGTCACCCTTGTCACCTCGTTGCCACACGTAACACGCTGATTCTCAAGTAGTGTTGCAAGGTGGCAACGGTTGCAAGGGTAAAAAACTCTATGTATGCGCGCGTGCGCGCGAGGAATACTGATACTCCTATCAAATAATACGAGTATCAAAATTTTTATTCCGATGCTCGGAATAAAAAATACGACTGGCAGATTTTTCATTCCGCCAGTCGTATTTATAAATAGTGGCATCGTATTGCCAAATAGTATTGTCGTATTTGATCAGAAGTGGATTATTCAGAGTCCCGCCGATTCAAACGAAGCATCGCTTAAGCTACTATATTTTACTCTAATATTCCACTATCCGTTCGCGATTATCGTAAGGTAAACATTCATAAATATAGGTTATAACACCCAGTTGTTCAGATGTCAGATTAGAAGCAAAAACTCGAATCTTTTCATTTGCTCCTTTCAGGAAATCCTTTCCTTTTTTCTTCCATTCACCTACTTTTTGGTGGGTAGTTACAAACATCATTTCCCCATACCAGAACTTATTTCGGATGTCGTTCTCCAAAAATGGATTCTCTTCTTCGCGATGATAGTATATTGGCGTGGGATTATAAGGATTTAAATACCATCGACCAAGTTGCCATAAATATTTGTCTAAATCAACAAAAGAAACATTCAGTCTATAATGTTCTTTAAAATTGTTTAGGACATCTATAAATGTTTTATAATCTTCTCTCAGCTGATTTTCTTTGATTTTACAAAAATCATTAGGGAAAGAGCATAATACTTTAGCTACATAGCTGTCATAGATGGCAAAATTTTCTGGATTATGATAATGGCAATACTTAGATGCAAAGGAATAGAAGGTACGCTTTTTTCCACCAATCATAACTTTAGCAATATCTTCAACCACAGAGTAATCACCTTTCTTTAGTTTCTCATCAATACGTTTTCTTACAATATGGTCTGCCATTGAGTACAAATCAAATACATTTGTACTTGAAATGTTATCAATGACTGCGCATTTAATGAGTACTTCCTCCAAATTATTATTATTGGGATATCGCTTACAAACTTTAAACATAGCTTCTACTGGGGCAGAGAAATTCCCCATTTCTCCCCATGTATTAATAAACCACTTCGCATCTTTCACGGATGGAATATACCATTCTGGAATTCTTTTCTTTCTTTTTGCCATAATCATTTTTTATTATGTGAGTTCGTGCATGCGTTGTAATATGATAAGAAACTTTTCCTTTTCTTGTTCTGTAGTATGTTCATATGCCCAATGATTAAAGTATTTCCTTTGTGAGGAATGTACTGATTCTAAGATAACAATCAATGATTATCCTTTTTTTGTATTAAATAAACATACCAAATCTCTTAATACGGCAAAGATGGTGATCTCTTATATATTACTTTGTCGTCATACTTCTTTTCCGCTTTGTGTCAATTTTTTAAGTTGTTCTTCAACTTGCTTCAGTTTCTCCAGTACTTCATCGTTATTATCCTCTGTCATAGCATCAACAAAGATGGAGTTTACCAACGACATTCCAATGATGCCCCCTAAGAACATTAATACCGAAAAATAGCATCGTGCAAAAAGTCCCCAAAATAGTGTTCCGTTTTTTGCAATTGCATCCGGCAACTCATACCAGCCTTCTACTGAGAAAAGTCTGAAAATACTGTAGAGACTGATTGCTGGATTCCCAAAATATTCAGGTGCTATAGTCCCAAATATTGTGGAGGATAAAATTGAAAAGATGACAAGGAATACAACAAAGGCAATAAAGACTAATAGCGATGCTCTGAAAGCTAGCTTCAGACCTTTGAGTAACTTATGGATATTCGGAATGAATCGAAGCATTCTGAAAGACTTGAAAAGTCTCATGGATCGTAAAGTTAATATTGTGCTCGTTGCTGTTGTTGGCTCAAAGATTGGGCTTACAAGGGAGGGTAGAGCAACAACTAATACAATAAAATCAAATTTATTCCATCCTTGTCTCCAATAACCATTCCATCCATATTCCGTAATCTTTGCAATTGCTTCACAGAGGAAAATCAAGGTAAAAAAAGCATCTGACAATTCAAACAACTGGGAATCTGACCAAAAACCGCCGACAAACATCACGGTGGTATTCAGAACAATTGCCAGCAGCATAATTCTCTCGTTGCAGAGCAAAGACTTTAGTTTTTTCATCGCCCCATATATTTACAACCAGCTAACATCAATGTCATTGTTAGGGTCATCGTCGTTTAGCAGAGCAATTTCATTTAGCCATTCCTTTTCTGACAATGATATTTCGCCATCAACCTCAGCAATCTTTTTACATAGATTATATAGCAGCATTCTATATAAGCGGTCAATCTCTGGAGATTCTTTTTCTAACATGTTTGATAAGAACAAGGAATACCTGTTTCCTAACTCGTCAGAGCATCCACTAATGTATGGAATAATATCTATCAGTGATAGAGTAACTGAATCGACAGCTTCAAGTTGGTCATACGATAGTACTTCACCAACGCAAAGAATTTTTCCCAATAATATCATTAAGGCGATGCCTTCCGGTGTGGTAAAGGATGTAGGATGGTCTAAACCGTCATAGCATCTAAGGACATCAACCAGTAGACCGAACTTTACATTTTCCGCTCTGTTACTTTGGAAACTCTCGTTTACTGTCTCTTCAATATTTGTCCCTTTAAGATACTTTTTGTAGAAGTTTTTTAGCAATTCCGCCGCTTTATCAACTTCGTTATAATAATCCTGTGTTATGTTGTATTGTAACAGGTTTGTTGCAATACCTTCAGGACTAGATTCTTGTATTCTTTCCAATAAGTTGTAATATTGCTCGTAAAGAATCTCAACACTTTCCATATTCATTCTTATTTATCGGTTGGTAAATCTTCTGCTTTCAATTTAGATAATTCCTCTGCTGTAATATTCGGCTGGCAAGACAAGCGGATAGCCTGATTCTGAATGGTCTTTTCAAACAGATTTCTCACATAGCGACCATTACCAAAGTTCTTGTCTTTATGTTCAATAGCAAAGTTCAATATCTTAAAGAGTTGTTCTTCTCCTTCTGGTTCCAATAAGTATTGGTTCTTATCGACATTAAGCATGAATATTTGCTTCAGCTCGTCTGCAGAATAGTCGGAGAAATGGATATATCTGTTGAACCGAGACTGCAAGCCAGGATTAGAATCGATAAAACGCTTCATATCCTCAGAGTAGCCTGCCAATACAATGATAAGGCGATTGCGTTCATCCTCCATACGTTTCAGCAATGTAGATATTGCTTCCTGTCCATAATCGTTACCGCCACCTTGTACAAGTGAATAGGCCTCATCAATAAATAAGACACCATCCAGTGCTGAATCAATAATTTTGTTTGTCTTAACAGCAGTTTGACCCACATATTCTGCCACTAGACCTGACCTGTCAGTCTCTACCAGATGACCTTTCTTTAATATTCCAAGGTCTCTATATATTGCTGCAAGGATTCTTGCCACCGTTGTTTTACCTGTTCCTGGGTTACCAGTAAACACGCAATGATATGAAAGGCCAACAGCTTTCATTCCTTTTTTCTCACGCTCCTGCTGAATCTTCACAAAGTTGGCTAATGCTGACACTTCTTCTTTAACTTCTGATAGTCCTATCAATGTCTGTAGTTTTTCTAAAGGATTAGTTTCATCATTGCAATTGGTATTTGGTTTAGCCTGCTTCTCTATAGTCAGTTTTTCACAGATACTGGCTTTTTTCTCAAAAACTTCCAAACCATAGTCCTTACTTGTGGTCGAATAAGACATAAGCCTTCCTAGCCACTTCCCTTCTTCTGACGTAATCTGATCGTCAGCCTTTGCTATCACAGAGAAGAAACGATATAACAACGAAAAGTACTGTATTCTTAAATCCTCGGCATAGCAAGCCTTGAACATTTCGTTCAAATAGAAGAAATCTTCAGATTTTTCTTTCAGGAAGTTTTCTACTATAGTTTTATTAACACTATTGATTCTTTCAACAACCCTCCTATATCTATCTAGGTGTATAGTGCTATAACTAATTGTCGTTTCAAAAATAGTATGTCCTTCTAAAATAGCCATTGGCAATCCCTCGGTTGTTAACAAATTAGTTGAATCATGTCCTAATTGTTCATAGCATTTAATTAGGTCTGATAAGAATAAGAATCTAAGTTTTTCTTTTGAATCACCAATCTGATCTGTTAATGTCCTATCAATTGTTAGCATTACTTCCCTATTCTGAGGTATCTTATCATAGAAATTACAGAAAGGAATAGACACATCAACAACCTTGTTGAAATACGTTTCAGTTGCGCCAAAGTTAGATTCTTTGGGTTCTTGTTCACCGACAGAAACTTCATCAGCATTCTCCAATAAGGTTGAAACATTAGAATCTGAATCATTTCCAAATTTCTGACTCAAAAAAGAAATAAATCTATTGAGGTATACGGCAATAAAAATAACTGCTAGGGTACCATAACCTTTGAGGGCAGAAATATTCATATCAGATGTATCAAAACCTCCTATGACCAGTTTAATAAGGTTTGCCAATAAATATATAATAGAAAACAATCCTAACCATCTAAAAACACACCCCCATGTGTTCTTTGGTTTAAAAAATGCTTCGTTTTCATTTGTAGTTCCTTCCATTTGTCCTCCCTTCATAGTTGTATTATGCCCAGAAATTTTCTTCCTAGAATACAGACCCGTTCCAGGAATACTAGTGTTCAAATATGTACCATTCTTTCCAGCTGAAATATTGGCTCCTTTGGGTCCAATAGAGGTACTAACCCCTCCTTTGCTGAGATTTAAATGAATCCCTGGAGCAATTTTGATTCGTTTGCGATAGTTCCAAGCCATATCCTACTAGTTTTTAGTTAGGGCCATAGAAAAAGCGTGAACTTACTTCATCTGGTTCGAAGGCTGTAGGAGAGCCCGTATCATAAGATAAGTAAAGCCCACGCCTATTGCGTGAGCATTCACTCTATCTGTCTCTATGATACGTTTCTCAAACTCCTACATTCTCGAAACCAAGATTGATAGCTGAACGCTAAATCTTAACCAATAATGTTTCCTGTCCATAAAGAACATGATGCAAATATAACAATATTTTTGCAAATGAAGCATCATTTGTGAAAAAAATAACAAAAAAGATGAAAAAAGCGGTTAAAGCCCAACATGAAATTACAGATTTCATGTTGGAAGGTTCGGTGTATGAATCCTAACAAAGTCATGAAATTGATGTAGAATCAGGTTTTGATTGAAGGCTGTTTTCAAGTCAATTGGAGATGGAGAAAACTGGGGGAGGTTCCGAAAAATCCACTTTCCATGAAGCTGGGGACTCTGAAAGTTTTCTTACAACTAATTCCTTTCCCAATCAAAGGCAAAAGAGTTTATTGGGGTTCAACATCATTGTCTTTCTTCAATAAGATTTTAATTGACTTAATGAAATCTTCTGCTTTTGGTTTATATTCATCAATCATTTCCTGATCGCAATACACAAAGTCATCGTAATCTCCACTATGGCGGATCTCAAACAGACGACTGAATGTTTTGCCATGCTCTTTTGAAAGAATTCCTTTGGAAATAAAGTTCATGCCAAGCATGGTTTTTACACCAGCATGTGAGGCAGCACTTATGCTATTAGCAACTAATAAGGCTGATGCCGCATAAAAACACGCATAATATAATCTATTAATTGCAGCATTAAAATGAGACTCTTTTGCTAAAATAGCAACTTCTTTCAACGTCTCATCTGCTCTCTCAAGTCGATATTGAATAAGGGCGTTTCTGCTTTCTTCATCCAATGTTTCTTTCATAGTCTAATCCCCTCATTCATTACGTTAATGTAAAAAGGTGTCTTAAAAGGGCGATTCTCCCATTGCTTACGAAGCATAATCATTGGACTAATTAGAACTCCCGAACTCAATTCTAAATCATAGAGCACTCCCGATAGTTCATTCTCTTTATGCAAATCACGTTTTTCACCCTCCAGCAAAATAAGTACATCAATATCACTGTCAGGACGAGCCTCGCCCCGAGCCTCTGAGCCATAGAGTATTGTTGTCGCCGTGGGTTCCGTCTCCAAGACTCTCTGTTTAATCTGCTGTACTATTTCCGGTCTACGCATATTTGCTTGCCAATAATCTATTGCAAAGATATGAATTAATTCCTGAATCTCCAAAGGAATTAAAAAGAAAATGTTTCACGAAGACTTATAACTTTGTGGAATAAAATTACGGGAGGAAATTTGCAAATGTCAGGAATAGTTCCTATCTTTGCATCATCGGTATTAAACGAAGACGATTATGGCATTGAATCTGAACAAGAACTTGAAGCTTTACTACTCCATCAAGGAGGTGGCTGAGATGTTTGGCGTCAACGAGAGTACGTTACGCTATTGGGAGACGGAGTTTCCTTATCTGAAACCTAAGACATCCGGACCAGCAAAGATACGACAGTATCAGCAGAAGGATATTGACCAGATTAAGTTGATTCATAATCTGGTGAAGGTGCGTGGCTTTAAGCTTGCTGCCGCCAAGCGTATCATCAATGCCAATCGTGATGGTGCCGATAAAAGAGCACAAGTGCTCACGAAACTGATTGACGTTCGTGAGCAACTGCAAGCTTTGAAAAAGCAGATGGACTACTTACAATAGGTTATCGGTTAGTGGTTAACGCTGGGGATTCCACGTGTCATTAACGCTGAACACTTCGTTGAGCGTTATTTTTTGTGCCTCTTTTTTGGTGAGCTGACGGCTCCATGTGGCACGTCCATTGGTGTTGGCTCCTTCTCCGTGGTTGTTGTACTCCAGATAGCGTGCCGTCTTCTCACGCTCTTTCTGCCAGTGGTGCCATCCCTCTGGGCGAATCTGACGGGGCAGTTCACAATTCATGAAGAGCGTATAGCCATAGTCACGCCATGGGCGACCCAGATAAACCTTGCTGACGTTAGCGTCAGCTGTGATGCGACAGTTGTTGAAGATATAGCCGTAAGTAACATCCTGTGGGGTAGAGGCTGCCGTGATATAGGAGTCTGCCTTGCAGAAGATGTCACAGTTCTCAAACCATGCGGTAGAAGGACCGAAGATGAAGTCGGTCGTCCCTTCGATATAGCAGTCCTTGAAGTAATGACGTGAGCGGGCATTACCAGTATAGATGGTGTCCTGATGTCCCAGGAAGCGACAGTTCAGGAATACGATCTTATCACCAGTGGTAAACAGGGCGACAGCCTGTCCCAGACGTGCGGCATTATTCTCCACCGTGATGTTCTTGAGGGTGATGTCCGCACCCTCAATCTTCAAGGTATAGGTACGGAAGGTACCCATGGGCTTGCCAGTCGGAGGATAGATGATGTTGGCATGGTCGTCCCATGTGATGATGGTGTTGTCCCTGTCCTCCCCGCATATCTCGATGTTTGTCAGTGACTGTGGGATGATGAGTTTCTCCTTGTAAGTACCTTTCTTGACAAAGATAACCTTATGGTAGTCCATAAAGGCACGGCATACCTCAATCGCTTCTGCGATGTTGCGGAACTGTCCCGTACCGTCACGTGCAACGACAAGCGTGTCAGGGTTGTCGTATGGGTTGGCAGCATTACCTACTGAAGGTAATAGGGCAAAAAGGAAAATAATTAAACAGTTTCTCATAACTCTACACTCTAAACTCTCAACTACATGATCTGTGTGGCTTCCTGCAAGTCTTCGATGGTCTTGAGCTGGTCGATAATCGTCTTCACGTCCTCACGGTCATGGACACGAATCTCTATATCGCCGTCAAAGACACCCTCTTCGCTGGTGATGGTCAGCTTATGGATATTGACATTCATCTGTGAGGAGATGACCTTGGAGATGTCCATCACCATACCCATGCGGTCAATACCCTCGATATGAATCGTAGCATCGAAGAAGAGTCGCTTGTGCATGTCCCATTTCGCATCCAGGATGCGGTTGCCGTAGCTCGTCTTGAGCTTGTTGGCGACAGGACAGTCGCGCTTGTGAATCTCAATGCGCTGTTTGTTGTCGATAAAACCAAGGATGTCATCTCCGGGGATGGGGTGGCAGCAATGGCGGAACTTATATTGACCGATGTTGTTATCGTTGATGAAGATGGGTTTCTTGCGGTTGAATTTCTCAGGAACCACAAAGAACTCTTGTGTGGTATCCTCTTTCTTCGCTTTGTTCTTCCCCAGGAATGGAACCAGCCGCCGCCATCCTTTCTTCCCCTCATTATTATTCTTGCCTTGCAGTTCATCAAGGTCTTTCTCTCCAAGCAGGATGGTCTTCTCACCCAGCGCCTGGAAGAAATCCTCCCGGTTTTGTTGCTCGTGGAATACGGTCAACTTGTCTGCGATGGCAGTAGTATTCTCAATATCATTCTTTTTAAGGAACTCGTCTAAGATGTCCTCACCTCGCTTCTGTATCTCACGACCATTACGTCGCAGGATAGCCTGTATCTTTGCCCTTGCTTTCGCCGTCGATACGAAATTGATCCATGATGCCTGTACGTGCTGGGCCTTGGAGGTGATGATCTCCACCTGGTCACCACTCTGTAGCTTATGGCTCAGAGGCACGAGCTTGTGGTTCACCTTGGCACCGATACAATGCGACCCCAGGAAGGTATGTATGCTGAAGGCAAAGTCCAGCGCCGTGCATCCAGTAGGCATCGTCTTGATCTCACCCTTCGGGGTGAAGACGAAGATCTCAGAAGCGAACAGGTTGAGTTTGATAGCGTCGAGGAAATCCATGGCATCAGGCTGTGGGTCGTCAAGAATCTCCTTGATGGTGCGCAGCCATTCGTTCAGTTCAGACTCGTCCTCCGTAAACTCTTTCTCCATGCCGTCTTTGTATTTCCAATGGGCGGCAAACCCTTGTTCGGCAATCTCATCCATACGGTCAGAACGGATCTGCACCTCTATCCATCGTCCTTGTTTCGACATCAGGGTGACATGCAGTGCCTGGTAGCCGTTAGCCTTTGGATGACTCAGCCAGTCACGCAGGCGGTCGGGATGCGACTTGTAAATCTTAGAGATGGCAACATAGATGTTGAAGCACTCGTTGATCTCCTCTTCCCGTTTGTTAGGTGTGAAGATGATACGCACGGCAAGGATGTCGTATACCTCATCGAAGGTGACATGCTTGTTCTGCATCTTGTTCCAGATGGAGAAAGGTGTTTTCACCCGCTCCTTGATCTCATACTTGACACCCATATGTCGGAGAGACTCCTCTATGGGGGCAGTAAACTGGTCGAAGAGCTCGTGGCGGGAAGCCTCTGTGGAGGCAAGTTTTGCTTTGATGCTGTTATACTCGTCCGGGTGTTCGTATTGGAAACTGAGGTTCTCAAGTTCTGACTTGATCTTGTTCAGTCCCAGACGATTGGCGAGTGGCGCATAGATATAGAGCGTCTCGCCTGCAATCTTATATTGTTTGTTGGCAGGCTGTGACTGTAAGGTACGCATGTTATGCAGACGGTCGCAGATTTTGATGAGGATGACGCGGATGTCCTCACTCATCGTCAACAGCAGTTTCTTGAAGTTCTCTGCCTGGGCAGATGCCTGCTCTCCGAAGATACCACCACTGATCTTTGTCAGTCCGTCGACAATCTGCGCAATCTTAGGACCAAAGATATTCTCGATATCCTCTGTGGTGTAATCGGTATCCTCCACGACATCATGGAGCAGGGCAGCACAGATACTGGTTGATCCCAGTCCCACCTCTTCACAGGCAATCTGTGCGACAGCGATAGGGTGCAGGATATAAGGTTCACCAGACAGGCGGCGCACTCCTTTATGAGCCTGACGGGCAAAATTAAATGCCTTGGTGATGATGTCGACCTTCTTACGGTGGCGTGATGCCAGATAACTATCCAACAGGTGCTGGAAGGCACCGTTCACCAGCTGTTCATCATTCTCTTCGCGAATTTTGTCTTTCTCGTCCTCCATATACCTTATTTATTTATAGGGACTATAGGAATTATAGTGACTATTATGATTTATCTGCGTCTTCTCCTTGACTTGCGTCCTTTGGATTTCTTGCCTTTGCCTCCACGAGCCTTGTTGCGCACAGCACCTCTCTTACCACCGCGGCGTGCCTTGCTGTGACGACCAAAGCGTCCCTTCCTTCCTTTCTTGTAAGACCGCTTGCTCTTGTGATAGTAGGTCGGGGTGTAGTCATTCACTTCCACCTGTATGCGGTTGGTCAGCAGTTCACTGGCTCTGTAGTTGCAGATGGCATCCTGGTTCTCGATAAACCTGTTCACGTCAGCAAGGGGCAGTCGCAGCGCATAAGGCTCGGAATTACCGGGGATGATGTCATGACGGTACATCGGGTTCAGTGCGCGCAGCATCTCAATGTCGATGTCCAGAACATTGGCAATTTGTTCTAAGTGTATCTTCTTGGTGACCATCACCGTGTCTGTCTGTGCAGGCAGACGACTGGTCATCGGACAGATGTTGTGCAGTGAGTAATAGGTCATCATGTAGTTGGCAGCGATGAACGCAGGCACATAGCCACGAGTCTCTCTGGGCAAGTAAGGGTAGATATGCCAATAGTCCTTGGAACCGCCAGAACGCTGTATCGCTTTGCTCACATTGCCCGGTCCACAGTTATAGGCTGCGATGACCAGGTTCCAGTCGCCAAACACCTTATAAAGGTCGCTTAACAGGCGGGCAGCAGCATAGGATGACTTGATGGGGTCACGGCGCTCGTCCACCAGCGAGTTGATTTGCAGGTTATACTGTTTTCCTGTCGAAGGCATAAACTGCCACAGTCCCGCAGCCCCCACACGAGACACAGCCTTGGGGTTCAGTGCCGACTCAATGACGGGGAGGTACTTTAACTCCAAAGGAATCTGGTAGGCTTCCAATGCCTCCTCAAAGATGGGCATATAGAAATTGCCTGCTCCAAGGCAATAGGAGATGGTGCCACGCAGGCGGGAAGCATAACGGTCGATAAACTGCTGTACGACATTATTATGTGCCATCTCCATGATGGTCGGCATACGTGACAGACGTTCGATATACACCTCCTCGGGAAAATAGGGGTTCTCATTCTTCATGTTACAGTCATTGGTGGTGAGATAGGTCTTTGCCATATACTCATTCAGCAGACTGTCGAGGTCGTAGGTCATCGCCTCAGGGAACTCAATGACTTCCTCCTTGCCACTCTGGTCAGTGACAACAATCTCGTCTTCTTCGTCCACCTCGTCCTCTGGGTCAGTCACAATCTGTGCCTGTACGGTGATCGACATGCCAAAAAGGATGGCGAGCAACATCAGTAATTTCTTGCTTATCATTCTTTATTTGGTTTTGTTTAAAAATTCAGTTTGCAATTAACTCCCAACGACTGCGCTTGCAAAGGATTACCCCCACCGTGATTGGGAATGACGGCAGGCTCCACCTTCAGACTCAAGTCTTTGGAGATGTCAAATTCAGACAGTTCAGCGTCCACATAGGCATCGATGACAGACAGCGCATAGACACCTAACATCACGAAGAAACTCAAGTCACGCCAGCGACGGTATTTGTCCTTACGGTTCTTGAAGATCTCTTTATACCGTTCCTTGTTAGAATCGTCAATCGTCACCCCTAAGTGCAGGAATTTGTTATAGCTTGCTGTGTTAGGGTCTTTGTCCATGATGTCGAGATATGCCTGTGAATAGTCCTTGTACATCATATTATTCCATGTGAGGGCATAGATACACCCGATGAACCCTCCATAGATGATAGGGAGTTTCCAATATTTGCGGTTGTATATCTGTCCTGCACCGGGCAATACCAGGGCAAGCCACAGCGCACGCTTGGGGTTGGGTCGCCATGTGTTCCAGTCACGCTTGGGCTTGGCAATACGGGTGGAGTCTATCAATACCGACTGTACAGGATCCTCTTCGAGGGTCACCACGGAGTCAGTACGGGTGAGCGAGTCGATACGTGCCATCATGATGTCAATGCTGTCAGCGGATGTTGTCTGACGCTCTGTTTGCGCCATGGCAGACATACCTGTCATCATCAGCAGTGCGATGGCAGTTACTCGGAGCATATTGATGATGTGATGCTGTTTCAACTCGTTAGCTATTTGTTATTGACATTATCGAGAGAATTCATGATTCGCTCCAGTTCCTCTTCATTGTTGAAGGCAATACTGATCTTTCCTTTTCCTTTGGGGGAGCAAGTCATCTGCACCTTTGTCTGGAAGAATTGGGAGAGACGTTCTTTCAGGATACTGAACTCTTCCGGGAGCTGCGACTTCCCGGCAACCTTACCCTTTGCCGTCTTGATGTCCTCCCCGTTCTTAAGAGCCTGTACCATCTCCTCCACCTTACGGACAGAGTATTGCTGTTTCTGAATCTCCTTAAACAGCTTGATCTGAGCGGAAGGACTGTCGATGGCAAGTAAAGCACGGGCATGTCCCATGTCTATCTCATGGTTTTTCAATGCCATCTGCACCTGTGCAGGGAGTTTCAGTAAGCGCAGGAAATTAGTTACCGCCGCACGGCTTTTGCCTACACGCTTGGATATCTTCTCCTGTGTCATCCCTGTCGTCTCGGCGAGGTGCTGATAGGCGAGAGCCACCTCAATGGCATTCAGGTCCTCACGCTGGATATTCTCAACAAGAGCCATCTCCATGACACCCTCGTCCTCAACGGTACGGATATAGGCAGGAATGGTCGTGAGACCAGCCAGTTGAGAAGCACGCCAGCGGCGTTCTCCTGCGATAATCTGGTATTTCCCGTTCTCCATCTGACGGAGGGTGATGGGTTGGATGATGCCAACCTCGCTGATGCTGTTTGCCAGCTCCTGAAGTGCCTCTTGGTCGAACTCTCGGCGGGGCTGGTTAGGATTGGGCTCTATGTTTGATATCTCTATCTCGTTGAGGTTGGAACTGCCTTGTGTCCTGACCTCGCTGCCTGTATCTATCAATGCGTCCAGTCCGCGTCCTCCCCCGATATCGTCCAGTCCGCGTCCCAGAACACTTCTGTCGTATTTCTTTCTTACTGCCATAATTTACCTCAGCTATTCTTATTGATAATTTCCTTAGCCAGTGCAAGGTGGTTCTTTGAGCCTGTTGAGTCTGCGTCATAAAGGATGACGGGGAGACCATGGCTGGGGCTCTCAGACAGTTTGACATTACGCTGGATGACGGTCTTGAAGACCAGTTCCTGGAAATGGCGTTTCACCTCATCGTAAATCTGGTTGGCAAGGCGAAGACGCGAGTCGTACATCGTCAGCAGGAATCCCTCAATCTCCAGTTTCGGGTTCAGCTTGCTTTTGATAATACGGATGGTGTTGAGCAGTTTGCTGATACCCTCCAGTGCGAAATACTCACACTGCACGGGGATGATGACGGAATTGGCGGCTGTCAGCGCATTCACCGTAATCAGTCCCAGGGACGGGGAGCAGTCAATGAGGATATAGTCATAGTCATTACGGATAGGAGCCAGAAGCTGACCGATGACATTCTCTCTGTTCTTCAGGTTGAGCATCTCTATCTCAGCACCTACCAGGTCGATATGGCTGGGGATGATGTCTAATCCCTCGATGTCCGTCGTATAGATGGCATCACGTACGTCCGCCTTGTCGATGATACATTCATATAATGAGCATTCCACTTCCTGGATGTTCACACCCAATCCACTGGAGGCATTAGCCTGCGGGTCTGCGTCGACCACCAGGACAGTCTTCTCCAAAGTAGCTAAAGAGGCGGCAAGGTTTATAGTGGTTGTCGTCTTGCCCACACCGCCTTTTTGGTTTGCTAAAGCAATAATCTTTCCCATAATCTATCTTATACCTTGATATAGTAGGGTGCAAAGTTACGAATTTCTTGTGAGAATCTGCCAAATCTCAACCTTTTTTAGTAATTTTGCAGGCAAATACAGATAATTTCATGGAAAATAAGAAACCTTTCATATTAATTTCCAATGATGACGGCTACCAGGCAAAGGGTATCAACAGCCTGGTGGATATGATACGTGACATGGCTGATATACTGGTCTGTGCCCCGGAGAGTGGTAGGAGCGGCATGGCATGTGCCTTCTCAGCCAACGACCCGTTGGTACTTGTTCCGCAAAGACAGGAGGAGGGACTGGAGGTGTGGTCATGTAATGGTACTCCCGTGGACTGTGTGAAACTCGCATTGGAGGAGCTTTGTAAAGAGCGCCGTCCCCAGATGGTGATAGGTGGTATCAACCATGGTGACAATGCTTCTGTCAATGCACATTATAGTGGTACGATGGGTGTCACCTTGGAGGGTTGTATGAAGTATATTCCCTCCCTGGCTTTCTCCCTTTGCACCCATGACTGGTTTGCTGATTTTGAGTCTCTGCGCCCTTATATCCGCAAAATAGTAAGGAAAGTGCTGGACGACGGACTGCCCAAGGGTGTCTGCCTCAATGTGAATTTCCCTGTGGTTGACCAGTTCAAGGGTGTCAGGATTTGCCGTATGGCACCAGGAACCTGGGATAACGAGGTGGTGAAATGCCGTCATCCCCGTGGTTACGACTACTGGTGGATGGTGGGACGATATACCAATGATGAACCGGAGGCGGAAGATACTGATAACTGGGCATTGCGGCATGGGTATATCGCCATTACCCCTACTAAGATTGACATTACTTCCTACGAGATGATAGAACAGATGAAAAACTGGGACTTATGAAGTATTATCTGATAGTAGGAGAGGCGAGTGGTGACCTGCACGCATCGCATCTGATGCAGTCGCTGAAGAAACAGGATGCACATGCGGAGTTCCGCTTCTTCGGAGGCGATATGATGGCTGCAGTGGGTGGTACCCGTGTGAAGCATTACAAGGATTTGGCATATATGGGTTTCATCCCTGTCTTGCTCCATCTTCCCACCATCCTTCGTAATATGAAGATGTGTCAGCAGGATTTCCTGCAGTGGCAGCCTGATGTGGTCATCCTGGTCGACTATCCGGGATTTAACCTGAAGATAGCGAAATTTGTCAAGGCGAACACGAAGATACCTGTCTACTATTACATCTCTCCAAAGATATGGGCATGGAAGGAATACCGTATCAAGAATATCAAGCGGGATGTGGATGAGATGTTCTCCATCCTTCCTTTCGAGGTGGACTTCTACGAGAAGAAACATCATTATCCCATCCATTATGTCGGTAATCCAACAGCACAGGAAGTCAGGGAGTATATGGAGAATTCCGGGAGTGCAAAGGACGCAGAGAGGCCAGTCATCGCTTTGCTTGCGGGGTCCCGGAAACAGGAGATAAAAGATAATCTGCCTGCGATGATAGCGGCTACCCGTCATTTGACAGCTGATTACGATATCGTACTGGCTGGTGCTCCGAGCATCGAGCCCGCTTACTACCAGCAGTTCCTGCAAGACAGTGCTGTCCGTCTTGTGATCAACGAGACCTACAAGTTGCTTTCCCAAGCGACGGCGGCATTGGTGACCAGTGGCACGGCAACCTTGGAGACTGCCATGTTCCGTGTTCCGCAGGTAGTTTGTTATGAGACACCTATCCCTCAGGTGATCGCTTTCCTGAAGAAGCATTTCATCAAGGTGAAATATATCTCTCTGGTGAATCTGATTGCCGACAGGGAGGTCGTTCCGGAACTGGTTGCCGACACTTTCAGTGTAGAGAATATCCGACAGCATTTGGAATCCATTCTTCCTGGAGGACCGGCACGGCAAACCATGTTAGACGGTTACGAGGAGGTGCACCGCCGTTTGGGTGACAGTCATGCTCCTGATGTGGCTGCCCGGCAAATCTATGAGAAATTATCAAACAATCCAAATATCTAATATGAAAAGATTTTTAACTTGGCTGGGCTTCGATGCCCAGAAACACTCTGTCAAAGTGGAGATGATGGCAGGACTGACAACCTTCCTTACCATGTCTTACATTTTGGCAGTCAATCCCATTATCCTTGGTGACGCGGGAATGGATAAGGGTGCCGTGTTCTCTGCGACCGTCATAGCTGCTGTCGTGGCTACCTGCGTGATGGCTTTCTATGCGAAGATGCCTTTCGCCCTTGCCTCGGGTATGGGACTGAACGCATACTTTGCCTATACCCTCGTCATCGTGATGGGCTACACGTGGCAGGAGGCTCTTGCCGCCGTACTGCTGGAGGGTATCTTCTTTATTCTCCTGACGCTTCTGAAGATCCGTGAGGCGATTGTCAACTCCATCCCTTTGAACATCCGCTACTCCATCTCAGTGGGTATCGGTTTGTTTATCGCTTTCATCGGACTGAAGAATGGTGGTATCATTGTTGTCAATAATGCGACGGTTACAGGACTGGGTCCCTGGACTCCCACCTCTGTGATTGCCATTTGCGGTATCCTGCTGGGTGCTGTCCTGTTGAAACTGAAAGTACGTGGTGCCTTGTTCTATACGATTCTCATCATGACGGTGGTGGGCATTCCTTTCGGGGTGACGCAAATTCCAGAGAACTTTACCATTCTCAGTGTCCCGCACTCCATAGAGCCAATTGCCCTGAAGATGGACTTCACCCGTTTTATCTCATTGGATGTCGAATACTATATCGTTGTGGCAACCTTGTTGTTCATGGACCTCTTCGATACCCTTGGTACACTGATCGGTGCTTCTTCGGGTGCAGGTATGGTGGATAAGGAAACCGGTAAGATACACAACCTCAACAAGTCATTGATGGCAGATGCCATTGGTACTACTGTTGGTGCACTCTGTGGAACATCTACCGTGACGACTTACGTGGAGAGTACGACAGGTATCGTCGAGGGTGGACGCACGGGTCTGACAGCCCTGACAGTGGCAGGACTTTTCTTCATTGGCTTGTTCTTCTCACCCATCTTCCTCATCATCCCGTCAGCGGCGACGACCAGTGCACTGTTCCTGGTAGGTGTGATGATGTTGCGTCAGGTCGTATATGTTGATTTTAACGACTTCTCCGAAGCAATGCCTTGTTTCATGACGATGCTGATGATGCCGTTCACGGCAAGTATCTCTGAGGGTATCGTTCTTGGTCTCCTCTCATACGTTGTCGTGAAGGTATGTACAGGACGTTACCGTGATGTCACAGCAATGATGTATATCCTCTCCTTCTTCTTCTTGTTGAAGTATGTGGCTCCGCTGTTGTAAATGAAACATGAATCTTGAAACATGAAACATTAATTATGATATGAAAAAACAGATTTTATCCTTTTTGCTCCTCGCATCATGTATGACCGTAGGAGCACAGAACATCCAGATCCACTATGATTTGGGACATTCTTTCTATAGTGATTTAACGGGTCGCCCTAACGTGACTACCACATTTGAGATGTTCAAACCCGACAAATGGGGTTCTACTTTTATGTTCACTGATATCGACTATTTCAGTGACGGTGCGGCAGGTGCCTATTGGGAGATATCCCGTGAGTTCAATCTGACTAAGAATAAGCAGTGGGCTCTGCATTTAGAGTATAACGGTGGTGCGACGACCGTTGAGCATACGGGTATTGGAAACCGTTTCCAGCATGCCTTCCTTGCCGGTGGCGCATGGAACTGGGCTTCCAAGGATTTCTCCAAGACATTCTCGTTGCAGGCGATGTACAAATATTATTTCAAGGGACAAGGACGTGGTGCGTTCAATGGCTTCCAGGCTACTGCCGTATGGGGCGACACCTTTGCCAACGGACTTTGCACCTTCTCTGGTTTCTTGGATGTATGGTATGACAAGGATGTATGTGGTAAGCTGATCATGCTTTCTGAGCCTCAGTTCTGGTTTAACCTGAATACGCTGAGAGGGATGAAGGGTATTAATGTAAGTGTAGGTACTGAGGTGGAGATCAGTAATAACTTCGTCTTCAACAGCGATGGTAACAACCATAAGTTCTATGTAATTCCTACTCTTGCGGCTAAGTGGACGTTCTGAGCATGGATGTCAACAACCTGACACAGTAACCTTAAAAGGATGAAGTATGAGTTATTGCCGGATATTTCTACTGATGAGCGCATTGCTGATGACGTGTATGGATAGTTTCGCACAAGAAGAGCCGGTGGCTCCCAAGGGAAAACTGATTTACTGCAGTTATGCCAGCGACCGCCATGCCGGACAAGGTAAGAGCTATTGCGAGCTGATTGCTGATGTGGGTAAGCGTCCGCAGGTGGTGGTCAGCCTCTATAACAATTGTTTTTACAGGGATGCTCTCAACAAGACTTTTGATGTCAAGGAACAGGATGTCGAGCGGATGCAGCAGCTGTTGGCAGAACTCGAGGTCTATAAGTTGAACGGCTATAAGCATAATGAGACGTTGGAAGGCGGTACCACCTATCGTATCTATATGGAGTATGTCTCTGGTGAAAAGGTGAATGCCGTATGGAATGGGCATCATGTCAAGGCAGAGGCAGCCTCTGCCTATGCTGCCATCGAACGCTTCTTCACTCCATGGCGTGAGAAGGTTGACGTGGAGAAACGTTAACCCTCCTGCCCGTAATCAACAACTCCACCTTTGTGACGTACTGGTGACAAGGGTGGAGTCGTTTTTGTATGAATATCCACGTTAGCGGATCGTGTATTTCAACTGAAGTTTCACGAAGGGCTTCACATGGTCGTACATCTGCATGTAGGTCTTGTTATAGCCGCTCTCACGCAGTCTGTTATAAAACGTTTAGTCATTATATGCTATTTGTATAAACTGGATTCAAAGGTACCCCCAAATCTTTAATCCGCCAAATATTTTCTGAAGAATTGATTTACGTAACGTAGTAAGAATTAGAAAGATAAGAGAGGAGATGATATTAAATATCTGTAAACACTCGTTCTATTTTGATGCATGATGCAAAGATACATCTAATTTTATCTATTCCCCAATTTTTTTAAAAAAGGACTAAAATGGACCGTTTTTCTTTCACAAAGATTCCTTATTTTGCATGCAAAAGAAAAAAGTCAGCCCACAATGGTGTATCTTTCAAAAATTCATGGGTATTCCAGAACCTTCAGACCGTACTTTGGCTTCGCCGGAGTTACTTAGCACTCGGAAATGAAAAGAAAAGCATGCTTTCCTTTTGCATTTCACTCGTTTTTTCGTACTTTGGCAAAGCCGAAGTTACTCCATCTCGGCAAAAAAAAGAATAAATTCTTTTGTTTTGCTCTCGACTTTTCGTAACTTTGCAGTCACGATGAAGATAAGTAATGTCATTCTGAAGATTCTGATGCCGCTCCTGCTGGGAGGTGCTATCCTGTATTGGATGTACCGCGGAGAGGACTGGCAGCAGATCAGGCGTGTGATGACGGAGGAGATGGACTGGACGTGGATGCTGCTGTCGTTTCCCTTCGGCATCCTTGCCCAGATGTTCCGCGGATGGCGATGGAGGCAGACACTGGAACCTGTTGGCGAGCGTCCCAGGACATCTGTCAGCATCCATGCGGTATTCCTGAGCTATGCCGCCTCGCTGGTGATTCCCCGGGTGGGAGAGTTCACACGCTGCGGGGTGCTGAAACGCTACGACAACATCTCGTTTGCGAAGGCGTTGGGTACGGTGGTGACCGAACGTGCCATCGACTCGCTGCTGGTGATGGGTATCACTGTCATCGTACTGCTGTTGGAGATGAGTACCTTCGGCATGTTCTTCCGCAAGACGGGAACCAATCTGCAGACCATCCTGCACGGTTTCTCATGGGCAGGCTATCTGGTGGCAGCCATCTCAGCCGTCGCCATTCTCATCCTGCTGCATTTCCTGTTACGCAAGCTCTCTATATATAATAAGGTGAAGATGACCTTCAAGGGTATCTGGGAGGGTGTCATCTCCCTGAAGGACGTACGTAACATCCCGCTGTTCGTGTTTTTCACACTCGGCATCTGGGTGAGCTATTTCCTGCACTACTACCTCACCTTCTTCTGTTTCGATTTCACCGCCGACCTGGGACTGGGCTGTGCGCTGGTGACCTTTATCGTAGGTTCCATCGCCGTCATCGTACCCACTCCCAATGGTGCCGGTCCCTGGCATTTCGCCGTCAAGACGATGCTGATACTCTATGGTATCGCTGATGAGAACGCCCTCTGTTTCGTCCTCATCGTGCATACCGTCCAGACCATGCTGGTCATCCTGCTGGGCATCTATGCATGGGTAGCGCTGAACTTTACATCTAAAAAATCTATAAACTATGAGTGAAATTCAAAATCTGAATCCTAAGTGCGTATGGAAAAACTTCTACGCACTCACACAGGTGCCACGTCCCAGTGGACATCTTGAGAAAATCCAACAATTCCTGCTCGACTTCGGAAAAGAAGTGGGCGTGGAGGTGTTCAAAGACCCTGCCGGCAATATCGTGATGCGTAAGCCTGCATCACCAGGAATGGAAAACCACAAGGGTGTCATCCTACAGGCTCATATGGACATGGTTCCCGAGCGTGACACCGAGTCCAGCCACAATTTTGAAACCGATCCTATACATCCTTGGATTGACGGTGGCTGGGTAAGGGCAAAGGGAACAACACTGGGTGCTGACAACGGACTGGGTGTTGCCGCCATCATGGCTGTAATGGAGGACAAGACACTGAAGCACGGTCCTATCGATGCCCTTATCACCCGCGACGAGGAAACGGGTATGTATGGTGCCAACGACCTGCCTGCCGGTGAGTTGCAGGGCGATATCCTCATGAACCTCGACTCAGAGCACTGGGGTAAGTTCGTCATCGGCTCAGCAGGTGGTATCAACATCACTGCCACCCTTGACTACAAAGAGGTGGAGACAGACCCGGAGGATGTTGCCGTATGTGTCACCCTGAAGGGCTTGCGCAGTGGACATAGTGGTCTGGAGATCCACGAGGGACGTGCCAATGCCAACAAGCTGATGGCTCGTTTCGTCCGTGAGGCTGTGGAAGAGCTGGATGCCCGTCTTGCCTCCTGGCACGGCGGTAAGGTACGCAATGTCATCCCCTACAAGGCAGAGGTGGTGCTCACCCTGCCCAAGGAGAACATGGATGCCCTTCAGGAGCTGGTCGACAACTGGCTTGACGACTTCAAGGATGAGTACAAGGGCATTGAGAGCGACATCAAGTTCTATGCCGAGAAGACAGCCACCCCTGCCATGCAGGTTCCTGTCGAGATACAAGACAACCTCATCAACGCCATCTACGCCTGTCATGACGGCGTGGTACGTATGATACCCTCCTATCCCGACGTGGTGGAGACCTCCAGTAACCTCGCCATCATCGATATCGAAGACGGTCATGCCTTCATTAAGATACTGGCACGAAGCAGCCGTGAGGATATGAAGGACTATGTCGTGAAGATGCTGGAGAGCTGCTTCAACATGGCGGGCATGAAGGTGGAGACAGCCGGCTCGTATGGCGGATGGGACCCCAACCCGGAGTCTCCCATCCTGCACTTGCTGCTGAAAGAGTATAAGCAACTGTTCGGCAAGGACGGTATCATCCAGGTCGACCATGCAGGACTCGAATGCTCTGTCATCCTGGGTAAGTACCCGCACCTCGATGTCGTCAGCTTCGGTCCTACGATGAAGTCACCCCACACGACCAGTGAGCGAGCCCTCATCGAGACGGTGGCCCCCTTCTGGGAACTCCTGAAGAAGACGTTGGAGAATATCCCCGCGAAATAAATTTCTTAAAAAGTCGCAGATTCTTTGGAGTCTGCGACTTTTTTCGTTTACCTTTGACTTCGTCGAAGATACTTGCGCATTCCCGAACTACGTTCGCCTACCCGTAGCCTTTCGAAAGAAAAAATAAATGAATTTATTTTGTTCTTTGCTCACTTATTCGTATCTTTGCAACCGAATAACCAAAATAGTAACAAAAAAATGGACGATTACCCGGCGAATCATTACAATTCGTAAGGCATGAGGACGGCAGGCAAGACCGCTAATCCTCTTGCCGCTAAGACCGTTTTAAAAAGGATTAGCATTATGAAGACTTACTGGAACATTACAGGAGGGCTCAGCCAGATTGACGCTTGGCAGCCTAATTGTTGGATACAGGTGACATGTCCAACGGAAGAGGATATCCAGATGCTGGAAGAACAGTATCAGATTCCCGACTATTTCCTTTCCGACATCAGCGATACCGACGAGCGTGCGCGTTATGAGTACGACGACGGATGGATGCTGATCATCTTGCGTATCCCTTACGTCAAGGAGGTACGCTCACGCACTCCCTATACGACGGTGCCTCTGGGTATCATCCACAAACGGGATGTCACCATCACGGTATGTTACTATGAGACGAATATGATGATCGACTTCCTGTCGTATCAGCAGAAACGTGGTGCGGGATTCACCGACTATGTCGACATGATTTTCCGGCTGTTCCTCTCCAGTGCCGTGTGGTATCTGAAGCGACTCAAGCAGATATCACTCCTCATCGAGAAAGCAAAGCGTAACCTTGACAAGGAGGTGAACAACGAGAGCCTGATAGGACTGTCACGCCTGCAGGACTCGCTGACGTATTTCAATACCTCCATCCGAGGCAACGAGACTCTGTTGTCGAAACTGAAGTTCAAGTTGCAGATCGACGAGCTGGACGCAGACCTGATTGAGGACGTGACGATTGAGATGACACAGGCACGCGAGACCACCAATATCTACTCGAACATCCTCGAGTCGACCATGGACACCTACCAGAGTATCATCAACAACAACATGAACACTATCATGCGTACGCTGACCTCTGTGACCATCATCCTCATGTTGCCCACGCTGATCTCCAGTTTCTTCGGAATGAACCTCGTCAACGGTATGGAAAGCAGTCCTGTCGGATTCATCATTGCTATCATCATATCACTCGCAATTTCCATCGTTTCATGGCTTTTCTTCCGTCATAAACGGCTGATTTAGCCCCTTTTTAGAAAATAATTGGCAAAAAATTAGGTACTTTCAGATTTTTTTAATAAGTTTGTACCTTGATATGTGTGTACTAACCATTTTCATGAACTAAAAACATTTAGACGATGGACTCTCAAGAAAAAGCTCTCGAACAAGAGCAGAACGTGGAACAGAACATAGTAGAAACCGAGGCAACTGCCCCAGTAGAGGAAGTGGCAACTCCTGCGGAGGAAGCTGCACCTGCGGAGGAAGCTGCACCTGCAGAGGATGCAACTCCTGTTGAGGAGGCTGCGCCAGCAGGACATGAGCGTAAGCAGTACCAGACCAAGAAAGAGGTACTGGCACGAGCCCGTGAGATTGCCCAAGGGGATGAAGTGCCTCAGAAAGAGGAGGTGGACTATCTGAAGACTGCCTTCTATAAACTGCATGTCGCAGAGCGGGAGGCACGTCTGAAAGAATATATCGATGGTGGTGGCGACCCGGAGGCTTACCAGATTCTCCCTGATGAGGACGAGGAGGCTTTCAAGGCTGAGATGGGTATCATCAAGGAAAAGCGCCAGAAGCTCTTCAAGGAGCAGGAGCAGGAGAAGCAGGACAACCTGCAGAAGAAGCTCGACATCATCGAGAAGATCAAGGCGATGGTCACTTCTCCGGAAGAGGCTAACAAGTCTTATAAGGAGTTCAAGGCACTGCAGGAGGAATGGAAGGAAATCAAGAATGTTCCTGCCGAGAAAGCCAGTGAGCTGTGGCGTAACTACCAGCTCTATGTGGAACAGTTCTATGACCTGCTGAAACTCAATAGTGAGGCTCGTGAGTACGACTTCAAGAAGAACCTGGAGTTGAAGACCAAGCTCTGCGAGGCTGCAGAGAAACTTGCTGACGAGCCGGAGGTCATCAGTGCTTTCCATCAGTTGCAGAAACTCCATCAGGAGTTCCGTGAGATAGGGCCTGTTGCCAAGGAGTTGCGTGAGGAGATATGGACCCGCTTCAAGACAGCATCTACTGTCATCAACAAGCGTCACCAGCAGCATTTCGAGCAGTTGCGTGCCAAAGAGGAGGATAACCTCGCCCGCAAGACCGCTCTCTGTGAGAAGGTGGAGGCTATTGCCGCAGAGGAGAACAAGGGAAGTGCTGACTGGGAGCGTCATACCAAAGAGATTATTGCCATTCAGGCGGAGTGGAAGACCATCGGTTTTGCTCCTCAGAAGATGAATGTCAAGATATTCGAGCGATTCCGTGCTGCCTGTGATGACTTCTTCGGTCGTAAGGCGGAGTATTTCAAGGGACTGAAGGAGAACTTCAAGGAGAATGCGGAAAAGAAACGCGCACTCATCGAGAAGGCAAAGGCACTGCAGGACTCTACTGACTGGAAGTCGACCAGCGACAAACTGATTAACCTGCAGCGTGAGTGGAAGACCATCGGCATGGTGCCCAAGAAGTTGGGTGACCAGCTCTGGGAGGAGTTCCTGACAGCCTGCAACAAATTCTTTGAGGCACGTAATGCCGCAGGTGTCGGCGGACGTGGTGAGGAGCACCAGAACTTGGAGAAGAAGCGCAGCATCATCGAACAGCTCAAAGCCGTCGCTGAGGAGGCTGGTGACGGTTTGCAGGAGAAAGTCCAGCAACTCGTGGAGGAATACCAGTCAATCGGTCATGTGCCCTTCAAGGAGAAGGATAAGGTCTATGAGGAATACCACGCAGTGGTTGACAAACTCTACAAAGAGCTGAACATCACTGTCGCCAAGCGTCGCCTCAATAAGTTCAAGGATAACCTCAAGCAGGTTGCTGAGCGTGGTGGTAACGCCCTTGACAACGAGCGTGCACGCCTGATGCGCCAGTATGAGCAGTTGAAGTCAGAGGTGCAGACCTACGAGAACAACCTCGGTTTCCTCAATGCTGCCTCGAAGAAGGGTAACTCCCTTATCGACGAGATGAACCGCAAGGTGCAGAAACTGAAGGATGAGGTACAGCTCGTGCGTGACAAGATCAAAGCGATTGACGCAGAGAACAGTGAGAAAGAATAAGTGATGTACAGACATCAAAAAAGGCTTCCAACCAGGAAGCCTTTTTTTGTGTTGGGGTACTCGGACTCTTTTTTGCAAAATCACTTGAAATCATCTGCAATTTAATAATGAAAAAATTCCCTTTTTACTATACTTTCAGACGGTTTTAACATTTCGTCTAATTGCGCCAATTAACACTATTTCTTAAATACGACGCTAAAAAGACGCTAAAAAATTTGGAGGTTTGGAATAATCTTTTTATCTTTGCAGCACGTTAATAAATAATAGACATTATGGCAAAGATTGAATTGAGGCTTTCATCGAAAGTCCAAACCGAAACTGGTAGGCAGGAGGTTATTATCCGCTTCCATGAGGGCAAACGTTTTAGTTTGAATGCTAAAACAGGTATTTATGTTTCCTCTGATTATTTCGAGTATTACATTGATCGTGCCAAGACTGGGGCAAACAATGTAAGTGTTCCATCGAAGTTAGTAACCATCACACAGAAGAAAGCCGAAAGCAAGGGTTATGTTCTCTATAATCGTGGCATTATCTGTGTGAGCAATCACAGATTGGAGACTTCAGAAGTGAAGTGGCACAAGGAGAAAGCAGAATCTATGGAACAACTCTCTAAGTTCATTATCGAGTGTTACGAGAAGTCTACTAAATCCGAGATTAAAGGTGATTGGTTGAAGAATGTTGTTGAGAGATACAACCATCCTCAGATTGTGGAGAAGCACGAAAAAACGTTCTATGAATTGACTGATGATTACATCAAAAGGCGTGGTTTGGCAGAATCCCATGCACGGGTATATTATGTTCTGCAACGTGCGGTGTCTCGCTATGAGGGATTCACGCGGGCTACTGACAAAGACAGAAAGAAATGGATGTGGGATATTAACAAGATAACCCGCGAGGACATTGAGGACTTTTCCGACTTCCTACGAAATGAATCTACGCTTGCAGAAAAATATCCGACGCTCTTTGCCAAACTCTACAAGTCATACCCAAACAACGTGAAGCCCGGGCACTCCAAGGTTGAGGCGCGAGGTGGCAACACCATTATAAAGATGCGTACCAGGCTGAAGTCTTTGTTTCTTTGGTTCTATGAGGAGGGATATACAAAGAACAGACCTTTTGACGGTGTGAAGATTGGAACGGCAAAGGTTGGAACTCCCTACTACATCACCATCGAAGAGCGTAACAAGATTGCCAACACAGACCTTGCAGCCGTATGGGAAACTATGACCAAGGATGAACGGAAGCCTGCAAGGATGCCACTCAAAACACTCATTGAGCAACGTGACATTTTCGTTTTTCAATGCCTGATAGGATGCCGCGTCGGTGACTTGCTGAAAATGACGGAATCCTGCATCAACAATGGTATTCTTGTCTATACACCTCACAAGACCAAAGATGAAGGATTTGACTCTTTCCAAGCCAGAGTGCCATTGCACCAGAAAGCATTGGAACTTATAGAGAAATATCGTGGTGTTGATAGCAAAGGCAGACTATTCCCATTCATTACCGCACAGAGATACAATGATGCTATCAAGGTTATATTTACGATGGCAGGAATAACACGTAAGGTTGAAGTGAGGAATCCCAAGACAGGTGAGAACGAATATAAGCCTATCAATGAGATAGCATCCTCTCACCTCGCCCGTCGTACATTTGTGGGCAATGCCTACTTCAAAGTCAGTGACCCGAATCTTATTGGCAAAATGTCCGGCCATGTAGAAGGCTCCAAAGCTTTCAAGAGATACAGAAGAATCGAAGACGAAACTTTGAAAAGTGTAATAGATTTAATTGGATAGAACTATGACGTGGGATAATACACAACAATGGATTGACAATTCAAAATGCTTGTACGGTATTGCTATTGGACATTGTTCATCAGGAATGTCCAATGGCAAGGTTAGCATGAAATATAGGGAAATGGCCTTTAAATTATTGTGCAATCTGGATTATAAAATTGTTGCAGAAGAATTGGAATCATATATGTCATGTAACAAGGTACATGATGAAAGAGTCTTTAGTGTTTGGGCTGACAAGTTGAAAGAAGGACTAATTTATCTCAGTTCCCTAAGACATATTCTATTTGGAAATGTAAACTGTGAGGAAAAATGGTCGGTGATTTGGAATGAACACCGAATCACTGAGAAAGAGAATGTATCGGATTTTCTTTGGTATTTGGTCGTATCTTTAGATAATAGATTTCAAACGTTACAATCGTTGGCAGAGTCAATTACAAAAAGTTATGGGCTTACAAATGACACAGGATTCATTACTATGCTCATTCGTGGTAATGAGCCAAACTCTGACGAGCAAGAGTCTGCAAAGTCAATATGTGCATCAAGCATCAATACTACGAAATCTATCTACAACATTATTCAGTGTGAGGACAAAGAAGGGCTGGTGAAAAGATTGCATACACTCATTGACGGAAAGAGAGGTAAGGATATTGCCGTTGTCTTCATCCGGGCGAAGATTGATGGGCTGATAACACGATACCCGACCAAAGGTGAACTGAGTTCAGAATTTAGTTGGAATGGCACATGGCAAAGCATTGACAAAGTTCTGCAACGTGACATGGATAATGGAGTGCTTGCTGCCGCAAACGCTATAAGATTTAACTAAATATCATCAAATTTAGTTGATAGTGGTTGATGATGGTTGAAGTTTCAACTGTTGTCAACCATTGTTTTTTGCATCATATTTCATTTGTGCTTACCTTCGCAGCATAAAACTTTAATACATAGAAATATGATAGCAGAATTATTGAAGAAAAACCAAGGAAATGTGCAGTTAGTGGTAAGTGCTTCAGACTTACGCGAACTGGTTAATGAATGGTATGATGAACGCGAAGCCCAAAAAGAGGCAGAACGAAAGGCTGTGGCAGAGGTAGAACGTGTTAGTTCGATGGATGCTGAGAATATTCTTGGTGTTACTTCTGCAACCCTCTGGAGGTGGGCAAAGAATGGTTATCTCGTTCCGATTAAGGTAGGTCGTAAGAACGTCTACCTAAAATCTGACATTGACCGAATCCTCAACCATCTATAAATAGTGCTATGGCTCAGAAGAAGTATAATTTCTTTGAATCTTACCACAGGGCGTTATCTCGCGTACCTGACGACTGCTACGGTAGAGTGGTTAAAGCCATGAGCGATTATGTTTTCAATGGTGTAGAACCCAACTTAACTAATACACTTGACCTACTCGCATGGGATCTTATAAAGCCAATTCTGGCAAAAGGCGAAGAACTATCACGAATAAGGGCTAATGCAGGTCAAGCAGGTGGACTAAAAGGAAAAGGAGTCACCCGTAATATCGGAAATGATTTCGCAAGACAAAAGCAAATTAATACCAAATCAAAAGCAAATCAAAAGCAAAACAATAGCGGAATAGGAATAGGAGAAGGAATAGGAATATATAAAGAAACTACTTTCGTAGCAAAGAAAGCTGAACTTTCTTTGGAACAATCCAAAGCCGATTTCAAGGAATCCATTAAGCCTTTTGTAGAAAAATATGGTTCAAACATGTGCAATGACTTCTTTGAATATTGGACTGAGCCAACCCAGAACGGAAAGAAAATGCGCTACCAGCTGGAAAGAACATGGGAGATAGGCAGAAGACTTGCAAGATGGAACCATAACAAAAAACAAAGTTAAAAGATTACTAAATATGGAACAATTACGAGTACACGACATTAAATGTGAAGTTTCTGTTATAGGAGTTCTAATCTCTTATCCCGATGCCTACGACGAGAGTACTGATATTCTTAGTAAGGATGTTTTCTATAAGCCCGAAAACCAGGAGCTATACCAGATCATCAAGCAACTGCATGATAATGGTGATAAGGTTGACCTTATAGGAGTTGCCGCCTATGCTAATCAGCATCCCAACAAGAATTACCCTATAGAGTTGTCATATATTGTAGAATGCACCAGCAGCGTAGTGTCTTCTGTCAATTTCAGAGAACATTGCTTTAGACTGCATGATCTCTATGAGCGCCGTCAATTATGGTTAATCGGCCAGAAACTTATAAATGCTGGAACATCTGAGATTATAGATACAGTTACCTTAAAGCAAGATGTTATATCAGCCATTCAGTCATTAGATGATACCCCACATGCAAGTATAGTCAGCGTGAGTGATGCCTTAAAACAACTCAATGAAATAGTGAATAACAATATGAGTGGAGAGCAAAGTAGAGGTATTCCTACAGGCTTCAGTTATCTTGATGATAGAGGCGGATTGTGCAGAGGTGACTTGGTTGTAATTGCCGCAGAGTTCTCACAAGGTAAGACAAGCCTTGCACTTGATTTAAGTACATGTGCTGCGAGAAACAACTATCCCGTTGCATTCTACTCGACAGAAATGACAAATCCTCAATTATCAGCGAGAATTATTTCTGCTGGAAGTGATGGAAAAATACGCGCTAATGACATTATACACAAGGCTCTGACACAGGAACAATTAAATGTGTTCGACAAAGCCGTTGGTCGCATAGAATCGCTTCCTTTTTTTTTCGATGATACTTCAACCATGAGTATAGAGCGAATAATATCATCCATTCGTATGCTTGTGCGTAAGAAAGGTATCTGTTTGACTTGTATTGACTTTCTCCAAGTCCTTCAGACTAACGAAAAAAATATGAGACAAAATGAAGAGCAATTCTATGGAATGGTAACTCGTAAATTGAAAAATCTCGCTAAAGAACTAAAAATAGTGATTGTACTTCTCTCACAGATTTCTCGAAGCAGAGACAACAATAACGAACCGACATTAAATCGCGTTAGAGGGTCAGGACAAATCAGTGAAGCAGCAGATGTGATTTTTCTGATTTATCGCCCTGAACTATATGGAACAAGATATAGTGGTGAGTACAGCAGAGTTGATCCCAAAGGCACAGCCCTCATCAAACTCGCCAAAGGTCGTAACATAGGAACTGGCAGCTTTATTTGCGGATACGATGCGAATACCACGCATTTCTATGACCTGGCAACAATTCCAGTAATCAAAAAAATCTCCACCAAACAGGAAAATGAAGAAAACCAAAATAGACCGTTCTAATTGATGAAGTGCAACGACTGTCCTCACATGGCCTGCAAAGTTTTTATATCCAAAAATGAACTTTGGGAGGGCTTCTGCATGCAACTACATACAAAGGTTAATGGTAATAGCGAGTGCATGTTAAATAAATACTAATTTTAAAATTTAAGAATTATGAACAAAGAAGAAATGATTGCTAAATTTCAATCGAAGTTTGAGAGTGTAAAGGAATCTGTTGAGGCATTGACCTCAGAGATTCGAGTTATTAATGAGAAATCGGATTCTGCATCTATCCGCATCAACACAGAAGATGCCATCAAAAAGTTAGAATGTGTCAGTACAGATGTACAGGATGCTTTCAATATCCTTATTAGTCGCCAGAAGGATGAGCCGTCAATGTCGGACATTTTCTTGAAGGTTGACCAATCGCTTCAAAAATTGACCGAGTATGTGTTTAATGAGTATTCAGATATCGATGATGCCCGGATTGTGGTTGAATTGGATGATGCCAAGAATCTCATTGCAGATGCTGCCGAGATTTTGAGAAGGGCGAAACTAAAAGCCGAAGGACAGTTGAAAGGAATCAAGACTTCTCGCGTAGTCCTACAAGCAATGGGAGAGTATTTCACTATTGACCCAACGACTCCAGAACTGCGTTATACGGGAATCCCGGAAGATTACCGCAGATAATCGTCAAGTCTTCAATCATGAGAAAAGGAGCCTGAAGGCGGCTTTATTTAGTCAAAGGGGTGTAACTATACGTTATGCCCTTTTTTATGCGCTCTACGGGCTTGCAATTTAGCATTATAAAGAACGGGCTACCTTCTCAGGCAACCCGTTTCACACTAAAATTATTTGGCGGTGGTTAGTCCGCCAGCAAGTCTGCTTTCACAGGCTTGTTTATCTTATTCTTTCTCAGAATCCGCTTTTATTGTCAACTTTGCGCCACACTTAGGACAAACAAAAGTGTTGGTTGATGATATTACAGAATCATAGTCCGCAAAGAGAGAGGCCATCGGTACGTTTAATGCTTCTGATATTTTCTGCAAAGTATTTAATGAAGCCCCTTTCCCACCATTGATGATATTGTTAAGATATTGCGGAGTCATAGGAGAATCTTTTCCGTCTTTGTCCTTTACCATAATTCTTGCTGCTAAACTTTTAGCAGTAATACCTTTTTCTTTGAGTATTTGCTTAATTCTAAGTTCCATGTTCTTAAATTTTTCGGCAAAGGTACACGTTATTTATTAAATCAACAAAATAAGGTTATTAAATTACGTTAAATCCATTTATTTTCTTTATTTTTATTTTGGAAGTAAAGAAAATATATGTATCTTTGCACCCGAAATCAACAAGTAATAAATGTAACATCTAAATATTAGCTTATGTCGAAGAAAGAATTATCAAACGAAGTGCAGGTTGCGCAGATGCAGATCGCACACGAAAGGAAGGTTGTTGAGGCTTTCATGGAAAGTCCGAAAGAGAATGTTGCTTCCGTGACTCTGGAGGTTGGTGGCATAGAGCATACCATCCTGATTCGCGATGAAGACTACCCTCAGTTGTACGCTTTGCTTTGCAGACTTAATGATGCAGAGAATGAACGTCTGACGAAGTTATTGGACGAAATAGAAAGCGAGGTGACTGCATGACGATTCCGATGCCACTTATTCAGAAAAGCGGCAGTGTCCGGGCGACATTCCGCATGGCTGATGGTGGGAATGATAACAAATGTTTAATTATAAAAATGTATAAGAAATGAGAAGAGTATTGCTTACAGAAAATGCCGCAAACGAGGTTATGCGGATTCGAGAGGACAAATTTGGTGCATACAGCGACGAGAAATGTAACATTGCCGATGCCTTTGGGCATTTGACAACTATGCTCAATCTTGGTCGGGACTGCGAAGAAATGGCTAATTGCACTGACGGCATCCTTAAAGTGATGGCTGTGCTTGACAGGTACAACGACCTGCTTAACTACCTCAACGAGACCGATGATAAGCATTTGGGAAAGTTTGAGTACGTAGAGCCTAACCAGGACTTTGACAAAGACCGTGATTCCGCTGTCTGGGGGGCTGGCTGTGAGTTGTTAAAGCGCGTGTTTGCAAAGCATCCAGAAGTCGAAAAGATTTATGCGCCCGCCAACGTGGATGCTATCACATTAAAAGAGGCTGCCGATGTGCTTGGCTGTTCGGTTGATGAACTTACTAAGGAAATTGAAGAAGAAAGGAGGGCTAACCATGAGTAACTTTGAACGTGATATGTACTTGGCTAACAAGTCTGAAATAGCAAGCGCATTTAGCGCATTGGAAATGGCGGACAACATTTCGGATGACGAGAAAGCCACAATTAGGAGGTGTCTCTCTAACTATAACTCGATGCTTGATGCAGACGCAGGAAAGGAGGACGTTGCAATATGAGAATAATTTGGGATTTTGTCGTAACTTGCTCTAAATTAGATGAACATATCGAGGACAACGAAGGACAGATCCACTACGGTCTCTACTATTTTGAGAAGACAATAAAGGAAAGCATACATGGGCACACTTCAAATCCGCATGAATGTCGTTATGTTGTTTTTGCTGTAGATTCCTTCATCAACAGGCTGTTTCCGATGATACTGCCTTCTGACCTGTTGCTTATGGCATATTTGTTGATAACCTTTCAGTGGAAGGCAGCAAACACTCTGCATAAGGCATATAAGGTGTTTAGGATTATCAATCGCTATCGCATGACTGATGCCGACGTATCAAGTGTCTTGTATAATTTCAATGCGAAGATTAACAATCTCGAAAAAGAAGAAACGAATAAATAAATAAGAAAAAAATATGAGTAATACAAAATTCGACCGTGATATATATATGGCTGAGAAATGCCAAATTGCCAACGCCTTCAGAGCACTCGAACAGGCTAACAACATTTCAGAAAGCGAGAAGACTACCATTCGTGTATGTCTCTGCAACTACAATTCAATGCTTGATGCAGAGAATAAAGAGAGTGAAGAACCTGAGAGTGGATCATAAAATGCTTGGGTATGATGATCAAAATATTTGGAATCTACGTTTATATAAGCAAATATAGGCTGAAACGGCGCGACAAACTTGACAAACTGCGAAGCAACAAAAGAGGGCAGTTGAACAGGGCAAAGAAACGGATATACAAGAAAACTGGTGGCGTATGCTCATGCTGTGGTAAGACTTTTCCGATTGATGCTCTCAATATTCATCATATAGTCCCTGTAGCCGTGAATCCGAAACTGATTGCGAAAGAAAGCAACCTCAAACTGATGTGCGAGGCGTGTCATGTAGAATTACATCGAAAAAAAAGTGTTAATGAATATTCTGTTGGTAGTCCGTGAGGATGATAACGATAGATGATTACTATTTGATTGGCAGTCCTAATCGTGAGGTTAGGGCTGTTTTTTCATCATAAACATGCTTATTTCTGGTAATTTTCAGAAAAAAACACACATTTCCACACAAATCTGATAAAAATAGGTATTATCGTGATTATATTTGCGAAAAATTTTATTTACAAATAATATCAATTATGATTAAAAAAGAAGTTAAGGAAATGCCGGAGAAGATTGTTTCTCGCAGCCTGGTAAACAAGAACCTCGACGAGTTCAAACGGAAGAAGCAGAATATGGTGGATGCCTATAATCATCTGCCCCGACATCTTAGCACAGATGCCATCCCGCATGATCCTCGTGAGATTACCGCTGAGAGGCTGACGGCTTATGTTGAGAAAATGAAAGCGACCATACCAGAAGACAACAAACAAGGTAGGTTGGTGTGGGACAATCTGCTTTCGGATGCACTTATGGAAATAAAACATATACGAGAGTTCTTTGCCGCTTTCCCGTCGGCTGAGTTTGAAGTGAATTTAACACTGCAACCAGAGAACCGCCTGAAATGCAAAAACGCAATGGAAGCGATTTCAGCCGTTTCATCGGTGGAAATCCCTGCTGAGTGCAAAGCATACTGGGATAAGGTAAAGGCTGTAGGTGATGCTCTCAACGAAATGCGCGATTGGGAGCGAGAACACAATCTCCAGCAGCATCCTATGGCTGAAATGGCATATTATCCCTGTCATGCTGATGAGTTCGCCCAACGGTGGCTTGATGGGTATTTCAACAAAAAGTAAACAATATTAAACTTTAATTATATGTCTGAAAAAATCAACACAAAAAAAATGGTTTCTCATAAATTGCACCAAGAGAACTCCTGTAAGTTCAATAGCGCATGGGAAGAGATGGTAAAGGCATACACCAGGCTTCGGCTCCTGAATCTTGATGCCGATGCCATTCCACACCACCCCAAGGAGATAACGCTGGAGCGTTTGATGGCGTACGTTGATGAAAAGAATATTGGTGTCAATGATCAAACTAAAAAATACTATGATAGCATTCTCTTTCGTGCCACAAAGTACATCAAGATTATCCGAAAGTTCTTTGGCACTTACCCACAGATAGAAATAGAAGTTGACGAAACGAACTGCTTCTTTGACAGGGCTTTAAGCGCAAAAAACAAGGCAGATGTATTGGACGGGTTATCGATGATTGATGTCCCTATGGTGGATGGCGTACCAATAATAGGAGATTTCTTAGAGACGATATGGACGGAGAGCAAATTATTGGTGGGCAAAGCAGGTAAATTAATAAATCTTACTGGCTTAAATAGACCAACTAAATATTAAAAAAAATGGGAATAAACAGAATTGAGATTCCTTCGCATATAGTACGACAGGAAGACAAAAGAAAGTTTGTTGAGACTTTCTCAAACAAACTTAGGATTGTAGGTAATAGTTACAAGAGTTTGAAGTCCATGCCAGACTTGGATGGTATTCCAGACAACCTACAGGACATCAACGCCGAGGCTGTAGAGAACTTCATCAATGAACGCCTGGCTGAGATTGATTCAACAAAGATGCTGACCGCTGAGGCAAAGAGAAAGGCAAAAGAGGATTGGGAGAATATTCGTAAATCTGCTATTTCTTATATCTCAACGATAAAGGATGTTCTTGTAGCGTACCCCGATGCAGATATTTGCGTGAACAATGGAGAGGTCATTTGCACTAACTTCGACGATGTAGTGATAGAAAACTGCAAGGTGAAGACCCCTGACGGTGTTACTGAGTGGGCTAATCTGATTCTTGATGCTAAAGAGTCTATTGATGCTCTCCAGAAATATGAGGGTGAGCATAATCTTCCGACTGGCACTCTGATAAGTCTTAATGAATCAATTAGACTGCTTGCAAATCCAACGAGCTTAGTTGAGGCTTGGTTGTTTATGGAGTGGCGCAAAGACTACCTCCAAAAGCATCCGTATTTGCAAGGGGGGTATGAGACAAGCGTGAGGAATGGACTGAAGGAGCAAAACGACCGACTTGAAGAAATGCGCAAAAAGCACTTACAGGAACACCCCGAAGATTTCGTGCAGATAGCGAAGCGTGATCCTTATGAGAACCAGCGCGACGCAGTTGACTGTCTTGGCTATTCCGCAGAAATTAAGTAATAATATTAACAACACAAAAAATTATAGAGTATGAAAAATTTATTTAGCGTTTTGAGCCCTGAACAGATTAACGGGATGTCGCCAGAAGATCGCCGCACTTTGGCTGAATTAGACAAAAAACTTTTCCCAAACATAGACGGAGAAGAAGGACTTCACAATCAGGAATGGGTGAAGAACTACTTGGCTAAAAAAGAAGCCCAGCAGAAAGAAGAAGAGTTCTGGTCAAATAAACTTCAAGAAAGTTTCGTATAGTAATAAAAAAAATGTCTTTCTCATGGTGGGCGGTAGGTGGGAGAAACCTGCTTGCTTCCCACTTCCATTTAATAAAAAAACAATGAGTACGATCGTAGGAAATAATAAAAGAAGCCCGGGACGCAGTACATTTCTTCTGCAAGTCCGTTATAATGCCGCTGATGCTAAGCTGGCATTGCAGCAGTATCTAACCGAGAATCCGATATTGGCAAAAACTCCGCTTACCAAGAAACAAGTTAAGGAGATATTCTTCAAGAATCCGCTCGAATTTTTTTCAAAAAGGAGTGTCGATGCACTGGCTGATTTTTTCTTCAACAAGGCTCTTGACAATGAATATATCGCGGAATTGCCGAAGATATGGCAAGATGAAGAACAGGTATATGCCATTAACACAGAAATTCTTGAAATGAAGACCGGCCCAAAGAAAAAGGTTAAATAAAGTAAGTATGCAGATTGAAGATAAGACTGGAAAACGTAAGTGTGTAGGTGGCCGTGATACGATGAAGGTTACACTTACCTACACCCCATCTGACGTGAAGAAAGCACTCCAGAGGCACTTCAAGGAACTTAGACAATTCGGCTTGCAGAACAAATTTAGAGAGGCTGATCTGAAAGAGTTCTTTGCCAAACGTGTCTTTTCATGGATTCCAGAAAAGTATGTCGGCGCATTCTCTAATTGGGCATACGACATTGCACTGAAGAAAAACTATATTACGAGCAACCGATGGGACAGACAGAAGCCAACCATCTACTTCATCAATGAGGGCATATTAGATATTAGGTGTGGACCCAAAGGACCGAGAACCGCAAGGGGATTTGCAGCCAAAGAGAGACAGAAACAGAAAGAACAGCAACAAAACGAAGACGAAAAATGAAAGATTTTGCATTAACAGAAAAGGAGTTGGAGATTGCCGATGCCGAAGACTGGGGGCAATTCTCAGATAAGGAGATATCGGACTTTGCCCGCAAGGAGCATGAGCGAACCCTTTACATGAAGACGGGCGAGTTTGAGGCTGAATGTCGCAAACGCCAGGCTTCCATTGCATTAAGAATCATCAAGCAACTCAATGAGGATTGTGCCCGGCTTGAAAAGAGCGTGAATAAGAACGCAGACAAGATAGAGGCAGGACGGCTACGCTCAAAGTTTGAGACGATGGCCTATGATCTGCAATCTGGCTTCACAACATTGGGCGAGATTGCAGGCTGGTGGAAGAAGAAATAATATCTGTTGATCATGGTACAGAACGAACAAATACAGAAACTTGCTAAGAGGATGAAGGTTGAGCCAGAAATGATAGTCTTTGCCGACTTCCTCTTTCTGGGCTACCATGAGGTAGAAGCATACCTGATGGCATATCCAAATGATGAAAGTCTTTCGCTGTCTATGCAAAAACGCAAGCGTAAGAGCATTATTTGTTGCAGCAAGTTCAAGGAGATTTGCGGTGAAAGACGGGAACTGTTTGAGAGAACGCTTTCCGTACCTAATGATATTTCCGAGATAGAACTGATAGGTTCTGAGGAAGTGGCAAAAGAGATTCTGACAACTGCCAAACATCAAACACCTGGCTCTAAAGAGCGTGCAGACCTCTACGCTAAGTATTATGAAATAATCAAGGATGCAATGATCAATATGCCAGAATCAACGGATGAAACAGATAATATTCATATTTATTTCCCGGACAAGTGCAATCAATGCCTGTTCCTTATAATTTACAATAAGCATTGGCGGCGGTATCTGAAGGAGCATGAGGGTGAAGAGATAGAGCCAGGAGCATGGATGAAACTATTGCCTGATGTGGCGAAAGAGGCTGCAAGCATCTTAAAGCAAGTAAATTGGAAATGTTGACGAATCAAGCAGAGTATAAGGATAACAAGTTTGGCTGTGTGACAGAAATAACTTAACTTCGCAGATGGAACTTTAGTGGGATTCAATGACATGAATCTATTTAGTTTGTGGACCGCTTGTCTGGGAAGATGGGCGGCTTTTCTTATTATGTACGACCTAACGCGATAAAGACCAATCCTAAATTCTGAATTTCTACCTTATCCGGCTGAGTGTGACGACGTTTTGTTTTGTTTGCTTGTTTGGAATAATCACCTGTAAACTGAAAATGGTAGCCGTGCCTTTCTCTTCCGCTGTGCGCTGCATTCCAGATAGACTTATATGAAATCTGGAAGTGTCTGCTACATTCAATGACACTGCTGAAGACAGTGCCTGTTTCGATGCAAAGTATGTGCCGACACCATCCGTCGCGTGTCTTGGGGCTTTCCTCTGTTTTATCAACTTTTGCCTGAACTTCAATTTTCTTTTTGGTGTCTTCATCATCGGGTGACAACTTTACATAATCAAGCGTACAGTTCTGAGACCTCGCTACTGCTTGCAACGTTTTTACCTGATCAATCGTCTGGCAATAGTGTTGCTCTTTTACTTTCCCGTCTTTGAGGAACGTGACGAAATAGTTATTGGCTGCATCCATGTTGAAAGTTGTTTTGTTTGCAAAGTTATCAATCTGCAAAGCAATCCAACTTTGTTATGGCTCAGAAGTGAGAATCGACGATAAAGATTTCCAAAATGAACCGTGATTATTTCGTAGGTGCAATAAAAAAAAGGAATCTCCGTAGAGACTCCCCTTAGACAGAGCCATCATATCAATTCCTTATCGGACATGTTCTGTTATGATGCCTTTGTCGCTGAATGTACTTTTGTGTACTTCATGAGTGGAAAATCCCTCACGTTAAGGTCGTTCAGCCGACCCGAATAAATTATTCAAGTGCAAATGTACTAAGAATATCTGGAATGGCAAAGGAAAATCCAAATCTTTTATGAATATTTAAAAAACATAATGTTGCTGGAGTCGTAAAAAAAACAGGGGGTAACAGCCGCAAAATTGGAAATCTTAGTAGGAAAATGATGATTACTATAAAAAAGTAATTGAAAAATATAAATAGACTATAACTTTGCAGCAACAAATATATAAAATGTAAAAATTATGGAAAGAAAAAACAAAGAAGTAAAGTGTATTGTGCTTGATGGCGTGGAGTACGTTAATCAGGCTAATGCCATCAAGATGGTGGGAATGTCCATTCCTACCTTTAGGAAGAGAGTTGAGAGTTATGGTATCAAACAAGTTAATATTCCAGCCTACAAAAAAGTGCTATTCCAAAAGAAAGACATCGAGGATGCAATAGAGAGAGGATATTTTACCAAGTGGTACAACAAATAAATGTCACCCGTATGAACAGACGAAAGAAAAAAAAGTTCACGACACGGGATGATGCTGTCAGGATATTGGAGACATACCCAAAGACGAAAGCCGTCTATGACTACATCAAGGAGCATCCAAATACTGACGCACGGATGATTGCTGACGCTTTGGGGGAGCAACAAGTATATACTCATGTCAATCGACTTGAAGACTATATGCTTGTAACCGTCCAGAAGCAACGGGAAAGGCATTATTCCGTAAAGCATTATACCGTCAACGAAATGACTACGGAGCAGGCAGATAATGTTCCGCTACAACAAGAAATTGAGTCTGTTGCTCGAAATGTAAAGACAAGAATGAATGATATGACAGATGAATATTTTAAGAAACTATTCTTGGAATGCCTTTTCGATGATCTTAACGAGGACATTGTCAAACCTGATTTCAGACTTAACATAGGGGGCGTGGATTGTGTCTCAAGTGGTTGCATTGTTGCTATTACAGGAAAACCAGGAGTCGGCAAGTCAACAGCAATGGCTATCATCGCAGGGGTTCTTATAGGTGGTAAAGACTTTGGATTGATTCAATGCAAGAAGGCAGCACGTAACATTTTATGGATTGACACAGAAAAAGATTCGTTTTCATGCAATCAACGAATGAAGACACTTAGAAACGTTGCTGGTCTCGATGTAGGAAAGACACTTGTTGACCAAGGTGTTCAATTTCTTCGCATGAAAACACGCAGTATCGAAGAAAGAATATTTATCTTAGAGAAAATTACTGAAAAGAACTTGTCAAGAATGATTTACGATGTTGTCTTCATTGACGGAATATTTGAGCTTACTGATGATCCCGGTAACTTGCAGAAGGTTACACAGGTCATGGAACTGCTGAAGAGATTATCTGGAAGCGGAGCAACAGTTTTTGGTATGCTTCACACAAATAAGAAACTTGATGATGATAATATGCGTGAAGTCATTGGGACGGAATTTATGCGTCTTTGCAACAATCGCTTTTTAGTCAAATACGATGCCCAAAAGAAAATCCACAATATTATCCACGACAAAAGCAACGACACAAAAATTGCGCCGATTGTTTCTTTTCAGATTAACGATGATGGGGTTGCCGTTCCTGCCGGACTATATTCTGAGCAAAATCCGAAAATCAACGAGGACTTCAAAAAGGACTTTGAAACGATTTTGTCAAACGGACTGATTTTGCCATATAACGAACTTGTAAAAGAGGTCGTTAGAACTGCAAATGTCGGTAATGACATGGCAAAGAAAAGAATCTCAAAAGGCTACAAAGACGGTTATCTTGACCGTGATAGTGGAGGTAAATATTGGCTCAAAAAGGAATGTGGTGTAACGGTGTAATATGAGGTGTAATCATGGTGTAATTACACCAGTATAAATGAGTGTAATGGGAGGTGTAATCGAGGGGTATTATATATATTTATATATATACCCATCATTACACCCCTTACACCAATACATAAGATTACACTTGAATAACAACACATGGTGTAATGGCATTTGCAAAGCGTAAGCAACAATGCCGAAAATATGAGCGAAGCGAATGCTGAAAACGTCTGGGTATGTTTCATACAAAACACTAAACAGGAAAGTAGAAAATATTCTCCACAAATAACGGGTAGCGATAATTATGAGAAAACAAATAGTCAGGTTCACAGAAAAACAAGACACTGCTAATATGCGCATATATACGCGTGTATTAAGGCCGACATTCGGCAAAGATAGACTGCTGAAAACCAATTCAAAAAATAATCCGTTTTTTAGGGTCGTTTTGAGGTCTATTCGTATCTTCTAACTTCGTCAGCCATTCTGCAATTAACCAAATGCCATACAAATCAAAATAAAATATTTGGAAAATCAAGAATAAGTTGTATATTTGCACAAAAATAATACTGGTATGAGAAAGAAGAAAGATATATTTGACAAAGTTGAGGCTGATGCCAAGGAGTTATTAAAAAATCCCGAATCAGCAGGAGCAGCCCAAACTGTCTTAGAGTTCATTGAGCAACAGCGAAGGAAATAGTCTTTGTTATGGCAATTACACATAAATTTCTCATTATCTGCTTAATTATCATTAAATAAACGTCCGTTTAGTTGGCGATACAAAATATTATTTGTATCTTTGCATCGTGGAACTTAAATAACAAGCAGATATGACAAAGCAATTTATCAGTTATCGAAGAGTAAGCACTGAAAAGCAGGGAGCAAGTGGTTTGGGTTTGGAAGCCCAAAGCGAAATCATCAACTACTTTGTTGAGCGTGAAGGCGGTAACATTATTGCCGACTATTACGAAGTACATTCCGGAAAAGACCTCAACGAATGCAAGCAACTCCAGAAAGCAATGAAAGAAGCAAAGAAGAATGGTGCAACGCTTGTTATTGCCAAGACAGACCGATTCCGTAATTGTCAGCAGGCTTTAGAACTCTTAGATAAGATGGGCGAAGGCAATTTGATGTTTTGTGATATTCCTCATACAGACCGATTCACACTCACATTGTTCTTTGCACTTGCAGAGCGTGAACGATTAATAACAAGCATTCGCACCAAGCAAGCGTTAGCCGCCAAAAAAGAGCGTGGCGGTAAATTAGGGAATCCCCTATTTGCCGGCAACGACGCAAAAGCAAAAGAAATAAGAGATAGAGCCGTTGAGAACTCGATAAAAAAACGTTCTGAATCAGCCTACAAAGACGAAAGTAACTCAAGAGCGTATGACGCAATAAGATTCATGGTGAAAGACGAAAAGACAGGCAAGACATACACACTTAGAGAGAAAGCAGAGTATTTGAACAAGAAGGGCTATCTAACAAGCAAGGGCAATGAGTTTACGGCGATGGGGGTTAAGAGGCTCTTAGAAAGATATGATGCTTGATACTACCCACTACAAACAGAATCCCTATCGTAATAGATGGGGATTTTTTATTCTCGTATAGAAGGGGGTACGCCCCCCCTTAACAGCATTGGGACCCAGTACTGACCTCTCGCCGAGATTTTTCATTTTCAAATTTTCGATTTTTGATTTTTCGTTTTCTGGATTAGCCACAAAACTGTCTGAAATGAGTTGGATTTTGTCCGTGTAGTGCTGTTATTTTGTCTTTACTCAGAATACTGCGAATAATCTTTGTTTATGGTTGTTTTTACGTTTACGGTTTGTCTGAAATGCGCTTCCAATGATATTCCTGTTGTTTATTTTTTGCTATTTGTGGTAAAAACAATCTTGTCTGTCAATAAAAAAGCCCGTTCAGCACATGAAACTCTGTACGGGCTAATTGGTAGGTAGATTTCTCACTCGTGAACGATTTTTAGCAAGTCACTCAGAAATCCTTTAAGGCTTGGAATCAAAAACAATTCAACACTTGTACGGGATGTGCCGTACCACGATTCATGCTTTGTGCAATGAACTGATGCAAAGGTAGTGTATTTCTGGATAACATTCCCTTTATCAATTGTAAAATGTTTTGTAAATGTTTCAATTTTCCATTTACTTCATTGACAAGAGAGTACAGATTGCCTATCTTTGCATCGTTTTAATTATTCAAAGACATGGAACAGAAACAGGAATCAGAAAAAAAGAGTGTGGTGGTAAAGATACCTGGCACCTCTAAGAGTTACGAGATTAGTAAGTGCGGCAATGCTCAGTTTGCTAAGATTGCTAAATTGCTAATGGGACGAGCCGATTACGATGCCGACGATCCATTGGCTGCTATCAATAGTGACAGCAAGTTAGCGTGTAAGGTAGCCGCAGCAGTAGTGCTTCACGGCTTCTTCACTATGAAAATGAAATGGTGGTATCTTTGGCGTTGGTTCTACTATGTGAGGCAGTACGATGTGGAGCAGCTGAACGAATTGCTTTCCGAGGGTATTGCTGCCCTGCCATACGAAGAGACGATGAACGCCTACAGTATGTTGTCGGCGACACGTGAGACACTAAAGCACATGACGTTTGCGGAGGCGCAGAAGTTGTTTGAGTCTTCACCATATCTGGAGCAACTGAAGGCGAATCTTCAAGCGGAACAGGCAGACACGGAGAAGTAGTATTCTTTGTTTGAAAAATTGGATAGAAACGCCCGCACATCTGTTTCTGTTCATCTGATAGCGGGCGTTGCAGGGCTGTTTACCAGTCCTGTTTTCTTTTGTTTGGCGTGTTGCTTGGTAATTTTGGGCTGATTGTCTCTCATTTCCACTGCCAGACGATAAAAGTAAGATGTTTTTACACTATCTTTGCAGTATCATCATATATATCAACACAAAAACAAATTATGGGAGATTTGAAACCTTTATCTTTTAGTGTTGGCATCAAAGACAATACTAAGAAGAAATTAGAAGAGATTGAGAGGCGGTTTTCCGCTCTCAAAGACAAGACCATCACGATCAATGTCGCTGGTGGCACTGACAAAGAACTTGCGGAGAACCTTACCGCCGCAACCGAGGCTTTTAAGGAATTGAAGAATGCAGTCGGAACGGGCAAGCCGTTGAACACTATCGCTAAGAAAGCCGCAAAAGCACAGGAGGCCATCGACAAGTTATCCACATCATTGAAGACACTTGGCAGTACCATCACAGGCAGTGAAGAACTGAATCAGTTTGTAAGCGGATTGGGAAATATCATCCGTGCCGTCAATGCAGACCTGAGAGAACTGAAAAGTCCGGGAGCCTTCAAAGGATTCGCAAAGGAGGCAAAGGACGCTGCGGCATCCGCAAACAAAGCCGAGATAGAGATTGCCAAACTCACTGCATTACAGAATCGGATGCGTGACACGGTTACATCGGCTCAGAAGGTAAATCTCGATACTACGGACTTGGAGAGGGCTATCCAGAAGATAGAGACCATCAAGAATGAGTTACGGAACATCAAGGCTGCTGGTGGTGTCAGTGCAAGCGGGCTTACCACGTCAAAGTACATGGGGAGTGCCGATGTGCAGATTGGTATTATGAGCGCAAAGCAGGATATGTCCGATTTGTCGGCGAAGACCCGTGAGATTGAACGGCTGGAGGCAGAAGCCAGACGTGCCAATGAGCAGTTAGGCAGAATGAAGAAAACCACCGATGATGTCAATGAGGCGTTTAAGAACTCAATACCTTCTGTCAGTTCGTTCAAGCGTGCCCTGGCATCTGTTGGAGGTGTCTATGTGTTCCAGCAGCTCGCAAGAGACGTTATCCGTGTCCGTGGCGAAATGGAGCAGATGGAAGTAGCCATCACCTCACTTGTAGGCTCACAAGATAAAGCCAGCGTTCTGATTAAGGACTTGAAGGATTTCGCGCGTATGAGTCCTTTGACAATTAAGGACTTGATGGAGGCGACACAGACCATGATAGGATTCGGTGTTTCGGTGGAGAAGATACCCCGTTTAATTCGTGCCTTGGGTGACGTTACGTTAGGAAACTCTGAGCGTTTCAAGTCCATCACGCTTGCTTTCTCTCAGATGACAGCCGCTGGCCGTCTGATGGGACAGGATAACTTGCAGTTCATCAATGCGGGCTTTAACCCGTTGATGTATATTGCCGAGAAGACGGGTAAGACCATGAAGGAACTGCGTGACGAAATGCAGAAGGGCGCAATTTCGACGAAGATGGTGGAAGATGCTTTCATATCTGCTACTGAGGCGGGTGGTCGTTTCTACCAGATGAGCGAGAAGACCAGCCAGACAGTTGCAGGACAAATGAATAAGTTGCGTGACAGCATCTACCGCTCGCTGAATGACTTCGGAGAGAAGAATGAGGGTGTGATCATGGATTCCATCAAGGGAATGACATACCTCATTGACAACTACGAGCAGGTCGGACGTGTTCTTGTCGGACTTGTAGTAAGTTACGGCACATATAGGACTGCTGTCATTCTGGCTACTGCCGCTGAGAACGGTCATACCCTTGCTATGAGTATTGCCCGGTTGAGGATTCTCGCTACACAGAAAGCACAAGCATTGCTCAATGCGACCATGCTTGCTAATCCATACGTCGCCGCTGCTACAGCCCTTGGTGTGCTTGTAGGTACGCTTATTGCCACCTCTGACGGACTCAGTGCAAGCGAACGCGCACAGAGGAACTTCAACGATTCCATGAAAGAGGCAGCGAACAGGCAGAAAGAATACAATCAGGAAACGGAGAATGCCATTGCAACTGCCAATAGTGACACAGCCGCTACAGACCAGCGTCGTGAGGCTCTGAATCTCCTTATAGGTCGTTATCCGTCAATCATACAGAAGTACATCGACGAGAAAGGACACCTGAAGGATATTCTTGCACTGAAGAAGGAGATTGCGACTATTGACGGCAACAATGCCCTAAAAAATCTGAATGACAGCCGTGACAAGTCAACTCAGTATGCAAGTGCAATCAAGCGTTACCGCGACGCAAGAAGCAGAGGCGGTGAAGCCAGTGCCGGAGATAAGCAACTATACAGCGAAGCCGTTTCCCTCTATCTCAAAGAAAACGATTTGAGCCGTTTCGGTAATGTTGATCCTGTAAAGATTCAGGCATACTTTGAGGAACGTTCAAGGCAGTACGGCAAGCAAGCCCAACGACAAGCCGCTGAGAACGCCACAAAGCGATTCCATGACACCATTACCAATATGACCGATGCACAACTGAAGTCTTTGCAGGAAACCTTGCAACGCGCAAAGGGCAAAAAGAAGAATGTGCTGATAAGAGGCTATCAGGACTTGCAGAACGTCACGCTATCCCCTGATGATATTAGTAGCCTTATAACCTATACTGGAGGCATTGTTTCCGCAAGGCAGGGAAGCATTCGGGATAAGGCGAAGATTGAGGAAGAAAAGAAAGCGGCACAGGCAACACTCGATGCGCTCTCGATTGCCGAGGCAAACGGGAAGAAAGGCGTTGAGTTACGGAAGAAGATTGCCGGCTATAACAAGGAACTGGAAGCGTATAGTGCAAGCAAGTCCGCAAGATCGGATGCAAAGGAAGATGCCGCCAACACAAAGGCTGGCGAGGGCGCAGAAAGACTAACAGGTGAGAAGATGAAACAGGCTTTGGCCGCTGAACGTGCCCGTGTTGACTTGCTTCATTCTACCCGTGCCGCTGAGATTGGGGCCATGGAGGAAAGCACCCGGAAGACGCTTGCACAGATAGAACTCGATAGAGAACGTAAACTCGAAGCTATCAAGCGAGAATATGAAGACCTTAGAGTTACCCGCATTGAGAACGCAAAGAAGCTCTGGGATGCAGACCCCAACAACAAAGGCAATAACTTCTACAATTCCGATTCTTACAGAAATGCGGCCTCTGACAATTCCTATACTGAGGCAGAAAAGAACAACCGTATTCAGAAAGAGAGAGAAGTTGTAGCAGAATATATTCGTGGAATCCGCGAGGTAAACGAAGCCGAGACAAAGGCAATGACTGACTACCTCAGAAACTTCGGATCGGTCGAGCAGATGAAACTTGCAATCCGCCGTGAGTACAATGCGAAGATTGCAAGGGAAGATGATGAATGGAAGAAACGCTCATTGGCTGCTGAAAGAGACAAGGCCATTGACAACGTGACGGCTGAGAATCTGATACGGAATGTTGACCTTGCGAACGTGTTCAGCCAGTACGGAGTATTGCTTGCTACCCCGTTGGAAGAGACCTTGAAACAACTGAAGAAGTACACTGAGACCGATTCTTTCAAAGCACGCTCATTCCAGGATCAGAAGACAGTCTATGATACCATCACCAACATAGATGGGCAGTTAGGTAGTCTTGGCGGTGTCTCATTCCGCGAGATAGGGCAGAATCTCTATGAGTATAACAATGCTCTGGTGGCATATCGGGTTGCGTCTGAGGAACTGGCAAAGGCGGCAGAGGAAAGTATCAATGCGCGTGAGGCAGTCAACAAAGCAGAGCAGGAATTGGCAAAAGCCACCACCGATGAAGCCATTGCAGCCGCAAAGAGGGCAAAGTCACAGGCTGACAGCAGACTGGCTACTGCCAATCAGAACTATACGGGCTACAAGAATAACTATGACAATGCTCAGAACAGGCTCGTTTCATCCCAAACCGCTGCAACCGATTCACTTCGACGGTTCCAGAACAGCATAGACAGAGTGGGAAAGGTTGCATCTGCTGTTGCTGGTGGAAGCATGAGACAGCTCTGGGATGCGCTTGGCTCTAAGGCACAGAGAAATATCACACAGTTCATTTCCGGCACTCGCTCGTATAACAAGGCATTGGAACTTGCTACCACCTCACTTTCATCACAGGGCAAGGGTATGGACTTCTTTGTGGAGAAGATTCAGAACTTGGCAACTGAGGTATATGACAGCGGAGAGAAGATTTCGGAGTCAGGCATTGGGGAGAGAATAACAGCCTTGTTTGACCAACTCTTCGGAGAGGATTCCGGCAAGATGAAGGCTCTTGGTAACGATGTGACGAAGATTCTGGATAAGGTACTCAACAAGTCGAAAGACGATGGCAAAAGTGGTGCGGAGGCAGGAAAGGAAGCCGCAAAGGAGATAACCAAGGCTCTTGCAGGTTCTGGAGGCTCTTTGTGGACTATGATCATTGGCCTCATCCTTGACTTGCTCGATGTGCTGAGTGAAGGTATAGGAAACCTTATCGACGGACTTCTGGTGAAGGTTGCTAACGCGATAGACGGTATTCTCACAGAGATTGGCAACGGCCAGTTCTTTGTGAATATCGCTCATGGTGTCGGCAATGTCATAAGTGGAATTATCCGTGGTGTCGGCAACCTCTTTACAGGCGGTTGGGCTTTCGGTGGTGGAAACGTTGACGAAATGGAAGAGGAAATAGCCGAATTAGCAAAGTCTAACGAGGCTTTGGCAAAATCCATTGACAGCCTGGCAGAAGTGATAAAGGATCAGGACTCTACAAATGCTCAGTCAGAAGATGCTTACCGCAGGGCTTTGGCGGCAGAAAAAGAATGGGAAGCCAACCAGAGAAGGGCTATTGACAACCGTGCAAGCGAATGGAGCAACGGCGGACATGGTTTCTTAGGACTGAGCGGCAAGTCATCATTCAATTACTACTTAGATAACAAAGGCAACTTGTTCCAAAAATGGAATGGATGGGATGAGTTTAACAAGGTGCTTAAACAATTCGGGTATAATACCCGTGTAAATTCTTCTGGTGATTTGTGGCAACTTACACCAGAACAGATGCAACTGTTACGGGACTATGCACCCAAAGCATGGGCTGAGATGTTGAATACAGATGGTGAAAGCAATCCCTCAGAACTCATCAACGAATATATTGAGAGAGCGGGTAAGATAGATGAACTTACAAGTGCGCTCAACGAGAAACTGACAGGCTATTCATGGGATTCGTTCAAAGGCTCATACGTTGATATGCTGAAGAATCTCGACAGCACCAACGAGGACTTTGCCAACAATCTGGAGGATATGCTCACCAATGCCATCCTCAACTCGCTTGTGAACGATGTCTATAAAGACAGGATAAAGAAGTTATACAAGATGATTGCCGATGCTGCTGGTGTGGATAGTGAGGGCGGTAGCACAATGACTAAGGGTGAGGTCGATGCTATCCGTGCCTACAATGAACAGCTTGCAAGCGACATGAGACGCGATAGGGATGCGCTCATAAGTGCTGGCGTTATCAAGAATACTGGCAACGGGAGCAGTAGCAAAACACTCAGTGCCGGAATCAAGGGTATCTCCGAGGAAACAGCAGACTTGCTTGCTGCCTATGCGAATAGTATCAGAGCGGACGTTTCTGTTATCCGGGCTTTACTTGGCACGTATATGCCATTGGTTGCAGGTGGCGGTGGCGTGAGTGGTGTATCTGGAACTGAAGTTGACCAAACATCAGCCCCATTACTGAGTAATATCGCTGCCATTCAGTCTGCTATGGGGATTGATGCACAGAACTACCACCAACAAATGTTGCAGCAAATGGTTGGTTTTGTTGTACCCCAAATCTCTGAGATTGCTCAGTTTACTAAGGCTATTATGGAAACGAACAGTCTCATTAGCCAAATGATGGAGCAAGGAAGAGGCAAGATGTATCAGACGATAGAAAGTATAGATAGTCGTATTGGACGTATCACAAATGGTATAGATAGGATTTCCATAAAGTAATCTCCTTGAAGGTGTATATATGATGGGGAGGCTGACTGCAATATTGTAGCAGCCTCTTTTTTTAGCAACACGTAGAGTTGTTAAACTTATCAAGCAAATAGTTTTGTAAAAGTTCTGAGGACTATACTCTGATCAACTTGTGTCAAAACAAAAGTATCTTCCAAGAATCATTAGCCGCAAAACAACTTTTATTATAATATAAATAAGGTGATACGCAAATTATTTTTGAAATCATACCCTTAAAGTTTTTAAACTCAGAATAATTTAGTAACTTTGCAGCCGGATTGCCAATAATGGCAGTTATTTATTAACGTAAGGGGTGCAGTAATCGTGAGATTGTTGCATCCCCAATTTTTATAAAAATCCGAGTTTCGTGATTTACGACGCTAAAATAACGCTAAAAACGAAAAACAAAAAAACCAACCACTTGATTTATAAGTGATTGGGAGTTTGTTTAGTTGGGGTACTCGGACTCGAACCAAGAATGACAGGACCAGAATCTGTAGTGTTACCATTACACCATACCCCAATGTCAGCACCTCATTTCCGAAATGCGGTTGCAAAGGTACTGCTTTTTTCGGAATGCGCAAAAATTTTAGCTACTTTTTTTGCTTCCGACGTGAATTTTGTTTCTTTTTCGCTGGTTTTGGAGCTGGAGCGAAGGGATTTTTGGTGATAGTAGCACGTAAGATACGGATATTCTGTTGCGGACGGTCGTTCTTGTCGACAGCCACCTGCTGAATGCGGTCAACCACCTCCAGCCCCTCGATAACCTCCCCGAAGACAGTGTATTGTCCATCCAGGTGAGGGGTGCCTCCAACAGTCTTGTAGACCTCAGCCATCTCAGGGGTAATCTTTACTGAGCCATTGGTCAGTGAGTCAAGCCGCTCCTGCACCTTCGCCAGTCGTCTGTCATCCCACAGTTTTCCCCATACGATATAGAACTGGCAGGCACCAGATCGGCGCTCGGGATTCACCTTGTCAGACTCACGGGCAGCGGCTACGGCACCACGGCGATGGAACAGTTGTGGGAGCCGGAACTCAGCCTCCGTGGTGTAGTCGAGTTCCCCAGTACCTAACAGTACACCCGGTTTCGCATGCTTGCTGTTCAGGTCGCCACTCTGCACCATGAAGTCCTTGATGACCCGATGGAACAGTAGCGAGTCATAGAGCTGCATCCCCACCACCTTCAGGAAATTATCCCTATGCAGCGGTGTCTCGTTATAGAGGGCGATACGGATATTCCCCTCTGTTGTCTCCAGCAATACTTCGGCACGCTCCTGGGCAGAGACAGGAGAAGCCACGAACAGCAAGAGGAGCATCATCCCCCTCCCAATCATTGTCACAGTTGTTTTTCTCATCATCACAGTTACATTCTTTTTGCAAAGATAAGAAAAATTCGATACAAAGGCGAAAAATCCGAAAATAATTCGTACCTTTGTCGGCTGAAACACATTATTAATATTAAATGGAAGCATCAACACAACTGGTTGAGACTATAAAAAAAGGAATACAAGAGAAGAAAGGATCGCAGATTGTCATTGTCGATATGCAAGGTATCGAAGGGGCTATCTGCCAATATTTTGTGATATGTCAGGGAAACTCCCCCTCGCAGGTAGAGGCTATCGCTGAGTCGGTAGATGAGTTTGCACGCAAGGAGCAGCAGGAGAAGCCTACGGCAGTGGCTGGTCTGGAGAACGCCCAATGGGTTGCCATGGACTATACCGATGTCATGGTGCATATCTTCCTGCCTGACGTTCGTGCCTACTATGACCTGGAGCATCTGTGGGAGGATGCCGATCTGACGAATATCCCCGACTTGGATTAACGAAGAATTATGGATAAACAACCCAATAACGAGCCCAAGATGAATATGCCCAAGTTCAATATGAACTGGATATATATGATGGCGATTATTGCCCTTGGTGTCCTTTATTTCACCAACGGCAACGAGAACTCAAGTGTACAGACCACCACGTCGTACAGCAATTTCAAGACATGGGTCATGAAGGGCTATGCCCAGAAGATTGTTGTCAACAAGAATACGAATACTCTTCTGATGTACGTGAAGCCCGAGCATGTCCGTGATGTGTTCCATCAGGGGGTGAAGGCGACGGGCAAAGAGCCTACCGTATCTGTGGAATTCGGTTCTGTGGACCAGGTGGAACTGTTTGTCAACCAGGCACGTGAGCAGAAGAAGTTCAGTGGAGAACTGTCGTATAACAACCAGCGGGAGAGTGAGTTCTTCAACTCCATCATCATGAACGTGCTCTTCTTCGCCGGACTCATCTTTGTCTGGATGTTCATCATGCGCCGCATGGGAGGCGGAGGCATGGGAGGAGGTGGCATCTTCAGCGTCGGCAAGTCGAAGGCACAGATGTATGAGAAGGGCGGTTCCTTAGGAATCACCTTCAAGGACGTTGCCGGTCAGGCTGGTGCCAAGCAGGAGATGCAGGAGATTGTGGACTTCTTGAAGAACCCGCAGAAATATACCGACTTAGGTGGAAAAATCCCCAAGGGAGCATTGCTGGTAGGTCCTCCGGGAACAGGTAAGACACTGCTTGCCAAGGCTGTTGCCGGTGAGGCTGGTGTTCCTTTCTTCTCGATGAGTGGTTCCGACTTCGTGGAGATGTTCGTGGGTGTGGGAGCAAGTCGTGTACGTGACTTGTTCCAGCAGGCAAAGTCGAAGGCTCCCTGTATCATCTTCATCGATGAGATAGATGCCGTTGGACGTGCCCGTTCCAAGAATCCTGCCATGGGAGGTAATGACGAGCGTGAGAATACGCTGAACGCCCTGTTGACGGAGATGGACGGTTTCGGTACCAACAGTGGTATCATCACCCTTGCTGCCACCAACCGTGCCGACATGCTTGACTCCGCCCTGATGCGTGCCGGTCGTTTCGACCGTCAGATACATGTTGACCTGCCAGACCTCAATGAGCGTAAGGAGGTATTCCAGGTACACCTGAAACCCCTGAAACTTGACGAGAATCTGGACATCGACTTCCTGGCACGTCAGACTCCCGGTTTCTCGGGTGCTGATATTGCCAACGTATGTAACGAGGCTGCCCTGATAGCCGCTCGTCATAACCGTCCGAATGTCGGCAAGCAGGACTTCCTTGATGCGGTAGACCGTATCATTGGTGGCTTGGAGAAGAAGACGAAGGTGATGACAGAGGCAGAGAAGCGCTCTATCGCCATCCATGAGGCTGGTCATGCCACCATCTCTTGGTTTACGGAGTTTGCCAACCCCCTCGTCAAGGTAAGTATCGTGCCACGTGGACAGGCATTAGGTGCCGCCTGGTATCTGCCAGAGGAGCGTGTGTTGCAGACCAAGGAGGCTATGCTCGACGAGATGTGCTCCCTGTTAGGTGGCCGTGCTGCCGAGGAACTCTTCGTAGGACAGATATCCACGGGTGCCATGAACGACCTGGAGCGTACCACCAAGCAGGCATACGGTATGATAGCCTATGCCGGTATGAGCGACAAGTTGCCTAATGTTTGCTATTACAACAATAACGAATACTCCTTCCAGCGCCCCTATTCTGAGACGACAGCGAAAGTGATGGATGATGAGGTGCTGAAGATGATTAACGAGCAGTATGAGCGTGCCAAGAAGATCCTGACTGAGCACAAAGAGGGGCATGCCCGTCTTGCTCAGCTGCTGGTGGACCGTGAGGTCATCTTCGCTGACGATGTCGAGGAAATCTTCGGCAAGCGTCCCTGGACCAGTCGTGCCGAGGAGCTGTTAGAGGCACAGCAGCGTGCTGAGGCTGAGCGCATGGCTGAGGAGAGAGCGAAAGAGCTGGAGTCAGAAGCTAATGCGAAAGCGTTAGAGAATGCTGGGCACTCAGAGTCCTCCGAGAATACCGAGAACAAAGAATAAGCCTATGAAAAATTTTATTGTCAGAGCCATTACCGGCATTATCTTCGTGGCTGCCGTTGTAGCGAGTTTCCTCCGTCCTGAGGCAATGGTATTGTTATTTGCCATCGTCACAGGACTGACGGTGTGGGAGTTTACCGGTCTGGTCAACGCACGTCCCGGGGTAACCGTCAACCGTTTCATCTGTACCGTGGCAGGTGTGTATTTCTTCTTTGCCATGACGTACTATTGCAGTGACATCTATGGCGGAGCGGCAAAATCGGTGGTGTTCATCCCCTATCTGGTGACGATACTCTACCTGCTGGTGGCAGAGTTGTATCTCAAACAGGAAGACCCCATCAACGACTGGGCATACACCATGCTCTCGCAGCTGTATATCGCCCTTCCCTTCTCATTGCTGAACGTACTGGCGTTCAATGCGTCACCTGACGGGCTGGTGGTTTTCAATACCCTGTTACCCCTGTCGGTATTCATCTTCCTGTGGGTCAACGACACCGGTGCCTACTGCGTAGGTTCCCTGTTAGGTCGTCATAAACTCTTCCCACGCATCAGCCCAGGAAAGTCATGGGAAGGCAGTATTGGCGGTGCCATCTTCGTGCTGCTGGCAGCATGGGGTATCGGCTATATGGACAACATGACCGTTTTGGATGCTGAACAGCAACCATGGATCTGCAGACAGCTCCTCACCATTCCCCAGTGGTTGGGACTCGGGTTTGTCGTCGTTGTCTTCGGCACATGGGGCGACTTGGTGGAGAGTCTCTTCAAGCGCACCCTCGGCATCAAGGACAGTGGCAGCATCCTGCCCGGTCATGGCGGTATGCTTGACCGTTTCGACTCCTCGCTGCTTGCCATTCCAGCGGCTGTCGTTTATCTGTATACTATATCTTTATTCTAAACTAATATGAAAAAGCTATTAACCATCATCCTTATGGTATGCGCTGTCAGCGCATACGCTCAAGACCCTGTGAAGAAATGGGGACAGTTACAAGTGAAGGGCGCACAACTGTGTGACCAGCAAGGCAGACCCGTCATCCTGCGTGGTGTCAGCTTCGGATGGCATAACATCTGGCCCCGCTTCTACAACAAGAAAGCGGTGAAGACACTGAAGCAGGACTGGAATGCCAGTGTGGTACGTGCTGCCATGGGTATCATGATTGAGGACAACTACCTGGAGAACCCGCAGTTTGCCCTGCAGTGCATGACCAATGTCATCGAGGCCGCCATCAAGAACAACGTCTATGTCATCATCGACTGGCACTCCCACGAGATGAAGACTGCCGAGGCGAAGAAGTTCTTCGGTATGATGGCAAAGAAATACGGCAAATACCCGCATGTCATCTACGAGATATACAACGAGCCTGTGGAGGACACATGGGCTGACCTGAAGAAATATGCCACCGAGGTGATTGGCGAGATTCGCAAGTACGACCCAGACAATGTCGTGCTGGTAGGTTGTCCACACTGGGATCAGGACATCCACCTGGTGGCAGAGAGTCCTTTGACTGGTTTCCAGAACATCATGTATACCGTCCATTTCTATGCCGCCACCCATGGTGACTACCTGCGTGACCGCATGGAGGATGCCGTGAAGAAAGGTATTCCCGTGTTCATCTCTGAGAGTGGTGCCACTGAGGCTTCCGGTGATGGTAAGATAGACCCGGAGAGCGAGGAGAAATGGATTCAGCTCTGTGAGCATCTGGGTGTCAGCTGGATATGCTGGTCTATCAGCGACAAGAATGAGAGCTGCTCTATGCTCCTGCCACGTGCCAATGCCACAGGTCCCTGGCCTGACGATGTTGTCAAGGTCTATGGCAAACTTGTCAAGGGACTGTTGAAGAAATACAACCGATAGGTACCATTTTCCCCTTCTTTTTTAATTACAATATGGTTGCGACAGCAGATGTAACCATATTGTAATTGTTTTTAGGGGTGTTTCTTAAATCATACTATTAACTTTGCAGCGAGAAAGCAAGAAAGTTAAAGATATGCAAGAAGACTATTACTGGATTATACTAAAATTGTTAGGCTCATTAGGCTTGCTGATTTTCGGCATGCGCATGATGAGTGATGCCCTACAGAAGATGGCAGGATCCCAACTACGCCACATCCTCGGAGCCATGACAACCAACCGGTTTACAGGAATGCTGACAGGAACGTTTGTTACCTGTGCCGTGCAGTCCTCATCAGCGACAACAGTGATGACGGTATCCTTTGTCTCTGCCGGTTTGCTGACACTCTCGCAAGCCATCTCCGTCATCATGGGTGCCAACATCGGCACAACGCTGACGGCATGGATCATGTCACTTGGCTATAATGTGGACTTGACCAATGTGGTGTTTCCTGCCTTCTTCGCAGGGATGGTACTTATTTACAAGAAAAAGCACCGGTACATCGGTGATTTTCTGTTTGGCATCGCCTTCATGTTCCTTTCCTTAGTGATGCTGAGCACGGCAGGCAAAGAGATGGACCTGGAGCATAACGCCTCTGTCGTCCAGTTCTTTGCCTCTTTTGACACCAACAGCTATTGGACCATCCTCGCCTTCCTTGCCATCGGCACTGTCATCACCTGCATCGTCCAGTCATCGGCGGCAGTGATGGCAATCACCATCCTCCTCTGTTCCACAGGGGTGCTGCCTATCTATTTAGGTATTGCCTTGGTGATGGGTGAGAATATCGGTACGACGGCTACTGCCAACCTTGCTGCCCTGGGAGCAGGCATCCCAGCACGGCGTGCAGCCCTTGCCCACCTGTTATTTAATGTGTTTGGTGTGATATGGGTGCTCTGCGTCTTCTATCCTTTCGTGGATTTGGTATGCAGTCTGGTGGGCTATGACCCTGCCGTCGGAGGTCAGGCGACACGTCTCCCTGTGGTACTGGCAACGTTCCATACCTGTTTCAACATCACCAACACGGCTATCCTCATCGGTCTGATTCCCCAGTTAGAGCGTGTTGTCTGCTGGCTGTTGCCTGAGGGTGAGCAACCCAAGCGTGAGGAGTTCCGTCTGCAGTATATCCAGTCGAACCTCATACAGACCCCTGAGATTTCTGTCTACCAGGCACAGAAGGAGACCGTTTTCTTCGGACAGCGTGTCCAGCAGATGTTCGGAAAGGTGAAGAAACTCCTCGACGAGCATGACGACAAGGCGTTTACCCATCTGTTCAGCGAGATAGAGAACCAAGAGGATATCACCGACAAGACAGAGATGGAGATCGCACGTTTCCTGGACCAGGTGAGTATGAACCATCTGAGTGACGAGACCAAGGAGAAGGTACGCATGATGTTGCGTGAGATCAGTGAGCTGGAGAGTATCGGTGATGCCTGCTACAACCTCGCCAGGACACTGAACCGCAGACAGGAGGCACCCAAGGACTTCACTGAAACGCAGTATCAGCGGTTGCGTGCGATGATGGCAATGACAGACGATGCCCTGACGCAGATGAACCTCGTCCTGGGCGGTCGTCGTGAGGAGTATGACACCAAGGACACTTTCCGTATCGAGAACGAGATCAACCAGATGCGCAAGAAGTTCAAAGAGGATAATATCCGTGACATCAACGAACGGGAATATGACTATACCATGGGCACCATCTATATCGACATGATCAACGAGTGTGAGAAACTGGGCGATTATGTTGTCAATGTCGTACAGGCGAGATTTGGAAAATAATTTGTATCTTTGCAGCGTCTATGGAACAAAAGAGAATTCTGATCGTTGATGACGAGAGCGACCTGTGTGAGATTCTCAGCTATAACCTCTCGTCAGCAGGCTACCTGATGGAGACTGCTTGTTCTGCCGAGGAGGCGCTGCAAAAAGACCTGTCTGCATTCCATCTCCTGTTGCTCGACGTGATGATGCCGGGGATGTCGGGTTTCGAGTTGTCGAAGACCATCAAGGAACAGCCTCTGACAAAGAACATTCCCATTATCTTCCTGACGGCGAAGGATACGGAGGACGACACACTGCATGGCTTTGCACTGGGCGCTGACGACTATATCACCAAGCCTTTCTCCATCCGTGAGGTACAGGCAAGGGTACATGCCGTACTCAGCCGTACACAACCTCAGACGTTGGACGTCCTTACCTACAAGGGACTGACAGTCAATGCCGACAAGAAGGCAGTGTCTGTCGACGGCAAGAAGGTGTCACTCACCAGAACGGAGTTCGAGCTGCTGTGGCTGTTGCTGAGTCATCAGGGCGTGGTGTTCTCCCGCCAGCAACTCATCGAAACGGTCTGGCCGGAGAATGTCGTCGTGACAGGTCGTGCCGTTGATGTCAGCATCACTCGCATGCGTAAGAAGATAGGTCCTTACTCCTCGTGTGTCATTGCCCGTATGGGTTATGGTTATTATTTCTGTGTATGAAGAAAGTGTCGGAAGGCAGGAAGATGTGGTTCAGTGTGATGGCTATATTCCTCACGAATGTAGTTGTCTTCATCCTCTTTGACGACTACGAGAGGAAGGTGATAGCACCATTAAATGACACTAACGACCTGCATCTGTTCATCTTCTCCATCATCGTGATGTGTCTGCTTGGCTTTATCCTATACCGCTATGCCAAGCGGATGGACGAGCGCATCAGTCGTGAACAACTGGCGAAAGAGAGTGCGATGCGCAGGGAACTGACACAGAATATTTCCCACGAGTTGAAGACACCTGTTGCCAGTATCCTCGGTTATACGGACACTATCCTGCAGAATCCTGACATGTCGGAGGAGCAGCAGAAGAAGTTCGTCGAGCGCACCAATATCCAGGCGCAGCGACTGACAGCATTGCTGCAGGACATCTCTACCCTGAACAAGATGGACTATGCGGCAGACCGTCTTACCCGGGAGCGTGTGAACATCTCCGAACTGGTCTCTGACATCGTCGAAGAGACACAGTTGGCGTTGGAGCGCCAGCAGATGACACTGCATAACTGCCTGCCTGAGGATATCTGTGTCAATGGTAATACTGCTATGCTCTACAGCATCTTCCGCAACCTCACAGACAATGCCGTCAACTATGCGGGCACAGGGACTGTGATAGAAATATCAGCACAGTCCAACGGGAAGTATTGGGACTTCACTTTCAGCGATAACGGGAATGGTGTCCCTCCAGAGCATCTGCCTCGTCTCTTCGAACGCTTCTATCGCTTAGACAAGGGGCGCAGCCGTTCCATGGGTGGCACTGGCTTAGGACTGGCAATTGTCAAGAATGCCGTCCTGCTGCATGGGGGCAACATCACTGTGGAGAATGCACCACAGGGTGGTCTCTGCTTCCATTTCTCCATCAAGCGCTAAGCAACAGATTTTCCAGGAATCATTGCAGATTTACAATATTTATTGTAACTTTGGATAAGTTACTTCATCTCGGCATAAAAAAAGAATGAATTCTTTTTGTTCTGCTCTCGATTTATTGTAACTTTGCACCCGAATCATTAAAAAAGAAAGAAATGAAGAAACTATTGATAGGTATCATTGTCATTGTCGCTGTGGTGGCAATGGCAAAGACTGTCCCCGATAAGAAAGCGCATAAGAAGGCGATGATGGAGGCTGTGAAGGAGTATGTCGACGAGGAAGCAACAGAACGGATGGGCGATAACGTGTTGACAGACCTGGGAAAGGGTATCGTCAACAAGACCATCGAGGTGGCGCTGAACTCGAAACTGGAGGTGGACAACTACCTTGTCTGTAACACCACTCATGTGAAGATGGGTGACGAGACGCAGATCCTGTCATTGGGTATCCTCGGTCATGTCTTTACCTTCGACAAGCAGATGCTGCGTGATGCCTTGGAGGCTTCTGCCAAGGAGAAAGCGGAGAAGAAGAGCGAGAAGAAGGCTGCCAAGGAAGCCGCCAAGGAGGCTCGCAAGATGGAGAAGCAGCTGAAGAAGGAACAGAAGAAACGGGAGAAGGAAGCTCGTAAGGAAGAGAAGCGCAAGAAAAAGGAAGCCCGCGAGAAAGAGAAGAATATAGAGAAGGGACTCAAGAAACTCAAGAAGAAACTCACGGACTAAGATACTTTCCTTTTATAGCATCATCCATTATGGGGAGGAGTGAGACCTACAATGACTCCACGAAAGTCTTGGTGACTTGGAAAGAGTTGTCAGCGATGGTGTTCCAGAAATCGTGATACTGTGAGGCATCGGTGTCACGCAGAGGGATATCGCTGATGACACGGAAGGAGATGAACGGTACCTTGTTGATATAACAGGTCTGGGCAATGGCACACGACTCCATGTCAACAGCCTTTGCCTCAGGGAACTTCTCGATGATGCTGCGCATCTTCTCCTTCGAGTCCACGAACCAGTCACCAGTGACGATCAGTCCTTGGTGAAGGGTAAGTTGAGGGTTGAGGGCTGCGAGTTGAGTGGCTTTCTCCAGCAGATAATTTTCTGGAGTATAGCGGACGGGAAGTCCTTGTACTTGTCCGTAGACGGTGGTATCATCAATCGCCTTCCCACAGTAGACATCATGATAGGTGACTTCTGAGCCGACGATAATATCTTGTATGTTGATGTCATCGCCATTACCACCAGCACAGCCGCTGGAGATGATTACATCAGGGTGAAACTCATAGATCATACGTTGGGCACCAAGGGCGGCGTTGACCTTGCCGATACCGCATTTCTCCACCCTTACGTTGTCCTGATTGAAGAGCTGTTGCAGTTGGTTCAGCTCCTTGTCCATTGCTACGATAATTCCTATCTTCATATTGTCTTTTTTACTGTTTGGATTGCAAAGATACAAATAAATTAGGAATTAGGAATTAGGAATTAGGAATTATTTGTTAACTTTGCACGCAGAAATTAAGAAAACAGTTATGAAGAATCTGAAACAGTGGCTGCCTGATATCGTGGCAGTAGTGTTATTTGCCGTTATCTCATTCGCTTATTTCTTCCCTGCAGACATCGAGGGGCGTATCCTCTATCGCCATGACTCTTCGGCAGGTCGCGGGGCAGGACAGGAAGCGTCGGAATACTATCAGCGGACAGGAGAGCGTACCCGTTGGACGAATGCCGTGTTCAGCGGTATGCCTACCTACCAGACAGCTCCGTCATATAAGAGTACGGATACGCTGGCAAAGGTGGAGAAGGCATATCACCTGTGGCTGCCGGAGAACGTGTGGTATGTTTTTGCCTACCTGTTGGGCTTCTATATCCTGTTGCGTGCCTTCGACTTCCGTTGGTATCTTGCCACGCTGGGTGCTGTGGTATGGGCGTTCAGCAGCTATTTCTTCATCATCATTGCCGCAGGGCATATCTGGAAGGTGATCGCCCTTGCCTATCTGCCACCGATGATAGCAGGTGTGGTACTTGCCTATCGGGGGAAATATGCCTGGGGCTTGATAGTCACCGCCTTGTTCTGTGCGTTGGAGGTACTTGCCAACCATGTGCAGATGACCTACTACTACCTGTTCGTCATCCTGGCGATGGTGATTGCTTTTGTGATAGAAGGGGCAAGGAAGAAAGAGTGGCAGCATCTGCTGAAGGCGACAGGTGTCTGTCTGGCTGGTGCCGTGATAGGTATCTGTGTCAACATGTCGAACCTCTATCATACGTGGGAGTATGGTAAGGAGTCGATGCGTGGCAAGAGTGAGTTGGTGAAGGCGAATGCTGCCAACCAGACATCGAGTGGACTGGACCGTGACTATATCACCCAGTGGAGCTATGGTATCGATGAGACATGGACGCTGCTGGTACCCAATGCGAAGGGCGGTGCCTCTGAGCCTATGGTACGCAGTAAGACGGCGATGGCGCATGCCAATAACGACTATCTGGGAATCTACGAGCAGATAGGACAGTACTGGGGCAACCAGCCGATGACGGCAGGTCCTGTCTATGTGGGTGCCTTCGTGCTGATGCTCTTTGTGCTGGGACTCTTCATCGTCAAAGGACCCCTGAAATGGGCTTTGCTTGCCGTGACCATCCTCTCCGTCCTGTTGTCGTGGGGTCGTAACTTCATGCCTTTCACGGATTTCTTCCTCGACTACATACCGATGTACGCTAAGTTCCGTACCGTTGCCTCCATCCTCGTCATTGCCGAGTTCACCATCCCCTTGTTGGCGATGCTTGCCTTGAAGAAAGTGATTGACGAGCCTGAGATACTGAGGACGAAAGTGAAATACGTATATATCGCCTTTGGTCTGACAGGAGGACTCGCCTTGTTGTTTGCCCTGATGCCGAAACTGTTCTTCCCCGAGTATATCAGTATCAATGAGATGCAGGCGATGCGACAGATACCTGCAGAGCAACTCGCTCCATTGGTACAGAACCTGACGGAGATGCGTGTCGCCGTGTTTACGGCAGACTGCTGGCGTTCGTTCATGATCATTTTGATAGGTACCGTCTGCCTGTTCCTCTACAGATTCCAGAAACTGCGTGCTGAATGGCTCGTGGGACTGCTCACCGTCCTCTGCCTGTTTGATATGTGGCAGGTCAACAAACGCTATCTGAACGACGAGATGTTTGTGTCGAAGACAGTCCGTGAGGAACCCGTCCAGAAGTCGACAGCCATCGACCATATCCTGCAGGACAAGACCCTTGACTTCCGTGTGCTGAACCTCGCCACGAATACCTTCAATGAGAACGAGACGAGCTTCTATGTGAAGAGCATCGGTGGCTATCATGCCGCTAAGCTGCGTCGCTATCAGGAACTCATCGACGCTTATATCTCGAAGGAGATGGAGCAGGGCTACGGTGCCATTGCTGAGGCTCAGGGTGACATGACACGGGTGAAGGGCGACTCCATCTATCCTGTGCTGAACATGCTCAACACGAAGTACTTCATCCTGCCGCTGCAGGGTGGTCAGACCGTTCCAGTGGAGAACCCCTATACCTATGGCAATGCGTGGTTGGTAGACAAGGTGACCTATGTCGAGAATGCCAACCAGGAACTTGATATGATTGCCAAGCTGAACCTGCGTCATGAGGCTGTTGCCGATGCCAAGTTCAAGGAGCAGTTAGGAGAGAGTACCGCGCAGGACACGCTGAGTGTGGTGCGTATCAAGAGCTATGAGCCCAACCAACTCTCCTACGAGGTAGAGTCAGGAAAGGGTGGTGTTGTCGTGTTCTCGGAGATTTACTATCCGGGGTGGACAGCCACGGTGGATGGTGTGGAGCAGGAACTCGGACGTGTCAACTACGTGTTGCGTGCCCTCCCTGTCAAGCCCGGAAAGCATGAGATCGTGCTGAGTTTCTTCCCCAAGAGTATCACGACGACAGAGACCATTGCCTATGTGGCACTGGGCATCCTGTTATTGCTGCTGATAGGTATGGCGGTACAGACATATCTGCAACGTAGAAAATCGGAAAAAGCATAAAGGGACATGGAGTTCAGGACGATTGTTGACATTCCTCAGCCGACCTTCCGGATAGAGCCCTGCGAAGAGATGCTCTTTGTGGGCTCCTGCTTTGCCGACCATATCGGCAGGCGCTTCGTGGAAGAGAAGTTCAGGGCGACAGTCAATCCCTTCGGGGTGATGTATAACCCTGCCTCCATCCTCCATACCGTCCAGCGGACAGACGATGCCCCTCGTGTCGTCTTCCTGACCTTAGGAACTAATCACGTCTACCGTCTGAAAGAGACGGGAGAGATTGTGGACAACTGTGAGAAACGACCGCAGAGTCTCTTCCAGGAAGAGAAACTGACCGTAGATGAGTGTGCCGACTATCTGGGGAAAGCCATTGACATCCTGAGGGAGCGTCGTCCAGACGTACAGGTAGTGCTGACCGTCAGCCCCATTCGTTATCGCAAATACGGCTATCATGAGAGCCAGCTCTCCAAAGCCACCCTGCTAATGGCAGTGGATAAGGTAACTAGTATTCCTAGTTCTACTAGTTCTACTAGTTTCCCTAGTTCCCCTAGTTACTTCCCCGCCTACGAGATCGTGATGGATGAGTTGCGTGACTACCGCTTCTATGCCGCAGACATGCTGCATCCCTCAGAGCAGGCGGTGGACTATATCTGGGAACGGTTGTCAGAGACCTATCTCAGTGAGGCAGCCAAGGAGTTCCTCCGGGAGTGGCATCCCATCAAAAACGCCCTGCATCACAAGCCTTTCCAACCCTATTCAGAGGAGTATAAGGCATTTATGGATAAAACAATGTTAAAAGTAGAGGAATTGAAAAAGAAATATCCTACCTTTGCACTATGATTTACACAATAGAAAAGATTACAACGCTCATTGGAGCCCGTCGCATCGGACATGCCGATGCAAAGATTGGATGGCTGTTGACAGACAGCCGTTCCTTGTGTTTCCCGGAAGAGACTTTGTTTTTTGCCCTTCGCTCCCAACGGAACGACGGACATAAGTATATTGATGACCTGTATAGGCGGGGAGTCAGGAACTTCGTGGTGGAAAACGACATGCTTACCTCTTACCTCTTACCCCTCACCTCTTATGCAGATGCCAATTTCCTCGTCGTGCCCTCTCCCTTGGAGGCGTTGCAGCGACTCGCAGAGCGTCATCGTGACGAGTTTGACATCCCCATCGTGGGTATAACAGGCTCTAACGGCAAGACGATGGTGAAGGAATGGCTCTACCAGATATTGTCACCACAGATGGTCGTCACCCGTTCCCCCCGCAGTTATAATTCCCAGATTGGTGTCCCCCTGTCGGTATGGCTGTTGAACGAACAAACTCAGGTGGGTATCTTCGAAGCAGGAATCAGTGAGCCTGGTGAGATGGCATCGTTACATGATATCATCCAGCCTACCATCGGTGTACTGACCTCTTTAGGCACTGCCCATCAGAAGAACTTCCGCTCGATGGATGAGAAATGTATGGAGAAACTGCAGCTCTTCCATGGGGCGAAAGTCATTGCCTATGACAGTGACAACGATACCATCAGCCGTTGCATCCGTCGCTCTGGTTATCAGGGTGAGAAGATAGGGTGGAGTAGGGAGAATCCGTCGGCACCGCTGTATATCTCTAGTATATCTAGTACTCCTAGTACTCCTAGTTCTCCTAGTTCCACTAGATATACTAGTTCCACTAAAATATCCTACTGCTATAAAGGAACCCAGGGTGAGTATCGCCTCCCCTTTATTGATGAGGCTTCCATGGAATGCTCCTTTGCTTGTGCTGCTATCGCCCTTTATTTGGGAGTCAGACCGGAAGACTTGGATGCGAGGATGTCTCAATTGGAGCCTGTCGCCATGCGTCTGGAGGTCAAAGAGGGACAGCATGGATGCACACTCATCAACGACTCCTATAATTCTGATATTAACTCTCTGGATATCGCTCTCGACTTTATGAATCGTCGCCCAGAGTATCAAGGTCGTCGACGTACGCTGATACTGAGTGATATCCAGCAGACGGGTATGGATAAGTCGGAACTCTACCGGGAGGTCAGCGACCTCTGTCAGAAACGGGGTGTCGACCGCTTGATAGGTATCGGTACGGCTATCCAGTCGCAGGCTGATGTGATTACCGTAGCCGACAAGGCTTTCTTCCCGGGAGTCCAGCAGTTTGTGGACAGTCCTCTGTTCCGCAGTCTGCATGATGAGGTGATCCTCCTGAAGGGGGCACGTGTCTTCGGTTTCGACCATCTTACGGAGCTTCTGGAACAGAAAGTTCATGAGACGATATTGGAAGTCAACCTGAATGCCGTGGTCGATAACCTGAACTTCTACCGCTCGTTCCTCAAGCCAGAGACGAAGTTGGTGTGCATGGTGAAGGCGGATGCCTATGGTGCCGGTGCTGTCGAGGTGGCGAAGACACTGCAGGACCATCGTGTCGACTATCTCGCCGTGGCGGTGGCTGATGAGGGTGTGACGCTCCGTCGTCATGGCATCACTCAGAATATCATGATCATGAACCCGGAGATGACTGCTTTCAAGACCATGTTCGACTATGACCTGGAACCGGAGGTGTATTCCTTCCGACTGATGGATGCACTGATTCGTGCGGCAGAGAAAGAGGGTATCACCGGTTTGCCTGTGCATATCAAACTGGATACTGGTATGCACCGCTTGGGCTTCGACCCCGAGAAAGATATTGATGAGGTCATCGCACGTCTGAAACGTCAGAATGCCATCATCCCCCGTTCGGTATTCTCCCATTTCGTGGGTTCTGACAGTGATGACTTTGACAACTTCTCCGCCATGCAGTTTGAGAAGTTCGACAAGGCAAGCAGGAAACTGCAATCTGCTTTCTCCCATAAGATACTGCGCCACATGGACAACTCCGCTGCCATCGAGCATTTCCCTGAGCGACAGATGGATATGTGCCGCTTAGGACTGGGACTCTATGGCGTGGACCCCCGTGACAACCGCATGCTGCATACCGTCTCAACACTGAAGACCACCATCCTCCAGTTGCGTCATGTGCCTAAGGAGGAGACGGTAGGCTATAGCCGCAAGGGCATCCTGACCCGTGACAGTGTGATAGCCGCTATTCCTATCGGATATGCTGATGGTCTCAACCGCCACTTGGGTCGTGGCAAGTGCTACTGTCTGGTGAACGGACAGAAAGCCCCGTATGTCGGCAATATCTGTATGGATGTCGCCATGATTGACGTGACGGATATCGACTGCAAAGAGGGTGACAGCGTGGAGATATTCGGTGAGCATCTGCCCGTCACCGTCCTCTCCGATGTCCTCGACACCATCCCCTATGAGGTGATGACGAGTGTCAGCAACCGAGTGAAGAAAGTGTATTACCAGGATTAAAGAGGGTGTGTCAAATAGGCACATCCTCTTCTCTATGACTACACCATCGCCCATGCTTTCGACATAGCAGGGCGTAGCGAGTCACGTCCTTCAGCAGTCAGTCCGCACTCCACGCTTGCCATGGCGAGGACGAGGTCACACCAGACGGTCTTCGTCTCTGTCTTCATCGGGGGTAGGGGAGTGTCTGCACCCAGTTGGGTGAGTCGGCACACGGTCTTGATATAGACTGCCACCTGATTCTCGGTCTCGGGTGCCCACCGGCAGATGATCTGCCGGATGGTTTTACACCCGTGCTTGTTGTAGTAGGTTCGCAGCAGTTTCAGTGCCGCCCGCAAACCGTACTGCATGGACGAGAACTGACAGAAACGGCTCTCACCGCCGAGATTTGTCTGTCCTAACCACACCTGTGACTTACTCTTGATAATATTCAGCGGATTATTATTCCGCAATCCTCTTACTTGTTTCATAACTCTTCAATTTTTCAATTCTTTGCAAGCAAAGCGTCTTGCGACGATTACTTCAATTTTTCAATTTTTCAATTTTTCAA